>Ga0070698_100004050_pt1 | contig 16123 bp, 14 predicted proteins | sample KBSK1502metaG_FD_65477 | JGI IMG/M metagenome (GOLD analysis project Ga0070698, IMG submission 65477) | Corn, switchgrass and miscanthus rhizosphere microbial communities from Kellogg Biological Station, Michigan, USA - KBS K1-50-2 metaG | ecosystem: Host-associated > Plants > Roots >...
TTCCTCAGCCGCAACGGTTACCCGTTCGAGTGGGTCGACGCCGGCCAGCCCGAGGCAGTGCGTGCCGCCCTGGGAGTCGCCGAAGTGGAGTCGTTGGCACTGCCACTGTGCATCTTGCCCGACGGGTCGCGGCTGGCGCCTGCGACTGTGGAACAGGTCGCCGCCGGTCTCGGTATGATCGCGGCTCCCGCGCTGTCGGAATACGACCTGACGATCATCGGAGCGGGACCGGCCGGTCTGGCCGCCGCCGTCAACGCAGCATCCGAGGGCCTGCGCACCGTGGTCGTCGAAGCGGTGGCGCCCGGCGGGCAGGCGGGCACAACGTCGATGATCGAGAACTACCTCGGTTTCCCGGCCGGGATCAGTGGTAGCGAACTTGCGACGCGCGCCGTCGTGCAGGCGCGCCGGTTCGGTGCCGAATTGCTGCTGGCCAGGCCCCTGACCGCCGTGTCGGCCGACGGGCCGGGCCATGTCGCCGAGTTGTCCGACGGCACGCTGATCCGCGGGCGGGCGATGCTGTTCGCCAGCGGAGTCGAGTGGCGTCGCCTGGACGTGCCCGGGATCGATGACCTGCTCGGCGCGGGGGTCTACTACGGGGCGGGGCCGAGTGAGGCCCTGTCCTGCACTGGATCCCGGGTTGTGGTGGTTGGCGGCGGCAACTCAGCGGGCCAGGCGGTCGTCCGGTTCTCCCGATACGCTCGGCAGGTCACGCTGCTCGTCCGCGGTCGCGACCTGGCCGCGTCGATGTCGCAGTACCTTGTCGATCACCTCTCGACCATTCCGAACGTTGATGTGCGGGTCCGCACGGAGGTGGTGGGCCTGCAGGCCGATGACCGGCTCCGGGCGGTCATCGTTCGCTCCGGGGACAGCACTGAGACGGCTCGGTTGCCGTCGGAGGCGTTGTTCATCTGCATCGGCGGCACGCCTCTCGCCGACGGCGCCGCGGGGATCGGGCTGTTCACCAACTCTGCTGGGTACCTGCTGACCGGCGGCGATTTCGCCAGCGGTCCAGGCGGCAGCTGGCCGCTGCGCAGGGAGCCGCTGCCCCTAGAGACCAACCGGCCCGGAGTGTTCGCCGCCGGGGACGTGCGCTTCGGGTCGGTAAAGCGCTGTTCGGCGGCCATCGGCGAGGGATCAATGGCCGTGGCGCTGGTCCACCGGTGGCTGTCGGAGCTGGGCGGTGACTGAGCAGCCCACGGTGGCGGGTGCGGCCCCCTCGCTGTCCTCCGAGTTCGCCGAACTCGCCTCCGGCGAGCGGATCGCCGCAGCCGCGGCGGCACTGGAACATAACGGCATCCAGCCGCTCCTGGCCGCCACCGGTGCCGACGCGAGGTCCCTGGTCAGCTCTCTCCTCCCGGACGCCGCCGAGGTATACAACAACACCTCTCAGACACTCGAAGCCACCGGCATCGCTGACGACATCGAGCGGTCCGGCCGCTACCAGCCACTCCGGTTGCGGCTGTACCGGATGGACCGGGAAATGCAGCGGCGGGAGATGCGCGCCATGGCCGCGTCGCCGGACTATGTCGTCGGCAGCGTGCACGCGCTGACCGAAGACGGATCGCTGCTCATCGCCTCGGCCAGCGGCAGCCAGCTGGGCCCGCTCGTGTCGGGCGCCGGGCAGGTGATCTTCGTCATCGGGGCCCAGAAGATCGTCAGCGACGTCGCGACCGGGATACGTCGCATCTACGAATACTGCTACCCGCTCGAGGATGCCCGGGCCCGGCGAGCCTACGGAGTACCAAGCGGAGTGAACAACATCCTGATCGTCAACAAGGTGATGACCCCTGGCCGGATGACCGCGATCATCGTCAGGGAGCGCCTCGGCTTCTGATCACCGTGTCGTCGCTAGCGCGGCCAGCAGGGCGGGCGGGTCGTAGCCACCGCGGTAAACGACGCCGTCGATGAACAGGGTCGGCGTGCCAAGCACCTGGCCCGAGGCCAGGCCGCTGTCAACGTCGCGCCGGATCCGCGCTGCCACCGCGACGCTGGCCCGGTCGCGTTCGAACGCCGCCGGGTCGAGACCAAGCTGGGTGGCGTACGTGAGCAGGTCGTCGTCTTTGAGCGCCTTCTGCCGGTGGAACAGCAGCTCGTGCATGTCCCAGAACCGGCCCTGCGCCGCGGCTGCCTCTGCCGCGGTGGCCGCGGCGAAAGCGTGCGGATGGATGCTGGTCAGCGGAAAGTGCCGGAACGCGAACCGCATGTTCCCGGCAAGCTGCTGTTCGACTTGGCTGATCGCATGGAACGCCTGCCGTGAGTACGGGCACTCGTAATCGCCGTACTCGATGATCAGGGGGCCGGTGGCCGAGCCGCGGACGTGATCGACTTTCTCGTCCAGCGGCGGCAGGGTCAGCTCGCGGTCGTCCGGTGTCGCGTCCACGGTCATGGGTCGCCTCCTGCTAACTGCCTGTTCGATTGCCCTGAAGCTACTTGGCGTCAAGGTGAGCGGCGGTCGCCTGGTTCCGGTGATTTCGCTGCACGGTGACGCGCCGACGGCTTCAGCTTGCAGCGGCGTATGCCTCGGCGAGGCGTTCGATGACGCTGGGACTGGCACCCCGCAGCCGTTTCGTAGATGTCCTAGTGTCTGACCTACCGGTTGCAAATCGCAAGCAGTAGGCAGGGGGGAGAATGGACGACACTGCACCGCAGACTGCAGCGGCCCAGGCCCTCGACCGTGAGGGGATCCCGTGCTGAGGCAGGTCGCGGAGGGTGTGCTGGTCCACGAGAGCGAGTTCTGCCAGAGCAATGCCGTTGTCGTGCAAGGCCGGGCTGGCGTGCTGCTCATCGACCCCGGGGTGCAAGGCTCCGACATGGCCGACCTCGCGAACGACCTTCGCGCGCTGGGCCAGCCCGTTGTGGCGGGGTTTTCCACGCATCCGCATTGGGATCACCTGCTCTGGCACGCCCGGCTCGGCGCGGCGCCCCGTTACGGCACGGCCCGCTGCGCGGCCACTATCCGAAATCTGCTGTCGGACGCGCGCTGGAAGGCCCGCACCGCCGAGTGGATACCGGCGGACATCGTCGAGCAGGTACCGCTGGACCTGCTCGGCCTCATTACCGGCCTGCCCGCCGAGACGGCGCAGATTCCCTGGGATGGCCCTCAAGTCCGGATTGTCGAGCATCAAGCGCATGCCCCGGGCCATGCGGCGCTGCTGATCGAGGAACGCGGGGTTCTCATCGCCGGCGACATGCTTTCTGATGTCTTGATCCCGATGCTCGACTTGAACGGTACCGCGGACCCAATCGAGGACTACCTCGCCGCGCTGCGGCTGCTCGAGGGCGCGGCGGGCAACGTCGATGTCCTCGTCCCCGGCCACGGGTCCACCGGCGGAGCTGATCAGGTACACGCACGGATCGACCAGGATCGCGCGTACGTGCACGCCTTGCGTGACGCCCATGTTCTCAGCGACCCGCGGATCGGCCCGTCGGCCACGTACGACTGGATGCCTGGCGTGCACGCAGGGCAACTCCAGCGCCTTGCCAGAAAAACGGACTCATAGCCGGGGAATTGCCGTTCCCTTTCATCACGGTGGTCACCGGCGCGCGTCTGCGGCAGCCGCGGGTTATCCGCGCTTTCTCACCCGGGGTACCGAACGGGCGCGTGCTGCGCGTACCGGCGGCAGCGTAAGCCCAGGCACCACGCGGTTGCGCGCCGTGCCGATCCCTTCGACGGTCAGCTCGACCACGTCGCCCGGTTGGAGCGCCGGCGGGTCGGTCCGTCCCCGGCGGCCCCACACTTCGGCCAGGCACCGCCGTTGCCGCAGGTCCCGGAGCCGAGCACGTCGCCCGACCGGACCTCGGTGCCGCGGCAGGCGTAGGCGATGAGCTCCTCGAACGGCCAGCCCATGTTGGACAGCAGATCCTGCCCGACCAGCTCGCCATTGACCGACGCGCGCAGGTCGAGGGCCAGGAACCCGTCACTGTCCCGGTACGGCTCGAACTCGTCCGCGGTGACCAGCCACGGCCCGAGCGTGCTGGCGAAGTCTTTGCCCTTGGCCGGCCCGAGCAACACCTTCATCTCGCGGCGCTGCAGGTCTCGGGCGGACCAGTCATTGAGCACGGTGTAGCCGAAGATGTGATCCCGGGCCTGCTCCGCCGACAGCGACGCCCCGTCCCGTCCGACCACCACGGCGACCTCGAGCTCGAAGTCGAGCAGTTCGCATCCGGGCGGGACCTGAACGTCGTCGTGCGCCCCGATCAGCGCGTACGGGTTGGTGAAGTAGAACGTTGGCGCCTGGTACCACTCCGGCGCCACCTCCCCGGCGATACCCTTGACGTGCTCCTCGAACGCGACGAAGTCCCGCACGGTGGGCGGGGTGAGCGGCGGCAGCAGCCGGACCGCGTCCAGCGGCACGGCCGGCTCGCCGAGCGCGCGCTGCCCGGCCGCCAGGGCGGCGGGCAGCCCGGCCCGGACCAGGCCGAGCACCGAGACGTCAGACGGCAGGGGGTGCAGGCCGGCCTCGCTGACCAAGCCGGCCTGCGCGGGACCGCCGTCGCGGTTATAGGTAGCGAATCGCATCGAGCCGCTCGCTCATGACGATCACCCTGTCTTCTCAGGCCGGCTGGCTGACCAGCGCGGTGACGGTGGCCAAGAGGCCGGGCGCGTCGCCTTGCACATGGTCCAGCTGCCACTGGCCCAGTTGCAGGGATGCCTCGACGACGGTTCTGGCTCGGTCGAACCGGCGGGCGGTGAACGCCGCCCACAGCGCGTCGTCGACAGCGGGCCGGTCCAACAGCAGTTCGGTGAGCACGGCGGCGTCTTCCAGGGCCTGCGCACCGCCCTGAGCCAAGGTAGGCGGGCAGGCGTGGGCGGCGTCGCCGATCAGTACGACCCGCCCGCGGCCCCACGGCGCGGGCACGACCAGCGCCTCGAACTTGGTGTAGCTGACCGCGTCCGGGTCGGTCAGCGCCGGGCGGATCTCGTCCCACGGCCCGTGATAGGCCTCGGCCAGCGACACCATGGCCGCCAGGAGCTGCTGCGGGCTGAGCGCGGAGCGGTCGCGTGCGTCCTCCACGATGTACGCGTAGAGCGTGTCTTCGCTGGTGGGGCAGTACCCGGCGATGTACGACGGGCCGCCGTAGATCAGGTCGGTCCTGGTGACGCTGGCCGGGCGCGGACCGAACGCCCGGAAGGCGCCCATGCCGGTCGGCCGGGGCTCGTCGGTGATGCCGATCATCCGCCGGGTCGCCGACCGGACTCCGTCCGCCCCGACCACCAGGTCATAGCGTCCGGCCGAGCCGTCGCTGAACATGACGTCCACGCCGTGGTCACCGGACTTGAGCGACCTGACTGAGGTACCGAGCCGGAGCTTGGCGCCTGCCGCCACCGCCCGGTCGGCCAGGATCCGCGCGAGCGCGGACCGGGGCAGGCCGACGGTGGCGGGCAGGTCCGGTCCGCCGGTCCGCGCGTCCGGTATCTCGGCCAGCAGCGTGCCCGCCGGGTCCGGGGCGCGCAGCCCCAGGCTGTTGAACGCATACCCGGCCGCCTGCACCTCATTCCAGACGCCCAGGCGGCGCAGCTCACGCAGCCCGTTGCCTTGCATGGTGATACCGGACCCGCCCGCCCCGACCTCCGGCTTGACGTCGATCAGGTCGACCGCGATTCCGGCGGCGGCGAGACCGATCGCGGTCGCGGTGCCGGCCAGCCCGGCCCCGACTACCAGGACATGGTTCACGGCAGGCAAATTAGGCCACCCTCTGTCGTCGTATCAGTCCCTGATCAGGGCAAGTTGCTTGTTGATTTCGCGCGGGTTCGTGTCTCCGGCCACCTTCTGCAGGAACGGCGTGTGGTCGAAGACGAGATCGCGGGCCGGCTGCAGAAGCCGGGGTGTGTGATGGAAGATCTTGCCCAGCTGGTGGGCCTGCTTGACCTGGAACCGGGTGTGCGGCCTGCGCGGCTCCTCGTAGGCTTGCAGGGCCCGGCTGACCGCGGCCGACTCGCTGAGGCCAACGCCGCGCAGGGCGCGGCCGATGAAGTAGCCGTCTTCGATGGCCATGCCCGCGCCGTAGGCCGCGTACGGCGACGTGGCGTGGGCCGCGTCGCCGGCCAGGGTGGTACGGCCCTTCGACCACTGGTCCAGGTACCCGCGGTCGCGCAGTACCCAGCGCTGGACGTTGGCGGCCTCGGTGTGGTTGATGAGCTCGGGCAGCGGAGGGGCGAACTGCGCCCCCAGCTTCTTCGCGTGTGCCAGCAGGTCGGCGGGGGCTGGGGCAGCCGGGTCGCAGGCTTCTAGCACCCACCACTGGTGGCCGTCACGACCCTTGTACCTGATCGATGTCCAGCTGCCCTGGACGGCCCGGCCGTGGCCGATGATGGCCATGCCTGGTTCGGTGCCGGCGACTTCGTCGAAGGTGAAGCCGCCAATGACGTGCAGCCCGTGCTCCCGGATGGACGTGTCGCCCCACAGGGTGCGGCGGACCAGCGAGTTGATGCCGTCCGCACCGACCAGGACGTCGACCTGGTCGGTGCTGCCGTCGGCGAAGTGCAGGGTCACGCACTGGTCGTCTTGCTCGATGCGCTCAACCGACTGGTTGGTGTGCAGTACGCCCGGCGGCAGGGCGGCGAGCATGCGCTCGTAGAGCTCCGGCCGGAGCAGGCCGATGAAACCGCCGCCGCGGCCGTACAACCGCTCGACCTCCGGGTCGGCCTTGACGCGCACGCGCACCTTGCCCTTGGCGTTCCGGAACTCGGACTGGCACGGGGCGCCGAGGTCGTGCGTGTCGACACCGAGCACGCGCAGGGCCTTCAGCGGCGGCGGCCACAGGTTGAGTATGTTCCCGGCCGGGCGCGCCTCCGGGTAGCGCTCGTAGATGACGACCTCATGGCCAGCCTGGTGAACGGACAGGGCGGTGGCCATGCCGGCCGGGCCGCCGCCGACGACGGCAACACGGCCGGGTCGGCTGCTGGTGTCGGTCAAGGGGTCTCCTCGTTGAGAGCTGGCTCAGGTGGCCTGGCTAGCGCGCGTAGGGGTGCACGGCCTCGTTCGGCTGCATGCGGAACTTGTGCCCCCACATGTCGCCGCGCTTGCCTTCGCGGAAGTTGATGAACCGCGGTGACCGGCGCTCGAGATCGTCGATCGGCAGCCCGTCCCAGCCGTACTCGAGGAAAAAGCCGCCCGGTGACCTGATGTAGTAGGAGACGGTCTGGTCCCCGACGTGCCGGCCGAGGTTCATCAGCAGGTCGGGGTTGGCGTCTCCGCCGAGGATGTCGAAGTAGGAGTAACCGACGTCGTCCAGGGAGTTGGACTCCAGATAGACGTGGTGCAGGCCGACCGAGTACGGGACTTCGACGAACGCCACGCTGTGGTGACGCGGGTTGGTCCGCAGGAACCACATCTCGCCCAGCGGCTCCGCCAGCTTGACGATGTCGCTGGTGACGAAACCCATCGCGTCGATGTAGAAGTCGACGTGGGTGCGGATGTCGGGGGTGGCGAACACCGCGTGGCCCAGGCCCTGGCTTCCGGTGACAAAGCCGGCGTGCGGCCGGGGCGGATTCCAGTAGCGGTGGTCCGAGTTCTGATAGCAGAACAGCTCCAGCGGCTGGCCGAACGGGTCCTCGAACTGCACCAGGTGCTTGACGCCGCGCTCGGCGGCGGCCTGCTCATCGGCGATGCGCGGCTTGGCCCCGTTGTCTTCCAGGCGCTTGATGGCGGCGTCGAGGTCCCGGTGGGACAGCACCTCCCACCCCGCGTACGCCATCTTGTAGTCGTCGCCAGGGTGGAAGGACAGCCGGTAGTCGGCGTCGTCGATCTTCAGCCGGACTGCGCCGTCGGCCCCGTCCGGGCCGAGCATGCAGCCCAGCACCTCCGGCCCCCAGGTCCGCATCTCCTCGAACCGGGGGGTGGCGACCCCTACGTATCCGAGTTTCGCGATCAGGCTTGTCATGGCGCTCTCCATTTGCTGCAGGTAATGCCTCGTTGCTGACCAGGCTAAGAGCGGGGAAATTCAGGGGGAACTTGACGCTGGGCATCCCTCCGATTCGTCCGGTGAATAGCACTCGGCTTAGACGTCCAGGACAAGCGTCTGGCTCGCGGCGGTGGAGACGCAGGTGACCACCAGCCGCCCGGCTCCGCGCTCGGCGGCCGTGAGGACCGCGTCGCGGTGGCGGATCTTGCCGTCAAGGACTGGCAGGACGCAGGCGCCGCAGCTGCCGGACCCGCACGCCCACGGAACGGCCACGCCCGCGTCGAGCAGAGCCCGGAGCAGGGGCGTGCCCGCCGGCACGACGACGCGCCCGCCCTGACGGGCGAGGACAAGTTCGCACCCGCCGCCGTCGGCGCCGCCGTCGGCCGGGTTGTCGAACCGCTGACAGTACAGGTCCAGGTCGCCCCGGCGGCCGGCCTGCGCCTCTACGGCGGCCACGAACCGGCTGCTGCCGGCCGCCTGCACGGCGGTACCGGGCAAGGCGGCGGCGATAGCGGCGCCGACGGAATCGAAGTGACCGACGATGGACGCGGCCGGACCGAGGGAGCCGATCTCCTCCGGCAGCGAGCCGACTGCGGTGCCTCGCTCGAGGAGGAGCAGGGACCACGGGTAAATGCGCGCGGCTCGTACCCGGGCCACCATGGGAAGGAGCGGGGCGATGCCCGCCCCGGAGGCCAGGAACAGGTAGCGTGCGGCGTTCGCGAGCGGGAACCGGTCGCGCGGACCGCGCGCCTGCAGGGTGTCGCCGACCCTGAGCCGGTCATGCAGGTAGGCAGAGACGCCGCTGTCCCCGCGCCCGCGCCGCACCAGGAGGCGCCAGCGCCGGGTGTCGTCGGGATCACCGCACAGCGAGTACGGGCGGGCCGCGGCGGGCCCGAGGACGAGGTCCACGTGAGCTCCTGGCGCCCACCGGGGCAGGGCGGCGCCGTCAGCCGGCTCGCACACGAGCTCGATCAAACGGTCGGCGACTATCCGTTTCCCGGTGACTGCCAGGATCCGGGGCGGTGCGGCGCCGTCATGACCCGTCGGCCGGCCCACGGGTTCAGGCGAGGCAGGTGAGCGGCCGGCCGCCGTTATAGGCAACCATGTCGGCCAGCGCACCGAGCATGTCGACCGCGCCACGAGGACCGTCGGCCTGCCCCGGTTCGCCGGCGGCCAGGTCGGCGTATGCGCGGTGGAGGTTCCCGACGATGCGTTCGGCGTCGCTCCACTCGGCGTAGCGGCCCAGGTCGCAGTCGCGGGCCGCCTCCAGCGGCGTCAGCCCGGCCGCACGGCCGCGCACTGCGGTTTCCCGGACGAACCGAAGGTAGCCGAGCACTTCGTCGATGATCTCGGGGCCGGCCACCGGCCCGTGACCGGGCACGATGGTGCGGGCGCCGAGCGGCCGCACGAAGCTCCCCAGGACCTCGGCCGCTCCGGTGACCGACCCGGACAGCAGGAACGGAGTGCCCCCGTTGAACAGCAGGTCGCCCGCGAACAGCACCGAGCGCTCGGGGATCCACGCGACGATGTCGTTGTTCGTGTGCGCGGGCTGCCCGGCGAACAGCAGCTCGCACCGCAGCTCATCGACCCACAGAGTCAGCCGGTCGGCGAAGGTGAGGAAGGGCAGCGTGAGCTGGAGGTCGCCGTAGTCCACGTCGGTCCAGATACCGGTGTTCTGCGGCAGCCCGAGCAGGCGCATCTCCGGCCTGGCGTTGTCATGGGCCACGATGGTCGCCCGCGAGAAAAGCCCGTTGCCGGCCGTGTGGTCGGGGTGGTGGTGGGTGTTGACCAGCGTGCGCACCGGCCGCCGGGTGACGGCCCGGACCGTATCGAGGAAGTCGCGGGTGCGCCGTTCGGTGGAGCAGGCGTCGATGGCGGTGACGCCGTCCCTGGCGGGCAGGAAGCCGGTGTTGTTGATCATCCAGCTGCCGTCGGGCTGGATATAGGCGAAGACTCCTTCGGCGACTTCCTCCACGCGGCCGGGCCCGATGACGCGGTGATCGTGACTGGTGCTCACGCTCCGGTCCTTTCGTTGTCACGGAGCAGGGCAGGCAGGTCACCGAGCAGGGCGGCCGCGTTACCCCCGCGGATCGACTCGCTCGCCGACGGCGGCAGCCCGGCGGCGGCGAGCCGGTCGAGCGGATCGGTGATTCCCATGTCGAAGGGATAGTCGGTGCCGAGCAGCACCCGTTCCGCGCCGGCCGCCGCGGTCAGGGTGCGCAGGCCCTCCGCGGTGTAGACGAGGGCGTCGAACCACAGGCGGGGGATGTAGGCGCTGGGTGGCTCGGCGCAGGTGCGGGCGTCCGGGCGAACGTGCCAGGCGTGGTCGCCCCGGCCGAGGTAGCCGGGCAGGTAGCCGCCGCCGTGGGCCGCCAGGATCTTGAGGCCGGGGTAGCGGTCCAGCAGGCCGGAGAAGATCAGCCGGGACAGCGCCACCGTGGTCTCCACCGGGTTGCCGACGATGTTGGACAGGTAGGCGGTGGACAGGCGTTCGCCGAGGGTGCATCCCCAGGGGTGGACGAAGACGACAGCGTCCAGGTCAGCGGCCGTCGACCAGAACGGCTCGAGCGACGGGTCGGACAGCTCCAGGCCAGCCACGTAGGTGGCCACCTCCACGCCGCGCAGGCCGTCGCCGACGGCGCGGCGGAGGACCTCCGCGGCCAGGACCGGGTGCTGCAGCGGCGCCGTGCCGAGCCCGATGAGCCGCCCGGGAGCGGCGGAACAGTGCGCGAGAATGCCCCCGTTAACGGCTTTGGCGTAGCTGGAGGCCAGGTCCGGGTCGGCCCAGTAATGGTGGATGGGCATCGGGCTGACCAGCTGGACGTCAATGCCGGCCGAGTCCATCGCCGCCAGCCGGACCCGGGGGTCGACGAGCGCGGGGCCGAGCTGGCCGATCTGCTCCCGGTTGACCTCCGTGGACCGGGGGCCGGCCCCGCGGGCCTCCTCGGCGCGTGCCTGCGCCAGCTCTGGCCGGCTGGCGACCAGGGCCTCGGCGGCGGGGACCAGTGCGTGCGCGTGCACGTCGACTGACAGCGAGCTCATGCATCCTCCAGTACGCACATATTGCGCTGAGTTCCCAGGCCGGCGATCGCCGTCACCATGACGTCGCCCGGCTGCAGCCAGCGCCGCCAGTGACCTCCGTTGCCCGCCGGACTTCCGGTCAGGATGAGATCGCCGGGGAACAGGGTGGTCGCGGCCGAAGCCGCCGCGATGAGCGTAGGGAGGTCAAACAGCATGTTGCGGGGCGTGTCCTGCTGCAGACGCTCGCCGTTCAGCTCGAAGGTGATCTCTAGGTCACGGTGATCCCGGACCTGGTCCGCGGGCACCAGGAACGGGCCGGTCGGCAGGAACGTGGGGCGGTTCTTGGCCCGGATCCAGTCGCCGCCGAGCGGCCGATGCTCGGCCGGGAACTGCAGGTCGCGTGCGCTGATGTCGTTGCAGACGGTGTATCCCGCCACGTAGTCGAGCGCCTGTTCCCGCGGCACCCGACGGGCTTTGGCCCCGATGACGACCGCAAGCTCGGCCTCCCAGTCGACCTGCGCCGCCTCGGGCGGGAGGAGGACATCGTCGTCGGGACCGCACATCGCGGCCGGCAGGCCGGAGAAGAAGAACGGGCTGCCGGTGCGGGCCCGCTCGTCCATCAGCGCTTCCGCTACGCGGCGCAGTTCATCGTCGGACCGGGTATCGCCCGGTTCCCGACCGGACACGATGATCTCGGCCACGTGCGCGCGGTAGTTGGCGCCCGCCTGGAAGATCTGCCGCGGCTCCACCGGCGCGGCCACCCGCAGACTCCCTAGCGGCACGCCGTCCTCCGGCCCCGCCGCCTCAGCGAGCCCGGCCAGAACGGGGCGGACTCGTTCCCAGCCGTCAAGCAGCGCCCGGATCGTGGCCGGACCGTGGACCACCCCGTCGGGCTCAAGACGGATCACCCTGTCCCCGACCGCCAGGCCGGCGAACAGATCCGGTCCGTCCTGGAACCGGCCAAGCGCCCACCCGTCCACCCGCCGGTGCAGTGCGTTTGCCCCGCTCATGCGGCACTCGGCAGTACCGCGCGGCCGGAGGCGTAGTCAGTGATCAGCACCCGGCTGGTCATCACTCCTCCTTCGTGGTCACGGTCGACGCTAACGAGGCGGCCGCATAAGCGGAAGTTCGCGTCGTAGCTGGCTGGTATCCATCGTGGTTATGATCGGCGCCACAGGCCGCCGGCGGTTGTCTACACGGTGCGCGCGCCCGTGGTCAGTAGCGAGGAGGCGGCGGTGAAACTGCAGCAAGTAGACCTGAACCTGCTGGTCTTCCTGGATGTGCTGCTGCGCGAGCAGAACGTGACACGCGCCGCGGAGCAACTGAACATGTCCCAGCCGGCGACCAGCGCGGCACTGGCCCGGCTGCGCAAGGTGCTGGGCGACGAACTGCTTGTCAGGCAGGGCCGTAGCCTGCAGCTGACGCCGCGCGCCGAGTCGCTGATCGACCCGGTGCGTGAGGTGATCGCCATCATCGAGCAGTCGATAGTGCGGCCACCCAGCTTCGATCCCGCGCATGACGAGCGAACCTTCACCGTTAACGCCAGCGACTATGTCGGCGTGACGCTCATCCGCCCGTTGCTGGGCCGCATCTCGGGCCTGTCAGCGACGCTGCGCATTGAGCTGGCTCCGGTATCGGAACGGTACCTTACCGCACTGCAGCGTGACGAAGTGGACGTCACGATCTTGCCGGACCGGCTCGTCGACCCGGCCCAACTACCCGATTGCTCGAGAATGCCCGTGATCTCAGACCGCTTCGTCGGAGCGGTCTGGAGCAAGCACCCGGCCGCGAAAGGCCAGCTCACTACGGAAGTGCTGGGTGCTTACCCCTACCTCCAGTACCGGGTAACCGGCGGGCAGAGCCTCTGGGACCAGGACCTCGACGAGGCCGGGATCGCCCGCAGGGTTGAGGCGACAGCCAGCAGTTTCGTCGCCATGCCGTACATGCTCGCAGGAACGGAACTCGTCACTCTCCTTCCCGAAAGCCTGGGGAAGCGCGTCGCCCCGTCAGCGGAAATCGTCCTCCTCGAGCCTGACATGCCCATCACCCCGCTCCACGAGTCGATGTACTGGCACGCCCGCAGAGACCGTGATCCGGGACACGCATGGCTGCGAGAGCAGATCCGTGCCGTGTCTCGCGCCTGAGCGCCCGGTAACAGGCCAGCCACACGGTCTTTCATCCGGTCTGGGGGATGGCGCGCATCTGGGCGCGAGGTGGAATGGTGACTTGACGGCGAGCGGAGGCCGTATGGACCAGGTGGTGCGATTTCAGGAGACGCTGCGCAGGCTGGCGATGATCGATGAAGGCTTCGTCGAAGACCGGGCCGGGCTCGGGCTTGGCCTGGCCGGGACACCGGCCCTGCATCCCAAGGTCGCGGCACTGTTGCAGCTCGGCGCATCCGTGGCCATCGGGGCCCCGCCGGTCTGCGTGGAGTGGAGCACCGGCCGGGCGCTGGCCGCAGGCGCGACCGACGAGGAGATCGCCGATACGCTGCTGGCCATCGCCCCGGTAACCGGGCTCGGCCGGATCGTCTGCGCCGCGCCCGACGTGGCGACCGCGCTCGGGTATGACCTCGCGGCCGCGCTGGGCGACCCGGGCAATCCATGACGGCCGGGCAGCCGCTGCTGCTGCGGAACGGCCGCCTGCTCGACCCGGTGACCGGCACGTACGCCGAGGGTGACCTGCTCGCGGTGGACGGGCGGATCGCGGAGACCGGGCCGGGCGTGACGGCGCCCGCCGGTGCCGAGGTGCGTGACCTGCGCGGCGGCTTCGTGCTGCCGGGGCTGATCGACGCGCATGTGCACGTCACGGCCATCACCGCGGATCTGGCGTCGCTGGGTACGACGTCGCCGTTCTACATTGGCGCGCACGCGGCACGGATCATGAGCGGGATGCTGGATCGCGGGTTCACCACGGTCCGCGACGTGGCGGGCGCCGACTACGGGATCGCGGCGGCGCAGGCCGACGGCGCGATCCGCGGGCCGCGGGTGTATTTCGGGGGGCGCGCGCTCAGCCAGACAGGCGGGCACGGGGACGACCGCGGCCCGGGTGCGGACCCGCTGCCGGCCTGGAGCGGATCCCGGATCGCCGACGGGGTTGACGCGGTGCGTGCCGCGGCCCGCGACGAGTTGCGCAAGGGCAGCCATCACATCAAGGTGATGGCCTCCGGCGGTGTCGCCTCGCCGACCGACCGGATCGACTCCGTTCAGTACTCGATGGACGAGCTGCGCGCGGTGGTGGACGAGGCCGGCGCCGTCGACCGGTACGTATGCGCGCACGCGTACACCGCCCGTGCGGTCAACAGGGCGCTGGAGGCGGGGATCCGGTCGATCGAGCACGGGAACCTCATCGACGCCTCCAGCGTGTCGCTGCTCGTCGAGCGGGACGCGTTCCTGGTGCCGACCCTGGTGACGTACTGGGCGCTGAAGAAGGAAGGCAGGCAGTTCGGGCTGCCGGAGGGAAGCTGGCGGAAGGTGGACGAGGTGCTGGACGCGGGGCTGTCCGCGCTCGACCTCGCCTACCGGGGCGGGGTGCGGCTCGCCTACGGGACCGATCTGCTCGGCGGCATGCACCGGCATCAAAGCGAGGAGTTCCGCATCCGCGCCCAGGTGCAGCCGCCCATCGACATCATCCGCGCCGCGACGAGCGTGGCGGCCGGGCTGCTGCGGGCCGAAGGCCAGCTTGGGACCCTCACGGTCGGCGCTCATGCGGACGTGATCGTGCTGGACGGCGACCCGCTGCAGGACATCGGGCTGCTCGCCGATCCGGCCGCGCACATGCCGCTGGTCATCCAGGCCGGTGCCGTCGTCCGACAGGCCTAGAGTTCAGCATTCCACGACGTTGAGTGCGAGGCCGCCGCGCGCTGTTTCCTTGTACTTGTCCTTCATGTCGGCTCCGGTCTCACGCATCGTCTTGATCGCCTTGTCCAGGGACACGTGATGGGTGCCGTCGCCGCGAACGGCCAGCCGGGCGGCGGTGATCGCTTTGACCGCGCCGACCGCGTTGCGCTCGATGCACGGAATCTGCACGAGGCCGCCGACCGGGTCGCAGGTGAGGCCGAGGTTGTGCTCGATCCCGATCTCCGCGGCGTTCTCGACCTGACGCGGGGTGCCGCCGAGTACCTCGGCGAGCCCTCCGGCTGCCATGGAGCAGGCCGATCCGACCTCGCCCTGGCAGCCCACCTCGGCGCCGCTGATCGAGGCGTTCTCCTTGAACAGGGTGCCGATTCCGGCGGCGACGAGCAGGAACCGGACGATTCCGTCGTCGTCGGCACCGGGGACGAAGTCGCGGTAGTAGTGCAGGACGGCCGGGATGATGCCCGCCGCGCCGTTGGTCGGCGCCGTGACGACACGCCCTCCGGCCGCGTTCTCTTCATTCACGGCGAGGGCGTAGACAGTCACCCAGTCCACGGGCTCGGGGGCGCCGGCGTGGCCGGTTTGCTCGGTGAGCTGCCGGTGCAGTGCCCTGGCGCGCCGCCGCACCTTGAGGCCGCCGGGGAGCACGCCTTCCGCCTGGGTCCCTGCCTCGACACATTGCAGCATGACCCCCCAGATCTCGAGCAGGCCGCTGCGCACCTCGGACTCGGGCCTGTGAGCGCACTCGTTGCGGAGCACGATGTCGCTGATCGCCAGCCCGGTGCGCTCGGCGTGCGCCAGGAGCTCTTCACCGGTGGTGAACGGGAAGGGAACAGGCACCGGATCCGGGATGAGGCCGGGTCCCTCCGCGAGTGACCGGGCGGCCTCGTCGACGATGAACCCGCCGCCGACGGAGTAGTAGGTGCCGGTGGCCAGCTGCGTGCCGTCATCGGCCGCCGCGAGGAATGTCATGGCGTTGGAGTGGAACTCCAGCCGCTTCCGCCGGTGCAGGACGACATCACGGTCGGGGTCGAAGTCGATCTCGTGAGCCGCCAGGAGCGCCAGCCGGCCGGTCTGCTGGGTGTCCGTGAGCACCTGCTGCGCGTGCTGCGGGTCCACGGTGTCCGGCATCTCGCCGGACAGTCCCGCGACCACCGCCTTGACCGTGCCGTGACCGTGACCAGTGGCGCCGAGGGAGCCGAAAAGCTCCACGCGGACGCCCGTGGTGGCCGCGAGTACGCCTTCGCGGTCCAGCCGGCGCGCGAACAGGCACGCGGCGCGCATCGGCCCCACCGTGTGCGAACTGGAAGGACCGACGCCGATCTTGAACAGGTCGAAGGCGC
>Ga0070698_100004051_pt1 | contig 16120 bp, 10 predicted proteins | sample KBSK1502metaG_FD_65477 | JGI IMG/M metagenome (GOLD analysis project Ga0070698, IMG submission 65477) | Corn, switchgrass and miscanthus rhizosphere microbial communities from Kellogg Biological Station, Michigan, USA - KBS K1-50-2 metaG | ecosystem: Host-associated > Plants > Roots >...
CAACTAACGCGAGCAAGGCCCTGGAATCGAAAGTGGGCTATGACATCGCCGGCTCTGTCGTCTTCACGCGGGATGCGCTGAATCATCAAACCACGATCAATTACAGCGACGCCTTCTCAGCCAACGGCACGAGCCTGGACGCCGCCCGATCGTTTGCCACTTTCGCTTACCCGTCGAGCGTAACTGACGCGGACGGTTTTTCCTCGGGCCTTTGGTACCGGTACGACCTCGGCGCCAAGACGCGGATCCAGGGGCCGCCGCCGGCCAATCAACCCAACGGCATCATCCAAATCTTCAGCTATGACGACGCAGCCCGCACGCAACAGGTGACGACCGCGAACACGGGCGCCTACACTCGTTATGTCTACGGACCCACCTATGTTCAGAGTTATGTCAGCGTGAATAATGTCGCCGACGATGCCTATTCGATCCAGGTTTTCGATGGAGTTGGGCGGGCCTTTGCCACGGCCAGTAATCATCCCGGCAGCGCGGGCGGTTACCGTGCCGTCTTTTCGGTCTACGACATGATGGGCCAGGTCGTTAAGCAGTCCAACCCGACCGAAACGAATGGTAACTGGGTGCCGAGTGGAGACGATGCGGCGGGCTGGATTTACACTCAACAGACTTATGATTGGAAAGGCCGGCCACTGGTTACAACCAACCCGGACAGCACGCAAAAGTATGCGAGCTACTCAGCCTGTGGTTGCGCGGGCAGTGAAGTTGTCACCTTGACTGATGAAGTAGGAAGAAAACAAAAGGCATACAGCGATGCTTTCGGACGCACCGCGAAGACTGAGGTGCTTAACTGGGACAGCACTGTCTACTCCACGACCGTGAATACCTACGACGCGCGGGATCATGTGACTCAGGCGCGGCAATATCAAGGTACCGACCAGAGCGGTGTCTATCAGGACACGACTATCTCGTACGACGGATACGGACGGATCGCGACCAGGCACGTCCCGGAACAGAATGCCGGTACCGGAACGGTCTATGCCTACAACGCAGACGACACAATTCAGTCGGTGACCGACGCGCGCGGCGCTAGTGCGAGTTACGTTTACAACAATGGCCGGCATCTCCTGAACGAGATTCACTACAGCGCACCGTCGGGCGTTACTCCCACCGCGAATGTATCGTTCGCTTATGACGCAGTTGGAAACAGAACGTCGATGAGTGATGGTCTCGGTAATCAGAGTTACAGCTACAACCAGCTTTCACAGTTGACGTCTGAGACGCGTAGCTTCAACGGCGTCGGCAGCTTCACGCTCAGCTATGATTACAACTTTGCGGGCGGGTTGAAGAAGATCACCGACGCAACCAATATGACGGTCAACTATGCTTACGACAGCATTGGAAAGCTAAGCACGGTGACTGGCTCAGACAATCTCTATGCGGGCGTGTCGAACTACGCCTCAAACTTCGCTTACCGCGCCTGGGGTGGATTAAAAGCGATGACGGATGGGCAAGGCTACACTTCGTCACTGAATTACAATTCAAAGCTTCAACCGAACCATTTTGAACTTAGTGGCGCAGCCGTTAGTCAGAACTACGATTACGACAACGATGGCCGCATTAGCTTTGTGCACAACACGGCGGATGCCAATTTTGATCGATCCTACTCGTACGATCAGGTCGGAAGATTGCTTGAGACTAAGACCGGCGGACAGGCACGCAACAGCTCCGGGGACACGCCCTATTACGAAAACTTTGGGTACGACCCTTTCAATAACTTGACGGCGCGTCAGAGCGAAAGCTGGAACGGTCAAACCAGTGCGTCAGACTCTTCTTCATACGCTAATAATCGTCGCGCAGGGTGGAGCTATGACGCTGACGGCAGAAATACCGCCATTGGTAATCGGTCAAATACATTCGACGCCGCGGGACGGCAAACTGCGATGGCGGCGCAGCAAGTCCTCCTGAACGGCAACCACATCAATGTCAGTCAAACTACTGGTTATGACGGTGATGGCGCCAGAGTCTATGAAGTAACTTCGGCAATGACAAGTTATTACCTTCGCTCATCTGCTCTGGGTGGACAGATCGTAGAAGAGCTAAACAGCGCCGGTCAGAAGACGGTGGGCTACGTCTCTTTGCCAGGCGGGCAATTGCTCGCTACTCAGACTTCAATTCCAAATGCTGTAGTTAAATGGAAACACAACACGCCCGCAGGCACCAGCCAGTACATTGTGAACACAAATGGCCCAGCTATTAGCCGGACTGAATTTGATCCGCTGGGCGCCGACATCAGTCTCACGCAACCGCCCGATCCGCCACCGGCCCGCAGTCAAGGCGATATTGGCCCCAATCACTTCGGCGGAATCATGGACGCAAGATGGAGTGACTTCTTCAATCTTGATTCCGGGTTTGTCGTTGACGGTCATTCAGAATCTGCGAGTTATGCGATGGGCTTTATTAATTTTGGTTCGGGCAATTCAAGCCGCGACACTCTTGGTATGAGTGGTGAATCATTCGCTAATGCCGTGTTGTCCTCACTTGGACCGGAAGTTTTCGCCCCCACCGGTGCTTCAAGAATCTACATCAATGTTTCCGGAGTTGAAGGCATGCCAGGTCACCAGACGATCGAGTGGCAATACGTGAAGTACGACGGACAGCGGACCTTAGCGCCGATTCCAACGGCGTATTCGGGGACGACATCGATGCCGGGCTCAATTGCCACAATGGCAGCGAATCTTCGAATGCAGCAGCCGCAGAATGCGGGACCTATTGCACAACCATCGCAGAAATTGTCGGGTTGCATTTTTAATATCAGCATCGTCGCTAACGGCCTGCTCGACAACAAAGGTCTCCAGGCGATGAAAGATGAAATTAGCCGGATATATGCGAAAGCTGGACAGGAAATCAACTTTGTAAATGGCAACGCTGATTACACTCTGAACATCAACAGCCCCGCCGCCGCCTACACTAATAAGTCGGACGCCGTGGGCGAGACAAATTACACAGGTGCAACTGTCTGGAGTTCGGGCCGAGTATATAAAGATCGGTTGATCGAATCTGCAACCCGTGATGCGAGCAGCGCAAGTGCTTTCAATCAAAACTCGCTGGCGCTGGCAATAGGTCTAGGGCGCGCGGGTTCACACGAAATCGCGCACTATCTTCTACAGAAAAATGAGGACAGAACAGAGCTCGACGGCCCAATGCGCGCGAGTTCCAAGGGATCAGAATGGTTTAGCACAACTACTGAAGGTCTTTGGGAGTTTACAACTAAACAAATCAAAAAATTAAATAGTGCATGCGGCAGATAAGAATCGCGCCGTCGGGGAAAGGCTTCGTGCGACTAAGCGATAGTTTCATTTTTCAATGAAATCGGCGAGGCCTCCGAAGTGACCGACAAGGGCGATTGTCTTAGGCAGGTGGGGTTATCTGGTACATCGCGTTTTTAAGGCCAATTTGAAGATATTTGTTGACTTTCGCAACCTATTTGGCTAGCTTAAGGGGCCTCTGGTGGCCGAAGGGTTGACTAACTCCCTGGGAACTTATTTCTTGCAGGTTCAGCCAGTCGCCGAGAGAATACGAAATCTCAAGTCTCCGAGCTTTGGGTGGTGTATTTTCAGTTTCCTGAAGGTTACTTTGAAAAAGTTTTTGGAGCTCATTCCTCAATTAAGTCTTTAATCAACTAACGACTCCCGCGTCGCGCGAGTCAGCTCGATCGATTCGAAAGGGAACGTCCAGCTCCAACCTTTATAGAATGCCAACATTCCCGAGGAACAGTTTCCGTCTGACTCGCGGCTATTCAAAGAGTCTGCGAAGAGCGATTGAAATCATATTGCTTGGTTTCGCCCTGTACAGTTCTCAGCACGCATCTGCCCAACCACAGCAGACGACGCAAGCCCCAAGCGATGATCATATCCAGCAAATACTGCGAACCCTCGAGCCGGACAATACACTTCGCTGGGCTCTGGAGAAAGGGGGAAGAGGCGATGGTGTTCATTATTCGTGGATGGACGCGATGCGGCAGTTCGGCTTCAAGCAAGCAGCGTTTGAGATACATTTCCAGTCAGCGCTCAGAAAGAACGATCTAAAGATTACAGCTATCAAATATTTGCGGCAGTATTATCGCTACGATAGAGCAATTGCTGATGCGACGATGATCGAGCAAATTCGCGCGAGTGGCCTGGAAGAGACACTGAGTTCCGAGATTCTAAGCCGATCAAGGATTTTTCTGATTCAGCAAAACCACGATCTGGGCCTAACCAATTCTTGCGGGATCCTGTATGTGAATCTTCTTGATGACGAGGTGCTGCCTATTCTGGATGCACCCGCCGATCGGGAAGATTGTAAGCCTAATGGGACTAGGTCCTCTATGTCGGAGACGCAAACTGTTCGTCTCACGAGCAAACAATTCGATCCCCCCTCGCCACCGCTGTTGGCTGCCAGAGTGGTCCATGAAGAAACCTATCACAAGGTTCTTGACCTGGTCTTTCCTCGGAATGTTCTGAAGGATCAGAACTCCGATTTTGCATTTGTATTAAGATACGAACCTGCGTTCCGCGCTGAATCGCAAATCACTATCGTCGCACGGGACGGAAAGATCGAAGTAATTAGGTACTCCGCAGTAGGCGGAAGTATTGAAGCGAAGCTCAATCAGATCGTGCAGCGTACTCATAGACAAGACGCAAGGCGCATGGCGAGGCAGATTAGAATTCAAAAGGAATACGTGAAGCTCTCACCGAAAGAAATTAAGCTCTTGCATGAAAGCTTTTTCGATAAGCTGCGACTATCGGAAAATACTCGCCTCGACGCTGACAAGAATCAAATCGTTATCACTGCTGACGGTACCAGCTATCGTCTGTGGTATCGAGGAGAAACTGAAGTTCAAACCGACTTCATCGGTTCGAACATAACAACTGCCACGCGCCGCGATGAATCACCTCTTGTCGATTGGATGAAGCGCGTTTACCTCAAAGTTACTGCGCCGTCGGCCACTGCTCATCGGTAATTTTATGACTCTGCATTTTGGTACTGGTCTTAATACGCCGATACTTCATCGACCAGAGCGATGGCAGGATCCTCTACAAAAAGCTCAACTAGTTGCCCGCAAACCGTAACCTACTAGACTGTCTGACGCCCGTCCATAAGCTCAGGAGAGGGTAAAACTGGTGGTCAGGCCTGCGATCTTGCGATTCTCAGTCACTGCTTGCCTCCCGCGCCATAAAACGTGGATGGGGTCTATGACTCGCTCTCGCGCATTACCAGTGAGACGCGCACGTTCATCGGTCTGAGCAATCAATACGCGATCGGCTATGGCCATAATCTGGCCGGAGAAGTGACAAGCATTACCGATCCGTCGGGCACGCAGGTCAATTACAATTACGACGCGACGGGTCGATTAAGTAGCATGCCTGCTGCCGGCTACACTGGGGTGACGAATTTTCTTTCCAACACTCAGTATCGAGCATCGGGCGCGATGAAGCACGCGACTTACGGCAACAACGTGCAGGTCGATCTCAGTTACAATTCACGGATGCAAATCGGCCAGTATCAAGTCAGTGGTTTCCAGTCGCCCTTCGGAACTATGGGCGCGACGATGAGCTATTACGACGATGGGCGCACGAACACGGCCTACGATCTCAACGACTCGAGATTTGATCGCAAGTACGAGTTTGATTTCGCGGCGCGGTTGAAGGAAGCCTACTCAGGCGTGGAAGCTCATGGCCAAACACCGCCCCCGCCTACTCAGGCGAATAGTCCATACCGGCAGTCGTACACCTATGATCAAGGGAACAACGTCACGCTCCGCACTGGCAGAATCTGGTCGACTCAGAATGAATACGATCAGGCCACCTACGGCAGCGACAACAAGCGTCAGGGCTTCGGTTATGACGCGGCGGGAAATGTTACATGGACAGGCAACAGCGATGGCACGCGAACTTATGACGCGGCTGGGCGGCCAGTGACCTTCACTTCCTCGCAGACATGGCAAATATACCCCAACTGGCCCAGCGGTCATCCAAACGCGCCCGCGTTGGAAACACAAGACACATTCGACGGCACCGGGCAAGTAGTCAGGCATGTCAACCATGCTCGTCATGACGATACGTATGATATTGGCGGCGGCAACCTCGTTTACGTAATGGGTGACACTACGAGCACGACTTATTACGTGCATTCAACGGTGCTGGGCGGAAAGACGATTGAAGAACTCGATCAGAACGGCAGCAAAAAGGTTGGGTACGTGTATTCAGGTGGTGGGCGGGTGGCGACCCAGACAATCATCGGTGGATCGAACTCAGTGCAGATCGAATCCACGAATCCGGTGACGGGAGCAGCAATTGTCACCGATGTGAACGGCAGCTCTGCGACACGACAGGAACCCGATCCACTTGGCCGCGATCTAACCCAAGCGCTAGATCAAACTGTCGTTGTCGATCCGCTCGCCGGTTCAAAATTTAACGACCCCATGCCCATCGAGTACGCTCCGAACTGGACAGGTGAAATGGAAACTGGGATGTCGCAGTACGTGGACACAATGGATATGATCGTGGCCCGCGAGGCCTACAAGCGTTGGCTTCGCGGTGGTGATGGGACAACCAACGCTGATTATGATATCTGGCAGAACACTCTTGCCAAGAACCCAAATGTGGGGGTCAGGGCGGGTAAGGAAACCCATTGGGGCAAAGATGCGGCGGCTTTCCTCGAAGACAATGCGGATTCGATTAGCCTCGGAGAGAATGGAATCACGCTTCGGCCCGTTTCTGGTTCTGGCAATGCTAAGGTTTCATTTCGCAAGGATGTGGAGAAAGGCTTTGACCGCGTTCAAAGGATCCTGCAAGGTACCAGCAAATGCGCACAGTTCTTCGGTTCGCACGCGCCCGAAGCGTTGGCAGCAATGAGGAAAAAGATCTCACTTGAAAGCTCCAACGGGCCTGGCGGTACTTCTACCGGTATAGCGCAATCGAATTACCCCGGAGGAGTCAACTACATTCCGAGCGGGCCATATCGCACGCCCGGTTCTTTCACAGTTTACACAGACGGTCCGTTCTTCATGCAGGGAAAGGGACAGATCGCTGGCTACAAACCCGGCTCGCCACAAGCGCAAACAGCCGCCATCCTGCACGAGCTTGCGCACAACATCAAAAATGCTGCCGGCAATGGCTTCCTAATTCCAAACGATGATCCACGAACGACGAAGGAGGGTCTCAGCCAGGAAAATACAGCCTTGATCAAGAAAATTTGTGGCAAGGAAATTTTCGACGGGCACTAATCGATGGGTGGTGAAGACTGAAATTCTATTGCGGCATGCGAGCTTTGGATTCCTGCTGAGATCGGATCACTGTCGGCATTCTTCCCGAAGAGGCAGATTGTCTCAATGTAAGATAAAGTTCTCTGTTCGGCCCGCCAACCTGGATTGGAGCGCCTGAAGTAAGCCAAGGACCCTTGTCTTCTTTCAGCGAGCCTTCGATGTACCAGGTGCCTTCCGGCAATGCCACCTTCGCGCTGGAGTCCGCGAGATTCACAGATGCCTCGATATCACTGATAGAGAAACTACCAAACTTCACCGTCTGGCCACGCTGATTCCGAACTCGCAGCCATACGTACGTCCAAGCTTTCTCGTCTAAGACCAGCGGACGACCATTGACATCTCGAAAACGAACATTAATCGCCCCATATGAAACTTGAATTCGGACGTCGCCTAAATCTGTCTCGGCATTCTCCCTAATCTTGATGCGGCGGCTGGCAAACCTTCTTTCCCTCAAACTTGGAATGCGGTTAAAGGGAGGCATGATTGGGCTGCGTGCGTTACCCGGCACCGGGCCCGTAACATATAAAAACCTAATGTGATTAGGTGTCGCTTCTTCACCATCATAAAAAAGAAACCTACCGGACTCGTCAGATTCAACAAAATATGAAACGTCCTCCCAACTGGTAGGTGGGCCAGCGTCGACAACGATGCGGGCGTGGGCCACTGGCCGTCCGGATTGATCGACCACCCGTCCACGAACCCGATACCTAAAGGCTCGCCGAGTGGCAGCCTGAGAGCTTGTCAATGACTGCGCGTGAACGTTCCTGTCAAGCCCAAGATCGCCGGTCACGATGCTGGACCAAGCAATGGCGCAAATCAAAAAAGCCAACGGTACGAAGAAGGTGATCGCTATCGAGAGGGAGCGGCCGGGCTTAACGTTCATCTTGTAAGTGAGGAGCATGTTTGAGGACTCCTATTGTAATTGTGAGCATTGGGTAGAGCACTTTCGGTATGGCGATTTCGCCATTATGAGCGCAACAGACGATAGGGAAGATCTCTGGCTCATTTCTTGTTTAATGTTGCCGCGCCAATCGAATCATTGGCGCGAGTAGGCGCGGAGCTTTGAGCGATAATCGGGAACTCATCTCTTGAGTTTCAAAGCCCGAGGGTTCGAAAATGCGAATTGATGAGAACGGGTTAGGGGACTATAACCGTGAGTTCGAACTCCCTGTTTGTGAGAGCACTCGCGGCGCTAACCCGAGTAACGGAGGAGAATTTAGACTAACAAAATAACCTTGTCAAGGGCCTGTCGCCGATTTGGGATTGCAAGTGTAAATAGGGCCTTCCCCGAGAGTTCGTCAGCCTAGCAATTTCTTACGCGGAATTTGCGATGAGTGACTTCAGAACGGAGAAGGCTGCTACGACGCGGCGCGCATTCAGCGTGTCGACAGCCAACACGGGTGCCTACACGCGCTACGATTACGGGCCGAACTATGTCCAGACGAACAGCAGCATCAACAACGTGGCCGACGAGAAGTATGCGTTTCAGGTCTTTGACGGCGCGGGCCGGGTGATCTATGCAGGGACCAATGAGCCGAGCACAGCCGGCCATTTTCTGGTGGTGAATTCGATCTATGACCGCATGGGCCGGCTCTTCAAACAATCGAATCCGGCGGAGCTCTATCACGGCTCGCCTACGGGTGATGACGTGGCCGGCTGGCTCTATACGCAACAGACCTATGATTGGAAAGGGAGACCGCTGATTACGACTAACACTGACGGCACACACAAGTATGCGAGCTATTCCGCCTGTGGTTGCGCGGGCAGCGAAATCGTGACGTTGACTGATGAAGTAGGAAGACAACAGAAAATCTACGGCGATGTACTGGGTCGCACCGCGAAGACTGAGGTGCTCAACTGGGACAGCAATATCTACTCAGCGACTGTTAATACCTACAACGCACGCGATCAAGTTACGCTCGTGCGGCAATATCAGGGTACCGATCAGAGTGGCGTCTACCAGGACGTGACCATGTCTTACGATGGTTATGGTCGAGTGCTGACCAAACACGTCCCGGAACAGGATGCCAACACGGCGACCACTTGGGACTACAACCTCGATGACACGGTTCATGCGGTGACTGACGCGCGCGGTGCGAGCGCAACTTACGGATACGCTGGTACCAATCGCGGTCTGGTTACGGGTATCACTTACGACGCACCTTCAGGAATCTCTCCGACATCAAATGTCTCGTTCAGTTACGACGCGGTGGGAAACAGAGTTTCGATGTCGGATGGAACGGGCAGCGCGACCTATCAATACGACTCACTGTCGCGAATGACATCCGAGAGTAAGCAGTTGCCGGGTTAGGTAGCAGCTCCTATGCGCTGAGTTACAGCTATAACCTTGCCAATGAAGTAACTTCGCTATCAATTCCATACAGTTCGCAGGAGGTTGGTTACAACTACGATGCAGCGGGACGATTGAGCGCAGTATCCGCCAGTAATTTTTCGGCAACATTTGCCGGTTCCACTCAGCCAGTAACCAGCTTTGCTTCGAACATCACGTACCGTGCCTGGGGCGGACGCAAGGACATGACCTATGGAAACACAACCAGCGACTTAGTCACTTATGACGCTAAACTTCAACCAGCGACCTACACGCTCAACAATGTGAACTATCAGAACTCCAACGTGCCCTCCGCGCCAATTAATTACACGTCGATGTCGTGGAGTTATGACTACTACGATGACGGGCGGCTGCACCACGCCTATGACTCGACGAACAATTGGTTTGACCGGGCATATGCGTACGATCACGTCGGCAGGCTCACCGAAGCGACGACTTACCGGCGCGCTGAAGGACTGAGTCCTGTTAGTGCCCCCGATCCATATCAGCAAACGACATCGTATGACGCGTGGAACAACAGTAGCCGTACGGGCTATCTCTACGGTGGTGGTCCGTTTGCTGATGAGGGGAATTACAGCAACAATCGTCATCAGAACTTCGGTTACGATGCTGACGGCAATGTCACTAATTCCGGAAGCTACCACAACACGATCGATGCCGCCGGCAAGCAAGCCCAGGTCGTCTCGGGGCTTCAAACTGTGGGCAACGGCACAACGCAGTTTCCCACTCAGCCCGCGATCGATATTTCCCAGGGCTATGATGGGGATGGACGCCCGCGGAACCGTGTTCAAATCGCGCGGCAGAATATCTATGACGATACCAACCAGAATCATCCTCTCGTACAGGTGTTGGAGGACCCGCAGGTAAGTTATTACGTCACCTCGAGTGTATTAGGTGGAGCGAATGTGATGCAGCTTCGTCCAGACGGTCAGGGCGGCGCCATCAAAAAGACTCTCTGGATCTATGCCGGTGGCCAGCGGATTGCGGTGGAAGAAAATGGCAGCGTCAATTTCGAGCATCACAATCCGGCAACCGGCAGTTGGGTGATTACACTCGGTCATTCGTCTTATCGAACTGCGTCAAGAGAGGAGCGTGATCCGGTGGGAGCAGAAACACCCACCTCGAATCCCTATCCGTTGACGCCAACCTATGTCGAGAATAAGTGGGGCGAACCGCTCTTCATCGACGGCGGTGATCCGTTTGACTACTGTAGTGGATCCACGATCGACGGCCTACCGGTTTCGGCGTCTGAGTTTTCGCGCCGGACTGAGAGTGGAAGTGTTGGGGCGGGCGTATTCTTCAAGGGAAGACCGATCGGCTTTATTGACCTCGCTGGCCAGAGCAGTCATGTCAGTGCAGCCTTCGACGTGTTCCGGTCCTTGACCCCGTCAGATCACCCGGACTTCTGGAGATATTTAGGAAGCTTTAGTATCGATTTCTCAATGCCTGATTCCGACGCGCATGAAATTGAACATCGGGGCGGGTCGCCGCAAAGTCGTTATCCATCCCCTGGGAGCAATGGGTTCCCCACTCTTTCGGGTGATTCGTTGAAGGAGGTCAACTCCGCTCTGGAATCTGCCAACGATGCAACGGATCCCAAGAATCATCCCGAGTGTGATCAAGCCCTGAAGACCATAACGAAAGGAGCAATAAGTAGCTTGGCTGCTCTGGTTAGCCAGTTCAAACCGAACGTAAACCTTTTCGATGGGCGCAGGTCAACGCTCGGGATTGTATATGCGAATGTCAAGCCAACAACCTTGGGTCAATTCTTCCGCGAACAGAGCAGCGCAATTGGAGCTATGGTGGTGCCGAACCATTTCACGGGCATCGGCGATGTCGCGTTTCTCAATTCGTATTTCTTTAATCCCGCCCAGTCTGGTTTTATGGACCAACAACGAGCGTTGATTCTGATCCACGAGGCAGTACACCAATTTGGCCATAAGGACGACCCGTTTTTTGGGTCGAGTAGGAACCTGACAACAATGATCGCGCAGAAGTGTTTTCCGGGTCTGAATGCCGCAAAGCTACTTGGGAACCTTACGCTATGACGGATTAACGACCGATGACCACCGCGAGCATCGCGGGTCAGCGACGGACGAGCACCGCGCAGAAAGAGGCATTTCGAATCATCTGATATTAGGGGGCGCCCTGGGAAACCGGTCACTAATCGGACTTTCCTTTTGTAAGCGCGCTCCGATTCACCGCGCAATTTTATGAAGTCCGAAGTCGAAAATCTGTTGACAATCACTCAAAAATGGCTATAAGAGTTACAGCCCTAGTTGCCTGGATCCAATGCATTACTGAAATGCTGACCGGTCTTTCCCCGCGAAACGCCTTATCAAATCGTCGGCCCCCGGTCAGTTACAAAATAGTCGAAACGATGTTCGCCTTTAGGTTACGAAACTGAAAGGTAAATGAACTCCCAGTGACTAACTTCGCGCCCTTTGCTAAATTCCGTCGGTTAAGCGCTTGTGCCTCAGTCCTAATACTCCTGGGCATATGGATGCCCTCAAAACAAACGGCACAACTCGATGAGAGCAAACTGAGCCGGCCTCTCGTGGTGACGGCTGCGACTAGTGACCCCGTTTACATAGAGAGTTGGAAGAAAGGATCGACCACGGTCCGCAAACGAACAATTCGGATTAGCTTAACCGATTCGAAACCGAAGTTTGAAACCTCTCTTATTGACTCGAATGGTCGCAAGCGATACGTACTTTCAATCTTACCAGATAATACTGACGGTCTTGCGCCAGTGTACTCCTGGGGCGTCAATCTGGTGGAGGTTGGGGACAAGAGTGGCGCGAATCTCCTTTGTCGAACCAATGATCGTGAGCAGGATTACTTTACTGCCGGCGATTATGTTTGGTGGCTTGATCCGAGCGAGGACCCAAAACCGTTTGTCCCGTTCCTTGCCAAGCGTGTCGTTAAGGTAGAAGGTTTCTACTGTGTAATCAGAGTTCAAGACTACAAACTAACAGCAAATCAAAAAGCCGTAGAATCGATAAGTGTGTTGGTTCAATTCACGAACAGGTCACCTCTTACTCCGACACTAACCTCGCGAAGGAAGAACTAAAGCTGCGCCGCCGCTCAATCAGGCGAACAGTCCTTACCGGCAGTCCTACACTTACGATCAATGGAACAACGTGACGCTCCGGACCGGCAGAATCTGGTCAAGTCAGAGCGAGTCTGACGGCGCCAGCTATGCCACCGACAACAAGCGAGACGGCTGGGGTTATGACGCGGCCGGGAATGCGACCTTTACCGGTTACAGCGATGGCACGCGCACCTACGACGCCGCGGGACGACCGGCAACTTTCATCTCTTCGCAGATGTGGCGAGTCTATCCCAACTGGCCCAGCAATCATCCGGATGCGCCGGCGCTGGAAACGCAGGACACATTTGACGGCACCGGGCAGGTCGTCAAACATGTCAACCATGTTCGTCACGACGATTCGTACGATCCGGGATATGGACTGATCTACGTGATGAGCGACACGACCACCACTACTTATTCTACTATGTGAGGTCGAGCGTCCTCGGCGGGCAGGTACTGACAGAACTCACTTCAAGCGGAGCGAAGCAGCGTACTTTTGTTTACTCCGGGAGCCAGGTATTCGCTTGGCAAGAATCTCCCTTCGGCACGCCGCGAGTGATGTGGGAGCACCGCGATCCCAGCAACGCCAGCTTCCGGATGAGCGACATCAATGGTTCCACGAGCACCGGCACTGATCAGGAGCAGCCCGCAGAACTTGATCCATTAGGCGCTGATTCCGGCACGTCGAATGCTTATCTGATCGATCCCAATCCACCGTCTGACACTACCTCGCTATTGCCTTATCCGAGCTTCAGCGACCCGCGTCATCCGGGTAAGACTTATACGGTCGACGGAATTCGCGTGCCGGCAGATTATTTCATGATACGAGCCGAATCATTGAGCACGGGCGGAGTGGAGATTAGTGCCAACGGAACATCCAGTTCAGCAGCCGCTAACCTGGGTGCCAGGCCGATCTATGGCCGCTTTGGCACTCAAGCAAGCTCCGATGGAATCACTACAACTTGGAACTGGACCACCGAAATAACGGGATATGTCTCTGACGGAATGATGACCGGAGGGCTCACTCCTCAAGTAACTCCAGAGATACGGGGAACTAAAGATAAGGACGCGATTAGAGATTTCGGTAGCGCTTTTGGAGAAACGGTGGACCGTTTGGATAATCCGGACTGCGCAAATTTGTTTGGTGGAAAAGAAGCCGCGCTAAAAGCTCTTTTTGGAGCTACCTATTCATACAGAGATCTCGGGGCAGCAAAATACGATCCGGAGACCCAGGCTGTAAGCGTGATTGGAGCGGCGACTGAATCCAAGACGAATCCTCCAAGTGTTTATATCAACAGCTCTGGTCCTTTCCGGAACACGAGCATCCTGGTTTTCACATCTAGCGGTGCTCAGCATCGGACGCTGGATTTTGAAACGGGTTTGCGCGGTGCGCAGTTCGGAGCTCTGCTCTTGCTCCATGAGTTAGGTCACTTGACCGGAGTTTTCAAAGCGGATGCGCACGATGCCAAGCTGAATCGGGAATATACTCAGAAAGTGCAGGACGCGTGTTTTGCAAAGAAGAAGTAGGGGACTGGTGGGGAGACGTGGAACGGCAATAGTGGCCCTAAGGTCTTTCTGGTTGTTTGGCAGTCCTGGTTTGGCAGGTGCAAGATTGCGAAAAACTGGGGCCATTAAGTACGACCCGTTGAGGAACCACGAAGTTACTCACCGAGGAGCATCATTCACCTTTTCCCTTTGTGAGTGATTGCCAGCTCAGGCGAACGATTAAGCGAACAGACAAAAATCGTAATTCATCTGTTGCTGGTCTAGTTAGATCGTCTGCGCCGAGTTGTTGACGAAGTTAATTGGGTCAGACGCTTGGCTTTTTGATTTGCCAGCCCTTTCTCTCGTACCGGTTCCCGCGCAGGGAAGGCGGACACGTTACTTGCGGAATTACTCTGCACGGTGAATGACATTGGCAACGAAATCAGGTCTTTCGACCACAGCACACCGATTCTTCGCCAGCGGCTACGCAGGCGTTCCGCCAAGTCATCCGACTCGGGCCATGTTGAAACCGCAATTTGAAGGGCATATTGCCCAGGAAGCAATCCGTCAGACTCGTTACTGACCGCGCCTCGCCTGACAAAAACCGTAACCTCCGCGTCAGTTTCATAGAACTGACCTGACGCCAGCACCACAAACGATGCATTGGGAACCTGGTCATCTACTGACACGTGCATGCCTTCTGTCGCTACAGTAAGCGACATATCCGAGACGTATCGCTGGGACTCGGCGTCCGATAGGTTGAGGCTCGTCATTTGACGAAACACAGTGTTGTCATGTCGATACAAAATCAACGAGTGCAATCCGACATTTGTGTATCGGAGTCGTAACTTGACTCGCAGGTTTGCGGAGGTGTCGTTGCCGGGTTCTCTATCGTATCGAGAACTCAGGACCCTCGTCGTCAGGAAAAGCTGCTCCTGAACAGAGTCTTTAGCAGAGTCCGCAGACTCCTTCAGTGTGACCTTAATATCTTTACTCGACCCATCAACATGAACTGGCACCGCGGAAGTAAGCCAGGGACCTTTGTTTTCCCGCGGCGAGGCCTCTATGAACCAGGTACCTTCAGGTAAAGCTATCCTGGCGCTGGAGTTTGGCAGATTCACGGCTGTCTCGATGTCGCTCACCGAGAAACTTCCATAGGTAACGATCTTGCTCTGCTGATTGCGAACCCGCAGCCATACATGTTTCCATGCTCCTTCATTCGTGAGCAGCGGCTTGCCGTGGGAGTCCTGAAGATGAAGATCGATGGCGCGGTAATTAACTTGAATTGGCACGTCGCCCACGTCTATTTCAGCGTTCTTCTTGATCCTGATGCGGCGGCTGGTAAACCTGCTTTCCGTCAATCTGGGAATTCGGTTGAAAGGAGGCATCATCAGGCGATGTGAATTCCGTGGCAGGGGCCCGATCACATACAAAAATCTAACTTGGTTAGGTTTCGATTGTTCACCATCATTAAAAAGAAACCTACCGGACGCATCTGACTCAACGGAATAGGTGAAGTCTTCCCATGTTGTGGAGCGACCAGCGTCAACAACAACCGTAGCGTGGCTACTGGTCGTCCGAACTGATCAACCACGCGCCCCCGAACGCGATATTTGTAGCCTTTCTTACTGTCACCCGGCGAGTGCAATGGGACCACTCCCCCCCGAGTTACGCGTTGCGCTGAAGCAAGTTGGAACGCGCTCAATGCAATGAAGAGTGTAGATACGATGGAAAAAGTAAGGACAAATTTGACGGGGAAGTTGAATGGGAGGCATATTGTCAGCCGATCCTTGTTCAAACGGGTGGACAGGCAAAGCTGCTCTATGACGGCGCCTCAGCGCTGATGTCAAAGAGCACTTTCGTTTACGATTCAGGCGGCCAGTACCTGCAAGGCCTGCCGGCAGCGCCGACTCAGCATGATGCGAAC
>Ga0070698_100004054_pt1 | contig 16114 bp, 15 predicted proteins | sample KBSK1502metaG_FD_65477 | JGI IMG/M metagenome (GOLD analysis project Ga0070698, IMG submission 65477) | Corn, switchgrass and miscanthus rhizosphere microbial communities from Kellogg Biological Station, Michigan, USA - KBS K1-50-2 metaG | ecosystem: Host-associated > Plants > Roots >...
CGCTCCAGATCACGGTCGATCCCGCGCCCGAGCTCGAGCCGGGGACCGATGCCCCCGAGGACGACGACGACGCGCGGCCCACGCCACGCCCGCGCGTGCCCACGCCCTCGCCTCGCTAGCCGCTACCGGGCGGCCTGGGTGGGTGAGGGAGGAAGCGACCCGGCGGGGAGCGGGTGGTCCGACTTGTCCCCCTTCGCGAACCAGCCCGCGTCACGAGACCGTCCCCGCGAGTCGACGACGAAGTATTCGAAGCGGTCGCGCGTGAGGCGCACGTAGAGCATGTGGAGGTACGCCCCGCCGCTGGCGAGGTAGCCGGGCGCCGGCTGGAAGCCGTACACCCGCCGCCCCCCGCCCCCGCTCACGAAGTAGCGGGTGCCCGACTGGGGCAGCATGCGGGCATAGAAGTGGTTGTGGGCGGTGAGCACGGCGTCCACCGGATGGCGGGCGAGGACGGGCTCGAGCTGGTTCTTGAGCGCCACCTCCGGCACGCGTCCGTCGCCGAAGCCCAGGAACCCGTTCTTGGCGGTGGGGGAGTGCGGCGGATGGTGCATCGCCAGCAGCTTCCAGCGGGCGCGCGACGCGCCGAGGGCGCCGTCCAGCCAATCGACCTGGGCCCGGTCGGGGCGGAGCGGGGTCTTGCTCTGCGTGCCGGCGAGCGTGTTGGAGTCCAGCACGAAGATCTCGACCAGCGGCGACGGCCCCGGATCGCTCACGACCGAGTAGTAACGGCGCCCGCCCTGATACCCGAACGGCCCGTGCCCGAGGTGCTCCCCGACGTCGCAGCCGGCTCCGCGCCGGTAGGCATCGGCGGTCGCGGGCAGCGGGTCGACGTCAGCGCGCGCGCAGTCCTGCACGTCGTGGTTTCCGAGCGCGGAGTGGATCACCACCCCCCGCAGGAGGAGCGACTGGTAGACGTCGTAGAACCGGGGGCGGATGTAGGCGGCCCGGCCGTCGCTGTAGATGTTGTCCCCGAGCAGGAAGAGGTAGCGCGGCAGGAAGCGCAGGATCTGGTCACGCACCGCCGCCTGGTTGGAGTCGCCGGTGCCGCCGTCGCCGATGAAGGCCATGCGCACCTCGGCCTCCTGGGCCCCCGTCCGCATGACGAGCAGCCCCGACAGCGCCAACAAGGCCAGGCCCGCGGCGAGGCTTCGCCGGGACGTCCGGGAGGAGGTCAGGGCCAGGCGCACCCCCCAATCATCGCGCAGGCCGGGCCCGCGCGGAAGGAGCGGGGACGCCACCCGGGGCTCGACCCGGACCTTTTTCGGAGCTAAGATCGAAGGTTCCCGATGGAGATCGACCGCGTCGTCATCACGGGCGCCCGCCAGCACAACCTGAAGAACGTCACCGTCGAGATCCCCAAGAAGAAGCTGGTGATCCTCACCGGCGTGTCGGGGTCGGGCAAGTCGTCGCTCGCGTTCGACACGCTCTACGCGGAGGGCCAGCGCCGGTACATCGAGAGCCTCAACGCATACGCCCGGCAGTTCCTGGGGCAGATGGACAAGCCCCTCTACGACTCCATCCGCGGCCTCGCCCCCACGATCTCCATCGAGCAGAAGGCGGCGAGCGGAAACCCGCGCTCCACGGTGGGGACGATCACGGAGATCCACGACTACCTTCGAGTCTTGTGGGCGCGGGTCGGACGGCTCGCCTGCCACCAGTGCGGGCGGCCCGTCTCCCAGCAGTCGTCGCAGCAGATCGTGGAGGAGATCGCGTCGCTCGCGCCGGGCACGAAGTTCCTCCTCCTCGCTCCGCTGGTGAAGGAGCGCAAGGGCGAGCACCGCGACTTCCTGGAGCAGGTGCGCAAGGCCGGCTTCTCCCGCGTGCGGGTGGACGGCGTCGTGGTCTCGCTCGATGAAGTCGACGACATCCGCCTGAACAAGAAGAAGAAGCACACCCTCGACGCGGTGGTGGACCGGCTCGTCGCGAAGGAGGGCATGAGCCAGCGCCTCAACGACTCGGTGGAAACGGCGCTGCGCTACGGCCAGGGGGTGGTGGTGGTCGCCCCCGAGGGCCAGCCCGAGAAGGTGATGTCGCAGCACCGGGCCTGCCACCACTGCGGCATCTCCTTCCCGGAGCCGTCGCCGCAGCTGTTCTCGTTCAACTCGCCGCAGGGGATGTGCCCGGAGTGCTCCGGCCTCGGCACGCGCATGGAGATGGATCCGGAGCTGGTCGTGCCCAACCCCGACCTGACGATCAACGAGGGCGCGGTCAAGCCCCTGGGCGCGGTCGGCGAGGGAACGGGCTGGGGCACCGACCTGGTGCGCGCGGTGGCCCGCGAGCGGGGCATCGACCTCAACAAGCCGTGGCGGGTCCTTCCTTCCGCCCACCGCAAGGTGATCCTCTACGGCACCGGCGGCGAGCGGGTACGGGTCTCGGTCAAGGGATCGTGGGGAGCGGGCGCCTTCCGGATGCGCTTCGAGGGCGCGATCAACTCGATGATGCGCCGGATGCGGGAGACGCAGTCGGAGGACATGCGCGAGTATTACCAGCGCTTCCTCTCCAACCGTCCCTGCTCCGCCTGCGGCGGCCGCCGGGTGCGGAGCGAGGCGCTGGGGGTCCGGATCGGAGGCCGGAACATCGCCGAGGCCACCGCGCTCAGCGTCGAGGCGGCGCTCGAGTTCTTCGAGAACCTGGGGCTGAAAGGCAGCGAGGCCACGATCGCCGCCGAGCTGCTGAAGGAGATCCGCTCCCGCCTGCGCTTCCTGCGCGACGTGGGCCTCGGCTACCTGACCCTCGACCGGCCGGCGCCGTCGCTCTCCGGCGGCGAGGGGCAGCGCATCCGCCTCGCCAGCCAGATCGGCAGCGAGCTGACCGGCGTCATCTACGTGCTCGACGAGCCGTCGATCGGCCTCCACCAGCGGGACAACCGCAAGCTGCTCGCCGCCCTGAAGCACCTGCGCGACATCGGCAACACGGTGGTGGTCGTGGAGCACGACCGGGAGGCGATGGAGGAGGCGGACTGGATCGTGGACTTCGGTCCCGGGGCCGGGCGCCACGGCGGTCACGTGGTGGCCGCGGGCACGCCGAAGGAGATCCGCGCCTCGCGGGAGAGCCTCACCGGGCGCTACCTGACGGGCGAGCTGGAGATCCCGCTCCCGGCCGCGCGGCGGCCGTCCGACGGGCGGAAGCTCACCGTGGTGGGGGCGCGCGAGAACAACCTCCAGGACGTGACCGTCGACATTCCCCTCGGCCAGTTCGTCACCGTGACCGGCGTCTCCGGCGCGGGCAAGAGCACGCTCGTCAACCAGATCCTCTATCCGGCCGCGGCCCGGGCGCTCTACAAGAGCGACCTGCCCGTCGGCGCCCACGAGAAGGTGGTCGGCCTCCAGCACATCGACAAGGTGATCGACATCGACCAGAGCCCGATCGGCCGCACGCCGCGCAGCAACCCCGCGACCTACACGAAGCTGTTCGATTGCATCCGGGATTTCTTCGCGCTCCTCCCCGAGGCGCGCATGCACGGCTACACGCCCGGCCGCTTCTCGTTCAACGTGAAGGGCGGCCGCTGCGAGGCCTGCGAGGGCGACGGCGTGAAGCGGGTGGAGATGCACTTCCTGCCCGACGTCTACGTGCCGTGCGAGGTGTGCCGGGGCAAGCGCTTCAACGAGGCGACGCTGCAGGTCAAGTACAACGGGCTCTCGATCGCCGACGTCCTGGACCTGACCGTGGACGATGCGCTCCAGCTCTTCAAGAACCATCCCCAGATCCGGCGGGCCCTGGAGACCCTGGCCGACGTGGGCCTCGGCTACATCACCCTCGGCCAGTCCTCCCCCACCCTCTCCGGCGGCGAGGCGCAGCGCGTGAAGCTCTCGCGGGAGCTGTCGAAGCGCTCCACCGGGCGCACGCTCTACATCCTCGACGAGCCCACCACGGGCCTGCACTTCGACGACATCAAGAAGCTGCTGAGGGTGCTGGACCGCCTGGTCGACGCCGGCAACACGGTCGTCGTCATCGAGCACAACCTGGACGTGATCAAGACCGCCGACCACATCATCGACATCGGCCCCGACGGGGGCGACGCGGGCGGCCGGATCGTGGCCACCGGCACCCCGGAAGCCGTGGCCGGCGTCCCCGCTTCCTACACCGGGCGCTTCCTCGCCGACCTCCTGCCCAAGGCCCCGACCCGCCGCGCCGCTCGCTGAAACGGGCCCGCTGCGCTAGAATCGCGCACGATGACCGTCCGCTGCGTGGGCTGTGGACGCAGCATTCCGGTTCCGGACGACAAGGCGGCGCACCCGAGGCTCCGGGTGAAGTGCCGCTGCGGAGCGACGTTTCTCGCGGCCGAGGCGCCGCGCGTCGCGGATGCACCCGGCGGGAGCGGGCCGGTCGTCGCGACACCGGTTGCCGCCGCGCCCTCGGCTCGGCCGCCCGCCCCCGCGCCTGTCGTCGCCGCGCAGGCCGTGGCTGCGGCTCCGGTCCCTCCCGCTCCGACGCCGAGACCCGCCGCGCCGAAACCGGCCGCGGCGAGGCCGGCCGCGACACCGCCCGCCGCCGCCGCCCCGGTGCCCACCGCCCGGCCCGTGAGCTGGCGCCGCTGCGTGAACCATCCCGTCCGCTCACACAGCGTCTGTCCGGCCTGCCTCAAGGGCTACTGCGAAGCCTGCGCGAGCGGCCAGACGGTGCAGAACGCCGTCATCTGCCCGGCGTGCGACGGCCTGTGCGTGCGCGCTTCCCAATACGAGGAGTCGCAGACCCGGGGACAGCAGCAGGCGCGCTCCTTGATGCAGGAGCTGGGGACGATCGTGGCCTACCCCCTGCGCGATCCGATCGGGCTCGTGATGCTGTCGCTCTTCACGTGGTTCTTCGGGCTCCTGGCCAAGATGGCCCTGTTCGGCGGGTTCGCCGGGATCATCCTCTCCCAGGGCGTGCTGCTGTCCTATTGCTTCTTCGCGGTGTCGCGCGTGGCCAGCGGGAACCTGCGCGACTTCACGCCGGACTTCCGTGGCATCTCGGACTTCATAGAGCCGCTGCGCCTCGGCCTGGCCGTCCTCATCATCAGCGCGGGCCCCATGCTGGTCCTGACGTTCCTGGGGCTGGGCGTTGCGCTCCACCGAGCGGAGGCGCCCGCGAGCTCCGTACTACCGGTGGCCCAGGCCCAGGCCCCGCCGCCGCCTTCGCCCGAGGCGCAGGAGGAGCCAGAAGAAAAGGCGGAAGACAAGTCGGCGACGGCCTCGCCCCGCGAGGAGAGGGACTACGAGCACGAAGCCCCTCCATCGCGGGCGGCCGCGGCGGGAACGTTCGTGCTCCTCGGCATCGCGCTGCTCTGGAAGCTCGTCTACACGCCGGCCGCGCTCACCGTGGCCGCCCTGTCCCGCGGCTTCTTCAAGACCCTGAACCCCGTCGTCGGTTTGGACACGATCCACAAGATGGGCGGCATCTACTGGCAGGCCTTGCTCATCTATTCGTTCTTCGCCGGCGGCCAGTGGCTCCTCGGCGTGGCGCTGTCGTTCATCCCGATCGCGGGCGGCATCGTCCGCTCGTTCGTCGACGCGTACGCCTACCTGGCCATCGGCTGCACGCTCGGCCTCGCGGTATTCAAGAAGGCCCGCGAGCTGGGCTGGGACTAGCCGGGGCCGCGCGCAACAGGCCCTGCTCCGCCAGCACCTCGAGGATCACCCCTGCCGCCAGCCGATGGCCCTCGGCGGTGAGGTGCAGGTTTCCGTCGAGCGAGTAGCGCGAGAACGTGTCCGCGTTGAATCCGGCGGCCTGGAAGCGCGGGAGGAGGTCGATCACCTTCACGCCGCGCAGCTCGGGCGCTTCCAGGAAACGCCGGGCCCGGCGCGAGGGGCGGATGAAATCGCGCAGGCTCGGGTAGAGCAGGGCCACGAACCCCGCCTCCCGCGCACGCGTCAGCTCGTCCATCCGCCGCACGAGCGCGAAGGTCACCGCGAACACCGGCTCGGCCGGCTCGGCTTCGGCCCGCCCCGCCACCTCGCGCTGGTAGCGGGCGCGGTCGACGTGGGTCAGGTCGAGCAGCGCGTTGAAGAGGGCCGAGCGCTGGCTGAGGAGCAGGGCCAGCCGCCGCGGCGGCGAGAGCGCGACGTGGCCGGCCACCTCCACCAGCCGGCCTTCCTCCAGACGGAAGTACGGCTTGGGGTAGACGCCGTCGTAGATCGACCGCGCGGCCGCGTTGTCGAGGAGGTCGTTCGCGAGGCACACGTTGAGGACCACGACGTCGGGCGCGTACGCGAAGCCCTCTCGCTCGAGCTTGAGCAGCTCCTGATCCGTCCCGTACCCCTGGACGCCGAGATTGACCACTTCCAGGCGGGGGTCGAGTGTCTCCATCACCGCCGAAAAGGTCTCGCCGTCGCGCACGCCGTAGCCGAAGGTGATCGAATCGCCGAGCATCACGATGCGCCGGCGACCGGGCGTGCGCGCCGAGGCCACTTCCCGGCCGCGATACCCGAGACGGTTGATCGTGGTCTCGCTCCCGGCGAGGGTGTAGCGGAACGAGGGCCGGGGCGTCCAGCCGTACACCGGCGAGTAGGTGTGGAGGTAGGCGAGGTCATCGAGCGAGATGCGCTCGAGGTAGCGGGGGTTCAACCGTCGCGCCATCCACTCCGCGGCCGCGAGGCCCATGCCGAAGACCGCGAGGGAGGCCGCGGCCAGAAGCAGGTTGGCGGCCGGGCCGGAGGCGCGCCCGCCGAGGAGCAGGGTCAGCCCTCTATGAGCGCGGCGGCCAGCAAGGGAACCAGGATCTCGTGGTGGCCGGTCAGGCTGTAGCCGCGGCCGACGCCGCGGGTGGGCCGCTCGACGACGTTCGTGTTCGGGCGGTAGGACTGGATGAAGTCCAGGTTGGCAGTGGTGAAGTCGGTGATCGTATGGCCGAGGTTCCTCGCCAGCGTGACCGCCTTCAGGAAGACCTCGGGCAGCATCACCGCGGAGCCGACGTTGAGGTAGACGCCTCCCCCGCCGAGGCGCGCGACCTCCGCCGCAAACAGACGGAAGTCGAGGTGGGTGGCGCGGCCGAGGGCGCCCGGATCGCAGGCCGGGTGCATGTGGACGATGTCGGTGCCGACGGCCACGTGGACGGTGGCGGGCAGGCCGAGACGGCGCGCGGCGGCGAGGAGGCTGACGTCGAGGTGGGGCGGCTTCCGCGCCGCCAGGTAGCGGCCCACCGCCGCGCCCAGGCCGAGGCCATCGTGGTCCCCCTCGACGATGGCGCGATTGATTTCCTCGCCCGTCTCGCGGGCCATGCCGAAGTCACCGGACCCCAGGCCCGCCGAAACGTCCTCGGAGGTGTGGCCGGCCACCGCCAGCTCGAAGTCGTGCACCACGCCCGCTCCGTTCAGGGCGAGGCCGGTCACGAGGCCCTTCTCCATCAAGTCGACGAGGACCGGGGAGAGCCCGACCTTGATCACGTGGGCGCCGAGGCCCCACAGGATGGGCTTGCCGAGCGAGCGGGCCCGCAGCACGTCGGCGGCGAGGCCGCGCAACGCCTGCCCTCCGAGGATGCGGGGCAACGCGTCGAGAAGGTCCGTGACCCGCGCCCCCCGCGGCAACGGACGACCGAAGTCCGCCCGCGTCACCTGGCTCTTGCGGCTGGCCAGCGGATACGTGCGGACGCCGCCGAGGTCGAGGGGACCTTTCGGGGCGCTCATCCGCGCGGCATCGCCTCCTCGACGACCTGGCACAGGACGTGGACCACCATCACGTGGACCTCCTGGATGCGGGCGGTCTCGGCGTGGGGCACGTCGATCAGGTAGTCCACCGCTCCCGCCAGCCGCCCTCCCCCGCCGCCGGTCAGGCCCACCGTCACGAGGCCGCGCTCGCGCGCCCGCTGCAGCGCCTGGACGACGTTGGGCGACCGGCCCGAGGTCGTGATGCCGACCGCGACGTCGCCCGGGCGGCCGTGGGCCTCGACCTGCCGGCGGAACACCGACTCGTAGCCCATGTCGTTGCCGATCGCCGTGACCACCGACGAATCGGTGGTGAGGGCGATCGCGGAGAGCGCGGCCCGGTCCCTCCGGAAGCGGCCCACCAGCTCACCGGCCAGGTGTTGCGCGTCGGCGGCCGATCCGCCATTGCCGAAAGCGAGGAGCTTGCCGCCGCCGCGGAGGCACTCCGCGATGCGCCGGCCCGCCGCGACGAGCAGGCCCGCGTTGGCTTCGAAGAAGCGCTGCTTGAGGGCGACGCTCTCGGCCGCGAGGAGCCGGACCGCCTGCTCGTCCATTTGGCGCTGATTATCACACGAGGGGTTCAGACCAGCGTGCGCTTCAGCGGGACCAGGATCCGGACGAGGTCGCGGATCTCGGTGGCGTCGAGGGCGCCCACCTCGGGGTCACGAAAGAAGAACAACCCGGAGCGGCTCCCCACCAGCTCCCGATACGGGGGCTCGCCCACGCCTCGCCCGGCGCGCACCGCGACGAAGGACGGGTCGTCGGCGGCCCGCGCGCAGAGCGGGCCGAGGGCCTGGCGTACGTCGTCCCGCGAGAGGAAGGCGCGGAGCCACTCCGTCTCCGCGGAGCGGAAGGCGAGCGCGCCGTCGAGGGCGACGTGCCCGGACGGCACGAACGACTCCGAGGCGCGGGCGGGCGTCTCCTGGGGCAGGATGGCCAGCTCGCGGGAATGCTCGAAGGGCAGGAACAGGAACGGACCCGCCACCTCCACGCGATCGCCGCTCACCTCGCCGGAGAGCATCCCGGCCGAGAGCGGGCCGCGGCGAGGGTCGATGGGCAGCGCCCGCCACGTTCCCTCGCCCATCTCGTGCAGCTCGTCGGCCAGGAAGGACGCCTCCAGCCGCGTGCGCATGCGGCCGAAGAAGTAGAGCGCGGCGGCGACCGCCACGACGCCGAAGAGGAGGAGCATGCCCGCTCCCGCCCTCAGAGCTGACGGATGTGGACGGTGAGGAGGATCGAGAGCACGGCGGGGTCGTCGACGCTGACCTGGAACACGGTGCCTTCCGGCACGCCGGCCGGGATGCGCACGGGCACGGGCATCCGCCGCTCGATCGTCCCTTCGCCCCCGCAGCGCTCGCAATCGAAGACGTAGCCGCCGGTGCCCTCGCACGACGGGCAGGCGGCGGTGAGGGGCACGTCGAGGGGCAGGATGCCGCCCGCGCGCGCCTCCTGCGGAGTGAGCAGGATCTCGCCGCTCAGGCTGCCCGGCCGGATGGGCCGGCGCAGGTCGCCCGCCGCCGGCCGGCGCACGAAGGACCACGCCAGGGGCCCGAAGTGGCTGGCCTGGGCCAGCGTCTCGTCGTAGCGGCGGCGTCGCTCGGCATCAGCCAGCGTTTCGTAGGCCGCCTGCAGGTCCTGGAACGCCTCGGGACCGCGCCCCGCGCGATCGGGGTGCAACTCCTTGGCCAGCCGACGGTAGGCACGCTTGATGGCGGCGGTGGTGGCGTCTCGGGCGACGCCGAGGATCACGTAGTAATCCTTGGGCTTCTCCATTCCCAATACACCATAGGTCGTGGCTGGAAGGGCTGTCAAGTCTTGACACGCCCTCCCCCCGCTCACGTATGATCCAAGACCTCCGCACAAAACGCGACATCTCCACGGAAGGAGCGGACGATCATGTTCCCGGACATCGACTCCACCCTCCAAGCGATCTTCCGGTGGTTCCACGTCATCGCGGGGATCACCTGGATCGGGCACCTCTACTTCTTCAACTTCGTCAACGCGCCCTTCCAGGGCGGCCTGGACAAGGATCTGAAGCCGAAGGTCAACCCGCCCCTGGTCCTGCGCGCCCTCTACTTCTTCCGCTGGGGCGCCATGTGGACGTTCCTCTTCGGGCTCGCGCTCTTCTACCAGATCTACATCCGGGGCGGAGCGATCCAGGATGCCGAGCACCATCTGAGCCAGCGCGGCATGTGGATCCTGCTCGGCGGCCTGCTGGGCACGATCATGTGGTTCAACGTGTGGTTCGTGATCTGGCCCCGGCAGAAGAAGATCCTCGGCGCGATGCTCGGCGGGCCTCCCGCTCCGCCCACGGCGGCGCCCCAGGCCGCGCTGGCCTCGAAGATCAACACCTACCTCTCGGGCCCGATGCTGTGGGGCATGATCGCGGGCTCCCACGTGAACATCTGGCCGATGACATGGGGCACCCTGATCCTGGCCATCGTTCTCGCGCTGGGCCTCATCCACGGCCTGTACGCGAAGTCGCGCAAGGTCAAGACGACGGTCTAGGGCCTGAGCAATCGGCCACAGCGGCGAGCGCAGCGGGATCTACTCCCGCGGAGCGAGCGGGGGTTCAAGGGGGCGCGACGCAGCGCCCCCTTGCTTAATGACGATCCGCACGAAGTTGCGGGCGGAGAAGCGGCCGAGGCTGTACCAGGTCAGGAAGCCCTCGCGTCCCACGGCGCGGCGGGTCACCTCGCGTTCGGGCAGGCCCTGGGCGAGCAGCTCGCGCACGCGCTCCCGCAGGCCCGAGAGGTGCTCGGCCTTCCGTCGCAGCGCGGCCGGCCCGTCGCGCACGGGGCCACGGTGCGCACAGAAGACGCGCGTCAAGGGCAGGCGCGCCACCGTTTCGAGCGAGGCGATGAGAGAGGCCAGGTCCTCGTCGTCGCGCAGGTAGCGGAGGCGCTCGGCGAGGAAGAGATCCCCCGTGAAGAGCCATCCCCGCTCGCGCTCGAAGAAGCAGACATGGTCCGCGCTGTGGCCGGGGGTGGGGATCACTTCGAAGCGCAACGATCCCACCGACTCCTCGGCGTCGAGCGCCTCGGCGTGCACGCGGGGCGGCCGGCCCCACGCGACGCGCCGGTAGGCCTCCTGGGGGAACCCACCCTCGAGCCGCGGCACGCCGGCGGGGTGGATCTTGGGCACCAGGCCTCGGCGCGGTCCAAGCAGGCCCGCGGCCCCCATGTGGTCCTCGTGGTGATGGGTCACGAGCAGCGTGTCCACGCGGCGTCCCTCGAGCGCGCGGACCAGCTCCGCGGCCGTCGCGGGCGGCCCGCAGTCGACGAGCGCGCCGCCCACCAGATACGCGCCCGCCCAGTAGAGGGGCCGGCCGGCAAGACTGCGGGCGAGACGAAAGAACGTGACGTCCCGATCCTCGCCATCGGGCTCGACTCGAATCACGTCCCGGCCGGATGAGTCTCGGCGCTCTCGGCCCGCCCCCCGCGCTCGCGGCGTCGTTTCCGGTGGTCGGCGTAGCCGGACACCACGAACAGGAGCAGCGCCAGCGCGAGGAGGGGCCAGCGCAGCCGGGGCATCCACGCGGGGTCGGCCTGCACTTCCACCCCCGCCGTGGCCGCGCTGGCGCTCGGGGGCGCCTCGCCGATCGTCTCCGCCAGCACGACCAGACCCTGAATCGAAGGCCGCGGGGCGCCGCCGCGCAGCAGGCGCATCTCGACGTCGACGCCCCCGAACCGCGGCACGTCCACTTCGGGCTCGGACCCGAAGGGCTGCAGGCCGAGCGGCGTCAGCATCCTGAGGCGAACCCGATGGGTCCGGAGGTCGGCGCTGTCGATCCGGACCACGACCGACGCCATCGTGTCGAGGCGCACGGTGGGGACCGTGAGACGCACGGCCGGCGGCGGGTTGGCCCCCAGCGCCAGGAGGAGGTAACCGCGTTGGCTGGCGATGTCGCCGGCGGTGGCGGAGCGCGCGTACTGGACGTGCAGGGCGAGCGGGTAGACGCCCGGCCGCAGCGCGCCGACGTCGAACGAGAACGTGGCGCTGCCCCCCTCCTGCCCAAGCAGATCCTCTCCGAGCCGGGAGATCTGGCGCTGCCCGAGCAGCTCGGCTTCGATGCTCACGCCGCGCGCGGGCGCGTCGCCCAGGTTGGCGAGGTCGACCCTCACCTGCACCCGCGGCGGGCCGGACTCCACCGCCCCCGCGGTTTGCAGGCGGACTTCCGCCGCGGCGGGACCGGCCAGGACCAGGACGGCGAGGACGCTACTTGCGGACCACCGGCACAAACGACACCCCGGCGCCCTGGAACCCCTCGGACAGCTTCTTCCCCTGGTCCTTGTGCGTCGCGTAGACCGTGATGGCCGCCGTCTTCGCCGCGTCCTTCTCCACGGGCGGGAACTCGCAGGTGGGCTGGACGGACATCTGGAACGTGCTGGTGCGGGTGGACTCGTACTGGTCGTCGACGGCCTGGACGTAATACTCGACGGTCTTGACCCTGCCCTCCCGCGGGCCGGGCAGCGTGCCGCAGAAGTTCAGGCCGCCGAAGACCATGTCCACGAAGCTGTAGAACTTGTCCCCGGCGGAGCGGAAGTAGACGCGGACCTTCCCCACCTGCCGGTCGCTGGTGACGTTGGCGCAGAGAGAGAGGGCCTTGTCGGGAACGGTGCACGGCACCGGCTGGTGCTCCACAGCGGGCGGCTCCGCGCTCGCGTTCGCCGCCGCCAGCCCCGCCGCCAGCCCGAGGAGCGCCGCGATCCTCGTGCCCCGCGCCCGCCTCACTTCCAGGTCACCTGGTTCTTGTACGACTCTCCGCGCGCGGTGCTGACCGTGACCTCCATCGACCACGAGGTGGTGTCCTCCTTCCAGATGTCGCGGCTGCTCATGAGCAGCGCCTTGTCCCGGGGCGCGACGTCCTTGACCTGCGCGGGAACCGGGGCGGACACGCCGCGGCTGTTGATGCGCGTGTTCACCATCATCTGGGTGATCTGGATGGGAGCGTTACCCTCGTTGAGAAGGTAGACCCTCACCGTGTAGCTCTCCCCGGGCTTGACCGCCGCCGGGTCGATGTCGAAGAGGATCTTCCCGGGCAATTCGGCGGCCTGGCTTCCCTTCTTGACCACCACGTTCGTGTCGGGCTCGAACCCCTCTGCGCCGGCGCCCCCCTTCCGCGTCTCGATGCTCTGGGCCTGGGTCTTCCCACTCGCGAAGGTGCGGCCGACGGGGCGCGCCGGCCCGCCGGAGCTCGCGGCCTGGGCCACCGCGCGGGCGGCGATGGCGCCGCCGCGGCCCTGGAGCGCGCGCTGGTTCGAGGCGTCTCGCTTGATGACCTCGTCATAGAGCGCGATGGCGGCGTCGTACTTCTGGCCCGCGAGGGCGTTGTCCGCCTGGGTCAGCAGGCCGTTGACCTCGTTCTGGAGCGCCGCCGCCTGCTTCCTCTGCTGCTCGGCGGCCTGCGCCTGCTGGGCCGCCTGCTGCTGCCGTTGGATCTGCGCGACGAGGCTCGGCCCGCGCGGGTCCCAATCGGCCAGCGCGCGCCCGGCACTCGCCTCGCTCATCGCCCGGTCCACCTGCCCTTGGCGCAACGCCGCCTCGGCGGCGCTGAAGTGGCTCTCGGCCTGCTGCCCCTTGAGGGCGGCCTCGACGAGGCTCTTCGCCTGCGCATCGGCGCGGTCCTCGGCGAGCGCCTTCTGAGCCTGGGCGATGGCCTGGTCGTAATCGTTGCGCGCGAAGGCGGCCTGGGCCGCCTTCATCGCCGTCGAGCCCTTCTTGACGGGGAAGGTCGGGGGCGGGCCCGCCGTGGGTGGAGGAGGCGTGGCGGCCGGGATGGTCGTCGGCGGCGCGGTGACGGGCGGCACGCCGATCTGCGTCGCCGGCGGCGCCGTCGGCTCCGTCGGCTTCGCGACCTGCTTGTTGACGTAGATGTATCCGCCGGCCGCGAGCAGGGCGACGCCCATCGCGCCGAGCACCACATAGAGGATGGGGCTGCCGCCCGAGGGAACGGGCTCGCGGCGGGCCGCGACCGGAGGCAGGCGGGTCGCGGGCGCGCGCTTCACGGTCGGCGTCAGCGCCGTCGGGGCCTGGCCGGCGCCGACGACGGTGGGACCCGCTCCCTTCACGGTGCCGGTGCCCGCCCGTCCCGTGGTGGGCGCCTGCGTCTTCCGAGCCGTCGGTCCCAAGTCCATCGTCGCGGAGGGAATGTCGCCCTCGTCCGCCGGGACGAGCGTCGCCCCGGGCGCGTCGGTGAGCGGCTGGGGCGGCGAGGAAGGCGGCGGCTCGAGATCGACGAGCTGCTCGAGCGCGTGCGCTCCCGCCGTGGAAGTGCCCCACGTCTTCAGGTACTCGCGCAGGGCGACCGCGAAGTCGTACGCGGTCTGGTAGCGGTCTTCCAGGCCCTTGGCCAGGGCCTTCTCGAGGACGGGCCGCAGCGCATCGAACTCCGGCCCTTGCGGCAGCAGGCCGTAGTTCACCTCCTCGTGGGTGATCTTGTAGAAGATCGCCATCAGGTTGTCGGAGTGGAACGGCCGCCGGCCGGCGAGCAGCTCGTAGAGCATGCAGCCGACGCTGAAGAGGTCGCTCCGCCCGTCGACCTTCGCCCCCTTCACCTGCTCGGGAGACATGTAGTCGGCGGTGCCCACGATGTTGCCGGTGCCCGTCATGGAGGCGGTGGTCAGGCGGGCCACGCCGAAGTCCATGATCTTCACCGTGCCGTCCTGGTTGATGAAGATGTTGGCGGGCTTGATGTCGCGGTGCACGATGCCGGCCTGGTGGGCGTGGGCGAGGCCCGCCAGCACCTGCACGATGATGTTGACCTTCCGCTCCAGCGTCATCGGGGGGGGCGTGCGCATCGCCTTCTGGAGGTCCTGGCCCTTCAGGAGCTCCATGGCGATGTAGGGCGAGCCGTCGGTGTGCGAGCCGAGGTCGAAGACGTTGACCACGTTGGGATGCGTCATGCGGGCCACCGCCTTGGCCTCGCGCTCGAACCGCATCTTCAGCTCGGGGTCGTCGGCGATGCTCGACACCATCACCTTGAGGGCCACGTCGCGCTCGAGGATGGTGTCGTGGGCCAGGTACACCATGCCCATGGCGCCCTTGCCCAAGGGCTTCAGGATGTCGTACTTGCCGATGCGGCCCGAAAGCTCCTTGATCGGCGCCGACGGCGCTGAAGGATTCGATTCGGGCTCGCTCATGGCGCGGGGGGAAACTCCTCTGAGGCCCTGGAATTAGACGATGAAGACTGGGCCGAGTCAACCACGGCGCGATGAGAGCGTGGCCTGCCGCACCCGCTCGGCGCGGCAGGCCTCGGGCATGGCGACTACTGGCGCGTCTTGCCCGTCACCGCGAAGTGGTCGCGGCGGTTGCGCGCCCAGCAGTCCTCGGTGGACTGCTGGCACAGCGGCACTTCCTTGCCGTAGGACACCGTCTTGAGGCGGTCCGACGCCACGCCCAGGGACACCAGGTAGTCGTAGGCGGCCTTGGCGCGCCGCTCGCCCAGGGCGAGGTTGTACTCGACGGTGCCGCGCTCGTCGCAGTGGCCTTCGATGGTGACGCGCAGGAAGTCGAACTTCTTGAGCGCGTCCGCGTTCTTGGTGAGGATCTGGCGGTCGGCCTCGCGGATGTCGGCGCGGTCGAGGTCGAAGTGGATCTCGGAGAGCAGCCCCATCCGCTCGATCTCGTCGCTCGCCATCTTCCGCATGCGCGAGTACTCGTCCTCCACGGGCGCGATCTCGCGCGACGGCGGCGGCTCCGGCGCCGGCGGCGGGGTGGCGGGAGCAGCGGGCGCCGGCGGGGGTAGCGGCGGCGGTCCGCCCCGGGGCCCGCGGTGGTGGCACGCGGGAAGAGCGAAAAGACCGGCCAGGGCCACGGCGAGCACCCTCTGTCTCATTGCGCGAATCCCCTTTCGTTGAGGCCGGCCCCGTCGGGAGCCGGCCCAGGCCTCATGGAGAGCGCGGCGGGGCCGCGGGTGCCCGCCGCCTAGGGCTGCTTCTTGGGTTCTTCGTCGTCTCCCTTCATCCCCTTCCGGAAGTTCCGGATCCCCTCGCCCAATCCGCGGCCCAGCTCGGGAATGCGGCTCGTGCCGAAGATCAGGACGACGATGACGAGGATGAGAAGGAGCTCTGGAAAGCCGAGTCCGAACATGACGCCTCCTGCGATATGAACCGGGCCGCGACCGTGGCGGCCTCGTGATCATATCTCAGGGGGGGAACTCACGCTTCATCCGCGACGGGCGTGAGCTCCCCCCCTGAAACCCCCCTCGCGCGTCGCCGCCCCTGCGGGCGCCGCCGCGCTCTGCGGTCGGGCTGCCCAGGGTCTAGACGCCTGCGTTTCTCTCGATCACCTTGTACACGGCGGCGATGTCTTCCTGGCCCCAGCCTTGCGCGCGCGCGGCCTGGAAGACCTCGCGCAGGGCGGCCAGGCCCGGCATCGGCACCTTGAGCGAGGCCGCCTCCTCGAGCATCAGGGTCTGGTCCTTCACCAGCAGGTCGACCGAGAAGTGCTGCTCGAAATCGCGCTTGGCGATCGCGGTCGCCTTGAACGGGAAG
>Ga0070698_100004056_pt1 | contig 16110 bp, 13 predicted proteins | sample KBSK1502metaG_FD_65477 | JGI IMG/M metagenome (GOLD analysis project Ga0070698, IMG submission 65477) | Corn, switchgrass and miscanthus rhizosphere microbial communities from Kellogg Biological Station, Michigan, USA - KBS K1-50-2 metaG | ecosystem: Host-associated > Plants > Roots >...
CATCGGAGTAGGCTTTGGAGTGCGGCGGCCTGGCGCCGCTATGGTATTTGATCTCGAATGATCGATAACAAAGCGGCGCCAGGCCGCCGCACTCCAAAAAGGTTCCTATTTCCTTGCTCCGTCGGAGCCGAGAGGTTATTCTTCCCAATGCTAGGTCGGATTTTCTCTCCCTTGAACAGCTCAAATACCACGAGCATCCAATCTCCCGACAGTGCATCAAAGTGGATTCGAACGCGCCGGAGCACGATTCTGGAGCCTATTATGAGAAAGTTCTTCGTTTTCCTATCGCTTTTCTCGTTGCTCGTGACAGCCATGAGCATTGGCTTCGCCCAGCAACGCCCGAGACGAGTAGGCACGTCAACAACGCCAACCAGTGCTCCCCAAACTACCGAGCCCGCACCTTCCACACCTTCAAGGCCTCCAGTCCTCGGTGGCGCCAATAATCCCAATAATCGTCTGCCCGAGAAACAAGACGATCCGACAGTTGCCGCACCTGAAGAAGTCGATGCGGGCGATGTCGTTCGCGTCAGCACAACGCTCGTGACGATTCCCGTGAGCGTGATGGATCGCGATGGCCGTTACGTGCCAAACCTTCAGAAGGAAGAGTTCCGCATTTGGGAAGATGGCGTGGAACAGGAAGTCGCATTCTTCCAGTCAGTAGACAAGCCGTTCTCAGTCGTGTTGATGCTCGACACGAGCCCGTCAACTCAGTTTCGTCTCGAAGACATCCAGGATGCGGCGATCAGCTTCGTCAACCAGCTCCGCAGCGACGACAAAGTGATGGTCGTCTCTTTCAACGACGACATCAAGATACTCAGCGAGTTCACCACCGATCGCAGCAAACTGCAACGAGCCATTCAGCGATCGAAGACCGACGACGGCACGCGTCTTTACGATGCAGTCGACATGGTCATCAATCAGCAACTCAGCCGTGTACAGGGACGAAAGGCAATCGTCCTTTTCACTGACGGCGTTGATACAACGAGCCGTCGCGCCAGTTACGACAGCAACATCATGGACGCGCAGGAACTGGATGCGTTGATCTATCCGGTTCAGTACGACACTTCCGGCGACATGAACGTGATCGTCAATCAGCCGGCGCCTCAGATCGATGTCTTCGGACAGATTCTCGGCGGCATCTTCGGCGGTGGACGTCGCAGAGGCGGTCGTCGAAACGGTGGCGGTTATCCGGGCGGCGGTGGCGGCGGTGGTGGCTATCCACCGAATGGTCCAACCATGCGAGGCGATTACGAGATCGCATACCGCTACTTGACGGAACTTGCGAACAGCACCGGCGGACGCGAGTATCGTGCTGATTCACTGCAAAACATGTCCAGTGCGTTTGCGAACGTTGCCGAAGAGCTGAGACGCCAGTACAGCATTGGTTACTATCCGAAGCGTCCACCTGAGCCCGGACAGCGACGGCAGATCAGAGTGCGTGCGCGTCAACCGAATCTCGCCGTGCGTGCGCGTGACAGCTACATCTTCAATCCGTCAGGAACGGCTGTGATCTCGGATAACTCCACGCGTAATGCACCGGTGTTGAAAAAGCTGAACGAGCGCGGGTACTGAGTTGTTTCTGTCCACAGATTACACAGATTGTTTAATAGAATCTGCGTAATCTGTGGATAAACCCAACATCATCGGTAACTTCACGCTTAACACCGCGCCACCCGCTTCGCGATTCGCCGCCGAAACCGTTCCACCGTGCAATTCAACAAGGTGTCTCACGATCGCCAGCCCCAATCCAAGGCCACCATGCTTTCGCGTGCTTGAACCGTCGGCCTGACTAAATCTTTCAAAAATGCGCGGTAGAAATTCGGGTGGCACGCCTGGACCAGAATCTTCGATCCTGATCTCGGCGAGCGATCCTTCACGATCCAGATAAACATCGATCGTTCCACGCGCGGGCGTAAACTTCACCGCATTTGCCAACAAGTTCCAAAACACCTGCTGCATTCGTTCGCTGTCGGCCCTGACAATTGCATCCGGCGCCGCAATGTGTGTCGCGATCTTAATCTGCTTGGCTTCCGCGGCCGGCTGAACTGCGTCGATCGCCGCATGAATAGTCAGCAGCAGATCGATCGGCTGCGTGCTGATGCGCAGCTTCCCGCTAACTATTCGCGACACGTCGAGCAGGTCTTCGATGATCTGTCGTTGCGCCGCTGCGTTGCGTTCGATCACTTCGACCGCATGTGTAGCGCCGGCTTCGTCGAGTTGTCCTGAGTGAAGCAATCGCGACCATCCCACGACTGCATTCAATGGAGTTCTGAGCTCGTGCGAGACAGTCGCCAGAAACTCTTCCTTCAAGCGGCTCGCTTCTTCAGCTTGTTGCCGTGCGTAACTCTCACGCTCGAGTAGTTCGGCACGTTCAATCTCCGCTTGAACAGCCGCCGTGATGTCCGTCGTCACGCCGCGCATCCCGACCGGACCGCTCTCGTCACAAACCACAATCGACTGCGACTCGACCCAAATCTCATGCCCGTCTCGGTGCACCCAGCGAAACCGGCTGGAGCCGCCTTTGCCCGAAGCGAAGATCGCAGCCGCTTCCGCCGCCGCACGCTGTTTGTCTTCGGGATGTACGACCGTGAGCCAGAAGTTTGGAGTCGAGAGCCATTCTTGCTCGCTGTAGCCAAGCATCGTCTCGACGTGATTGCTGACGAAGTCGATCCGCTGATTAGCTGCATCCGGCTTTCCCCACGCTTCCCAAACGACACCGGGAACGTGCGAAACGATGTCTTCAACGCGGCGGCGGTGAACCTCGAGCTCCGATCCGAGTTTCCATTTCTCCGCTTCTGCTCTCCGTCTCTCGGTTGTGACTGCAGCCACGAGCAACGTCATCAACGACGTGGTGCCGACAAACGAGATCAGCAACAACAACGTTACGTTCGGGCTCGGTTGCACAAACGGACCATAACCATGCCGTGCGCCCCAGACCGCGAGCCCTGCTATCAACACGATCGCACTCGTCACGATTCTCTGATCGAATCTCAACGCCGCCCACAGCAAACAGGGCAGACACAAATAAGCGAGCGGATACGTTTTGACCGGACCCGGAAACCAACCGCCAAAGACAATCAACACCACGATCAGGAGCAACACGAACAGGCTGGCGATCTCGGGAATATCTTTTCGATCGATCTTCGGCGACCTGCTCCAGGAGAGCAGCAGCGGGGAAACGATGAGCGCGCCAAAACCGTCGCCCATCCACCACGTCAACCACAGATACCAAAAGTTGGGCCACTGCTTTGGATCGCCAAAGGCCAGACTCAAGCTTCCAATCGTCGCGCTTACGAGTGGCGCCAGGACAGCGGCGTACACGACAAAGATCATTACGTCGCTCACCGAGTCAAAAGAGTTTCGCCAGCGTGTCGATCGTTGTAGCAGAAGCCACGCCACGAGGGCCTCGAGCGTATTGCCGATAGCAATTCCCAACGCCGAGGCAGGCGAGATACTCGTGCGAAGATTCGCGGCGAGGGCGCCCAGAAAAATGCCTGGCAAAACTCGTGGACCAAAGATCAGTAACGAGGCGATAGCGATGCCGGTGGGTGGCCAAACAGGCGTGACGTTTTCGTGCGCGGAGGCGAGCGAAAGGCCGAGTTCCGCACCGGCGAAGTAAACGATGGCGACTAGTAGACTCAGGCCAATTCGGGGCAAGAGGCTGCGTTTCATTGACTAACTCGTGGGAAAAACTGGGCTCGTCGAAAGTCTAACGCTGAGCATCCCGGAAACAAAGCGGAATGTGTGGAAAGAAAAAAGCGCGGCGGTTTTTGCCGTCCGCCGCGCCAACTATACCCACAGGAGGAAAGGGGTATTCAACGTGTGAAGTATAGAGGATCTGGCGGCGGAGTGGCAATGTTCGGTAGCGCACAAAGAACCGTCTATCCACAGATTACACAGATGCTAATCAATCTGTGTAATCTGTGGATAGAGAGTGCTAAAATTCAATTTCCTCCAATCTATGAAACGAACACAATCATGTCTGACGATTCGATCAAATCCGAAACTCATCACGAAGACCTGGTGGTTGTTGGTTCGTCTGCGGGTGGAGTCGGCGCTCTATCGACTCTAGTAGGCACATTGAGTAAGTCATTTCCCGCGCCGATCGTTCTTGCACAACATTTGGATCCACAACGTCCCAGTCACCTCGGATCAATTCTGCAACGCCGCAGTGTCTTGCCAATCGTAGTCGTCAGCGACCATGGTCCAACTAAACTCGAGGGCGGTACGATCTATGTCGTGCCGGCAAATAAACACGTCAAGATCATCGATGGACACGTTCACCTCGAAGGCGATCATTTAGAGCGCCCTAAACCGTCGGTTGATATGTTGCTCTCCAGCGCCGCAAAGTCTTATGGCGAACATCTCATTGCGGTAATTCTCACCGGATCGGGATCCGATGGCGCCGCGGGTGCCGTCGACGTAAAGAATGCAGGCGGCGTCGTGATCATTCAGAATCCGCAAACTGCTCCTTACCCTTCAATGCCTCTCTCGTTGCCGCCTACGGCCGTCGATCACATCGTGGAGATGGAACAAATCGGCCCGCTGCTTTTCGACATCTTGCGGGGCGGTGTCAATCTGCCGGTTACGGAGAAGGTGGACGATCCCTTGCGTGATTTGCTCACGCAGGTCAGCGCTCAGACCAACATCGATTTTCGAAACTACAAATCGTCAACAATCCTGCGTCGCATCGGTCGACGTATGGCCGTTACTCACAACACAAGTATTCGCGACTATTCGGATTACCTGCGCACACATCCCGATGAGGTGAAGGAGCTCGTAAAAGCATTTCTGATTAGAGTGACCGGTTTCTTTCGCGATCCCGATGCTTTCGAATTTCTCAGAACCACGATCGTTCCTGAGTTAGTCGATCGCGGCAAAACGAATGGCCGATCGCTGCGCATCTGGTCCGCTGGCTGTGCAACTGGGGAGGAGGCATATTCGCTTGCACTCCTCATCGCCGATCATCTGGGACCAGATTTTCCGGAGTGGAACGTGAAGGTCTTTGCGACCGACCTCGCTGCCGAGGCAATCTCATTTGCCCGGCGCGGCCTGTATCCGGAAAACGTTCTTGACGATTTACCTGCCGATTATCGAGATCATTTTTTTGAACGCGTCGACCAGGGCTTCCGCATCTCAAAGACGCTGCGGCAGGCCGTAATTTTTGGCCAGCAGGACATCAGCCGCGGTGTTCCTTTTCCGCGGATCGATCTGGTGACGTGTCGAAATCTATTGATCTATCTCAATCCCGATCTGCAACAGGTGGTTCTCGATCTTTTCGCGTATTCGTTACATCAATCGCACGGTTACCTTTTTCTCGGCAAAGCGGAAACGGCGCGGCCGACTAAAGCAACCTTCGAGCTGGTAAATAAGAAGTGGAAAGTGTATCGATGCCTGGGTGGACCGATTGGCTTTCACTTGCAGGAACCTTCGGTTGGTAACCACCCAGCCGGAAGTAATCTCTGGCGGGCATCACGCCGCCGATCGCTGCAGCCGGTGGCAAGTCACGATCTAATACCGTCTGAGATCGAGATTACACAACTGCGACGCATCAACGAAACAATGCTTCGTTATACGAACGTCTCAGTGGTGATCATCGATCGACAGTATCGAATTCTGACTATCAACGCAGCCGCACGGCGACTTCTTGCGGTGCGGGACATTGCGTACGATCTGGACTTTCTGCATACGGTCCGCGGACTGCCTTATCAGGAAGTGCGCCGCGCCATCGATACCTGTTTCCGCGAACGCGTCACCATAAACCTGCAAGAGATCGAGTTGGACCAGTCTGCGACAGGCTCCACCCGTTATGTGGGTCTTTCGATCATGGCCATGCAGGTTGAACCGGGCGCTGCCGAGCTAGCCGCGATTACGGTATTCGATATAACGGAACAAGTCCAAATCAAAAGGAAGCTTGAAGCAGTGCAAAGCGAACATGCCGAAATGCTCGGGGAGCTCAGTGGGGCAAACAAACGTTTTGGCGCGATGAACAAAGAGCTGCGAGATGCTAATGAGGAGTTACAGGCAGCCAATGAAGAGCTGATGCTTACACAGGAAGAGTTGCAGGCGACCAACGAAGAGTTTGAGGCCACTAACGAAGAGTTGCAGGCCACCAATGAAGAGCTGGAAACCAACAACGAAGAGCTGCAGGCGACGAATGAGGAATTGCAAACTACCAACGACGAGCTGACAGCGCGAACTGTAGAACTACAAGAGCTGTCCAAACAACACCAGGTCGAGCAAATCCAACTCAACGAGTTGCTGGAAAGATATCCGCATTTCATAATGATCCTGAATGCCGAAGACCTCACGATTCAATCCGTCAATCCCACCTACAAGCATTTACTCGGAAATCGCAATATCGTCGGCTTGCCGATGAGCGAGGTTTTTAGTGGCAACCAGCTCGACGATCTAATCAAGACAGTTGAAACCGCAGTTCGTGACTCGCAAACGCTGATCACCGAACCGCTGCTGGCGAGCGTAAACGCTGAGCTCGACCCTGGCCAAACTCGTTTCTTGCACACGATTGTCCCTATCATCGAACCTGGCGGTGCGAAATTGGCGCGTCTATTTCTCTTCAGTGAGAAGGTTGATGGTTAGACTTTAGGTTAGTTTAAATCGGAAGTCGCTGCTCATGATGGTGTAGCACTCACAAACTGAGCTCTCCAGCCGTTCACGGTTGGCAATGTTCAACTGCCCGCGCCAGTATTCAATCGCTTTCATTGACTGCAATATGCCGGCGGCAACGGTGATCCCGGCGCGCCGAGCCCCGACTCTCGAAGCAATCATCTCCTGCGTCAAGCTCAGATTTTCGCCACCGACGCGATCGTGAATCATCAGTAACCAGCAACTCAGTCGCTCCAGGATGGTGTGTCTGGTGTTGCAAACGCATCGCTGCGAGAGTTGTGTTATCAAAGAACGATAACACCGCATGAGAGCTTTGAGAGCACCCTCATTCTGAACGAACAACCTGTCCAGAAATCTGGCCTCAAGCTGAATCGCGGTGCCACTGATCGAAACCCAACTCCATTGTCGCGAGCGACCGGAGCCGAGGATCGTTGAAATTCCTACGACTCCCTCACGACCGACCATCGCGGTTTCGATGGTCGTCCCATCTTCCATGATCGCCAGGCTTGAGACTACAGCGTCCAACGGAAAATAAACGTAGTCGATTTTATCTCCCTGCTCATAAAGAACCTGGTTCACAGTGAGGGTAACGATCTTTAACTCAGAAAGAAGATAGTTCCTTGTGTCTCGGAGGCCGAGCAACTCGCCCAGCAGCATATTTCGCGAGGCGATACTCGACGTCAGCAACTCATTTTTTTCGAAGATTGTTGATGGCAGAGATCCACTCATCCCGTCTTGACTCCATTTCGCACGTCAAAGAATTTCGGGTCAATCAAAAGATCGGTTGAGGGGGTCGTTAGGGTACTTCCAGTGCGAATTTTATCCCTTATGTTCCCATTCGTACAGTGCGGTAGAAACAGCTGTGGCGCGTTGTTATAACGGGTTGTGCACTCGGGAATTTCCCGACAAAGAGTGTTCGATATCGTACTGACAGTCCTGTCATTGCGCGCCTAAAGTCGCGCTCACACAACAAGCAGGGTGGCCGAGGCTGGCATATCCTTCCCGACTGACCTTGAGAAACATATGACAGCCTCGACCTTTTAGCAGCAAGGCTAAACGCCCAGATCAATCCCGAGGAAAAGCGGCAAACATTTCATAGGGAGTTGAGAAATCCTGATGAGAAATAGCCCCCGTGTCCTTTACATCGAGGATCATGAAGATACTCGCGAACTGGTGACGCTCGTCCTGGAGCAAAACTGCTACGAAGTTGTAACCGGTTCAACGATCAAGAGCGGAGTCGACCTCGCAGTCTCACAGCACTTCGATCTTTACCTGTTGGATTCATGGCTGCCGGATGGTTCGGGGTTGGATCTGTGTAAACAAATACGTGAGTTCGACAGAGTCACGCCGATCATTTTCTACTCTGCCGCAGCGTATGAAACCGATCGCGATCTGGCACTCGATTCAGGTGCGCAGGCATACCTCGTAAAACCCTCACAGCCGTCCGAGATTTGCGATGTCGTCAGTTCGCTGATCGAATCCAACCACCGTTTTCGACGCGTCGCAGTTTAACCAAGTTCCATGGAACGTACTGTAGGGGCGGCCCTTCGTGGCCGCCCCTCGATCGAATTCCACGCAGCGGCGGCCACGGAGGGCCGCCCCTACAGTACGTTCGCTGATTCCTGCGGAATTTCTGAAGGCCAGATGCTCCAGAACAGAAGACCTGAGAGCCAGAGGCTGAGAATGGTCGCCGCGGTGAGAACCAGCCAGAACGTCCAGTAAGCGTGAAAAGTTTGATCCCAGCCGGGTTGGACTGCGTGTGCGAGATTCACGTTCAATGCCGGTGACGTGAAAAACCGCGATAACAGTTGGACCACGAGATACCAACCAAACGCCCAACGCCACGAAGTTCGATCCATACCAACCTGCCTCAACGCCAACATCGCGACCGCAAGTCCGCCCACGTGGGTGAGTGTCGAGGACAAAAACACGCCCCACGCCAACACCACGTAGAGAATCCAGATAAACAGTCCCGGAATCATCCAGATCGCGGCCAGTCTGATCACTAATGGCTTTTCGAAAAAGAGTCCGAGCGCCAACACGAGATTGCCGATGTTGCACATCCAGAACAGGTTTCCGAGCTCGTTGGTCGGCCAGTAATGCACTGCCTGGGCGAGAAAAAAGACTAGCGGGAAGATGCCGAGCAGGCGAAGTTTTGTGCGGGGGGAGATATTCATACTGAGCTCTTAGAATACCAGCTAGTTGAAAAAAACACCGCGTGTGCTTTTGTGTCGGAACGGCTTTGTGATAAGACATCCCCGCATAGTCTTTGGCGCGTCATGAGTTCTCTGGAAGACCTCCTCAAAAAATCAATTCCCGAATTGAGTGCCCTGTTCGTACGGCGTCAGAGGCGCGTACCTAAAGGTTTACTTGAAGCTCTGGATGTCGATCACCGCCAGGGTGCACACCAGCTCGCGAAACGGATCCGCGAAAGATATCGTGAGAATCGCGCTGAAGGTCAGCGACTGCATTTTCTCCTGCGCTTTGAGATTGAACTCTGGTCGCAGGGTTATGGGATGGTCGCCGGCTGCGACGAAGCAGGCATGGCGCCGCTCGCCGGACCCGTCGTCGCAGGCGCAGTGATACTGCCGCAGAACTACAAGCTGCGCGGCCTGAACGATTCGAAGAAGATTCTCGACCCTGAGAAACGAGATGAACTCGCTTTGCAGATCAAACAGGATGCGCTGTGCTGGTCGGTGGGAGTTGCAGAGGTCGAAGAGATCGACAAGATCAATATCTATCACGCCGGTCTGCTGGCGATGCAGCGTGCGGTGCTGGGTCTGACGTCACAACCTGACTTCATTCTCGTCGACGCGCGTAAGATTCCAAACTGCCAAACGCCCCAACGTGGCATCATCCGTGGCGATGCGCTCTCGGCGAGCATCGCCGCAGCCTCGATCATCGCCAAGACCACGCGCGACGCTCACATGATCGAGATGGACCAGATGTACTCCGGCTACGGTCTCGCAACTCACAAAGGTTATCCAACACCTGAGCACTGTCGCGCGCTGAAAGAGCTTGGCGCGTTGCCGATTCATCGCCGCAGCTTCGCACGCGTAAGAGAAGCGCTGGGGCTCGACCCGGTCCAGGAAACTCTATTCGCCATTGAAGAAGAAATCCCGCAGGAGATGGCGGCCGGCTCCAGTTAAGATTCTTCAACCTTTCCACCATACTTAAAGAATCACTTTAGCGTTACACTTCACGTATGGCATCACTAGCCGAATACAAGAAGAAACGGAAGTTCGACAAAACTCCCGAGCCTGGCCCAGAGAAGAAGCGGACTCGCACGGGTCGCATGTATGTGATACAGAAGCATCGCGCCACACAACTTCATTACGACTTTCGCCTCGAAGTAGACGGCGTGTTGAAGTCGTGGGCCGTACCGAAAGGACCATCACTCGATCCGAGCGTCAAGCGACTCGCAATGCAGGTTGAAGATCATCCGGTCGATTATGCGAAGTTTGAAGGCGTGATTCCGGAAGGCGAGTACGGCGGCGGCACGGTGATGGTTTGGGATTACGGAACGTACAAGCCAGAAGAAACCGACGACGTCGAAGCAGCGCTACGCAAAGGCGACTTCAAGTTCACGCTCGAAGGCGAGAAGTTAAAAGGTTCGTGGGTGCTCGTCCGCACGCGCAATCGACAGTGGCTGCTAATCAAGCATCGCGATTACTACACCACGACGGAAGAAGTTACCGAAATCGCGCCCGTATCGATCCTTACGCGACGTTCACTCGCCGAGATCGCGGAAGACGAAGGCGGCGACATCAAGAAAGCCTCGACCGGCGATCCGAAAAAGATCCCACGCCGCACCGGCGTGAAGCGCCGTAAGAAGGGCACGAAAGCCAAAGTCTGGCATTCGGATCGGAGCCACGGATAAAACGGATCTTCAAACCCGATTTACACGGATCGATCCGTGTTCATCCTTTTTCTGATCCGTCCGATCCGTGGTTAGATTTTAGTTTAAGTGTAGGCCCGCCGACTGTTAAAGATAAGCCTCAAGTCGAAAGCGACCTTTCGCTTCAGTGAGTGGCTTCCACAAGTCGCCGAGCTTGCGCACACGCGCCAGCACGTTGTCGATGCGGAAGTCTTCGATCTCGATGCCGCGCTCGAGTTCTTTCCAGGTAACGGGCGTCGACACTGAAGGCAATCTATTTGGCCTGACTGAGTAGACCGAAGCGAGCGTTCGTCCCCACGCGTTTTGGTTGTAATCAACCAGCACTCTTCCCTTCGGCCGTTTCGAAACTTGATAGACCGCGGTCAAAAGTTCCGGCGCTTGCGAGGCGACTGCATGCGCAAACTCCTTCGCGAACATCCACACCTGTTTCTGAGTTGGTCCACGTTTGATGGGAATGTAGACGTGAATGCCTTTCGAGCCGGTCGTTTTTACAAAGCTCGGGATCTTGATCGAATCGAGAGCCAGCTTCAGAAAAAGCGCCGCTTCGCAAACTTTTTCAAACGAAGCCTTCGGAACAGGATCGAGATCGAAATGGACATAATCCGGCCGATCGACGTCGTCGCAGCGTGCATACCATTGGTTAAGATCGATGCAGCCGAGGTTGATTACCCACATCAACGACGCGACGTCCTGAATCATCGGGAAGTTGATTATGTTCCCTGACTCGTGCTCGATGTTGCAGATGTCAATCCACTCCGGTCGCGGTGACGGCGCACGCTTCATGAAAAAGAACTCACTGCCCGCGCCATTCGGATAGCGCTTCATCACCATCGCGCGCTCCGTGAGGTGAGGGAGCAGCACCGGCGCGACGTCGAGATAGTACTGAATCAGATCCCGCTTTGTGACGCCGAGCTTCGGCCAGAAGAGCTTGTTGAGGTTCGTGAGCTTCACCACCCGGCCGTCGATCTCGACGTCGAGAGTGGTCTTGTCTTTCGGCAGCTTGATTTTGGGGATTGGCGACTTGCGACGTTTCGTTGAGCTTCGCTGAACAGTGGCAGGATGAAAGTCGGTCGTTGGGAACACTGATTTAGTTAAAGTAAAACCTTAGACAGGATTCGCAAGATGTTTCAGGATTTAACAAGATACTTTAACTTATCCTGCTCACCTTGAAACATCCTGTTAATCCTGTCCAACATGATCTCTAGATTACAGTACCGTCAGCAATCACCGCGTTCTTCGGCACGATGATGATGCTGTCGCGAATGAAGTACGAACCACCGGGCCCGTCGGCCTCCGTCACGCCCGCTTCATTCAGCAACCGCGCGTTCTTTCCGATGCGCGCGTTCTTGTCGATGATGGCACGCTTGATGGAGGTTCCCTCCCCTATCCCGACCCGCGGCACGCCCTTACCGAGATCGTTGCGCATCTCCTCGAACGTCTGATAGAAGTCGGCGCCCATCATGTACGACGAATCGATCTGAACCCCTTGTGAAATCCGGCTGCGCAGACCGACAACGGAGTTGTTAACCTTCGCGCCATTGATTATGCAGCCGTCGCTGATGATCGAATCGTTAATCTCCGTCTCTTCAATCTTCGACGGCGGCAGATAGCGTGCACGCGTGAAGACCGGCGCTTCAGCGTCAAACAAATTGAACTTCGGAATCTTCGTCGTCAGATCGAGATTCGCGCGATAGAAAGCCCCAATCGTTCCGATGTCTTCCCAATAACCGTCGAACATGTACGCCTGCACTTTGCGCGACTTGATCGCGGCAGGAATGACATGCTTGCCGAAATCCATCCACGAGGAATCCTCTGCGATTAACTGTTCCAGGTGTTCGTACTTGAAAACGTAAATTCCCATCGATGCGAGAAACGGGCGTCGCTGTGCTTCGTTTGCATCGAGCCCGAGTGTCGTAGTATCGACCTGCATCGCGAGCAGTTCGTCGCCCTTGGGTTTTTCTTTAAACTCGACGATGCGACCGGTCTCGTCAGTCTTCAACAAACCAAACTCACTCGCCGAGCGCGCTTCACACGGAATAACCGAAACAGTGACGTCTGCATTCGATTGATAATGGCGCTCGAGAAACTCGCGATAGTCCATGCGATAGAGATGATCGCCCGAGAGAATCAAGAGCGTATCGATGCCCCAGTTGCGAATGTGCGGCAGAACTTGTCGCACGGCGTCCGCAGTTCCCTGAAACCATTGCGGGCTTTCGGGTGTCTGCTCCGCTGCGAGTATCTCGACGAATCCGTTTGAGAACGGCGAGAAGCGATATGTTTGTGCGATGTGACGATTGAGCGAAGCGGAGTTGTACTGCGTCAACACAAACGTGCGCAGGACGTCGGAGTTGATGCAGTTTGAAAGCGCGATGTCGACGAGTCGGTATTTGCCGCCGAGTGGAACGGCCGGCTTCGATCGCTGCTGGGTGAGCGGAAAGAGACGATTACCGGCGCCTCCGCCGAGAATGACTGCTAACAGTCTTGAGTTTGCCGGCATTAGTGATCACCATCCTAGTAAGCGGAGGATCCTGCAATGGTAGGCTGTTTGCCCGCGGCTTCTTGTGCGATCTTTACCCCAACACTGGCGCCGATGCGTGTAGCGCCGGCTTCAACCATCTTGCGTGCGTCTTCGAGACCTTTCACACCACCAGACGCCTTGACGCCAAGCTCTGATCCAACAGTACGTCGCATGAGCGCGATATCGGCAACCGTTGCACCGCCTTTTGAAAACCCGGTCGAGGTCTTAACAAAATCAGCGCCGGCATTTTTCGCAGCCTGGCAAGCGCGCACCTTTTCGTCGTCAGTCAACAACGCCGTTTCGATGATCACTTTACAGACGACGTCATACTCATGTGCAACTTGAACAACTGAGCGAATGTCGTGTTCGACGAGACAGTCGTCGCCGCTCTTGAGCGCGCCGACGTTGATCACCATATCCACTTCCCTTGCCCCGTCGAGGATCGCGCGTCGCGCTTCGTAAGCTTTGACGTCGGGCAGAGTAGCGCCGAGCGGAAAGCCGATGACAGTGCAGACTGGCACGCCGCTGCCGATCAGGTTGCAGGCGGCGACGCGTACCCACGTCGGATTTACGCAAACGGAAGCGAAGTGATACTGCGCGGCTTCCTGGCAGAGTTTCTTGATGTCGTCGTCAGTCGCTTCAGGCTTAAGCAAGGTGTGATCGATCAAGCTGGCCCATTCACGTGCAGAACCCGTTTGGCCCAACACGAGACCGATACGCGCAGCGCCCGCGTCAACGATGCGATGCATGCGTTCCGGGCAACGATGGAAGCACTCGGAAGTGCAGCCACACATCTGCGCCTGCTCGCCGCCATCGCCGTTCAGGCGGGCAACAATCGCGTCAGTAATTTGTTCAATTAAAGCTTCGTAATCGCCGTTGCTGGAAAAGGGCATGACCGGAGCATTCTAGACTATCCATCCACAGATTACACAGATTGGTTCATAGAATCTGCGTAATCTGTGGATTACCGTTGATACTGGCGCTGGATGGCGTCGATCTTGGCGACGCGTTTGCGGTGGCGATCTTCGGTGATCTCGGTCGAGAGCCAGGTGGTGACGATGTCGCGCATTTGCTTGCTGTCGATCGTCTTGCTGCCGAGCGTCAATACATTCGCATCGTTGTGCTCGCGCGAGTTGCGCGCCACGTCAACCGAATAACACGCCGCAGCACGAACACCAGGCACCTTGTTCGCCGTCATAGCACTGCCAACGCCGGCTCCGTCAATCATGATCCCGAGATCCGAAGTTCCATTCGCGACGGCACTCGCCACGGCGTGCGCAAAATCAGGATAGTCAACTGCATCTTCCGAATACGCCCCAAAGTCCTGCACTCGATGGCCCAACTCGGCCAACAAGACCTTGAGCTCTTCCTTCATCCTGAAGCCACCGTGATCTGCACCCACTGCGATCAGCTTCGACGCCTTCGATCCACGACGCGAAGGGCGCCGCACGATCTCGATCTGCTTCTCGTTGATAATATCGGCGGCTAGAGGAGTCAGGCGCGCGTCTTCACCAATTCTCAGAACTGCACCGGGTTCCAAACCACGCACGTCGTCTTCCGTGATGACGCTCTTCGCCGACTCATCACGCGTGACTGTAGTTTGTGGGTTGGTATCAGGAACTGTGTTGACGAAGCGAGTCGGAGTTTGCGGCGTCGCCTTATCGTCCGCGTTTTCAGGTCCGGCTTTCGCCAGCACCTCGCGCACAAGCGCGCGCACTCGATCGCGGGTATCGTCGTTCGCCATCAAACGTTCCTCAGATCGAGCAAGTTCGTTTTGACGGACGCCACCTTGCTGCCGCGGAAAGTGAAGTCAACCCGGCCCACATAGATGCCGCTCTTGCCGACTTGAAATATCAACGTCTTCGCGCCGCAGGGCTGAGTCTGAAAGACGGGCTCTTTCATAAACGTGTGCGTATGGCCGCTGGCGATGAAGTCAATGCCGTCAACCTGCGCCGCCACCATCGAATCGCCTCGTTTTCCGTCTTCATAATAGCCGAGATGCGACATGCCGACGACGAGGCCGCAACGCTCCTCCTCGCGCAACTTCTTCACGACGTCGCGAGCGGCGACAACCGGATCGATGTAAGTGACGCCTTTGAAATTGTCGGGCGTGATTAGTCCCACCGGACTCACACCTAAACCAAACAACCCGATCTTGATCCCGCCAACTGTCTTGACGACGTAACGCTTCACACGCTGCTCGAGTACTGTGCCTTTGACGTCGTAGTTCGCAGACACCAGATCGAAGTTTGCAAACTTCAGCGCAGCCGCAAGCGCTTCCACTCCGTTATCGAACTCGTGATTGCCGAGCGTGCCGACGTCGTAGCCGATCGCTGACATCGCTTTGTACTCGACTTCGCCTTTGTAGAAGTTGAAGTAAGGTGTGCCCTGGAGAACATCGCCCGCATCGATGAGCAACGTGTTGGGATTCTCTTTGCGAACTCGTTTGACGAGTGTTGCCCTGCGCGCCACGCCTCCCTTCCCTGCGTTGACGTCGTTCGCCGGCAGCGGATCGATCTGAGAATGCGTGTCGTTGGTGTGAAGGATCGTGATGACCGTCTCAGCCGCGGTCGCGTTCAGCAGATCTCGCGGAAAGGCGGCTACGCTCGCGCCAAAAACTGCGGAAGTAGTAATGAATTTGCGTCGATTCATCGCGGCGCCTCCGCATTCTTTGGTCCGGGGCCATTTTGCACAAAGCGATTATCGACGACTGGCCGTATCGGACGGCCCGCAGCAGTTTCAGCCTTGACGTAATCAATCACGGCGTCGCGCAAAGTCAGATTCAACGGCGTCGGGTTCTTTGCTTCCTGAAGGATTGCGTAGGCGCCGCTGTTGAGCCGCATCAGGTAATCGATCGTAACAATCGTGTAAGTCTGATTCGGATCGATGTCGTACTCTTTTCCATTCGCGTCGATGAGTTTGGCGCTGATGAATTCTGGGCGGTCACGGTCGTTCCACTTGAACTGAATACGCGCGCCCGACTCCGCATCGCGAGTTACAACTTGAAGTATCTGAGCAAGCTGAGCGCCAGTGACATCGATTGCGACGAGCGCGTTTTCGAACGGCA
>Ga0070698_100004057_pt1 | contig 16107 bp, 16 predicted proteins | sample KBSK1502metaG_FD_65477 | JGI IMG/M metagenome (GOLD analysis project Ga0070698, IMG submission 65477) | Corn, switchgrass and miscanthus rhizosphere microbial communities from Kellogg Biological Station, Michigan, USA - KBS K1-50-2 metaG | ecosystem: Host-associated > Plants > Roots >...
CCGCGCGCCGCCGAACGGGCCGGCAGAAACGCCGCAAACCCCGGCTGCTTTGTGAATGTATTCCTTCAAATTTGTGTCGAGCACGTGCTTTAACAAGCCTGGGAAACTGTGGTTATATTCGGGCACGACGAAGATGAGTGCGTCAGCTTCGTTCATCGTTGCCGAAAACTGTGAATCTTTGATCGCTTCGCCGGCGTCGTCGATCGTAAGCCGAATGTTTCGAATGTCGATCAACTCGGTCCGAATGTCTGGGCGCTTTGAAACCTGGTCGAGGACAAATGCGGCGGCGTGTTCGCTGGCACGGCCCTGACGTGACGTTCCCAAGACGATCGGTGCGAAAATTGGACGGGTAATCTCTGCGGTGTTCATGTCCGATTTGATACCCTCGCCGATAGGACTTGCTGAACGAAGAAGAGGACATCAAAGCCATTGTGGACGGCGAACGAGCCGAAAAAGTAATACGGCCAGAGAGTGCCTACGACCGTGGCAACCAAATAATATTTTTGCATTTTTGCTTCTTTGCCTAACTAGATTGAGATTGCGTCTAGTAGTTTATCTGTTTCATCGCCTTCTTAGTGTCTCTCCCGACATAAAATCGAAGGACAACAATTAAGATTGGACTAACTCTCTCCAATTACTCATTCCACACTGGGTGTCGCTTTTTTGGCAGCTGCGTCCACAAATGTCTTCAACAGTGGCTTGGGTCTGCCGTCATATCCAGTCGCACGTATCCAAGTCTCTATGTCTTGCAACTTTGGATGAAGTCGTCGGCAGAACTCCATGTCGCGGGTGCACACATCGTCCTCGAAAAGCTTCCACCAAGCGCGGAAATTATCGCCGAACGACATTCCGCTTGGGTCCTCCACCGCTACCGGCGCATCCTTCAATGGGTGTTGAGCTATCCACTGCGGATAAGTGACACGTTGATAGATAGCAGGAAGTCCGGTGACTTTCGTGAAAGCGGCCGCCAGATCAGGCCATCCAAGATAGTCAGACGCTACCTCGAGATTCTTACCAGCGCTCTCGGCCGGGTGGTCGAAAATGTAGCGGGCGAAATAGCCGAGATCTGGCAGGGTGATAATCGGGACATGTCCATTGCCGAGCGGCGCTGCAAAGACGCGCGTGCCATCGTCGAGGATCTTGGGCAAGAAGTTGCCGCCGTAGAGCATTTCGGCGTAGGGCCCGTTAGTAAAAACCGTCCACTTGAAGCTTTCAGCCTGAGTAGAGAACGGCTTGGTTGTGAGCCAGTCGGCGATTCTACCCTTGCCATCGTAGTGACCGCAGTGGTATTCAGGACGGTACCCGGCTTTCTTGAGGCCGTAGTCCAAATTCGACCAGACATAGTGCTTCAGTGTGGGAACGCGGGCAGCTAGCTCGAAGATGCGGAGGCCATAGTAGGTCTCCGCTTGCTCGCCGACGGTGAAGCCGTCCGTATTAATGTATGCGCCCCATACGCCTTCGAGCGCACGCTCAACCTTAGCGAGGTCCGTGAACGACCCTTGCACCAATTCGATATTCGGACGATTGAACTCGGCTTTGACTTTGGGGTGATCGGGGTTTCGAGTAAGGACGCGCACGGCGTAAGGCGAAGATGCCCCATCAGAGGTTGGCTCGAGAAGCGCCTTCACTACCGCCTGGCCTTGGGCACCGGTACCCCCGATTACCAAAACAAGTTTCTTGGACACCGTTAAATTATCTCCCGCGCTAGCTTGCTTTGTGAGCTCTGTTCGTTTCATGTTTCAACGCCTTTTTAAAGTCTCTCCCGATATAAAATCGAAGGAGAACAATTAAGATTGGACTAACTGTCTCAATGAAGATGGGTATTATTCCCGCCGTTCCGGGATTACCGTACGCGACGCGAGCATAGATTCGCGCGAGTCCGCCAAACTCAACAGCGCAGGCCAGAATATAAATTACGGACCCGAGCGCTTCGATTTTGAAAATCGTCCAGAAGAAAACGACGCCAACTCCGATCAGGATGGCACCGAAAAATCGGAGGTCGGCGTCCAGTAGCAGAGTAGCGGACACTCCCTCCGCGAGCCATCGGTTACCGAACGGACCCGGTCCGGTGGCTCCAAAAATCAACGCTGGTAAGCCAAACCGGAACAGACACAACAGGCCGGCTATCCCTAACAAAATCTGTAAAGCTATACGTTTCATTTGCGAATCTCCCACTTCAAGGCGCCTAATCCTTCGGAGACTTGAAAGATGGTAATCCACGCTTGTCCCATCCGTCCTCGCGCAGCCATTGCTCTAATGTACGGAGATGAACTTCCGGGTACTTGCGACGAAGGTCTGCGACATTCGCCTTAAATCCGCCATTATTGAACCAGCAGGACATCTTGTAGAATTCCTTGTCCATGAAGAGCTTCACAACCAGCATCGGAAGCCTTATGAATTTCACGGGCCTGTTGAGGACGCGACTGAACACCTCCGCCGCCTCAAGGTTGGTTAACTCACTCCCGGCGATTTCCAACTCCATTCCAATAAATTCCTTTGGACGCTCAAACGCTAGAGCTGCAAAAGCGCCGATGTCATCGGTCGCGATCGTTTGATAAGGCTTATCACCCCGAACAGGATGGACCAACTGGCGCTTTAAGAGCCTGACTTCCACTTGTAACATGTGGTACGTCTCCATAAAGGCCACGGGCCGGAGGATGGTTGCCGGCAGTCCCATTTGCCGGATGTACTTTTCAATTTCCCATTTTGTTTCCCACGGGAGGATACCGGTGTTGCGCTCGGCTCCACCTACGGAACCGTACACAAAATGTTCTACTCCGGCTTTTTTCGCTGCGTCCGCCAGGTTTTTCCCTTGATGAACTTCGCGGCGGAAACCCACAGACCAAAAATCCTGGACGCTGTAGACACCGTAGACGCCACGAACCGCAGGTTCAAGAGAAGCAGGGCCTTCTAAAACTCCATGCACAAGCTCAACACCTTGTCGCGCCAGCTCCTGAGCGGCATAGCTGTTTGTCTTGCGAGTCAACGCCCGCAGCTTCCACCCTTTAGGCAGCATATGGCGGATGACCGCCCCGCCCTGACGCCCCGTGGCCCCGGTTACTAATACAGTCATATTTGAATTGCCCATCGCTTTCTCCTTGAGCGTACAGCGCTATTCCTGGTTATGGACTATTTTCTGGTTTTTACCTGTCGTAAGCCAAGCGATAGCTTGTTCCCGATCGTTGAAGGCTCGAGTGGGAAACTGCTCGCCTTTAAAGGATCGATTTCTTTCCGGTGGGATGGAAGCATTCTCTGGAAAAACAAAGGCTTCCCGTTTAAGCGCGGCGCCGCTGTAGCGGTTGGAAATGTTTTTCACGCGCCATTCTCCAAAATCCGGCTCGGGCTTATGATGGAATCGGCTCATGTTGACGAGAATCCCCAACGCCTTCTTCTGCTCAACATAATCCGCAAATACTTTCTGATAGGCTCGAAACTCAGCTTCCGTCATCGTAGAAGTGGGCTCCTTCCATCCACGATCAGGAGTCGGTTCGCCGCATCCCAGAGAATGTCTAAGAGTTGACTGCCCTTAGGTTTGCATGCTGTCTGGTTTCGCTCATTTTACGATCCTCCTTTATTACTTTTTAAACTGAATCCCTCGCTCCCACTTATGAGTGACGGCGATCATCGGAAGAAACTCGGTTTGTATTTCCCTCTTCATACCGGTTCCGCGGCATTCATGATTTCACTGTTAAAGACGGTGGCTTCGCGACGGCGCCCATCATCCAACGCACGGTTGCGCGAGGCAGGAATCGGTTCATGAAAACGAGAACCGCGTTGAACAAACCGACGATTTTGACGACCCGTCGATTGTCCAATGCCTTCAGTGCGCTCTTCACCACTTGTTCAGGGGTAAGACTCGGCATTTTCCCAAGGAGTCCCGCATTGTGAGAGAACATTTCCATCTCCGTTTTCGCCGCACCGGGACATATCGCCAAAACCCGTACGCCGGCGCCCTTGACTTCGTTGGCGATCGATTCGGTGAAAGAAAGAACGAAAGCTTTGCTAGCAGCATAGACGGCAAAGTGAGGGAAAGGCTGGAAAGCAACGACCGAGGCCAAGTTGATCACGGCACCACACTTTTGGGGCACCATGATGCGTAAGGCTTCATGAGTCAGCCTCACTACCGCGTCGATGTTCAACCGGATTTCCCCCAGCTCGTCATCCAATGAAGCACCTGAGAAATCACCACCGGTCGCGACGCCGGCATCGTTTACTAGAAGGGCGACATTACCAAGAGCCTTCATGCGTTGCACCACCGAGGCTATTCCTTGCTCGGTCAGCAGATCTGCTACCAGTGGCTCGACGCGCCCGGCTCCATCCAACTCGGTAGCGAGCGCTTCGAGTCGCTCGCGACGCCGTGCAACGGCAAGCACAGAATATCCGCACCGACTCAGTTCCCTTGTAAACGCGAGACCAATCCCAGACGACGCGCCGGTGACGATTGCCCATCCATTTCCTTCACCACGAGCGACAGTTTGATTCATTATTATTATAATACGGGCGGCGTGGGTTGAATGAGAACGCGGAAGACGAGTGCATGCGTGACGAGCAGCGGCGGCACGATCGCCGTTGGAATAAAGAACGATGCTCCCAACGCACCGGGATCCAAATGGTTGATCGGCCCTTGGACGCCTGCGAAGAGGAGGTCAGCCGCACCCCAGACGTTGAAAATCCAGACCAACGAAATTGCCCAAGACCTGCGTCTCGAAAGTGCGACCACAGCCGCGATGGCCATTAAGCCGGCGACTAAATCGCCAAACGCTGCGGGAACCGCGAAGGCCGCCGGTATCGAAGGGGAAACGACACCGGGCACCAAGAAACTGAGCCCGATGAAACGCAGGAACATGTGAGGCACAACCAATGGAACCAGCGCATCATCTCGATCCATGACCCGAAGCCGGGGCCACGCGTAAAGTTTCGCAAACACGCCAGAGGCCACAAAGCTCATTAGCCCGCTCAATCCAAATAACGCGCGGACATTCATTCAAAGACGCCTCACTTCTTTAGAGAATCCACGACTTCAGCCATCTTCTTGTTTGCATTGCGAGTTCCTTAGAAATCCCTACAACATGTACGGCACATCCGACGCGTGTGTGGGGTAGGAAAACACCATCTCCTCTAGATCGGAAGCGCCGATCCCGAACCGGATCGCCAGCGCGAAGAGATTAATGATTTCTCCTGCTTCGGTGCCAAGAAGATGCGCCCCAAGGATACGATCCGTTCCCTCTTCCACCAGGACCTTGTAACCTGAATACTTCTCACCAACCCGGCGAGAGGAATACCAATCGGAAGTCATTTCCTTATTGAGTTGGAACTTCAGCCCCTTTTCGCCCGCCTCGCGTTCACTCAGTCCCACCGAGGCGAGCGAAGGGATCGTATAGACGACAGTCGGAATTCCCAAGTAGTTCGGCTTTTGGTGATTCCCTTTAAGTAGGTTCGCGGCCACAATTGTGCCGTCGTAATTCGCCACGGGAGTTAGGGGCGGACCTCCACTTGCAGCAGCATCGCCCGCCGCATAGACGGCAGAATTGGACACGCTCTGGAGAAATTCATTGACCCTAACTCCTCGTTTGTCCCATTCGACTCCAGATACGTCCAAATTCAAATCGCGGATTTCCGGAACACGGCCCGCCGAATGCACGACCAAATCTGCCTCGAACTCGCGTCGTTGGCCCTCAGTCGAGGCGTGAATGATATAACGACCAGATTTCTCTTCGACGCCTTCCGCCTGAACACCAAGTTGGATGTCGATGCCAAGCTCGCGGCTCCTCGCTACGATTTGATCGACCAAATCGGGATCAAATAGGGGAAGAGGCCGATCACCACGATGCAGGATTGTGACTTGAGATCCAGCGCGCGCCGCAACATGACCAAACTCAAAACCGATGTAGCCGCCCCCGATGAACACGATACGTCGCGGAAGGTTGTCGAGCTCCAGGAACTGCTCGCTAGTCGTCAGGAACTCTTTTCCGGGTATCTTCAAATCTGCCGGCTCCTGGCCCGTAGCGATGACTACGGATCGACCTTCCAAGATTTCCTTTCCCACCTGAACGGAAGATCGACTCACGAAACGAGCACGACCATGGAATGTCTCGATGCCTGCATTGGCAAATCCCGCTTCCCGGTTTTTCGGAACAGGCTCGGTGAAAGTGCGCTTGAAACGCATCAGCTCAGGCCAGTCAATCTGCAGTTGTTCAGCCCGAACGCCATTGCCCTTCATCCGCCGAGCCCAATCAATTACCTCCGCAACGCCAACGAGCACCTTTTTAGGATCGCATCCGCGCAGCGCACACGTACCGCCGAATGGTCTCGAATCGACGATTGCCGTCTGCCATCCACCCGCGCGACAGCCAAAGGCCACCGCTGACGCCCCCGCTCCAGTTCCAATAACTACAGCATCAAACTTTCTTGTCATATTTCCTCCTTGAGAAGCCGTTCCAGCTGACCAAGTGACTGCGTAGTTGTTTGCGCGCCTCGTGCAGGATGAACCAAAGATTGTTCTCGGAGATCCGGAGCGCAGCGCAGACTGCTCGGCCACTCCAGTCCTCGATTTCGTACAGCGAAAATGCCTTCGCGAGACGGCGCGGCAGCTTGGCCAAGGCTTGTTCAATTGCCGCGCGTAATTCTTTGCGCTCCAGCTCGCTCCTTGGGTTTGAAAAAAACAAAACCGAAAATCCACCTTCGTTCTTGAATTGGTCGTGATCGGTCGGCTCACCCGATGCAAAAATAGCTCGATCGCGACATGCGCGACGCATTTGGTCGCAAACCTTATGTTTGAGAATAGCTGTCAACCAAGTCCTCTGACTCGATTTGCCGCAGAACTTTTCGGTACTACCAAGCGCAGCTACAAACGAATCCTGTACGGCATCTTCGGCTTGCTCCCGGTTGCGAAGGCGGCCGAGGGCGTTGTAGTAAAGAAAGTCGCGATGCGCTTCAATGCCGTCGAAGAGGTCGCAAACTTCTTGGCTTCGGGCCCGATACTCGGTTCTCACTATCGGCTTCCCCTTCGCGTTGTGAGTGTCGGGTAAAGACGCACTTTTCGCCTCGATCGCCGGCGCTACTCGCGGTTTCTTGAACGAAAAAGTAACAGCGCTGTTACTTTTCGAACGCCCTTCGGCCCCCAAGCTTCGGGGGTCGGATCGGGTTCTTGAGTTCACATCCGGCTAATCGCGGCTTCATGCGCCGTCACGGCCTTTTCCTGCTTCAGCTCTTCGGAAAGAAAAAAGTTCAAGCCCGTGCGAATTACGGCAATGGCGCTGAGTTTGCCGATCTGATCCCAATTAGGTGAGATGGCCGTCCCCAGAATGTCCGCCCCAAGTTCGAACTCGATTGCTAGCGCAAGGTAGCGCGCGAGAATAAGGCGGATAGCGATAAATTGCGCGGGCCGCGGCGTGAACAGTGGTCGAATGAGGCAGACCATTGCCACAGAGACGCCGATCAGGACAAGAACCGCGCCTATAGCCTCGACGCCCAGCTTGAGCCACTGCACAAAAATCGCGACCGTCTCTTCAACAGAATTTGCGGAAGAGATCACAGATTCCTCCTGTTCCTTGTTGCGTGCACATCCGCCCCCGATGGCAGCGCTTCGATTACGAGACGTGCACTCATGGTACCCACACGTTGATTCTCTATGCGAATTGCCTCACACTTGAAATGGCACTCCCTACTCATTTGATCACGCTTACGCCTACAGCATCCTGGATCAATTCGACAAGGGGCGCATTGGACAAAAATGGGGCTAGATTAGTCAACGCACCCCTCCGCATTGACACTTGCCGGCCTTTCGCCAGGCACAACTTATCGCCGTTTCATCGGATTGCGGCCAGCGACGTCATGGTGTGCAGCTCGATTGTAAAGCTCGCTAATTTTCGCCGGTGCGGGATGCGCCGAGACATTCCACCGGCTGTGAAGAGGAGGCACGCGCCAGCAACTGCCTCGGTTTTCACCGTCGTACGCCTTCGACGTTCAGTTTGATGCTGAAAGGCTTTACCGTTTTCGGTGGTGTGGGTGACGTAGGTCTACTCAACAACGAAGTTCTTCTTGCTCGGAGTGCTTCCTCCGGCGTTGGTCACTGCGATCGGTCCCGTGCTGGCACCCGTCGGTACCGTAGCTAGAATGTTTCCAGTATTAAGCACCTCGAAACTTGCGCTCACTCCATTGAAGTTGACTCGTTTGGCGCCGATGAAATGAGTGCCATGAATCAAGATCCTCGATCCCACTTTGCCGCTGGATGGACCGAAGCTTACAAATAACGGCTTTGGCGCTGCTAGGGCGGGTTCCACGGTGAAGATCTCACCTGGATCCGCACCGTCAGAACCGCCATTGTTGGTCAAACCGACGAGTGTGCCATCGCTTGCTTGCATCAGCATCGCCGGTCCGCTACCGTTCGTACCGGCGAACGAGATTTGCTGAAGGAGCCCCCCGCCGCGTGTGAAGCTAACAATAGCCTCACCAAAGGTGCCCCAGAAATTTCCGTCCGAGGCCTCAGTCATATACCGTACAGCAGGACCATTGAACAGATAGAAAAGCGGAATTTCCTGATAACCTGCGCCCGAAAGCCCGATTCCGAACATGGCGGATTGTGCCACACCCTGAAGGTGACTGAGGACTCCACAGATATTTGCATTGGAGGCTTGCGTGAGCGGACTCACGGGGAACTGGGAGTACCTCCAGGAATGTACTACGGTGACTTGGCCCGCCGCAGTGAGACGGAAGAGGACAGTGGGAAAGGAAAATCCTCCCACGGTATCCCCATAGATGTTCCCATCAGAAGCCAGTGTCATTCCTATGCACTGGGGTCCGTCAACGGCAACGTTGAACGTATGCAATAAGGTGTATGAGCCACTGGGAGTCACGCGGAACACTGTGCCGGGGAAGGAGTACGTCGTACACCCATAGAAATTGCCATCGTTTCCGAGTACAAGGTTGAAGGGTCTGTTGCCGTCGGCGCAGTTGGTCAGCGAGCAAAAACTGTGCAAAACTTGAATCGTTTCCGTCTTACTCAGCCTGAATACTACTCCCTGGTTGTTCGCCCCACCCGCTCCAGTCGTCCCGTATAGAAAGCCGTCATTGCCTTCAACTAGGCTAGTTGGGTTGGCGCCATTTTCGCTACCGACGAACGTATAAAGGGTGGTCAACTGACCGGCTAGAGTGAGTTTGAAAATCGTGCCTTGGTTGCCAACACCACCGAATTCTGTGGTGCCATAGAAGTTGCCATCCGAACCCTGAATCAGCGAGCTGGGATCCTTGCCTTTCGGACATCCCTGCGTGTTGGAATTGCATGGAAAGGCGAACAATGTTTTGATGGTTGACTTGGAATCTTGCGCGTCAGCGCACGGCGCGTAACGCAGGCCCAGGAACACAACAACGAGCGACAGGCAGGCCGTGAAGGTGAGATTACGTGTCATGGTGGATTTCCTCTTGTGGAGCTGTGATGAATCAACGCCCTCGTCGGCAAAGACATTGCGCGCTAGGGCGAGGACCGAAACGAGAACGGGGGTAAAGATGTATTTCATGGCCGATTGGTCGCGAAGGGGCAACGAACCTTACAGACTACGGAGACTGGAAAGGGGAGTGGCGGCTCGGTGTAGACTTCTTGCATATTATCTGAAGGGGCAGCGATTGTGCTTGGTTAATACGCTTGCTATAACCTTGTTATCGGCAATCCTTGAAGGCGGAAGAAGTAGCTGAAAGGGCGGCTCGCGAGCACAACACGGGACATACGACGGCGCTGAAGATGCGGATCTCACGGATCATGTCTGAGATCGAACAGGCCTGATCTACGATTCGTTGTCGATAACGATTTCTTCGTCGCCGATTCGGATCGCCGATCGGGAAACTTTGACAAAGGTAAATCTGACGCGGCGTGGATTCCGTACTTAACGCGGTAGGCCTTTGGCGAGAGGGTGGTGAATGCGCGGAAGAGCCGGTGAAATGAACGAGAATCCTCATAACCGACCATGGACATGATCTCCCCAACTGTAAACCTGCTTGCCTCCAGGAGACGTTTGGCCTTTTCGATGCGTATTTTTTGCATATAGATCGAGGGGGCTTCTCCAGCCGCGTTTCGGAAACGGCGGTCAAAGTTGCGCATGCTCATTCCGCCGCATTTGGCCAGTTGTTTCATAGTAAGTCTTTGATGGCAGTGCGATTCCATCAGACTCTGGACCCGTAAAATTTGCCGATCGTCGTGGGCCTTTTGGATGGAGAAGATGGTGAAGGCCAACTGAGACTGACGCCCAATGTCCAGAGCGAGATTTTTGGCGGTTACAATCGCAGCTTCACGGCCGCAATACATCTCTATAAGATACAATATTAGGTCCTGAAACGACGTGGCCGCGCCGGCGGTTATCACGTTCCCTTCGTCAACGATCAACCGCTCAGGCTGCAAATCCACCTCCGGATACATTTTGCGGAAGAGGTCGGCATACCGCCAGTGGGTAGTAGCGGCTCGTCCGTCAAGCAGACCGGTTTCGGCGAGTAGAAACGAACCCGTGCAAAACGATACGACGCGCGCGCCGCGTAATGAACATGCCTTGATCCACGGAATGAAACCTCGGTTGGCTTTCAACAAGGACTCGGTGACAGCACCGAGCGCAGGAATAAAAACCAGATCCGGTCTCCTGGCAGTTGCAATCGAGGCGTCGGGTCGAAGCGTCACTCGTCGACCAAAACGCAAGGGCTTGTTTCCCGTGGACACCAGTTCTGTTTCGAAGGTGGCCCCGGGTACTTCGCCGTCACTCGTGCTACTGCAAAAATCGCAGGACATGTTTAGTATGTCCATTGGGCCGAGGATCGGGAAAGGCGCGAAGGTGTCAACCAGCAGAATGGCCACTTTCACGGTTTGCTGGCGCTCAGCGTGCTTCATGCTGGCCTCGACGTAGATTTCCACGCGACGAGCGTCAAGGACAACAAGCCATTTGGCCAATCTCACCCCATCTTTGTCCAAACGGCCACCGATTAACAAGGCTTGAATTCGATTCTTAAATCCCTGCGGCTTGAAGATTTTTCCGTTCAGATCCCCGGAATTAAAAACGTACGTTCGTCCATTACTCTTATATAAGACCTTCTGAGGCCCATGGCCGAAGAATGAGGAGAAGTTCCACGTCAACTCGATCAGATTGTCTTGGCGGAAGTTGGCTCAAACTGCGTAGAATTTGACCCGCACCTTACGCGGTGAATCGACAACGGTCGCCGAACACGAGCCCTACCCCAAAAGGGAGCTGTTAACAACCGTCGAACGCGAAGCTGCGGGGATCCCGTATTTTGCCCGGTAGGCCTTTGGGTTAAGTGCGGTGTGTTCGTAGAACAGCCGCCGGAATGATGATCTATCCTCGTAGCCGACTTTGGCGATGATCTCCTGAACAGTATCGTTCGTTGTCTCTAATAGCCGTTTAGCTTTTTCCACTCGGAATTTCCGCAGATAGGACGACGGTGTTTCACCGGTCGCGTTTCGAAAGCGGCGGTCGAAATTGCGAAGGCTCATCCCGGCCCGCTTGGAAAGGCTCACGGAACTCAGATTAAGATGGCTCTCGGACTCAATAAAGTGTTGGACCTGCGAAATCTGCCGGTCGTTGTGGAGTCTTTGAGTTGAAAAGGTCGTGTAAGGCAACTGGCTCCGCCGTCCCAAATCGATGAGCAAGACTTTCGAAGAAAAAACAGCTACTTCATGACCACAGTATAGTTCGATGAGGTACATCACCAAATCCATGAACGCAGTAGCCGCGCCCGTCGTAATAATGTTCCCTTCGTCGACAATTAACCTTTCTGGGAGCACGGTCACCTTCGGGTACATTTCGCGGAACGCATTTGCGAAAAACCAGTGAGTCGTCGCAGAACGACCGTCTAACAGACCGGTCTCGGCCAGAAGAAATGAGCCGGTGCACATAGACGCTATCCGAGTGCCCTTGGCCGCGCAGGATTTTATCCACGGCAAAAAACCTCGGTTATCGTCTACTAATTCAGCAAAGGATTGAGCAGCGTCTTTTCCAATCGACGGAATAAGAATCAAGTCTGGTCGTGTTGCGTGTCTGACCGAAACACGGGGATGCACAATCACCGAATCGCCAAACCGTACCGGCTGTTTGGTCAGACCAACGAGCTCAACTTTGAACGTGGTCCCGAGCGCTTTTGGGCGATTCACGAGGCTCCATATTTCGCAGGAATCGGTGAGAACATCCATCGGCCCGGTAACCGGGAGCGAGGTGAAACTCTCAATCGCGAGGATCGCAGTTCTTATGGTCTGCCGGGGGGTCGGATTTTTCATAGCAAGGGCTTTTAAAACGTTCGTGGGAGACTGTCAACGAGCGCTGCATATGGCCAATCTAACCCCATCTTTGTCCACCAAGCCCCTGTCCACGACTTGTAGCGGGCCTTACTGTGTGAATCGCGGATTTTGGCCTTGCAAGTCAGGATCCAACCTTCGGCTTTGTTCTGCAGGCGAACAAAGTCGATGTGTACAAGGGCGCGTGAATGAGGCTGCGATACCTAAATGAGTTGAAAGATCTCCTAGAGATTCAAGAACCTAGTGAGTGAGAGTGTCAAATTCCGCATTAGCTGCTGGGTGATCCAATGAAAATGAACAAAACCAGACTTAGCTTGTTCTATTTGGGTTCTTATCTCGTTCTTATTGGATTAGGGTTGCTTCTTGTCCCGTATGGGACTCTAAAGATTCTTCAATCCAACGGGGACTATGGCGATGCTTTTCCCCGCGTCGCCGGAATGCTAATGAGCGGACTCGGGGTGTCGATCTTCGGGATAATTCGTGCTCGCTCCTATAAACTATATCCCGCTACACTGTTCATACGTGCGTATTTTATCGTTTGCTTAGTCGCATTCTATGCGACGACTCGGGATCCGCTGTTTCTGGTTCTAATTGGCATTGTCGGGCTTGGACTCGTTCTAACGCTGATCTCCTGCATTCTCGATCGAAAGGGTTCGAAATGAGTTACGAGTTACAAAAGCAGGTGAAACATGAGCGGAGATAATTCAGGCAAAGGATGGGCTATAGTCACCGGCGCCTCGTCTGGAATCGGGCTGGTGTTTGCACTGGAGCTCGCACGACGTGGACAGAAAGTGCTCGCTGTCGCGCGAAGGCGGGACCGGCTGGAGGCGTTGGCGCGGGAGGCGACGGAACGAGGCGGCCACATTGTGCCGCTTGCCGCTGACTTGAGCACTGCGGAAGGACCCGCGTCCGTTGTCTCACGCATCCGCAGCTTGGACGCGATCGATTTGCTAGTTAACAATGCCGGTATCGCAACCTCCGGCGATTTTCAGCAGTCCTCGCTTGAACGGGAGCTTGGCGCAATACGTTTGAATGTGGTCGCCGTCGTGACCCTGACCCATGCCGTCTTAAGCGGGATGCTGCGGCGGCGGAGTGGCGCTGTCATCAACCTGGCTTCAGTTGTTGCGTTTCAACCCTTTCCTCACTTTGCCTTGTATGCGGCCAGCAAAGCGTTTGTCCTCTCCTTTACCGAAGCTCTTGCAGAGGAAGTCAAAGGCTCGGGAGTGGGGATCCTAGCTGTGTGCCCAGGCGCCGCAATAACCGAGATGACCGTTTTTTCCTGCAATGAGAGCCTTCTAGGAAAACTACCAAGCCTCACTGCCGATGAAATCGTGCGGACGGCACTGCGGGCACTTGAAGGCGGGCGCGTGGTGAAGATCTTGGGATGGCTTAATCGAATGCTGGTGTTCCAGAACCGTTTTTTGCCTCGCGCTACGGTCCGCTGGATAATGGGCAAAGTTGTGAAAGCACCAAGTGCGTGAGGAAATCGCTCACCTCAGGCGACAGGCTCGGCAAAGATGAAAAGGAATCATGAACAAAGCGTATTTGCATGGCTATCATCCGCGGGAGAATGAACGCCTGCAGGATCAAGCCGGAGCGCTCGTTGACCTGTTGCACCATGACACTGCATATCCTGTAGGAAGCGGAGTGCTCGAGGTCGGTTGTGGTATCGGCGCCCAAACCTTGATCCTAGCCAAACGAAGTCCGGGTGCCCGATTCACATCAATCGACATCTCCGCCGATTCGCTCACAACGGCGAAACAGAAAATCGACGCAGCCGGCCTAAGGAATGTGAAATTCGAGCAAACGGACGTTTTCGCTCTTCCCTACAAAGCAGAGTCGTTCGATCACGTTTTCATGTGCTTCGTCCTGGAACACCTTTCACGCCCGCGCGAAGCTTTGGCGATTTTAAAATGTGTGCTGAAGCCGAAAGGCACAATCACCGTGATCGAGGGCGATCATGGGTCGACCTCCTTTTCTCCAGAGAACCGCGCTGCCTACGACGCCATCGAAGCTTTGATCAAGATTCAGGAACAATCGGGCGGAAACGGGCTCATCGGACGCCAGCTCTATCCTTTGATGGTTGAAGCAGGGTTTGATGATGTCCAGGTTTCACCGCGAATGGTCTATGTCGATGGGAGTCGTCCTGAGCTGGCTGATGCTTTCACGCGGAACACGTTTACGGCGATGATCGAAGGCGTTCGCGAGTCCGCGATCGCGGCGGGTCTGATCGAACCACACCGCTTCGATGAAGGCGTCAAAGCGCTTTATCGCGCAGCCGAGCCCGACGGCGTCTTTTGCTACACATTTTTCAAGGGCAGAGGTGAAAAGACCTAAACAGCCTAACCATGCTGAGCATGTCCATTGGTTGCTCAGCGATGACATGCGAGTTCTATAATTCAGGCCGTTGTGCTCTGAATGGAAAATTTGAACTTATTTCTGTAATGTCTAGGCGAGAGGCCAACGTGGCGGGTGAAGAGCCGACGAAAGGATCGGTCGTCATTGTACCCTACTTGGTACACGATTTCAGACGCGGACAAATCAGAAGTCTCCAACAACCGCTTAGCTTCATTGATCCGAATTTCCTGAATGTAGTTTGCCACTGATTCGCCTGTCGCCAACTTGAAGCGGCGCGAGAAGTTACGGGGGCTCATTCCGGCGTGTCTTGCAAGCGTCTCTAGGCTGACGCTTTCTCGGAAGCGCTCATTGATAAACTTTTGGCTGCGCGCAACGGCCGTGTCAGCGTGATTGATTCGCGAGGAAAAGATCTGAAAGGGAAGTTGGCTGGGCCGCTCCATGTCGATAAAGAATATTTTAGAAGCGAGACTCGCAGCCTCATGACCAAAGTATTTTTCTACTAGATAGATGACTAAATTTAAGAACGACGTCGCGGCGCCGCAGGTGACTATGCGGCCTTCATCCACGATCACCTTGTGTTCCTGCAGTCGGACCCTGGGAAATCTCCGCTTGAATTCGTCAGCAAAGAACCAATGTGTTGTCGCTTTTTTCCCGTTCAGGATTCCGGCAGCACCCAAAATGAAAGCACCGGTGCACAAACTGGAAACGTGCACGCCGCGCTCGAAATTGTCGCGAACCCAAGAAACATAAGTGTCGTTTTGCTTAAGCGACTTTCCAATATCCTCATCCAAAGACGGCACGACGATAATATCTGGCCTGGATTTGAGTGTTGCACGGGGATTGACGGTGATTCCGTTGGAATAGGAGACGGGCCTGGCGTTATCAGAAACAAGGTGAACATCAAATAACCGGGCGCTGGAACTCCTTTCGATAAGCTTATGCGAAAGAGCAAGCGTCTTGGTTAGGATCTCGAAAGGACCGATAGTTCCCAAAGCCTCTTCAGTTCTGAGTGCTGGAATGGCGATGGTTTTCATTCGCGAAATTCGTTTTGTTTGGGGCCACGTTTAATTGACTCGCCGCGTGCCGCCAATCGTGATCATCGAAAGTGTCCTTTTTAACCCGCTTTTTGTCCAGACAAGCCCTTCGAGGGTTCAACAAGGCCGACTAGAATCCTACTTCGAGTGCGCCGTCCGGCGACTAGTCTAAGAAGGGAAACCGAAAAATGAACGATGACAAAGTGATTCTCGTGAGCGGCGCCACTGGCCGCCAAGGTGGCGCGGTCATCAATCATTTGTTGTCGAAAAATTGGCGTATCCGCGCGTTAACAAGAAATACCCAGAGTCGTGCTGCGGTGGAGTTGTCTCGAAAAGGAGTTGAGCTTGTTCGAGCCGATATGGACGACAGAGCAGACCTAGAGCGCGCGATGAAGGGCGTGTACGGAGTTTACAGTGTCCAGGATTTCTGGA
>Ga0070698_100004058_pt1 | contig 16102 bp, 12 predicted proteins | sample KBSK1502metaG_FD_65477 | JGI IMG/M metagenome (GOLD analysis project Ga0070698, IMG submission 65477) | Corn, switchgrass and miscanthus rhizosphere microbial communities from Kellogg Biological Station, Michigan, USA - KBS K1-50-2 metaG | ecosystem: Host-associated > Plants > Roots >...
GCCCAAGGCCAGGGCCTTGACGATGTCGGTGCCGCGGCGGAAGCCCGAATCGACCAGCACCGGAATGCGGCCGTCGACCGCCTCGACGATCTCGGGCAGCGCGTCGATGGTCGACCGGCCACTATCCTCGGCGCGCCCGCCATGGTTGGAGACGATGATGCCGTCGAGCCCGTTGTCGACGGCGAGCAGGGCGTCCTCGGCCGTCATCAGCCCCTTCAGCACCAGCCGTGTCTTCACCGTGTCGCGCAGCCGCTTGACGAACTCCCAGGTGAGGTTTGTGGCGCCGGTCGTGGTGATGCCGGAAATGTCGAGCCCGTCGAAGTTGGGCTTGCGCTGCACGAAGCTCGGCAATCCCAGGCCGTGGCACGAGGCGCAGGTGCGGCTGTCGGTGCGCCACAGCCGCACGAAAGTCTCCCAGTTCTGGCGGGCCAGCACGTCGACCGTGACCACGATGGTCTGCGCCCCGGCCTTCTCGGCGCGCCGCGCCAGGCCCTCGGCGACCTCCCACTTGTTGGTCGGATAGAGCTGGAACCAGAGCGGCCGGCCGCGCGCTTCGGTCGCCTGCTCGATCGAGGTGGTGGCCACCGTCGAGAACATCTGCAGGTGATCGCCCTTGCGCGCCGCGCGCGCCACGGCGAGCTCGCCGTCCTCGTGGAAGGCGCGGTTGGATCCCGTCGGCGCGAGCGCGATCGGGCTGGGATAGCTCTGCCCGAACAGTTCTACCCGCAGATCGAGCGCGGCGACGTCGATAAGGCGCCGCGGCCGGAGCTGGAACTTCTGGAAGCCCTCGCGGTTGGCGCGCAGGGTGACCTCGTCGTCGATGCCGCTCGCCATGTAGCCGAAATGCGCCGGCGGCACCTTCTCGTGCATCACCGGCTCGAAGTCGAAGACGTTGATGGCCTCGCGCGGCGAGCCGATCAGCTTGTCGAGCGTGCGCGTGCCCCACACCGACGGATCGGGCAGGCGCTGCTCCTGCGCCAGCGCCGCGCTGCCGGCCAGCAGCGGGCTCGCCGCGAGGAAGTGCAGGAAGCGGCGGCGACTCGCGGTGCGGTCGAAGGGCGGCAAGGACATGGCAGGTTCCCCCATCGGCGTCTCGTGGCGCAGCCGACCCTGGGAGCCTGTCCTACCCCCGATGCAAATCCAATGGGGGAACATGCGAAAATCCACGGCCGACTCACCAAGCGACGCGCACACCGAGATTGAGCGTGTGATTGGCGGCCATCGTGCCGATCTCGCCGTCGTAGCGCAGGTAGAGCTGGGCCGCCTCGGCGAGGGCCGTGCCCGCCGAGAAGCCGATGATGGCGCTGTCGCGCTGCGGCGTGGCGCCGTACACGGTGAAGGAGGTCGTGGGCGCGCCGGCAAAGGCCGCCGTGATCGGCCGGCCGGTGTCGGCATATTCGTGCAGCCAGCCCAGGCGCAGCGCGAGGTCGAGCTTCTTCTCGCCGCTGAGCCCGATCGCGCCCGCGAGGTCCGCCCCGAAGGTCGTGCGCAGCGAGTTGGTCGTCTGCTGCGCCACGTTGAGGCTGAGCGAGTTGGCGCCCCATTCGGAGAAGGCGTTCTGGTTGACCGTCGATCCCTGCAGCCGCGCGAACGGCGTGACGCTTGCCGACGCCGGCGCGAACACCGGCAGCTTATAACCGGTCTCGACCTGGCCGAGGAACTGATTGGCGCCGGTGCTGCCGTTGGCGGTGCGTGGCTGCAGGCCGGGGATCAGGATCTGGCGTTGCATCTGATTGCCGGACCAGGCGTAGCCCGCCAGCGCGTCGGCATAGAAGCCTGATTGCGTGCCCATTGGCGTGAACGAGCCGTAGGCCATGACGCTGACGCTGTCGGTCCAGCCGCGGCCCATGAAGCTGTCGACCCACTGGTTGCCGGCGGCGTAGCCGGCGCCAATGCCCAGCAGGAAGCGCGGATCGAGGCGATAGTCGATGCCCGCCGCGCCGCCGCCAAAATTGTAGGTGAGGGTCGATGAGTTGTCGTTGCCGGCAACGTTGCCCAGCCCGCCCAGCGCGCTCGCCCAGGCGCCCCACGGGCTTTGGGAATCGCAGCTCTCGATCTCGCACGCCTGGGCCAGCGCCTGGCGCTGGCCGCTCCCGGTGGCGCCGCGCGCCACCGCCATCTGCTGGCCGACCGCGTTCATGAACAGCGTGCCGACCTGCACGTTCATCGTGCCGAAATCGGCATAGGGCTGGCCGCTGATGGCATTGAGCGCCAAGGGTCCTGGCGTTGCACCGAGGACCGCGAGCATTCCAATCACCGTATTGAAATCGCCGCTCGCCGAGGCGCTCGCCTGATCGAGCGCACTGCCGACCGCGCGCTGGTTGGACGTCTGTCCACCCCTGGCGAAGCTTTGCGACACAGTCAGCAAGACGTTGTTGGGATCATAGCTGAGCGTGGGTGCGAGGAAGACGAAGGAGCTGGCGCCGGCAAAAGTACCATTCACGCCGCCGGTGGCATTGATGATCGTGTAGGTCGGGCTGCGCCCGTAGTTGCCGGGTGCCGGCACCAGCTGCACCGTGCCGCCCTGCAGCGTCGCCGTGCCGCTCACTCCGAGACTATTGCTCTGGCCGCCAGCCGTGACCCCGATCTGGTAGAAGCTGCCGGCGGCCTGTTGGATCGAGCCCGCCGCCATGCTGCCCAGGGCGTGAGCGGAGAGATCGAGGGTGCCGCCGGCATTGGTGATCAAACTCGCCGTGCCGCCCGAACTCGCTTCGGTGAAGAACGCGATGCCGCCCCGATTGGTGATGATCGTGGCAGCGCCGGCCGTGCTCGTGTTGAGGAAGGCCGTGACCCCGCCCTTGTTGTTGATGATCGTGGCATTGCCTGCCGTACTTGTGTTGAGGAAGGCCGCGACGCCGACATCGCTGGCCGTCGGGACGGCGTTGGGATTGGTGAGGGCGTTGATGAAGTTCCCGATGTTGAAGGAGGCGGTACTTCCGCCGCTATTGACGATGGTGGCGTTGCCGGCCGTGCTCGATTGGTTGAATTGCGTGATCCCGCCGGTGTTGGTGGTGATGGTGGCGTTGCCGGCCGTGCTCGAGTTGACGAAGAGCGTGCCGCTGAACAGCGCGGTCCCGCCACTGTTGGTGATGATGGCATTGCCAGCCGTGCTCGTGTCGAGGAAGCCGGTGACCCCGCCATTGGTGTTGGTGATGACGGCGTTGCCGGCGGTGGCGGCGTTTGTGAAGGTCAAGCCTGAAGATGCCGGGACGACGCCACCGTTGCCGACGTTGAAGGCCGGCGCGTTCGAAGAGTTGTTGACGATGCCGGCGCCCGTGAAGATCGGGCCGGCGGCCACGCTGGCGATGTCGAAGGTATAAGCCTGGGCGCCGGGATTGAACGTAAAGCCACCGATGTTGGCGTTGGCGGAAAAAGTGAGGCTGGGGAGACCCGCGCCACCGAAGGACGCCGTGCCCACGGGTACAGCGGTGTTCGGCGACCAGTTGCCGGCGGTGTTGAAGTTGCTCGTAACCCCGTTCCAGGTCGCGTTTTGCGCTCGGGCGGCCGGTGCCAGGCAGAGGCCGATCAACAGCAACGCCGGATGAAAACCAAAACAGGGCTGCTTCACTGACGCTCTCCCGTGCGGCAGGGAAGCAGTTTGAGCCTGTCTCAACCCGGCGTCATGTTGATAAGCGGTGGCAGAGAGCGAGCTGAGCGTCGCGGCTACTGTCGCTCCGCCCACGTCGTCATCTTGCCCAGGAAGGCATCGCAGGCGTCCATCTGCGATTTGGCGACGAACTCGTTGGGCTGATGGGCCTGCGCGATGTCGCCCGGCCCGCAGATCACCGTCGGAATGCCATGGCCGCGGAAGATGCCGGCCTCGGTGCCGTAGGGCACGGCATAGGTACGGTTGCCGCCGGCCCATTGCAGGGTGAGCGTGGCGGCTTCCTCGTTCTCCTGCGGCAGCAGGCTGGGCACGAAGGAGCGCCGCTTCATGGTGATGTTGGCGTCGGGATGCTTGGCGCGCATCTTGGTGCCTTCCTCGTTGGGCACCAGCGTGCTTTTCACGCCATGATCGTCGAGGTAGTCCTGGAAGTACTGGATCAACTCGAGGTTGGACTTGCGCGAGGTGGTGTCGAACGCCACCAGGCGCTTCAGCATGTCGACGGAACTTGGCGCGGTACTCATGCCGGCACCGTCGCACGGTTCGTGCCATCGGGCCAAGCGCCTGAAATCGCTGGTGAAACCGGATGTTGGTTTGACTTGGGCCAAGCCCGCCGCTAGAACCGCCGCGCATCCGTCGTGGATATCGATCGCCGGGGTCTTAACGGGCTGCGGAGAGGTGGCCGAGCGGTCGAAGGCGGCGGTTTGCTAAACCGTTATACGGGGTAAACCCGTATCGAGGGTTCGAATCCCTTCCTCTCCGCCATTAACTCTCATGCGAACCGTCTCTCCGGCTTCGGCCGGGCGAAAACGCCCAATAACGGCGGGCTTTTCGTCAAGAGCTCTTGACTGCTCTCCGGCATTCTGACGCCGTCTTGGTCTCTCTCGGGCCGTTTGTCTTCAAAGCTCATGACTCCCCGTCATTAGTACGGAACTCATAAGCCATTGATTGGGTGGCCTTTCTTGCTACCGCTGAGCTCAGTGTGTGTAACCGGTCTTTGGTCGTGCGGTGGAAACAGAAACAAAAATCGACCGCGCCATGTGGCACTTCCGCAGGGCACGCCGCCTGAGGCGACGGAGCAAGGGCTGGGCGACAACGCCGACGTGATATTGGCCACCATGGACCGGTTTTAGGGCGAGGCCCTATGCCTGCCCGTCGCACACGAATTTCTGCGTCGCACGGCGTGGCTGCCGTAATTGCTAGCAGACCTCGACGCCAGCCGCGTGCACGCCGACGCCTAACCAACGAGGCGCACGGCGGCTAGCCCGCCTCTTTGATCTGTTCGCCAATCACGTCCATTGCATGCGCCACGTCTTCAGGCTCGCGAAACCCCTCCGACTCCTCTTGTTTCAATACCCACAAGAAGGAGGAGAGCATGCTTCTGCCCTGCATTGATAGAACGCCGCGATATGTGTGGTTGCGCCCTGAGCCGATAGCCGACAACGTCGGCGGCCAGGATCGCCGCCAGTTTGCGCTGCTCACCGGCCACGGGAACATCCCCCGTCTTCTACATCGAACCGTAAGTCGCTCTGAACGGCTAGGCAATCAGGCAATAGGGCGAGGAGGGGGAGCGACAACAAGCTTCGGCATCCGCCAAGATCGACCCGGCGGGACTGTCGAGCCCGGGAGCGACGCAAGGCGGTCGCATGGGGCGGGCGCGTCAGTCCTTCTCGGGCGCCGGTGCCTCAACCGGCTCTTTATAGCCGACGTCGTCCTTCGCCCCCTGTAGCAGAGCGAGGAGGTGCATCGCGTCCACGAAGGGAACCTCGAGTTGGTACCACTTACCGACGTTGGTACGGTCAGAATACTCAATCGTCAGTGATCTCGGCACACGCGGACCGCCTTCAGGTAGGTGAACTGCCCGAATTCGTCCCACGGGCGGCAGTCGATTCACGCTCATTCGGTTGCCCCTGCGTTGATCATAGGCTGCGAGTAAAGCGCGCTCGTCGGGCGTTGGCGAGGGCCGTGTAGGATGGGCACGCGGGCAACGGGAGAACCGGGCGATGCAGGCGCTGCCGCTCCTCAAGATCAGGCCGCTACGATCCGCGATGAGATGGCGGCCAGGCGCGCCAGCGTGCCGCGCTCGTCGCGCCCCATCAGGCGGGAGTAGCCGGCAACGTCGGCGGCCAGGATCGCCGCCAGTTTGCGCTGCTCACGGGCCACGGGAACTGCCCCGCTTTCTGTAGTGGAGCGTAGAAGGCCCGGGGCTGCCGGGCAATGACCGACTAGGGCGGAGTAGGGACCAGCAACCTCGGGTCGCGCGTGAGGCGATTAACGCTGGATACCGGTAACCCCGTTAGCACCCTCCGATATCTCGCCATTGTGGCGGCTTCTGAGTGGTACCGATCTTAGCCAGGCGGGATGTTGGCATTGCCGCGAAAAAGATTGGCTGGATCGAACTTCGCCTTAAGCTCGCGCAGCCGCTGATAGTTGTCGCCAAAAGAAGCGCGCACCTTTTCAGGTAGATCATCGGCAGCAACATGGTTTACGTAGACGCTGCCCTTCAGATGTGGCTCGACCCGACTCCAGATATCGCGCAACCAAGCGATATGCGTCGCAGACTGTGAGCCCTCAGCCCACTGTCCAATGGCATCGAAATCCCATTGCGCCCGCCGGGCAGAGAAGGCGGTCTCGGTCACTGGAACGCGAGTACCAGCCCCGTGCATGTAGAAGAAGATCATAGCACTCAGTGGCGAACTGAATTTCGCGGCCGCAGCGACCAGTTCGCTGATCAGCGCGTCTGAAATCCGCTCCGTGAAGGCCGAGCGCCAGTAGCGATGGAGACCGTTCTCTGCATTCGGGGCGTCAAGCATCGACTGACGAACGCCATACGGCATGGGCGCGACCAGGTCGGCGAGCGGCTTGCCGAACCGGCGCGCGGGCGCAAGGACCTTTTCGCCTTCTTCGATGGGCCCGTTGTAGCCCAGCAGCAATGCTGCCACCGGCAAGCCCTCCGGTGATGTCAGCAACGCCGCATTGGCTTCGGCTTCGTCCGGCAGTGTGGGACAGAAATCGCGATAGAAGCGCAATACCTCGGCCGCTTGGTCCAGCGGGTAGATCACCATGCCGCCGAGGACTTGGGTCACGGGATGGAGGTGGTATTCGAAGGTCGTCACAACTCCAAAATTGCCGCCGCCGCCACGCAGCGCCCAGAACAGGTCGGGATGCTCCGCAGCACTTGCCTTGCGCAGTTGACCATCGGCGGTGACCACCTCAGCCGATATTAAATTGTCGATCGTCAAACCATGCTTTCCCATTAGCCAGCCCATACCACCGCCCAGGGTCAATCCGCCGATGCCGGTGTTCGACACCGTGCCTCCTGTGGTCGCAAGGCCATGGGCCTGCGTCGCGGTGTCCAGATCCCGCCACAGCACGCCGCCCTCGGCCCGCGCCATGCGGCCGGCGGGATCGACGCTGATCGCCTTCATCGATGACAGGTCGATTACCAAGCCGCCATCATTGGTGCCATAGCCGGGGGCGCTGTGGCCGCCACCGCGAACCGAGACCACCAAGTCCCGCTTTCTCGCGAAGTCTACCGCTCGCTGCACATCGGAAGCGCTCATGCACCGCACGATCATCGCGGGGTGCCGATCGACGTTGCCGTTCCAGACACGCCGGGCCGTCTCGTACCCCTCGTCGCCAGACAGAAGCACTGCGCCGCGAAGGCCAGATCGCAACGCCGCAATTTCCGGCGCGTCCAGCATGCTACGGCCCCCATTGAGCGTGATGATGTCGACCATGAGCATTCTCCTCTCGCAATAGATGTGTATGCTCCGGCTACACGTGTCTGGTCGATACTACATCCAGCAACTAATGGTGATGAAGTCCGCCAAGGAAAAGCTTTGAATGACGGTCGCAGACCCCCAAGCTGGCGTGCTGGCGTATTCGGTCTGTCTCAGCGAGGAGCGGCTGTTTCGGAAGCCTCGGCCTCCGCAAGTGGAGCGCTGGAGCTGGGCTCGTGTCTACGCAGGCTCTCACTCGTCGCGCCCCATCAGGCGCGAGTAGCCGACAACGTTCGCAGCGAGGATCGCCGCCAATCTGCGCTGCTCACGGGCCGCTGCCACTGCCTGATTATTATCCCGCAACCTCAAGAGGCCGCCGCAAGATCATTGCGGCACCCGCGTAGAGGAGGCTTGCGGCCAGCACGACCGAGGAAAAACCCAATGTCATGGCAATCAGTGCGGCGAGTATGGCACTCAGGACCGAGGCGCAGCCGTTCACGCCCCAGGCCCAGGGAACGAGGGCCGGGGCTCCCGACCACACTCGCGACAGTCCAAGCGGAAAGGGCATACCCATGAAGAAGGCCAGTGGAGCGATCAGGCCGAGCGAGGCCAGAATCTTGGCGATGTCGGTAAGGGACAGGAGCGAATCGAACAGGGTCGGCAGGATCAAGAGGTAGAGGAGCGATACTGCGATGATGCCGATTATGGAAAGTTGGATCGCGGAAAGCTGCGGGCCCCGATCTGGATTCGCCTTATACCAGGCGTCGATGCGCTCGGCAAACCACGATGAGGTGGCACTCCCGACGCCAGCGAACAGAAGGAAGCCCGTCAAAACGACGGCAACCGCATACAGGGGATGACCCAGAAACAGGATGAACTTCTGGATGAAGGCAATTTCGACGAACAGGAAGCCGAGACCAAGAGTAAAAAAGTAGGTGGCGACGCGCCAGATCTGAGAAGACCGAGCGAGAACCTGCCGCCTCGCCCAAAGAGGCGCCATGATGAGCACGGCGGTCAGCATCGCAGCTTGAACTAGGGTGGCGACCAGGATCAGCTTGCCGAGCTCCACAAGACCCGCGCCACCCGCCCTCCGGATCGCCACCAGCTCCGGCAAGGTGCGCCACTTGAAGAAGTCGAAGAAATAGGGCCGCTCGTCTGTCGATGGCCGGATGTCGAACTTGTAGCGGGCCATGAAGGCGTCTCGTCCCGTTCCGATGAGAGCCGTGGCACCTGCAAAGAAGTAAGGCTCATCCAGAACGTTGAAGCGGTTGGCTTCATCGGCCCTGATTCCGGGATAGTAGCAGAGATCGAACGAGCGCTTGTCAGAGAAGGCCTTGGCTTTGGCGCTCTCCGTGTCAGTTACAACGCCGTTCTTGACCAACAGCGTGGTGGTGTTGAGGCCGCGAAGCAGAACGAGGCGTTGTTCGGGGTTCTCGATACCCAAGCGGCGCAAGGCCTCGAGCGCGGTGGCAAACAGCTTCAGCGCATCGCGCGGCGGCAGCTTGAGCCAGCGCGTGATGCTGAGCCAGCCGCCGGGGCTCAGGTGCTGAAGGTATTGCTCAAAAGCCTCCACTGTGTAGATGTAGGTTTCGCTGAGGCCGTGCATCCCCGCTGCGGCTCCGATAGCATCCAATAACGGAATCTGCACGACATCCCACTTGTCCCTGCTTGAGCTGACGAACCGTCGCGCTTCGGCCACGTGCACTTGAATGTCCGGCCGGTTGTAAATGTCCCCGGCATATTGCGCATAGTCTTCCCTGATCAGGCGCACCATGTTGGGGTCGAGTTCCACGACATCGATTCGTGTGGCCTGATGGTAGAGGGCTTGCAGCACGCTGCTCCCGCCGCCAGCGCCGAGCACCAGCACCCGTGGCTCCCCCAGGAGATGGTAGGCCAGCGCGTCGGTCGTGTAGTCGAGATAGGCGAGCCCCTCGCGTGCGCCGTCGAAACGGGTGATCGCCGTCATCGAGTCGCCATCGAAGAAAACCCCGAGCTGATCCGGCGGCGTCATCGGCGCGTTCAGGCTCAATCCGGGCACATAGCGAAAGGGAACGCTTGGGCTCTCGACGACCGAAAGAAGGCCGAGCGGCCCCGAGCGCTCGCTCAGCACCTTCGTGCCCAACACCTTGAGGGCGCCGGGAAGTGCCTTGTAGTCGGCGATCCTCAGGACGAACCACTCTTCGGGCAAAACCGTCCAGACCGTGAGGGCCAGGATCGTGCCACCCGCAGACAGCGCCGGCCAGAAAACCAACCTTCTATCCAGCGCAACCAGTCCGGTTGCGACAAATCCCATGGCGGCAATCAGTCGAAGAGCGTCCGAGGGAGACAGCACGAAAAGGACTGAGACGATGCCGAGAGCCCCCGCGGCCGATCCGATCAGATTGAACGCATAGATGCGCCCAACCTTGACGCCGTAACAGACAAAGGCGAGTCCCACGCACGTGGCGCCGCAGAAGAACGGAACGACAAGCAGCAAGTACATAGCGAGTAGATAGAGGAGCTGGCCTGGATCCCAGACGATGGCCAAAGCATTGAATGGCAAGGACTGAGCCGCGAGGAAGCTCGCGGGAGTGGAAAGCGCGAATAGTGCGGCGCTCGCCGCGAAGATCAGCGTGAAGCGCGATCCGACCCAGTGTTGCCAGAGAGCGAGCCATGTGCCGCTGGCGCCAAAGCCGAGCAGGGCAATGCTGATCGCCATGAAGGCAAAGTGGTGCCACTGAACGATCGCGAAGAGCCGGATCAGAAGGACCTCGTAAGCCAAGGTCGCCGCCGAGATGACAGCGACCGCGAGGTAAGAGATCATTGGGCCTCTCGCGCCAGGGGCACGAAACGGACAGCCAGGATCTGACGGGACGTGATCTGCCCGTCCTTCGTCTTCTCGACCAGTGTCAGGAATTGGGGTCCAAAGACAGTGCCGACGGGGATCACCATGCGGCCGCCGGGCTTGAGCTGCTGCACAAGGGGCGGCGGAACATGGCCGCCGGCGGCGGTCACCAGAATCCCATCGAAGGGGCCGCACTCCGGCCATCCAAAATAGCCATCGCCGATCTTGGTCTGGACGTTGTTGTAGCCGAGATCCCGAAGAAGGCGGGCGGAATTCTCCCCGAGTCCGGGAATGATCTCGATCGTGCAGACGGTCTTCGCCAGCGGCGAGAGCACTGCGGCCTGGTAGCCAGACCCTGTGCCAATCTCGAGCACCGTCGAATCCGGCCTCGCCCTTACGAGGTCGCTCATCAGCGCGACAATGAACGGCTGCGAAATCGTCTGCCCATAGCCGATGGGCAGCGGCATGTCGGCATACGCTTGGCCTTGAGCCCGTTCGGGCACAAACCGGTGCCGCGGCACCTTACCCATGACATCAAGGACTGCCGGGGATAGGCCGTGGGCATTCACCGTGTCCGGAAGCAAGGCCGCATGAGCCTGGATCGTGCTCACCATAGCCGCGCGCGGCTGGGCCCAGCGGTCCTCTTCCGCTCGGACCGCATCTTCAACAGTGCCAACGAAGGCCAGGACTGCCACAAGGCCGGAAAGCCTCAACGATCGGCTCGTTAGCAATTTACGATCCACGAAGCCGTTCAACATTTTCCAGTCAGGAAGTCAGCCACGCGAGGGGACTCTCGACAAGCCTATAATTGTAGCTCGCCTCTTTCAAATAGGGTTAGTCCTGCCGCCCGCACCGTAGGTTGATTAAGCTTATGCGGGCCGCGCACATAGGTGGAGGAGCATCATGAGCGGAAAGGGAACAGTGCTGGTGACCGGCGGGTCGGGCTTCATCGGCAGCTGGTGTGTCATCGAGCTGCTGCGGCAAGGCTATGCCGTGCGCACGACCTTGCGAAGTCTCGGTCGCGAGAGCGCAACTCGCGCTGCCATCGGCAAGCACGTGGATGTACAGGGTCGCCTGGATTTCTATGCCGCGGAACTTACAGCAGATGCTGGTTGGGACGCGGCAGCCAGCGGTTGCGACTACGTCCTCCATGTCGCGTCACCGGTTGCCGTGTCCGAACCGAAGAACCCCGACGAGCTCATCGTTCCTGCCCGCGACGGCACTCGACGCGCGATAGGCGCCGGGCTCAAGGCAGGTGTGAAGCGCGTGGTCCTGACCTCATCCGTGGCGGCGGCCAGCCCGCGTGCCAGCGCCCGCGAGAGCGTTAGCGACGAAACGGTGTGGACCGATCTCGACGATCCCAAGGTAAGTGCCTATGCCCGCTCCAAGACCTTGGCCGAGCGCGCCGCCTGGGATCAAATCAGAGCTTCAGGTGGTGCCACGACGCTGGCCACTGTGAATCCCGTCGTCGTGCTCGGGCCGGTCCTCAGTCGCGACTATTCTGCGTCCGTCCAGCTCGTAGAACGCCTGCTGTCCGGCAGAGTACCTGGTTTGCCACGGCTGGGCTTTAGCATCGTCGATGTGCGCGACGTCGCCGATCTTCATATCCGCGCAATGATCGCGCCGGAGGCGGCGGGCCAGCGGTTCATCGCGGCCAGCGACTTTGCGTGGCTGGCCGATGTGGCGGCCCTATTGCGGGCCCGCCTTGGCGAGGCGGCTAACAAAGTCCCGACGCGCAAGGTCCCTGACTTTGTCTTTCGGCTTGCCGCGCTGTTCGACAAGAGCCTAGCAGCCGTGGCGCCGCGCCTGGGTGAAAAGCGGGCGTTCAACTCGGCGAAGGCGCAAACAATGCTTGGCTGGCGGCCGCGTCCGTTGGAAGAAACGGTCTTAGATTGCGCCAGGAGCTTGATCGCTACCGGCGCAGTGTGAAGCGAAATCATCAAGTTGTTCGACCAGGTGATCGCGCTATTATCGAGACTGCCGAGCACTGCTTAAGAAGGTTCATTGTTCACGGACGCCTGTACGATCTAGCGTGAAGAAACAGCGACAAGCCTGCCAACGAGCTGCGCCTCCCCATTCGGTGTGCGCCTTGGGGACGGCGACGTTGCACGTGATCTGACTGTGTGTTTTGAATAGGCTCTTCGCAAGGGCAATGGAAACGCCAGAAATTCGGAGAATGTTGGATCCGGGTTTCCAATCCTCCGCCAATTTGGCGTGCGCGTGGCCATATTTACGGGTGTTTTGCGGGTAGACCGAAAGGGACACTTGTTGACGAAGCGTTAGAACCAACTCGCTTTGAACGGGGAGGGCGCCATGCTTCGCAAGTTGAGCGCAGAGTTCATTGGAACTGCCTGGCTGGTTCTGGGTGGCTGTGGATCAGCCGTTCTGGCCGCGGCCTTTCCGCAACTTGGAATAGGGTTCGTCGGCGTATCACTGGCATTTGGCCTGACCGTGTTGACGATGGCGTACGCCATTGGCCATGTGTCTGGCTGCCATTTGAACCCGGCAGTCTCGCTGGGATTGTGGGCTGGCGGACGTTTCAAGGCCAACGAGCTGCCCCTCTACGTTGTGGCGCAGGTACTAGGGGCTGTTGCTGGCGCTGCCTTGCTCTATGCCATCGCCAGCGGCAAAGCGGGGTTTGACGTCCATGCTGGCTTCGCCAGCAATGGATATGGCAATCACTCGCCCGGCGGATATTCATTGGAAGCGGCACTGGTCTGCGAAGTGGTCATGACCTTTGCCTTTGTTTTCGTGATCCTGGGCTCGACTCATGGAAGTGCTCCCAGAGGATTTGCACCGATCGCGATTGGCCTGTGTCTGACGCTGATCCATTTGATCAGCATTCCGGTAACGAACACGTCGGTGAACCCGGCCCGCAGTACTGGGCCAGCAATATTTGCCGGGGACTGGGCGCTCGGCCAGCTGTGGTTGTTTTGGGTCGCGCCACTGATCGGCGCTGTCTTGGGGGGTGCGGTGTATCGATGGGTGGGTGGCCAAGAGCCTCGGCCAACTGAGGTGTCGGGAGAGCGACCGGCAGAATAGCTCGGCAACTTCCTCGCTTCCGCCATACCTCGCCGTTGCTATCGTATGGCGGAAAGTCTGGACCGTGGTCGAAAGGGCAACGGGCGTGGAAGGGAGCGCCCTCTGGCCGTTTGCCTACTTTCTGGGTCGCGCTTCGGGCGCTCCATCGAAATTGTCTCTATCGCCTTGAACGACGAGCAAGTGCGCGCGCTCGCCCTCCAGGATGCGGCCGAGAAGAACGCCGTCGTCTACGGCCGGTGCATCACTTGGATGAAAGCGTTGTTGGTATTGGGCCGGTAGGAGATGTCGTAGTGGCCTCCCTTGCCGACGACGCTGCATTGCGCGCCCGCGGTCTGCACGCGTGAGATCGCGTAGGTCGTCCAGGCGCTGCCCTTGGTCATGTCGACGTCGAGCTGGAAGGTGAGGTTGGGCGAGCTCTTCTGGGCGTTGTCGTACTTCCAGCAAATCGCGTCCTCGAAACGCGGCTGCAACTTGACGCTGTGCCACTGCCCTTCGCCCCATTTGTAGCGGAAGTTGATGGTTGCGGCGGTGTCGTTGTGAAGGCACGCGCAGCCGTGCGTCTTTTCCTGCGCCGCCGCCGTCGTGCTGCCGACAGCCAACAGCATCGCCGCCGCTATAGGCGCGCCCCACCACGGTCTCATGTTCGCTCTCCCCCTGACCTCAAGCGAGGCTAAGGGAGACCGCCAGGCTCTGTCATCCGGCATGCTCCGTCGTCGGATCGATCATCTTGCGCACTTCGGTGATCTTGGTCGCCGGAAAGCCGCTGAGCTTGGCGTGCTCTTTGACGATCTCCTCGTCCTTGGCGAGGTAGACGCAGAAGGTCTTGTCGGCGGCGACGTAGCTCTCGACCCACTGGATGTCGGAGCCGAGCTTGCGCAGGACGCCGTTGGATTGCGCCGCCGCGCCGCGCAGTTGCTCGCGCTCCAGGCTGCCGACCGCCGGGATATCCCGCTCGATGATGAACTTGCGCAGCGCCATGCCGACCTCCCTGTGGTTTTCGCCGTCAACGGCGCCGCCGATTCTGCCCGATTGGGCGGAGGCGGGGAAGTTCCCTTGCCGCGGGCGCGCGCCCGCGGGAGACGATGTCGGCAGGCCATGGCCGGTGGCGATCGAGCTCGAGCGCAACGGCGTGGCGAAAGAAGTTTCGCCCACGCTGTCAATTCCCAGGGACCCCGTGGGCACTGGAACGACGCGCTCTGCCGCCTAGGTCTTGGGCCCTGGCGGCCGCAGCGGCGGATAGGGCAGGCGTGGCCTCAACTTGGTCACAACTCCGCTCGCCCCAGGGTGGCAGGGTGGGGACTGGAGCTTGCTCCCCAATCAAGCTCCAACCGCCGGCTGCCTCTCCCCCTATTGCCGGCCCCGCCTCGAGGCCCCCGCCTCGGGGCGGGCTAGGGCGGCCCGCAGCGCCGGCCCATCCCCTTGCCGAACCATTCCACAACCGAAGCCCTGAGCGATCGCTCCCCGCCTAGCCGCAATCGGCGGTTTCGATCTCGATCGAATCCGCCAGTTGCTGCCAATGCTGCAGGCCGTGACATTGCTCGAATTGCCGCGAAGCGGATTCCATAGCGGGCGCGACGCCTTCCGAGTTCGTGACGTCAACCTGCTGCTGCAGGCATTTGAACTGGTGGCCGTCGGAACTGAGAAGGTTCTTGAAGAAGCTGACCCGGTACCGTGCCATGGCACACCTCGCAGAGTGAGATCCGCAACCTAGTCATTTTCAATGGGTGACCGTTGACGTGGATCAAACGAGGGGCGGGCGCAAGCTGCGTTTCGACGTCTTCGGGATCAGGCCCGCGGCCGGTTCAAGCTCGATAAACTTGCCGCCCGGTTCGACGGGCGGCGCTTGCATTGGCCGGAGAGGCGACTCCGCGATCAAGGCGTTGTAGGTTCGCCGGCGGACCGACAAAGCAAGGGGAGGGATGGAAATGTCTTTAACCGGGGATCTGGTTGCCAGCACGCCTGCCGGCGGCATCGTCTTCACGGGCTGCGCGATGCAAAGCGCGGCAGCGACGGGGGGCTCGCAGCCGCACGCGCAACCGCACGCACACGCGCGGCGGCGCGAGGTCGTGGTCAACGGCAAACGGGTCAAGACGGTCGACGTCCATGCCCATTGCGCGGTGCCGGCGGCGATGGCGCTCATCAAGCATCCGCTCGAAGCCCCGGGCCTGCTGATGGACGACACCAGCACCCGCCTCGCGGCAATGGACGCGCAAGGCATCGACGTCGAAGCGCTCAGCATCAATCCCTACTGGTACCGCGCCGAGCGCGATGTGGCGGCCCAGCTGATCAAGGTCCAGAACGAGGCCCTGGTCGAGTTCTGCGCCGCCAACCCGGACCGCTTCGTCGCCTTCGCGACGGCGTCCCTGCAGCACCCCGACCTCGCCGCGGAGCAGGTCGAATACGCGGTCAAGAAGCTCGGCTTCCGCGGCGTCGGCGTCGGCGGCAGCGTCGCCGGCGAGGAACTGGCCAATCCCAGGTTCCATCCGTTCTGGGCGAAATGCGAGGAGCTGGGCGTGCTGGTCTTCATGCATCCGCTGGGCACGCGCGAGCTCGAGCCAAGCGGACGGCTGGGCGGCAGCGGGCTTCTGACCAACACCATCGGCAATCCGCTCGAAACCACGATCGCGCTGTCGCACCTGATCTTCGAAGGCACGCTCGACCGCTTTCCCGGCTTGAAAATCTGTGCTGCGCATGGCGGCGGTTTCCTGCCGTCCTACGCCAACCGGTCGGACGCGGTGACCATGACCTTCCCCAATCGGGTCGGGCCTTTGCCCAAGAAAAAGCCGACCGCCTATCTCAAGGACGGCCAGCTCTTTTTCGACACCATCGTGTTCACGCCCGAGGCGCTGCGCCATCTGATCGCCGAAACCGGTCCCGGCCAGATCATGATCGGCACCGACTATCCGTTCC
>Ga0070698_100004061_pt1 | contig 16100 bp, 10 predicted proteins | sample KBSK1502metaG_FD_65477 | JGI IMG/M metagenome (GOLD analysis project Ga0070698, IMG submission 65477) | Corn, switchgrass and miscanthus rhizosphere microbial communities from Kellogg Biological Station, Michigan, USA - KBS K1-50-2 metaG | ecosystem: Host-associated > Plants > Roots >...
CGCCGGACAGACAGTTAGCGTGTCTGGCGGGCACATCGAGCTGACCTTGCCGGCACGAACCGGCGCGGTGCTGCTCAAGCTCTAGGGAGCGCGGCGCTAGCGCGTCAAGTCGCAATTACACTGGAACGCTTGTCGCTTGTGAACGATGAATCGTTTCGCCATAGCTTCGGACCTGATTTGAGCGCGCCCGAGCAGGAGTTCAGGACAGCCATTTCCTGGAAAATCACGGTCACTGCGAGACCCCAAAACGGAGGTAACGGAAAATTGAAAACAACCACTTCCTTAACAAAGCTGGTCGCAGCCCTTCTGGCCGCGCTGATCCCTATCGGCGTTCATGCAAACTCTGGCGATCTATATGCAACGGATAACAGTTCGATTCGAATATATGCGCCCGATGGAACCGTGAGTATCTTTGCTTCCGGCCAGCTGCGACCTCGCGGTCTGGCTTTTGACGGCTTCGGGAATCTCTTTGTGGCGACTCTAGACACCGCGACTCGCTTCGATGGTCGAGGACAGATTCTTAAATTCGCTCCGAATGGGACAGTCACCGTCTTCGCCATCGGATTGGACCGTCCTGAGGGATTAGCCTTCGATGGAGCAGGCAATCTTTACGTCGCCCTTAGTGATTTGTTCGTTAGCGACTTCCGAGCCTCCGGGCCCAAACAAGGCCACCTACCCGGGCGGGTGATGGAATTTACGCTCAGTGGAGGACGGAAGGCGTTCGTTTTTGATCCCACTACTTTCCACCAGAATTTTGGCATTGCCATTGACGAGCGGAATAATCTCTTTGTTACTGATAACCAACAGGAGATGATCTATAAGATCACCCCCGATAGAGGATTCAGCACGTTCGTCTCTTTTTCCTTTCCAAAACTTCCCATCGGACTGGCTTTTGACGGGGCGGGAAACTTATACGCGAGCGACACAGATTCGTTCGATGTCGAAGGAAACATCACTAAGATCGCGCCCGATGGAACACAGACTCCCTTCGTTTCGGGGCTGGGGGGCCTTCTTGGCTTGGCTTTCGACCCTAATGGCAATCTTTTTGCAGCAGGTCACGGCAACAACGTAATCTACAAAATAACTCCTGGTGGAGCAGTCAGTATTTTTGCCACCGGCCTCCATGTCCCGCAATTTCTTGCAGTCGAGCCTTAGTTCGTCCGCGTGTAAAGGAGCCGTGAGGCTGGCTTATCATGACTCTTTAGGGAACAACCTATTTCATTAACAAGAACAAGTAAGGAAGGGTGGTTTACCTCCGCTGATTGTTAACAAGCTACTCAAGTTTAAAGTAGCCCGATGCCAACCAGCTGGGGTAAACCACCCTTCCTTACTTGTTTCTATGACGCGCTTACTTTTTCTATGTTACGGATTCTCAACCGCGGGAGTTGGACCGACTACGGCGACCGTGCGGGTTTCGGTTCTTGAACTCACCAAAGAATCGCCTACGAACTCGGCAATCAAAACACGGCCGTCGCCGCGCTGGAATTCGTAGATGGCGACTGCTCTTCCCGCTTCAATACGTCGCGATACGGCCGAGGGCTCGCCCAGTAATTTCACAACTTCCCGAGTCTTCAACCCTTCTTTTAAATAGGTAGTTCGCGGTCCCACGTGAACTACTCCGTGTCTGACATAGCCATTCGCAAAATCTGAAGATGGTTTGAGTTGAGCAGCACTCTTGTCTGAATCTGTAAACTCTACATATCGATTGAGCGCATCAATCAAAGTTGCAGGTGTCAGCATCCACGATTCGATACGGGCAAAGTGAACATTGAATCGTGCAGTCTTCCCGAATCGCACTTCGATACTGTTGTCGCTGATTCTGATCTCCTTGACAGTCGCGAGTTCCCCGCGGTGAATGGCTGCGCCGTGATTCCTTAGACGTTTGTTGTATTCGATGTAGTCGAGAGATTGAGCACGTTCAGGATAAACGTTGACACCATCATTGGTGGCGGGCATATCGATTCTGAATGTGACCTGTTTCCCTTCGAAATACGCTTTCACATCCGCCGACTGAGCTGTGACAGTAAGACCCGAAACGATAATCAATAAGATACCGCAGACAACACGCATGAAGTTCCTTTCTTCCGGCCCGTTGGGCGATTGGCGCGAGCACACGCTACCGAGCGAGTTCCCCACCGCCTGCCGTCACAATCGCCCAATTGCGCCCCCCAACAGACATAACGCGCAAACCAGGTAACAAAAGGACCAATGGCAGGAGGTTTCCAGAAAATAACCGGGGAACTATGGCTTTCCTCAGGTGTGCAACAAATCGTCAAATCTTGTTTAGGAAGGCTCTGGCAACCAACCGAGAAACAAGAAACGCAGAGATTGCCAGAGATCGTCTCCGTTGTCGAGCTAACTGAGCACTTCTTTGATCTGCGCCATTTTTAGGGGCAAATCAGTCAACATCGCTTTTGAAGGAGACATAGACTTCAATCAAAGTCCGTCCAATTGCGGGATCAAGGTTTTCTTAACCTCTTCTCTTGCTCCAATAACCGTTTCTTTCTGTCGAGTCCCCACCGGTAACCTCCGAGACTATGGTCCTCACGCACAACTCGATGACACGGTATTACCAGAGCAACCGGGTTCGTGGCGCACGCGCGACCGACAGCGCGAACTGCGCCAGGTTTGCCCAGAGCCTTTGCGACATCTCCGTACGACACCGTCTGTCCGTATGGAATTGTTCGCAGTTTTTCCCAAACCTGCCTTTGAAACGCCGTCGCTCGGATGTCCAAAGGCAAACCCAAATTTGGTTCTTTGCCATTGAGATGGTTCAAAACGAGACGAACAGTGTTACGCAAGCTAACGTCGGAGCGTTCAATAGTTGCTTCGGGAAACTCGCTCCGCAGCGACTTCTCCAATTGACTATCGCGTTCACCCATAGCCACTGAACAGACACCCCGCTCTGTTACAGCAACCAGCAAACGTCCTAAGGGTGAATCGACGATTGTGTAGCTGATCGTGATACCGCGCCCAGCTCGACTGTAAGTAGCCGGAGTCATTCCGAGTTCAGCCGACGCATGCTCGTAAAGCCGGCTACTCGAATTGAAACCTGAATCGTACAAGGCGTTTGTAACTGACTCGCCTTCTTTCACGCGTGATTTGAAGTTACTAAATCTCCTCGCTGCGAGATATTGACGCGGACTGATTCCCATGATGTTTTTGAATGTCCGTTGTAAATGAAACACGCTTACTCCGGTTTTTGAAGCCAAATCGGATAGCTTGACGGCGTCTGACTCAGTCGCGTCGAGATACTGGCAAACCATCTGAACCATTTCGATCTGCGGATCCAAAACTCGCGCTCGCTTTGGGTGACATCTGAGGCACGCTCGGAACCCGGCTTGTTCCGCGGCTTCAGGCAGTGAAAAGAAACTCACCCGCTCGCGGTGTGGGCGTCGTGCAGGACATGAGGGACGGCAATAGATATGTGTCGAGCTGACGGCAAACACGAATTGACCGTCGTAGCGTGCATCCTTAGCAAGAACGGCCTGCCACAGTTCGTTATCGCCGAACAAGTTGTGCTGTTGTGATTCCAATGCCAAGCTCACTACGGTGTCCTCCAGTATGTTGAATCTGGAGTGGATCGTAAAGGAATCAGGGTCAACTTTCTATCTGGTTCTTGCGCTCAAAGTGAAACTATTGCCGATTTCTCTTCCCTCAAAAAGCGAATCTTATTTAGTGCGACGATGAAAAGAACAAATCGGCAATTGGAAATCGGCAATCCTATGTGCTTAAATTCCTCTCGAACTCGATCACATGCAACACCCAAACATTCTTGAACTCTCGCGGTCGGCACTCCTCATCATCGACATGCAGGAGGCTTTTCGCACCTCTATCCAAGATTTCGCTGAGCTCGCCAATCGAATCGCAGTGGCAGTAAAGGGCGCACGTCTGTTGAACCTGCCAATCATCGTTACTGAACAGTATCCAAAAGGCTTGGGTCATACAGCCGCTGAAGTGCTTCAAGCTCTCCCCGACAATATCGAGATCCTCGAGAAGACGACCTTTAGCTCTTGCGGCGCTCAGCAATTTCACAGCCAGCTGCAACAAGCCGAAACGAAACAGCTGCTTGTTTGTGGGATCGAAGCTCACATTTGCGTCAATCAAACTGTTCACGATCTCCTGGCAATGGGTTTCCAGGTACATCTGCTGACCGACTGCATCACTTCTCGGAAGGAAAGCGATCGCCGCGCGGCAATCCAAAAGATGCTGTCCAGCGGGGCAATTGCATCGTCTGTGGAAATGTCACTATTTGAATTGATGCGCGACGCAAAGCACGAACAATTCAAGGCCATACAAGGACTAATCAAATAGTGGAATCAGATTTTCTCTCACAACTGAACGAACAGCAGCGTGAGGCTGTTATCAATACCGACGGACCGCTGCTGATCCTCGCCGGCGCGGGCTCGGGCAAGACGCGCGTCATCGCTCATCGCATTGCCTATCTGATAGCGGAGAAAGGTGTGGCGCCATGGAATATTCTGGCGGTCACTTTTACAAACAAGGCTGCCGAAGAAATGCGGCTCCGCGTGCAGCGTCTGTTGAAGGACTACGAACTGGCCAGCTGGCCACTTGTGTCCACATTCCATAGCCTCTGCGTTCGCATCCTCCGGCAAGACATCGAGAAACTGAACGACAAGTACACACGGACATTTACGATCTATGACCAGGACGATTCGCTGCGACTGATCAAACAGTGCATGAAGGATCTAGGTTATGAAGAGAAATACCTGGGTCAACGCGCCACTCAGTCGGCGATCAGTTCGGCAAAGAATCGCGGTGAGGACACTGAAGCATTTGCCGCTCGCGCCGAGTATCAGGACGAACGCCGTGCGGCCATGGCACGTGTGTATGGGATGTATGAAGAGCGCTTGCATGGGAACAACGCGCTCGATTTCGATGATCTATTGATCAAGACCGTTCGACTATTGCGCGACGTGCCGGAAGTTCGGGAAAAGTACAACAACAAGTTTCGTTACATCCTCGTTGACGAGTATCAGGATACAAACTCGCTGCAGTTTTCATCGATTAGTCTGCTCACCGAGAAACAGCAAAACATCTGCGTGGTCGGCGACGAAGATCAATCCATCTACAAATGGCGAGGTGCGGACATCTCGAACATCCTGAACTTCGAAAGTCACTTTCCGAAGACCAAGACCATTCGTCTCGAACAGAATTACCGGTCGACACAAACAATTCTCGACGTTGCCGGGGCGGTCGTTAAGAACAATGTCGCTCGCAAGGGAAAAAACCTTTGGACGTCGAATCCTCGTGGGGAAAAGGTTCGCTACTACCAGGCACTGGACGCGGAAGCTGAGGCCCGATGGGTGGCCAACAGGATCGTCGAACATCGACGCGATGAATACGACATGCGTTCCGCGGTGTTGTATCGAACGAATTCCCAGTCGCGCGTATTTGAAGAAGCGATGCGTCGAGCGGGACTCGCCTACAACATCATCGGTGGCTTTTCGTTCTACGAGCGAATGGAAGTGCGCGACATCATCGCCTATCTGAAACTGGCTCTAAATCCAAATGATTCGATCGCACTGCAACGTGTTATTAACAGCCCGCCACGAGGCATCGGCAAACAGACTCTCGATGAACTGGAGCGTCGCGCCAAGGATTACGATCTATCTCTTTGGGATACGCTCGGAAGCGTTATCAAACAACCCGAGAATCTAAGCGCGCGCGCAATCAACGCCTTGCGAGGTTTCCGAAGAACCATCGTAAGGTTGGGTGAAATGGCCGGTACAGACATGGGATCTGCTGCAATCGAGGATAAAGCCTCCGATGCAACAGCAGGAATGTGGACAGTCAAACATGAAGAGGACTCGGATAAAGCCCCACCCAAGGTCATCGATTCAGACTCACCTGTATCCGACATTGTTCGCGCTGCAATTATGGATACTGGGTACGAAACCGCACTTCGCTCGGAAAGAACTGATGAGGCGGACGGTCGACTCGAGAACCTTCAGGAGTTAGTCAACGCCGCAGTTGATTATGATGAACAAGGTCTCGAAGGTCTGCGAGACTTTATTGATCATTCAGCACTCGTTTCGGATCAGGATGAATACAAGCGCGATGCACCAGTCACATTGATGACGGCGCATTCTGCCAAGGGATTGGAATTCCCGACCGTATTCATTGTTGGGCTGGAGGATGGATTGTTTCCGCATTCGCGTTCTGCAACAGACCCAGCGGAACTCGAAGAAGAAAGACGCCTGGCCTACGTTGCCATGACACGCGCAGAACGCTATCTGTACGTGACGCACGCAATGAAGCGGCGCGTCTATGGTGAGGAATTGGCCTCCGAACCATCTCAGTTTTTGAACGAAATGCCCATAGACTTGCTGGATGATCTTTCACCGGGCGAGTCGTGGTTATCGTTTGCGCGCGGCTCGTCGGCAATTGATTACGAACATGGTGAGTATCGTAAAGAAAAGAAACGTTACGTCGGCAAGACATACGATAGCGTCGACTCAATCGCCGAGTTCTTCAAGCAGCGTAATCAACAGTTGGGAAACACGTCAGGCAGTTCTACAAACCGATGGCAAAGAGATCAAGGGTCGAAGGCCCAAGCCCCCAGACCAGTTTCTTCGAGCAGTAGTTCTAGTGGAGACTTCGTGCCCGGCACTTATGTGAAGCACTCAAAATATGGCCGCGGGTTAGTTTTGAGACGTGAGGGCGCCGGAGAATCTACGAAACTGACCGTCAGCTTTCCTGGTTACGGACAGAAGAAGCTGGTGGAAAAATATGCCAACCTTGAAAAAGCGTGATCTTTGGAGTGCGGAAACTCCCCGGAGAGAACTGGTCGACGGAAGAAAGAACAAGTAAGGAAGGGTGGTTTACCCGCTGGTGGTTAACAAGCTACTCTTGAGTTCGAAGCAGCTTGATGACAACCAACCGGGGTAAACCACCCTTCCTTACTTGTTTCTATTTTTTCTAACTTGTTTCTATCTTATCCAAACTAACTCGCCGTAAGCTCCGCGACAATATCGTTCGCCCCGAAGACCTTCTTCAGAACTTCGAGCATGCCGCGCGAGTCGACCGAAATGGCTCGGTTTACTGACTCGTCGTAAATGAAATCTCCAACCAGCGACTGGATGTTGCCATCGAAGATCAGCCCAACCAACTCCCCGTTCTGGTTGATACTTGGCGAGCCCGAATTCCCACCAATGATGTCGTTGGTCGTAACGAAATTAAATGGCGTGCTCAAGTTCAGCGAAGCCTTCTTCTCCAACCACCGAGGTGGCAAGTTATAGGGAAACTGCTGTTTGAAAGAGTCGGCACGGGCATAGAGACCACCTAGCGTGGTGAAGGGCGTTACCTTCTTGCCGTTTTCCATGTAGCCCTGGACTGCGCCATAGGAAAGACGCAATGTAAAGGTCGCATCCGGATAAAGCTTTGTGCCTTGAGTCTCAAACAAAGCTCGAGCGATCTTTCCATAGTTGGTACGCTCGACGCTTGTAAGTTCGCTTTCGTAGCGTTTTCTCGCTTCACGAGCTTTGGGATCGATAAGTCGCGCGACAACAATCATTGGATCGCTCGACGCCGCAATGGCCGCACTTCCACCTTTCGCCAACTCTTTGCGGTATTCAGCATCCGCGAGCTTCGTACCTGCAATCATTTCACTCGCACGAACTTCGGGAGTTTTGCCGTCGAGCACTTGTTTGGCAAGCTCATTGTCAGATCCGAGAAGTTCAACCATGAAACCTAGTGAATCAGTGAGCTTGAGCTTCTCGAAGTCGGTATGAATTGGTGCAGGGGAATAGAGTCCCAGTTCTAACGACGCGCGACGGGCGTCTGTGTATTCGGGCAAACGCTCTGCATTTGGTTTGGCGTTTTCATCAGCGAGTCTGACCAAAGTTCGTGCAAACAAAAACAGATTGGAGTTAAAGCCACCCATCTGTTCAAAGATTCTCCGGTCGCGAATGTAGTTGGGATAGTTCTTGTGGGCTTTCTCAATTGCTTCCCAGGCAGAACCATACATTTTTTGGCTTTCCGGGTTTGCAGCGATGGACTGGCGCAACGCAGCTTCATCCTTCAACTTGCGAGCCATCAATGAACCGTCCTTAAGTCCCGCAATTTGACCTCGATAAACTTTGAGACTGTTCTGAATGCTGTTTAGCTCGTTCTGGGCCTGCCGGGTTTGTTCGTCGCCCAGCGCCATATACTTTTTGAGCATCGTTTCGCGACGTTCCAGCAAACGCAAAATAATAGGAATGCTGGTGTCGCGTAGTTGCTGAAGGTGGGCGACTGTATCGAGACGCTGGGTGGAGCCTGGATTGCCGGTTACAAAAACTAAACTTCCTTCCTTCGCTCCGGTCGTCGACCATTTGAAATAGCTTTCAGGGTGTACCGGCTGATCGTTCTCGTAGATCCGAACCAGTGCCATATCGATGTTAAATCGTGGAAAGTTGAAGTTGTCGGGATCACCACCAAAGAATGCGGCTTGAAACTCCGGGACAAAGACCAAACGCACATCGGTGTACTTCTTATAACGATACAGATTGTACTGGCCGCCCTGATAAAGAGTGATCACATCGGAACGCAGGCCGGTTGACTTGGTCGACTCTCCCTCGATGGCAGCAATCTCTGCGCGCCGCGCGGCGAATGCTTCAGCGTCGGTCGCTCCGGCTTTAACAGCGCCTGTCACTCGACTGGTCACGTCTTCAATACTCATTAACACGTTCAACTCGAGACTGGGGGCCTTGATTTCTTCGGCGCGCGTTCGGGCCAGAAACCCTTCCTTCGCGAGGTCCTTTTCGGGCGTACTAACTTCGTTAACAATGTCTTCAACGATGTGATAATTGGTGAGCACCAAACCATTTGGTGAGACAAAAGATCCTGAGCCGCCGTTGTTGAATCTAACGGAGGCGAGCTGCACCTTCTTTAGCCAGGCGTCCGTGATCTCGAAGCCGTACTTCTTCTTAATTTCCGCGCGCGGGACGTTATTGAACGTCCACATACCTTCATCGGCAAGCGCTGTTAGGGGGACTGTTTGCAAACTGAATAGCGCCAGCAAGAGCGCTGAGCTTAGTTTTCTTAATCTCATCTGTTCCTCTATATCATCGAAGATAAGGTAGTGGGAGAAAGCTTAGAGTGCGAAGTTCAACCTTTGGGATGCTTGTACATTGGGGAAACTAAACCGCTCGTGAGGAGATGTCAAACACGAACATGCGAGATCGCAGGCGAACCCAGGACCAATTGAGAAGAGTCCACCCGATCGGAGGTCAGTTTGCGTCACATCGAGTAGTGTCTCTTTTTATTAGAGACGCCAAGATGGCTTTTACTCGTCCTTGGTGCCAGTATCTTTCAGTCTAATGTACTCATCGATGGTCAGCCCTGAATAGCCTCGTTCCCTTAGCCTGCGGATGTATCCGGCGCTGACTCCATGATCCTTTAAGCGAATGAGCTGCTCGATTGGGAGGTTGCTGTAGCCAATGTCTTTGAGTTCCTGAATAAACGAAGCGCTCACACCGTGGTCTTTCATATTACGAAGATCGTCAAGCTCAACACGCGAATAACCGAGATCCTTCAGGGCGACTACAAACTGCGTACTGACACCGTGATCCTTCAACGTGATCCAGTCGTTGAGTGATGCGCGGTTATAGCCGGCTGAAATGAACTCGCCGATGTATTGCGCATTCACTCCGTGGTCTTTTGTTCGTATTAGTTCTTCAGGACTCAACCCGGTGAAACCCAACCCAGCAAGTTCGCGAATGAAATTCAAGCTCACTCCGTGGTCTTTCATCTTTACGAGGAAGTCGACCGACTTCAGCGAATACCCCAGCGCCTTCAACCCCTGGACATATTCGAGTCGCACGCCATGATCACCCATTTTGACGAGCTGTTCCACATTCGCGAGGTCGTACGCCTGGACCTTCAATTCGTTAATCAGTGCAAATCCCACATCTTGCATTGCGAGTCGAAGTAGCTGTGCATCTGTTGGTTTACCAAACCCCTGCCGGTTTAGCTCAGCTGCAAAAGAAGCGCTCGGGCTGAAAGTAAAGTGGCCGGCACCGTTTCCCTCTTTGAACCAGCCCTCAAAGTTAAAAGTGCCGGCGTCACGAGTGAGCTGAAACTGAACGTGAGTTCCCGACGACATAGCCTGCTCGCGAGTTAATCCGACCAGCTGCTCCATCGGTATTCCGAAGCCTGTGTTGTTGAAACTAAAGCCTCCGCCATCACGCTGGCGTGTGTAACGCATCGTCAGCTGCACTTTGGCCTCGCCTGTCGTTATCTCAATCAACCACTGATTGGCGCTGGAATCCTGCGGATTTGAGTAGCTGACTTCCGAAACTGGATAGCAGGCCCAAAGAAGTGTGAGAACCGCTAGGAAGGCGACAAATCGAAAGCGCACGTCGGACGACGCGGTCTTAAGTCTAACGACAATTGATTTCATGGAGACCTCCTCGAATGAGAACAGACTTCGGTTGGCGATTCTTTTGCTGACTCTTAAGACGTAAACACCGCGTCAGAGGGTTTTGTGGCAGATGCTTCTGAGCGGTGGCACAACAAAGCCTGACCGGAACGGTCAGGCTCGCGCGAATCCTTCCCCATTAGCGGCGGTTCAATTAAGTCGCCTTATCCCGGTTACTTGCCTGACTCGTCGGATCTGGTCCCGATTTCGTATTTACATCGCTACCGCATTGCCGACAAAGGTAAATCTCGGAGGTTTGTGTAGTCGGTACGAGCCAGAGGCAACCGCAAGATGGACAAAGAATAGTGGACCCCAATAGCCACTCATTAAATTTGATCTTTTTTTCAACTCTCATAGCAACCCACCCCCCTTGGTTCGTTAATCCCTTCGATCTGGTTTTCTCGATCTAAACGACAAACGAGGCGAATGTTTCAACAAAGTGTCGCGGTTGTTTGCGCGCCCCGCCGAGTTGTGGCCAGGCAAATTAGATGGGTGATTGACTCAAAACAGAATTGAGCTTAACAATCCAGTCTAATGTCTAAGCGAAATCCACGGTTTTCGCGGTTAAGTAGCTTTTCGCGGATGCTGCTCTCCGATTGGCGGAAACTCAAGCTACCGATTGAGGAGGCAACAATTGTTGTTGCGGTCTCGGGCGGAGCTGATTCCACTGCGCTACTGCTCGCCCTGGATGAGTTAACGAAGTTAGGGAAACTCAATCTGGTGATCTGTGTCGCCCACCTCGACCATGGACTCCGCCGTGGCAGTCGCAAAGACGCTAAATGGGTTACCGAGTTAGCGAAAAATCTTGGCTACGGATTCGTAACCGGTCGGGCAAAAATAGAGGAACGAGCCAGAGCAAACTCCGAAAACCTCGAACAGGCTGCAAGGCATGCCCGCTATGACTTCCTCCAAAGAACAGCCAAGAAACACGCAGCTAAATTCGTCCTAACGGCGCACACCATGGATGATCAAGCGGAAACTGTTCTGATGCGGTTGATGCGTGGCAGTGCCGGCGCCGGCTTAAGTGGAATGGAGGCAATCAGGCCGATTACCAAAGGGTCCTCAATTCAGCTCGTTAGGCCGTTGCTTTGGGCGCGGCGTAGTCAGACTGAGGATTACTGCCACTCGCGAAAGATTGAGTTCTTGCGCGATGAGATGAATGAGGATGTGGGTTTCGCCAGGGTAAAAGTCCGGAAGCAACTGTTGCCAATTATGTTGTCGTTCAATAACAAGGTTGTCGAAGCGTTATCCCGAACCGCTACCATGCTGAGAGAGGATGGCGCTGTCTTGTTAGATAGTTCGGAGGCTCTCTTGCAAAGGGCAAGTCAACACTCGTCGTCATTCTCTGAAACCAAAGTGCCACCATTGAGCGTGCAGGTTCTCTCAAGTGCACCAGCGGCTTTAAGACGAAGAGCGCTGAGGCAATGGATTTCTGAGGGCCGCGGAGGTACTACGCGAAGGTTGGAAATGGTGCATCTCCTGGCCGTCGAGAGGCTTTTGGAGGGTGCTGCGGGCGGAAGAACAATTGAGTTGCCAAACGGGGCCAGAGTTCGGAGAAAGCGGGGTTTGCTCGAGTTTGTCGCTGAAAACGATTGAAAAAGCCGCAATCAAACTTTATAGTCAAAAGGTCAGTGTCCGATGTGCTTCCGCTTGTCGACACTCTTGAAGCGAGACCTGATTTTCGCAGATGACAAGCGAAGGATGTCGGACACCTACTTTTGCGCAACTGTATTTTTGCTCCAGGCATCGAAGTTTTGGCCGATTTTGGCCGATGAGAAGTGCTGAGGGCGGTTTCGCAGAAGCCGAACTGGACGCAGCGACAAAGGGTGTTGCGATCAGGTATTATCAGCGCTGGAGGCTTTAATGAACTTGAGTTCTACTGCAAGACAGATTGTATTTTGGCTCCTGATTATCGCAGGGGCACTTTTGCTATATAAGTTGGTCAACCCCCGTGGAAGTAGCTACGAAAACGTCGACCTAACCCGACTGGATCAAATGATCCAAAGCGGTAACCTTAAACAGCTGACCATCAAACAGACGGAAACAGTTGCCATTGACAACAACAACAAAGAGTATCGAATTGCGTTGTCGAACGACTTTTATAAGCGCGATCTCCTCAACACGGCTCGGGAGGTCGTGAATGGCAAGTCGCGAGTGGCAAAAGTCGAAGAGGAATCAAGCAGCAGCTACATTTGGCCCATGCTGATCACCTGGGCTCCCCTGCTGTTCATTATTGCTATCTGGATTTTCATGCTGCGCCAAATGCAGTCCGGTGGTAACAAGGCTCTATCGTTTGGCAAGTCCCGCGCGAAGCTACTGAACAACCAGCAGAAGCGGGTCACGTTCAAAGACGTTGCCGGCGTTGAGGAAGCCAAGGAAGAGCTCCAGGAAATTATCGAGTTTCTTAAAGAACCACAAAAGTTTCAGAAGCTTGGCGGGCGTATTCCCAAGGGCGTGTTGATGATGGGACCGCCGGGAACTGGCAAGACTTTGCTTGCACGCGCAATTGCTGGTGAGGCGAATGTTCCTTTCTTCTCGATCTCGGGTTCAGACTTCGTAGAAATGTTTGTCGGCGTCGGGGCTTCGCGCGTTCGCGACTTATTCGAACAGGGAAAGAAGAACGCGCCGTGCATCATATTTATCGACGAGATCGACGCGGTCGGACGGCATCGTGGAGCTGGTCTCGGCGGTGGACATGATGAACGCGAACAAACCCTGAATCAGTTACTCGTCGAGATGGATGGATTTGAGTCGAACGACGGTGTAATTCTCATTGCCTCAACAAACCGGCCAGACGTTCTCGATCCCGCACTACTGAGACCAGGGCGCTTTGATCGACGTGTTGTCGTCTCGCGACCAGATGTGCGCGGACGTGAAGGTATTTTGAAAGTCCACACACGGAAGATTCCGCTTGGTGAAGATGTTGATATCTCTGTGATCGCTCGCGGAACACCCGGATTCACCGGTGCCGACCTCGCAAATCTTGTGAATGAAGCTGCACTGAACGCCGCTCGCTACAACAAGAAGCTCGTCGCCATGGGTGATTTCGAGCTAGCGAAAGATAAAGTGCTCATGGGCGCTGAGCGCAAGAGCATGGTGATTTCAAATGAGGAAAAACGCGTCACTGCTTACCACGAGGCAGGTCACACCTTGGTGGGGCTGAAGGTGCCGAATGCGGATCCTGTTCACAAAGTCACCATCATTCCGCGTGGTATGGCGCTCGGCGTCACACAGCAACTGCCTGAAGGCGACAGACACAACTACAGCCAGGAATATCTCCTGGGACAGATTGCCATTCTGATGGGCGGCCGCATCGCCGAGGATACTTTCCTTGGCAGCATCACCACTGGAGCCTCAAACGACATTGAGCGCGCCACTGAACTGGCCCGCGCAATGGTCTGTGAGTACGGCATGTCTGAGATGGGACCGCTTACTTTCGGCAAAAAGGAAGAACAGATCTTTCTGGGCCGTGAGATAGCTCAGCATCGTGATTTCTCCGAAGACACTGCCATCAAAATTGATCAGCAGGTTAAGAAGATTATCACCGCACAGTTTGAACGCGCGAAAGGCATCATCGAGGAGAATCGCGACACCATGATTCGACTTGCTGAATGCCTGCTCGAACGAGAATCGCTGGATGGTGTTGAAATTCGAAGAATCGTGGCTGGTTTGCCGCTAGACGACACTAAGCCGTTATCTGACGGTGGGGACGAGGATCGACCTCAGTTGAAGGAACCCTCCTCGAAACCGCTGAAACCGATTCTGCCACCGATAACCGGTGGAAATCCGGCGCCAGCGTAATTCACAACAGCAACCAGAGAAAAAGGGATGAGCCAAAGCTCATCCCTTTTTTGTTTGATGGACAGCTCCATGGCAGCTTGGGATTGCAGATTGTAGATTTCAGATTGCAGATTCTTGTGGCGTTGGTCCTGCCATTGTTATTGTGCTCCGAATGGCTTTGCACAACCAGTCGAAGTACCACCCACCGCAGAGGCTGAGTCAAAAATACAAAAGCACGAAGGCAACGAAACAGAACCAGGAGCGGAGCGACTGCACGCAAGAGAGCGATTCCTTGGATTGTCTTTAGGAAATGACGTATCGCTCTCTTGCGTGCAGTCGCTCCGCTCCTGGTTCTGTTTCCTCGGGAGCCCCGCCATTAGTTTTGACACTGCTATCTAAAATCACACACAGGGCTACCGCACTCCAAGCACGTTAGTTATCATCAGCCCATGGCTCACAGCTGGCAGATCAAAGACCGCGTTCTTCCAATCGGCAAACGCACGCTCGTCATGGGCATACTTAACGTCACCCCTGACAGCTTCAGTGATGGCGGCCGGTTCTTCTCACGCGATAAAGCAATCGAACATGCTCAGCAAATGATCAATGAAGGCGCTGACATCATCGACGTAGGTGGTGAATCTACGCGTCCAGGAAATGAAGGGCCAGTCTCCATCGAAGACGAGATCAAACGTGTCGTGCCCGTTATCGAGGTCCTGGCAAAGACTACAGCCATCCCGATCTCCGTCGACACCACAAAGTCTGAAGTAGCAATTGCTGCCCTCGATGCTGGAGCCGCAATCGTCAATGACGTCTCAGCGCTTCGTTTTGATTTCTACATTGCTGATGCAGCGGCGAAGGTAGGAGCGGGCTTGATTCTCATGCACTCTCGAGGAACTCCAGCAACCATGCACAAACTGCCTCCTGTCGCAGACATCATGCACGAGGTTACACACAGCCTGGGAGCCAGCCTCAAAATGGCGCAGCGACGTGGCGTTAAAAAAGAGTCGATTGCTATCGATCCGGGAATCGGCTTTGGGAAAAGTCAGGAACAGAACCTCGAGCTAATCTCTAAACTCGATCAACTCGCGGCAGCGTTTCCAGAGTTACCAATTGTGATTGGTACTTCGCGGAAGTCGTTTATCGGAAAGGTTCTTGCGGATGAAACCGGTAATCCTGCTCCATCCGATCGGAGACTGCACGGTACGCTTGCGTCAACGACCGCGGCTGTGATGAAGGGCGCACACATCGTCCGCGTCCACGACGTTAAAGAAACCGTTGAAAGCCTCAAAGTGCTTGAGGCTATCGCCAAGACCTAAACTAGAGTAGCTTGCCTATGTTGACTTCGTGCGAGAGAATTCACGGCCGAAGCAACTGAACGTAAAAATCTTCTGAAAATTCATACTGCTGCTCAATTAACGATGAAGAACTTAGTTTCAATCAAGATCCTGCGCGTCACCGCGTTTGGATTTATGCTCTTCTTCGTAGCCGGATTTGCAGAATGTTATAAACCGGTTACCAAGAACCAACTTCCGTCACGTATCAAAACCGTCGCCGTCCCTGCGTTTCAAATTGAGAGTCAGGCACTGCGTTACAAAATTGGTTCGCGCTTTACTGATGCAGTGATGCGCGAGCTCGTACACCGCGGTCGTGGACTGCGTGTGCAAGGCGAACGTGAAGGAGCCGATGCGGTTATCGAGGGTGTGATCAGGAGTTTTAGTTTCGGCGGCGTACTGCTCGACGACAAGGGTCGAGCACGTATTTTCGAAGTCACGATCACTGCAGCAGTGACGGTACGCGATCAAACCGAGAATAAGGTGCTCTACGACAATCAGAACTTCACATTTCGTGGCGAGTACGAATTCTCCAGCGACCCACGCAGCTTCTTCAACGAAGAAGA
>Ga0070698_100004063_pt1 | contig 16096 bp, 12 predicted proteins | sample KBSK1502metaG_FD_65477 | JGI IMG/M metagenome (GOLD analysis project Ga0070698, IMG submission 65477) | Corn, switchgrass and miscanthus rhizosphere microbial communities from Kellogg Biological Station, Michigan, USA - KBS K1-50-2 metaG | ecosystem: Host-associated > Plants > Roots >...
GTGGGGCAAGAGAGACGGTTGGTGGATCCTCCGTCTCAAGTGGTTGCTGGGGTGAGGACAGTAACCACGAATATGGATGGGCGCGACGCACTCCCACGTATGTCGCGCCCATTCGCTTTTATAGCCACAAGGTAATTCCAGCCACAAAGAGGCACATAAGCACTAAAGAACTTCTGCTAGAATCCAGCCTCTGTATGCACCGGCTGGAAATCTCACTAACACAAACGGCTCGACGCAGCGAAATCAATATCGGCAGCGGTATCAGGCGGGATCTTGGAAAATTGCTGCCGCTACGAGCACCTCGACGAGTTGGAATCATCTCGAACCCGCGGGTCTTCGACCTCTACGGCCGGGATGTCAAACGTTCTTTGAAGGCAGCCGGATTCAAGACGCTCGAGTGGCTGATGCCCGAAGGTGAGCGATACAAATCTTTCCCGACACTCGAGAAAGCGGTCGCATTTCTTAGCGAAAACCGCTTTGAAAGAGACGATCTGGTAATGGCGCTAGGCGGTGGCGTCGTCGGCGATCTGGCGGGTTTCAGTGCGGCAATTTACCTGCGCGGACTGCCGCTGGTCCAGGTGCCCACCACGCTTTTGTCGCAGATCGATTCGTCGGTTGGCGGCAAAACCGGAATCAATCTTCCGACCGGGAAGAATCTCGTTGGAGCCTTTCATCAACCCTCTTCGGTGTTCATCGATACCGAAACACTAACGTCGTTACCGCCACGCGAACTCGTCTCAGGTTTTTGTGAAATGGTCAAACAAGCCCTCATCTCCAACACATCGCTTTTCGAAATGACGGTGAACTGTCTGCAAAAACCGACCAGCGCTGAGCTACTTCGTTCAGCGGAGTTTGAAAGCCTGATTGCAGCGCAGTGCGGTTTCAAAGCTTCGATCGTCGCGAACGATGAGCGCGAATCAACCGATCGCACAGACGTAAAATCGCGACGTGTTTTGAACTTTGGACACACAACCGCACACGCGTTGGAGTCGATCACTAGCTATCGTTTCTTCCGTCATGGTGAAGCTGTTGGTTATGGAATGTTAGTTGCCGGAGAGCTTTCGCGAAACCTGGGTCTCATCGACTCGGGTGAACTTAAAACTCTGCGCGATGCAGTCAGTCTTTGCGGACCACTTCCACGCGCAGACAATCTCGACACAGGCGCGATCATGCGCGCGCTCAAGCACGACAAAAAGAGCGTGGCTGGTCAAATCAATTGGGTGTTGCTCGAAGGGATAGGCCGGCCGAAGATCGTTGAAGGCCGGCTTATCAGTGCGAAATCCTTGCGTCTTTCGCTGCGAGCTGGATTACGGGCATTGGAAAGACAGAAAGAGAGTTTCCACTAATGCAAAAACAGAGATCAGGTGAACGAGGTAGTGCGAGCCTCAAGTTTGTGATCGTGATGGCGATCCTGTGCTCAGGCGCCTATGCCGGATATCTTTACGTTCCTGTGGCCTATCATGCGAACGTGTACAAGGATTTGATGCAACACTATTGCGATGTGGCGGGGACGCAGGGTTATAAGCCGTCGTGGGTCGCGGAACAACTAATTAAGAACGCTCCGGACTACGACGTTCCTCCGAATGCGACATACACACCCGTCCTGCGTGATAGTCGAATTGAGATTAGAGTTCAGTACGTGCAGCCGATCGAGTTTCCGGGATACACGTACAACTACGAATTCGATCACACCGTAAAGAGCACGGCCTTCCTCGCTTTTAAATAGAATTTATCTTGGGGCGCCGCCGTCGAGGAACGCTTTGAGTTTTCGAGAGCGTGAGGGATGGCGCAGCTTGCGCAGAGCTTTCGCTTCGATCTGGCGGATGCGTTCACGGGTCACCGCGAAATGCTGACCGACTTCTTCGAGAGTATGTTCTGAGCCAGTAGTTCCGAGCCCAAACCTCATCTTGATCACTTTCTCTTCGCGCGGTGTGAGCGTCGCTAAAACCTCATCCGTGATCTCGCGCAGGTTCGAAGCAACCACTGCATCGGCCGGATTCAGGATCGACTTGTCTTCAATGAAATCGCCGAGATGTGAATCTTCTTCCTCGCCAATCGGAGTCTCCAGAGAGATCGGTTCCTGCGCGATCTTCAAAACCTTGCGCACCTTGGACACCGGGATGTCCATCTTCCTCGCGATCTCTTCACTCGTCGGCTCGCGGCCCAGTTCCTGAACAAGCGAACGAGACGTTCGAATCAACTTGTTGATCGTCTCGATCATGTGCACCGGAATACGAATCGTGCGCGCCTGATCCGCAATCGCTCGCGTGATCGCCTGTCGAATCCACCACGTCGCGTAAGTGGAAAACTTGTAACCACGCCGCCACTCAAACTTGTCGACCGCCTTCATCAAACCGATGTTGCCTTCCTGGATCAGATCCAGAAACTGCAAACCACGATTCGTGTACTTCTTCGCGATCGACACCACTAGCCGTAAATTCGCTTCAACTAATTCCCGCTTCGCCTGACCGGTTTGTTGCTCGCCGATCACGATCGACTGAAGCGATCGCTTGATCTCGAGCGGACTGACCAGATCATCCAGCTCGATCTGCAACAACTTTTTCCGCGACAGCAGAATGCGGCGTCGCAGATCTTTTTCTTCCTCAGGCTTGACGCGCTTGCGGCTCAACTTCTCGTTGGCGCTGTCTATTTCGCGCTCCGCTTCGCGCACCGATTTCTGCACCGCGCGAATCGAATTAATCAGACGCTGGCGCGCTCGCTCGGTTAAGTTCAAACGGCCTATTTCCTGAGCGATTTCGAGTCGAGTTCGCGCCACTCGCCTTTTCACTCGAGTTAATTTTTTACTCTTCTTACCGTGAGTGAGTTTGGATTCGACCTTGAGTTTTTCAAACTCCTTCAGACCGAGTTTGCAGTTCTTATCAATGTTCTGAATTCCTTCGATGGTCCAGGAGCGATACTCTTCGGCTTTGTCTTCGTCACCGGTGAGTTCGGCCTGCTCGGAGAAAGTAACCGTGTCGCGAATGTTTATGCGCCCGTTTTCCAGATCCTCGCCAATCCTCAGCACTTCACGAACGGCAATCGGCGAACGCGCGATCGCCTTGTGAGTTTTGAGCTGGCCGCGCTCGATGCGTTTCGCGATTGCGACTTCACCCTCACGCGTAAGCAGTGGGACCACTCCCATTTCGCGCAGGTAAAGTCGAACCGGATCGTTTGTCTTTTCTAAAGCACCGGCGGAGAGGTCCAGTTCGATGTCTTCGTCGAGAGCGTCTTCGTCTTCGTCAGTGACTGTCGCCGCAGCTTGTTCCAGCAGTCGCTCGTCGGAGTCGGCGACGGGGATGTTTGAACCTTCGAGTTTCTGGAGCACATCTTCAATGTCGTCGGGAGAAACAACATTGTCCGGCAACTCGCGGTTGAGATCGTCGAACGTCAGGTATTTCTTGTCGCCGCCCAGTTCGAGCAGTCGCTCCATTACGTCGTCGCGATCCTTGTCTTCCATACTACTCACGGTTATAGCTCCGAGTTCTTACATGACACGCGCGGCTGCTTAACTTTGTGGCTGCAGCATCGCCTGACGCTGCGCAGAGAGCTGAATCTGTTCGGCCGAAAGCTTCGAAAGACGGTCAAAATCCTGTTCGCGCTCGGCCACGACTAACTCTCTTCTCAACTCTTCGATCCGTTGTTCGACTTTCATCAATCTGAACGTGGAAACACATTCCTGCGCTACGTAGTGCTCGTTCGAACCGTGCAAGGAGGAGTTCATCAACACCATCGGAATCATGGTGGCGGCAAACTCGTCGCCCTCGATCTTGCCGTTAAGGTTGTCAAAATCAATTTCGGCGCCCTCGCGTTCGAGCTCAAACAGGGCTTTGAAGAGTGGCGCCGTGGCCAGGTCTTCGTAGTCTTCTTCGTGCAGCATTGAGAGGGCCTCTCGTCGCAAATTCGCGTCTGCAAAAAGTAGACCAAGCAAACGCTGTTCTGCGGCAGTCGCTTGCGTTCGTCTTGTCAACGACTGAACAGTGGTGGGACGAAGATTCCGGTTGTCCCTGACCATCTGCCACAGCTCGCGTCGCCAGGTTGACGTGTTTACGTTCTCACGATCAATCCCGAGCGAATCCATCGCCATATCAAAATACTCGCGCTTCTGAATGCGGCTGTTGACGGCCCGAATGTAGGGAAGAACTTCATCGACGGCTTCAGCCTTTTCCGCGGGCCGGTGAAGATTACGGTCGCGTAAAGCGCTTTCGATTACGAATTGTATGTGTGGTTGTGCCTGCGCCCTTTGTTGTTGATATTCCGTTACGCCAAATTTGCGAATGTACTCATCCGGATCTGCATCGTCGGGAAGCACCAGCACTTTCACTTCGAAATCCTCGGCGAGGAGAATCTCGATCGCCTTTTTCGCTGCCTGCACGCCGGCGCGGTCGCCATCATAGTTGACTACAACTTTGCGCGCAAACCTGCTTAGAAGCTTTGCTTGATCCGATGTCAAGGCCGTTCCCAAACTCGCGACAACGTTACGCACTCCGAACTGATACGGCACGATCAGATCCAAAAATCCTTCCACTAAAATCGCGAAACCCTGCCGGCGAATTTCGTCACGAGTCAGACTCAAACCAAACAGATTTCGACCTTTTACATAAGCAGCCGTCTCGGGGGAGTTGATGTATTTCGCGTCCTCACCTTTGAGCGTTCGGCCGCCAAATGCGATAGGCCGGCCCTGCACGTCGAGTACCGGAAACATCAATCGACCGCGAAAGCGATCGTAAGAACGATTTGTGTCCTCCTTTTTTGCGACCAGGCCACTGCGATCTATATGTTCCTGGGTGGCACCTTTGTTTCTCAAATAATTTGAGAGTGCGTCCCAACTGTCTGGCGCGTAGCCGAGACGAAAAGTCGTTTGTGTCTCTTCGGTGATGCCGCGCTCTTTCAAGTATTCGCGCGCGATGCGAGCCTCGTTACCCGACTCGAGTTGTTGTTGCCAAAATTCGAGGGCCCACGAGTTGAGCTGGATGATTAGATCGGATTCTTGACGTCGAGCTTCGAAGCGGCCGTCGTCCTCCATCTTCGGGAGCGGCATTCCGACTTTGTCGGCAACGATCTTGATTGCCTCCGGAAAAGGGACGCGCTCGATTTCCATCACGAAATTGAAAACCGAGCCGCCTTTGTGGCAGCCAAAACAGTAGAAAATTTCTTTCGCCGGACTAACGGAGAATGACGGCGTCTTCTCTTTGTGAAACGGGCAACACGCCATCCAGTTCGCGCCCTTCTTCTTGAGCTGCACGTAGTCCTGAATGACCCGGACGATTTCTGCCTGTCGTTTGAGATCGTCGATGAATGTCTGGGGGTAACGCATTTATCCGTGAATAACGCCGGAGGCGTTCGCTAATTTCAGCCCAGGGTTCGAGCGCAGCGAAGAACCTGGGGATCAACCATAAATTCCGGTTCAACCCTGAAAGGGTTCGCCAACTGCCGAACCCTTTCAGGGTTGGTTCTTTCTTGGGTGTCGTCCCCAGGGTTGTCGCTGCGCTCCCAACCCTGGGCTTAAATTAGCGAACGCCTTCGGCGTTTTGAACAGTCAAAACTTAGCCAACGTCTTCGGCGTTGTATCAATTCAAACTAACGTTATTGTCTCAACTCAACTACTGTTGCACCAGCGCCGCCCTGATCGGGTGGGGCGGGTAGGAAACGGGAGACGTGGGGGTGACCGTCTAATAACGCGCCAATCGCGCGGCGCAAGGCACCGGTGCCGTGGCCGTGAATGATTCGTACTTTGCTCAGACTCGCCAGCGAGGCTTCGTCGAGAAACTTGTCTACCGCATCGACTGCTTCGTCAGTCGTTTGACCGATGACGTTCAATTCCGATTGCGCCTTATCTTCCGCCGCACCGACATGAATTTCGGCCTCTGCCGAGCGTCTGAGTTTTTCCAGTTTTCCCTGCTGCGGTTTCGGAGCCGTTGCTTCCATCAATTCGAGGTTTTCGAGTTTTTCTCTGAACCGCACTGACTTCACTCGTACTTCCGCCATGCCATCTTTAATCTGGTCCACTATGCCAACCGAACCGAATGAGCGAAGCTTCACTTTGTCACCAACAACAAGATCGCGTGGCGCGGCAACCACGTATTCCGGAACCTCTTCGACAGCCCGCGCCGGCTCGGTTTGAACCGGCTGCGATTCGCGAACGATGCGAACGCCGCGCTCTGCCGTGCGTTTCATCTCAGCTATCTGACGCTGAGACTCGCGTTCGAGTCTGATTCGTTCGGTGCGGTCCTGGATCTTTGCGACCAACTCGCGTGACTGCTTCTCAATTTCTCCAATCGTACGTTGAACCGATTGATCGAACGCTGCTTTCCGCTCGCGCTCCTGTTTCGCCGCCTCTTTGTCGAGCGCGGCGAACTTCTCTGCAACTGCCGTGCGCTCTTCCTCCAGCGCGACTCGCAATGCCTCGGCCTCTTCTGCTTCTCGTTTGATTCGTCGCAAATACTCAGACGCTTGCAGCGACGAATCTTTAACAGATCTCATCGCGTCGTCGACGATTGGAGCCGGGACACCGAACCTGCGCGCGATCTCAAGACCAGACGATGCACCGGCGACGCCGACGAGCAGTCTGTACGTCGGACGCAGAGTCTTCTCGTCAAACTCGACGCTTGCATTCACTACACCTTCTTCGTTGCCGGCGTACATTTTGAGTCCACTGTAATGCGTCGTGGCGACGACGTGCGCACCACAATCTCTGCGGAAGTGATCGACAACCGCAACTCCGAGTGCAGAACCTTCTTCGGGATCCGTTCCGGTGCCGACTTCGTCAAGCAACACGAGCGCGGGCGCTTCGCAGATCTCGAGCATGCGCGCAATGTTTGCGACGTGCGATGTAAACGTCGAAAGATTCGCTGCGAGCGACTGGTGATCTCCGATATCGGCCAGCACCGAAGCGTAAAACGGAAAACGCGCCGATCGCGCGGGCACGGAAATGCCGGATAGCGCCATCAGAGCGAGCAAACCTGTCGTCTTCAGCACGACTGTCTTGCCGCCGGCGTTTGCGCCGGAGATGACCATCGCGTTCTTGTCGTCATTCAGAGCAAATGAAACAGGCACCACTGATCCACCCGACGCGCGCAAGTTTTCTTCAAGCAAAGGATGCCGCGCTTCAATCACCTCCAGCTCGCCGCTTCCAAAAGCTGCGACCTCAGCCTGAATCTCAGGAATCACACAGTTGAAATTCTGATGAAAGACTGCGCGCGCGTTGATGAAGTCGAGTTCGGCAACGGCCTCCGCGGCCATCTCGATGCCCGGCAGTTGCGCCCGCAGTTCTTCCGACAAGCCGTAAAGGATCTTTGCAATCTCGCGAGCTTCACTCTCATGCAGACTCTGCAATTCGTTGTTAGCCTCGATCGTCTCAAGTGGCTCGACAAAAGCGGTGGCGCCCGATGAAGAGTAACCGTGTGCAACGCCCTGAATACGCCCGCGATGATCGGTTTTTACCGGAATGACAAAGCGATCATTGCGGATCGTGACGAGCTCGTCCTGAATAGCCTCGGCAGACCTGCGCATCAGTCCTTCGAGCGAGCGCGTGATGCGCGAGCGCAGCGAGGTGATGTCGTGTCGAATCGCAGCCAGTTCCGGGCTCGCACGATCGTCGAGCTCGCCGTTCGGAAGAATCTTGTTCGTGACACGCGCAACGAGCGTGTTGAGCTCGCGCGGCAGATCCTGGACCAGTTGCCACAGCACTGGCGCATTCTCGCGTTCCGCCAGAATTGCGGATCGCGCTGACATCGCCTGGTCGCAAAGCTTCGCTGTCTGAAGTATTGCCAACGGATCGAGGCTCGCGCCTTCGACACGCAGCCGACCAATCGCCTCGGTCGGATCGGTCAAACCGTTGAACCACCATTTCACTCCGCGCGTCCGCAGCGTCACACATTCCGCGAGTACTGCAAGCTCGCGTCGAAGCTCAGCAACGTTGTCCAGTGGTGCAAGGGCATCGACGCGCCGCTGGCCGGCTTCGGTCTGCGCGTTACGTTTGATCAGCTCCCGCAGATGCTGATATTCGAGCGTTGTGAAGGCCTGCTTGTTCACGAGGTGTAAGGTTACAACGACGACAACCGACAAACAAATCCTGTCCTTAGATTGCGCAGATTCATCTGTGTAATCTGTGGATGGTACAATAAGCAATTCATGAAACCTGCGAATCTAATACTTGTCCTACTCTTGATGGCTCAGGGGATCTCTATGTCCGCTCAAGAAAGACCGAAGGTTCACGCTCCGGAAATCAGCGGTGGGCGCGGTTGGCTTAACACTGACAAGCCGCTTTCAATCGCAGCCTTGAAAGGTAAGATTGTTCTGCTCGATTTCTGGACCTACGGTTGCATCAACTGCATTCACATCATTCCGGATCTGAAGAAACTCGAAGCGAAGTACGCAAAGGAACTGGTCGTGATCGGTATCCACTCAGCCAAGTTTCAAAACGAAAAAGAGACTGAAAACATCCGGCGCATCATTCTTCGTTACGAGATCGAGCATCCCGTTTACAACGACTCGGAATACGCCGTCTGGCAAAGCTATGCCGTTCGCGCCTGGCCCACGCAAGTGCTGATCGATCCGGCCGGATATATTGTCGGCGGCGTTTCGGGCGAGGGTAATTACGACGTCATCGATCAAGCGATCGCGAAAATTGCCGAGGAGTTCCGCCGTAAAGGAGAACTAAACGAAGAGCCGCTCAAACTCGTTCTCGAACGGGCCAAAGTCGGCGAGCTGCCGCTCGCATTTCCGGGCAAGATTCTCGCTGACGCCAAAACCGATCGTCTGTTCATCGCCGATTCAAACCACAACCGGATCGTCGTTGCTAAACTGGACGGCACGCTTGTGGAAACTATCGGCGCCGGCGAAGCGGGCGCTGTTGACGGCGCGTTCGACAAAGCAACGTTCTACCGCCCGCAAGGCATGGCGCTGGACGGCGACAGTCTTTACGTGGCCGATACTGAAAACCATCTGATCCGTCGCGTCGATCTGAAAACACGCAACGTCGAAACGATTGCCGGCACGGGTCAACAAACACACGAATACTTCAAAACTGGACCAGCGCGTTCGGTCGCGCTGAGCTCGCCGTGGGATCTGCAACTCGTCGGTCGCGTGCTCTACATTGCGATGGCAGGGCCACATCAGATCTGGCAACTCGATCTCGATAAAAACGAGGTCTCAACTTTCGCCGGCTCGGGCCGTGAAGCGCGCCTCGATGGCTCACTTCGAGAATCCGGCTTCGCACAACCTTCTGGACTCGCGAACGACGGCAAGAATCTCTACGTCGCCGACAGTGAATCAAACATCATTCGTGCGATCGACATTAAAGACGGCAAAGTGAGAACTCTCGTCGGCGGCGATCTGTTCGAGTTTGGCGACGTTGACGGACACGCCGACGAAGTTCGCTTACAACATCCACTCGGTCTCGCGAGCTACGGCGACAAAATTCTGATCGCCGATACTTACAACCACAAGATCAAAGAGCTCGATCCAAAAAATGAACGCGTGAGAACCTTCCTGGGAACAGGCAAGCCCGGACAAGCAGACGGCGCGACGCCATCGTTTTACGAACCAGGCGGACTGGCACTCGCGAACGGCAATCTCTACGTTGCCGACACGAACAATCACGCCATCCGCGTCATCGATCTGAAAACAAAAAAGGCGTCAACGCTTCGTCTGACCGGTCTTACGCCTCCGGCAAAGAACATGCAGGCTCTCGAAACCGCCGTTGGTCCAAACGCCGAAGAGGTCAAGGTTGCGGCGCAAAAAATTCGGACCGGCGCGAATGGCGCGCTCCAGATCGATGTCGAACTTCCGGAGGGCTACCATCTGAATCCGCTTGCGCCACAGCGATACAAAGTTTCAGTCGACGGAAAGAGTCTCGCTGTTGACGAGAAAGTAGCCGCGCGGGCGTCGAAGGATCTGAAACTGCCGCTGCGTGTGCCATTCAATGCGAGTGAAGTTGGACCAGCGACGGTTCGCGCCCAGGTCACTTTGTTCTACTGTCGCGAAGACAACACGGGCACGTGCCGTATCAAGACACTTGTCTGGCAGGTGCCGGTTGAAGTGACAAACGATGCGAGTGCGCCAACAGACGTGAAGGTGCAGGGCAAGTTAACCGCTGATTAACACGGATGAATTACAGATCGTCCGTGGCAATCCGTCGAACAATCGGTTAAGATCCATGCTCCCCTAAATTCATAATTCAAGGAGTGAGGCCAGTGGCAGATAAACCATTTCTCACTGATATCAAAACTTTGCGCGATCGCGCCCGACAACACATCGAGAATGGTGCTGTCACAGAAGGATACAGCGCCGATCGTGAAACCGTAGTTAAACTTCTGAACGAGGCGCTGGCGACTGAGATCGTCTGCGTACTCAGGTATCGTCGCCATCACTTCATGGCGAGTGGAATTAACGCCGAAAGCGTGGCGGCGGAGTTTTTACAGCACTCAATCGAAGAGCAGGGTCATGCCGATCAGATTGCACAACGCATCGTGCAGCTCAAAGGCGAGCCGAATTTCAACCCGGAAGGTCTTTTGACGCGTAGTCACGCAGAATACCAGGAAGGCGCTACGCTGATTGACATGATCAAAGAAGATCTCGTTGCTGAACGCATTGCGATCGATAGTTATCGCGAAATGATCGCTTACTTCGGTAACGACGATCCGACGTCGAGACGGATGATGGAAGGCATTCTCGCAATGGAAGAGGAACACGCTGACGACCTTGTGAATTTGCTTGATAAGATGGGCTGAAAGTTCAGCCCGATAAGAGCTAGCCAACGGCGTGATGCTTTGCGTGCGAAGCATCACGCTTGTTAGTCTTCTGTTCCTTGTCAGAAAGCCAATCCAACCAAGCTAATCCCGGCCGGCCAACAATGTGCCGCAGTTGCGGAGCAATTGTCGGCGCCGGTCAACTCCATTGCAGCGTCTGCGGAGCCTCAACTACGGCTCAAACCAACCGCGCGCCCGCACCCGCTCCTGCAAACAACCCTCCTCCGCCTGACAAAGAAACGGTTCGCTTCGCTCGCGCAGTTCTGAATCGTCCTTACAAGTTTACGATCGCGCTGCTGGTGGCGAACCTGTTTGTGTTCATGTTGATGTGGGGAATGAGCGGGCTCACCTTCAGGGCTCTCTTGGAACCTTTTCCGGAACCGGTGCTGCTCGTATTTGGAGCGCAAGTCAACTATTTGATCAATGCGCCGAACAATCAGTGGTGGCGGCTAGTCACGCCGATGTTTGTTCATGTTGAGGTGATACACCTCATGATGAACATGTTCAGCCTGTTGATACTGGGACCATTCGTCGAGAAGCTTTATGGTTCGGCGAAGTTTGTGGTCTTCTGGGTCGCCTGCGGGATTGCCGGATCGATTGCCACTTACCTAACGCTTCGTCCTTCGCTGGGGGAAGGTTATTTCGGATCCTTTATCTTCAGAAGCTCGGATGGGCCAGCCGCGGGGGCGTCGGGTGCGCTGTTTGGATTGGTTGGCGTTCTTTTTGTATTCGGTATCAAGTATCGCCACGAACTTCCCGAAGGATTCAAGCGAGTGTTCGGAACGGGGTTGCTGCCGATCATCTTCATCAACTTGTTCATCGGGTTTGTAGGCCGCAGCTTTATCGGTAATGCAGCGCATCTCGGTGGATTGTTTGCGGGAGCAGCACTTGCAGTTTTTGTTGATTTCCGGCGTCCGGGTGTACGAGCCGGTATTACCACGGCGTGGCGAGCCTTGCAGGTGCTTTCGTTGGCGTTAATTGCTCTGGGAGCTTACAAAGTCGTACGGAATTTCGGGCGTCCGCTGCCCGTGATGGTCAGCAAAAACCAGAATGGAAATAGCCGGGCCTTCCCTGCTTATGTTGGTGCGATGAACAAGCTGCAGGAGAAGGTGGCCGCAGTTATTCATAAGAACGACTTGACCGATCTTGCGGCGATAACAGACCAGGCAATGCAGGCTCCCGTGCCCGATGAGCGCGCGGCGGAGCTAAGAACTCGTCTGGTGGCTATTCTTGCGAAGCTTGCTGCCGCTGCGGCTGAGGCGAGCCCACCGCCCGAAAACTCAGCGGGACGGCCGCCCGTGTTGGACCAAAAGCTCATGGACGAGCTCGATGCGTGGCGCAAAGACTACAATGACTGGCTGAAAAACGCTATCAAAACTTATGCGACGACGTCGTAAGAAAAATTCACATATAAAACTTTTCAGGAGAGTGAAATGGAAATCAGGAAAGTCGGAGTTTTAGGCTGTGGACTCATGGGCGCAGGTATTGCGCAGGTGGCAGCGACGGCAGGATTCGAGACCGTTGTGAAGGAAGTTTCAGACGATCTGATCGCGAAAGGGTTTGGCGGCATCGAGAAATCGTTGGCAAAGTTTGCGGAAAAAGGAACGATCACTTCGGAACAGCAGACAGAAATTCGCGGTCGCTTATCAGGCACCACTTCATTCGACAAACTAGCGGATTGCGACATCATTATCGAAGCGATCATTGAGAACCTCGACGAGAAGCGCAGCACCTATCGCAAGCTGGACGAACTCTGCAAGCCTGAAACCATCTTCGCGTCAAACACTTCGTCGTTGTCGATCACCGAGATGATGACTGCCACCTCGCCCGAGCGGCAGCAGCGATTCATCGGCATGCACTTTTTCAATCCCGTGCCGTTGATGAAGCTGGTTGAGGTTGTGAAGACGATTTTGACGGACGAAGCGGTGTACGAGCAGGCGGTGGAGTTTGGCAGGAAGCTCGGGAAGGTTCCGGTGCGTGCCGGCGACAAGACGGGTTTCATCGTCAACCGTCTGCTCGTGCCTTACATGCTCGACTCGATTCGTGCTCTGGAAGAAGGCGTTGGCTCGATCGTCGATATTGATAACGCGATGAAACTCGGCTGCGGTTATCCGATGGGACCGTTCACGCTCGGAGATTTTGTCGGCCTGGACACGACTTACTACATCGCGGAGATTATGTTCAATGAGTTTCGTGAGAGGCGTTTCGCGCCTCCGCCACTATTGAAGCGTATGGTGCTTGCGGGTCTCTACGGTCGCAAATCCGGCCGCGGCTTCTACGACTACACCAAAGATCCGAAAAACCCGACGCCGATGAACCTGATTTAGGTTCGTCGGCTTAAATAGCCATTTTCGACAAAAAATAGCCAAATTCGCCTCCTTCCCTAAAGCACTACTGAGTGCTAAGGTTACTCTCTGAAGGGAGAGATGAAAAACATGAGCGAAGACCTCACAAACAAACTACCGAAGAGCGACAGTGAAAAGCTGACGGCTATCCTGACAATAGTGCGGGTTCTTGAAAACCGTATTGACCGGCTCGAACAACGGGCAGAGGAAAGACGTTATGACACTCGCCCTCTTTGGGAGAAGCTCCAAGCCGATATCGCGGAACTAAAAGAAGCACTCCACAATGAGACTAGTGAAATCAAGACAGAAACCAGTGAAATCAAGACAGAAACCCGTGAAATCAAGCGTTCACTCCGCGACCTTTCGCGTAAGCAAAGCATTTTGAATGACACCATTCTGCAAGTTCACTCGGACTTACGCGATATGGATGAGCGCTTACATGCGATTGAAAACTCTCACAACCAGCAGAATTCACAAACTTGATGCGTTTCGAAGCATCTCCTATACTGCCAAACGTAGTAACTATTCAGCTCGCGGAGTCGAATCGGTTGCAGCCTAAGGTGCATGAAGGACGTCTTAACGCGGATGCGTTTCGTTTTGCCATCGTCGCCAGCCGCTGGAACGAATTGATCTCGGCACGGTTGATAGAAGGCGCACTCGATGGTCTTAAGCGACTGGGCGCGCAGGACGACAACGTCAGTTTGTATCGTGTGCCTGGCTCTTTTGAAATTCCGTTGCTGGCGCTGCGGCTCGGTCAGTCGCGCAAGTTTGATGCGATTATCTGTCTCGGCACGATCATTCGGGGTCAAACTCCGCACTTCGACTACATCGCAGCCGAAGTGGCACACGGCATTTCACACGCAGGGTTGACCACCGGCGTGCCGGTCGTATTCGGAATCGTGACGGCCGATACAGTCGATCAAGCACTCGATCGTGCAGGCGTGAAACTGGGGAACAAGGGTTTTGAAGCCGCCATGACGGCGGTTGAGTTGGTAAATCTTTACAAGGAAGCTTTTGAGTGAGGCCACAAAAAGGCGCAAGATAGTTAAAATGGCCTTTTGTGCGTCTTTGTGGCTGGTAATACTTTATGGGTTCGCGACGTAAGGCACGTGAATGTGCCTTGCAAATGCTCTTTGCGGCTGATGTTGCCGAAATGTCTGCGGATGATGTGGTCCGAAGCTACTGGGCTGAGCTTGGTGAGTCGGACCTCGACGAAACCGCTCGAGATTTCGCCACCCGCCTCGCTTTGCAAACACTCTCAAACCTCGAACTGCTCGACGAACGCATACGCTCACGCGCCGAACACTGGCGTATCTCACGCATGGCCGTCGTCGATCGCAACATCCTGCGCCTCGCGGTTTACGAGTTTCTTTACGAACCCACACCACGCACCGTCGCGATCAACGAAGCACTCGAAATCGCGCGTCGTTTCTCGACTTACGAAGCCACCCAGTTCATCAACGGCATCCTGGACGCGATAAAGCGCGACCTCGACGAACAACAACCACAGAAAAACGTCCAACCCGAGGTTGAAGACTCGGAACCGAGTACGCCCACAGGCGAAGATGAGTGAAGAAACTTGTCAACGCTCGAAGACCAGCTCAAACAAATAACCGCCGCGCTAGACGATCTCCGATCCACTCCCGCAGATGGTCCGACGACGCGCAAAGCGCTCGACTCACTCTTCCGTCGCACACACAATCTCAAAGCCGCGGCTGCCGCCGACGGTCTCGATGATTTAAGCCGGGCCGCACACGAACTGGAGAATGCGCTCCATTCGCTTCGCACCGGCAGCGTAAGCCTCGACGAGCAAGTGCTGGCACAGCTAACGGAAAAGTCGGGAGCAATTTCCGAAAGCCTGCCCATCGTTCCGGCAGAAATCTGGAATTCGTTAAAGGCGGAAGAACGACACGGGCTTTCTCAGGCAGTTAATGAGGGCGCGAATGTCTATCTGGTTCAGACAAGCTTTGACGTCGCGGACTTCGATCAGCGTTTTCAGCAACTGAAAGAGACTTTGAGCAGCACGGGCGAGCTCATTTCGATAACTCCCAAAGTCGAGAGTAACAAGATCAATTTCAGCATCGTTTATGCACAGCATGGAACGGAGCTTCCCGAATTCGATAACGTCACCATAAAAGAGCTGCGCCGCAACGAGCCGCTCACATTTGCGACCGTGCTGCAACGAGCGATACGTGCCGGACAATCGGCCGCGATCGTGCTCAACAAAACAATTGATTTCGAGGTTCAAAGCGAGGAGGTCGCGCTGGAAGAATCACTGTGCAATACGATCGCAGATCCGTTGATGCATCTCGTCCGCAACGCCGTCGATCACGGCATCGAGCACTCAGGCAAGATCACAATCGAAGCAGCTCTAGGTGAGGGCGAACTCACTCTCAAGGTCACCGACGACGGACGCGGAATCGCTCCCGAAACGATCGGACAGCTCTTCGATCCAGGCTTCTCAACCGCTTCAGAAGTTTCAGAAATCTCGGGCCGCGGCGTCGGCCTCGACGTCGTAAAAACCGCAATCGAATCCGCCAGCGGCTCAGTGACAGTCAACAGCGAACTCGGTCACGGCACGACCTTCACCATCACGCTCCCAATCCGTGCATTCGATCCGCGTTAATCCGCGAGCTTCGGATGCATCGTATGCCACTTCGTCGCGCGCTCGTACGCCAGCGCAACTCGCAACGGCGACACTTCGTCGTACACGCCACCCGTAAACATGATCGCGATCGGCAGCTCGTTCACAAACCCGCACGGCAACACGACCGTCGGATGCCCGGTCAAATTCGTCACCAGCAGACTCGCGCTTCCCGGCGCCGGACTAACAAACACGTCCCATTGCGACATCAATCGCTCCATCTCATGCATGAGCAGTGTCCGGACACGTTGCGCACGCAGATACTCAACCGCGGGAATGAAGCGCGAAGTGCGGAACGTGTTGGGCCAGTCAAACGGAGCCTGTCCCGACAACTGGTTCACACGCCCGTCGCGCGTGAT
>Ga0070698_100004065_pt1 | contig 16088 bp, 11 predicted proteins | sample KBSK1502metaG_FD_65477 | JGI IMG/M metagenome (GOLD analysis project Ga0070698, IMG submission 65477) | Corn, switchgrass and miscanthus rhizosphere microbial communities from Kellogg Biological Station, Michigan, USA - KBS K1-50-2 metaG | ecosystem: Host-associated > Plants > Roots >...
CGGTTGGTGCCCGAATCGAGCAGGGCGCGCACCGCTTCGTGATGCGCACGGTCGCACACCCACGTGAATTCGACATCGGGACACGCTGCGGCAAGGAGACGCATCGTGCTCGCCGTGACCATGGGCGCCTTGAAGAATGCGAACTGGGCGACGTGAAGCACCCGGCGAGCTCTTTCGCGCGTCATCGCCATCGGCGGCACCCGCTGATACTCGGCGGGAGCGGCCTGCGGGATCACCGCAATCTTCTCCGTGGGCACGCCGATCCGTTCCTTGAGGAACGCGGCGTCCAGCGACGACGAGACGATGTGCCCATCGGCCTCACGGGCGATCGCATATGAGTGGCGGGCGACCAGTCCTTGCATGCCCGCGGAGGCAAGGCGGCGGAACCCTCGGCGCGAGTCCGGAAAGCGCGCGCGCCAGGGCCGGAGCGCCTCCTCCACGTGGAGCTCGAAGCCGTGCGAACGGTGAATGAAGGCACAGCCGGGCGCAATCTCGTGTACGACGCGTGCGGCGCGGAAGCCGTGTGGCTGACTCACATGAGCGACGTCGTAGGAAGCCCTGCGCATCATCTCCGCGACGCCTCGAGCATACGTACGCGGCAGCTCGATGAGCAGATGCAGGTTGCCGTGACGGATTCGGCGGCCAAGGGTGTCACTCCAGATCGCGTCCACGTGGTGACCTTGCGCGCGCAGGGCGTCGACCGTCTGGACCTCCGCCCCGGAAGCGCCCTTATCAGGATCGGGGAGAACGTCCGTCATCGTCAGGATTCGCAGTGGAGAGACGCTCATTCGAGGAGCGTCTGGAGCAGGCGAAACCACGCCCGGAGATAGAGGGGCTGCTCCCTGATCGCCGCATGGAAATACTTGCGAGCGCGCCGATCTCTATTGTGCCGGAGAGCCTCGCCGATGAAGTACAGCCCTTTCTGCCCGCCTTCGCGCCGCGGCATGGTTTCCGGCCGAATGCCTGCCGCACGGGCGAGAATCGCGGCGTCACTCTCTCCACGACTTCGTGCGAGAAGGGCTTCGTGCGAGAGCCGGCCCAGTTGTTCCTGAGCCTTTCGCCACGAGCCGCTGATGCTTCCGGGGCTGACGCGTGCGGTATACAGAGCCTCCGGTACGATCTGGAGCTTCCCGAGAGCCGCGACCCTATACCACAGGTCCCAGTCCTGCCCGAAGTAGAACTCAGCGCGGTAACCGCCTGTCCGGTTGTAGATCTCACGGCGAAGGACGACAGAGGGATGGCACGTGGGGCCGTCCAAGACGCCATTTTGACTCGAGAGGTCGATGATCGACGTTGGACGTTGCGCCACGCCCGCTCCGCGCGAGATATAGAGCGGCTCCAGCTCTGGGCCGGCGAACTGGGTCCAGCAAGACACGAACGCCAGACTCGCGTCCTGGGTCAAGAGAGCGCGCTGGAGTTCGAGCCGACGGGGGTGCGACAGGTCGCCTGCATCTTGCCGAGCGATGAACTCGCCGCGAGCGGCGGCGCACCCCGCGATGAGTGAGCGTGTCAACCCCACGCTCTCCGGGTGGGGCAGCACACGGATCCGCGCGTCGGCGGCGGCGTAGTGGGCCAGGATGTCCGGGGTTGCGTCCCGCGAGCCGTCGTCGACGATGATGAGCTCGAAGTCCGGATCACTCTGCGCCAGCACGCTATCGAGGGTCTCGGCAACGGTCGATGCCGCGTCGCGCGCGGCCATCACGAAGCTCGTCGTCACCTGGGCCACGGTGGCGCTCATCCCAAGGCCGTTCTCAGGCCATCCAACGCCTTGAGGCGGATGGCGGCGTGGAGGTCCGCCGAGTCAGGCGGTATGCTCAGCCGCTCTCCGAGCGCCACGGCATCGATCGGTTCGCCGCATCGTAGGGCGATACATCGGGCGCGCACCTCCGCGGGCATCCGCCGCGCGAGGCGCGCGTCGAGGAGCACGTGGCAGCCGGCGGCGATCGCGTCGAAGACGGTGGTCTTCGTCCCGAATCCGAAGGGCGTCAACACGGCGACCGCGCGCACACTGCACAAGGCATCCCAAGGTTCGAACAAGCCAGAGTACGGTCGCAACGGGGGATCGGGGTTCGCGCGTGCGACGTCGTCGAAACCCGGATAGCCGGGAGAGAGGACGAACTCCCACCGCCGTCCCAGACCAGCGGACTCGAACGAGTCGGCCAGCCACCTGAAGTTTCGCTGCGACGCCAGACCAATGCGGTCGGATTCGCCCGGCATGGTCAGGACGACCGGGCGGCGCGATTCCCATAGAAGCGGACGAACCTGGGGTCGCAGCTCCGGCCAGGGAGAAAAGTACGGCATGTCGAGGACGGGCGCCCGTCCCGGCAGCCAGCTCCAGTAGTGGCGGTTGTCCCACTCGCTGATTCCCAGCAGGGTGTCGGCAATGCGGCGGCAGGCCAGATCGCGTTCGGCCATCCGCATGACCCCGTACGCCACGCGCGCGCTCTCCCACAACCGGGCGGGATGCACTTTCGACCGGTGCCAGTGCTGGAACGCCTCGGCATTCACCGCCCGAACGTGAAGCCGCACCCAGGGAGCGTCCCGCCGGAGGCGCCGCAGCAGCTTCGGCCACCAACTGAAGTACACGATGAGATCCGTCGTCGAGGGCTGGACGACGTCCATGACCACTTCGGGGTCGCCGCGCTCGAACGTATGATGGAGCGCCCGCTTCGAGAGGGCCGATAAGAGGAGGTTGATGCCCCGCACATCCTTCCAGTTGCCATCGGCATAGTAGGACTCGATGGTCCTGGGCGCGAGGACGATCACGTCCGCCGACGAGGCCGTGACGCTCAAGAGCTCGCCGACCGGGACGGGCCGACCCTTCTGGGCAGGAATTCATAACCGCGCCGTGCGAGGCGGTAAATCCTCTCGCGCCATGTGTCCGCCTGCCAGTGCCATTGCGCCAAGGGGCGCGCGTCATCCGTCCAAAGGTACTTGTAGGCCTCCGTTCCCGCCCCGAGGTCGATCTCTCGCCAACCCAGACGCAGGCCGAGCTCGATCAGCTGTGCCAGGTGGACCTTGCCCGGGGAGAACGCGTCGAAATCCTTTTCGTAGGTGGGTTTGTACCAATGGAGCGTCTCCCCACGCGTGAAGCCGAAGTGCCAGGAGACAGGGCGGTCCGCAGCGCGTTGCACGGAGAAGTGCACGAGCCCCGCCGGCAGTGCGGTCTCTAACAGACGTTCGTAGAACGAAAAGGTCCCCGGCTGGCGGAAGAGCGCCTGCGAAGGGCTGCCGACCCAAAGGCGCTCATACGCTTCGCACAGTCGGTGGAGTTCGTCGGTGGCGGCCGCACGCTCGAGCGGCGCAAAAACGCGAAACTCTGCCCGGCCCAGTTCACGCAGCCGGCGAATCCGAAGCCGCACTTCCTTGCGATGGTTGGCGGATCGATCCTTGAGGACGTCATCGAGCGTCGCCCGGCCTTCCAATCGGATCACCGGAGCCTCGCGCGAGGTATCGGGAGCGGTGTCGGGCGAGGCGGACGACGTGCCGAGGCGGAGAAGCATCGCGTGCTCCCATCGGCCTTTCGCCGCGAGCTCGTCGGTCAGCTTCGGCCAGAATTCGACCCACGGCGGTGCGTCACCGGGCGGCCAGGTCGCCACCGGATCCTGATAGTCGAAGTGTGGCTCGCCCACCGAGACCAGCCGGCGGCGCCAGGCGTTGCGATGGCCGTGCGGAACCTGGCAGAATGGGACGAGCACCGCCGCCCCGGAATTGCTGGTGGCCAGGCAGAACCGCGGGACGAGCCTCAGAGCGTTTCCCTTGGTCTCGAGCCACGCGCGCGCGAGGGCTGGCTCCTGGAAGACGTGAGCATTTCGCGCCCGGCTCACCATCCCTTCCCAGACCCGGAGGAAGGCGGGCGACAGCACCTCGTCGTACCCCTCGATCCACTCGAACCGCCAACTGACCTTCATCGGATCCCGCCCCGGAAGCGGACCCGCCCTCAGCGCCGCAGCACATGCCGTCGCAGCACGGTCAACGGGTATTCGGCGGCAAAACGAGGAATGTGCCCGCGGTGGCCGCCGGTCGTCACTCGGCGGGGCTGCGAGGACAAGCAGTAGCTGTATCCGGCGGCGTCGATGAGGTCGTCCGTCGCCGGCGACTTCACCCCGTGGGGAAGAGCGAATCCGGCGGGCGCTTCTCCCAGGCGTTCGCCCATCAACCGGCGCGAATGGACGATCTCCTCGACGAGCGCCTGCTCACCGATGGTCGCGTTCTGGGGACGGTGATGCCACCCGTGCGACAGCAGCTCGACGCCCGCCGCCCGCAGCGTCCAAAGCTGAGCCCAACTGGCCAAGGTGAATCGCGCATCGGCGGCCATCCGCTCCCGGAACTCGGCTCGCCCGGCGCGATCGATCAGTCGTTCCAAATAGGTGGTTCGCTTTCCGTCGTCGACCTGATTGAACAGATGAGGGATCAATTGGCGCAAGGCCTCGCGCTTTTCGACGACGGTTCGGGTCGGAAGTTCCCGGGGCCCATCGGATGGCCAGGACACCCTTGGGTGCCTCCAACACTCGAGAAGCAGAAAACGCAGCTCGTAGGTCCAAATTGATCGGCCTGTATCGATCAGACCGGCGGGGACGGCCAGCGCCCACGGGAAACCTGCGTCGGCCAGGATCTCCGCCGCCGTCGTGACCTGGTTCTCGAGCGCGTCGTCGAGGGTGATCGCGACCCATTCGCGCGGCATCGGTTCCCGGTGCGCGAGACACTCCACGATTCTGCGCAGGGGCACGACCTCGCGCGCGCCGCCGAAGAACCGCAAGTGAGAACGGAACGCATCGGCATCGATCGTGTAGCTGTCGAGCATCGGATCCCGCCCCCGCGGCACGACGCCATGATAGGCGAGCACCGCTGCTCCGTCGGCGCGCCGCTCGAGCAGGCGCTGGAGTCCCGTCCAGATCCTCACGCGGCAGGCGACGCGACTGTGCAGGGCGACCGGGTGCACGCGCTGTTTCAGGCCGGCTTCCGGCAGACGTAGTGGACGTGGACGTCCAGGAGCGTCCAGGGCGAGCGGGCGGGCCGGGCCGCGCTCCGCACCGCCAGGATGTCCCAGTTCTCCTCCTGCAACACACCCCTCTGGACCAGCGGCGGCGCGCCGTAGAACAGAGGCATGTCGAGAGCATCGTACCGCCAGACGAAGTACCAGCTGTGGCCTGGCCGCCGCGGCAAAAGCTGATCGAGCCAGAAGCGGATGGCCCGCTTGGTGAGGAGGGGTGGCTGGAAGAGTCGGCCGACGCAACCAAGAGCGTTGTGCGAAGAAAAGAGAAAGACGCCGCCCGGCTTGAGGATGCGGTACACCTCTCGGAGCACGCGCCGCCGCTCCTCGAGCGGATACATATAGTCGATCCCGTTCCAAGAGAAGAAAGCCGCATCCTGCGAACCACTGGCGAACGGCAAGGAACGCGCGTCACCCTGTTGGACGGGTGCGTCCGCGTGAGTCCTTTTGGCCAGATCCACGAGCGAGGACGAGTATTCGATGCCGACGACGTCGTAGCCTCGCCTCCACAAGGGTATCGTCGTCCGGCCGTTCCCGCAGCCAAGGTCCACGACCCGCGCCGGCGGCGGGGGAAAGAACTCGGCGATGAGCGCCTCCTCGTCCTCACGGAGGGAATAAGGCAGGTCATAAGCCGCATTGGCCGCAGCCGTCTCGTGCAGTCGGAGAGTATCCTCGCCCTTCAAGAGATCACCTCGGGTCGGGCCGTGGTCGGAGACAAGGCATTGTAGCGCGCGCACTCGACGTACCTTCCGGTCCGGAAGGGCCACGACCGCCGGGAAAGCCTATTCGAGACTCAATGGACGTAACCGAGGCCGCGCAACTGCTCTCTGAGCTCGGAGTCGAGCGTGATCTGCGGACTGCCCTGCCCGCGCAACCGGCGCGCGGCTGCGATGATCGTCCGCAGCTCGGCCCGGAGACGGGCTGTAGGTGCACCCTCCGCGGCGGCGAGGTTGCGTTTCTCTCCTGGGTCCGCACGAAGGTCGTAGAGCTCCTCCGCGCGTGGAGCCTCCCGTTCAGGCTGGTCCTCGCCCTCGCCCGTTGGATAGGACCGGGTGAGGATGTACTTCCATCCGTCCTCGCGCAGGGCGTTCCGCTCATAGGGGCCCAGGCTCGCTTCGGCAACCGCCGGCCTATCCGTGACCGTGGTCGGGTCTCGGAGAAGTGGGAGCAAGCTCTCGCCTTGAACGTCATCAGGTATCGCGAGTCCGGCCCAATCCAGGATCGTGGGCATGACGTCGAGCAGGCGGACCTGCGCCTCTGAGACAACACCCTGCGGCAGACGTCCTGGGGCGGCCAGGATCAGGGGCACATGCAGAAGCTCGTCGTAGAGATCCCTGCCGTGGACGTTGTAGAACCGATCCGGATGGTGATCGGCGAACTCCTCGCCGTGATCGCTGGTCAGCACGATGAGCGCATCCTGCCCGATACCGAGAGTGTCGATACGCTCCAGAATCCGCGCCAGGTGGTCGTCGGTGTTGCGAATACCACCATCGTAGAGCGCTTCTGTCACCGCGGGCTGGTAGAGCTCAAGCTCCTGGAGGCGCCTTCGCAGACGGTCTGCCATGGGCATCAACGCCGCTGCGTCGTGGGCACGATTGGATGCTACGAGTCGAGCCGCGCATTCCTCGACGTCGTGACCGAGCTTCTGCAGGCGCTCCGCGTTCGCGGCCGAGCGGACCTCGGGCAGGAAGTACGTGCCCGTATACGGCGCGTGGACCTCGAACGTGTGCAGGAAGAGAAAGAAGGACCGGTCGCGATGGCCCTCCAGCCAAATGCGGAGAGGAGCATGGATCTCCGACCCAAGTGCTCCCATGTTCTCGTCGTAGACGTCGAAGCCTTGCGCGAAACCGAGGCGGGCGGCCACGCTGATTCCGCCAGTGAAAGCCGCCGTTTCGAATCCCGCCTGGCGAAAGACCTCGGCGAGCGTTACCCGGCGAGGTGGCAGCGTACGAAAGCGTACGCCGGGAGAGCGGAGGTGCGTCAGCAGGTCGGAGAAGCTCTCGTTGACTCCGTGGGTGGACGGGTAGAGCGAGGTGAGCAGCGAGAAATGCGACGGGGTTGTCCATGGCGCCTGGGCGATGGCGTTGCGGAAGACCACACCGTGTCCGGCCAAACGGTCAATGTTGGGGGAGGTCGGCCTACGGTAGCCGTAGCAGCCTAGGTGATCCGCGCGGAGCGTGTCCACGGAGATCAGGATCACGTGTCGCTTCTTCACGCCTGCGGGCGCGGCCTGCAGCCTTGGGTGGCTCCACACGGCGTGAAGGTATTCCCCTTCACCCGCGGCCCCCCCCCAATCGGTCTCGGCTTCGAAGAGGAGGGTCACGTCCCTTTCGGCAAAGGCCGAGAGATCGAGCCGGGCATCCACCCAGCGACCGTCCGCTGCGGGTTCGCCCCCGGCCCGTCCCATCCAGAGGACCCGCGACGGGCGACCACCCAATTCTTGCGAAATCATGAAGCGCGCCATCGCCCGAGATCGATCCACGATGTTGCTTGCGACCCCGACACCGAACTCCAACGAGCTGCCCCAGGGAACCCGCAGGCGCACTCGCAACCGCGATGGTGCCCGGGTGACGAGACCATTGCGCACCTCGCCGCCGATCCCTACCTTGCGCATGAGCACCCCGGGAAAGTCTTCGGAAGGGAACAGCGGCATTGGGTCGGCGTCCGGCCCAAAAAGCACCGGGTCGCCATCGCCCAGGCGTCTGGCCGGTTGAGCTCTCGACAGGCGGCTCAGGAGGAACAGGTGGTCCCGTGAGTTACGCAACCAGCCGTGTGCTGCGAGGATGGGGAGCACGTAGAGGCCCGCGACTCCCGCGAGTACGCCAGCGCTCAGTACTATCCAAACGCGCTTGAGCGCGGCGCCGCCAAGCGACCTAATCAACCTCTTTCCACTTTTCGCGACGAACTGAGAGAGTAACGAGTCGGCCAGCGTCAGGCAAGTATTGGCGAGTCCATTCGAGCTCGGCCCGGTCGCATTGGCGCGCAACAACCGGCTCGTATACTCATGCGTTTTCGTCACCGCGACCGATCGGGCGCGGTAGAATGGCGCGCACTTCGTGACATTTCACCGAATAGCCGACGTCCACTGCATGATCGTGCAAGTGTGATGTCGCGGCGTCTCCGCACGGGTGGAGTGGCAGTCATCGCCGTGGTGCCCGCCGCGGTCGACTGGATCGCGAAGAACGTGGTTTGGCCACGGCCGTTCTGGGTGTGGTTCTACGACCCCGAGACGGCCTATTTCTACAACGGCCTGCGTCTGCTGCGCGGACAGGTGCCCGACCACGTCGATCACCCGGGAACGACGCTGCAGATCGTGAGCGCGGCGATCGCCGTCGTCTCCCAGCCGACGCCGCTGCGCTACGAGGCGTTCCTGGCCTTGGCCCACCTGCTCGGCCTTCTTCTCATCCTCGCCGCGACGGTTCTCCTCGTGACCACGATCTTCCGCGATGCGCCGCCCGCCCTGCAGATCGCGGGCGCTTGGACCTATTTCATTGCCCCACACGCGTTCGGGCTCGACGATGTCTGGAGTCCGGAAGTGATGTATCTGCCTATCGCGGCGATCGTGTTCGCCCTGTTCTGGCGGTGGTGGCGCACGCCCGGCGCCATGGCGGCGGCCTTCCTGGGATTGTCGCTCGGTCTGGCGGTGGCGACGAAATTCACCTTCCTCGCGTGGGTGCCGGCTGCGCTCGCGGCCGTCGCCGTCGCGCACCGTTATCGCGACGCACTTCTCCTCGCGGCCGCCGCCGCCGCCGGCTTCGTCACAGGGACGATTCCGGCGGTGTACCAGTACGAACATATGTTCCAGCGTCTCTTCGTTCTCGGCACACAGCCACGGGTAGGCATGCGTGGGGGAGCCTGGCTCGTGCTGACGGCGAAGGGATGGTTACTCTGGGTTGTCGTCATCGTCGTGTTCGCGGCAGCGCGGCGGCGTTGGCGGCAGCTACCCATGCTGACGTTCGTGGCCTTCGCGATCTGCCTGAATTACTTGGCAATGCTCCGCAATGCGTCCTTCAAGCACCTGTTGCCGTCGTGCCTGGCGTTCGTGCTTCTCTTCGCCATTTCCGCCTCGACACCGCCGCGGCCGCACGCCGCCATGCAGATCGTTGTTCTCGGCCTGTGCGCGCTGCTCACGGGAAAGGCGCTGATTGGTGATGTCGGCACCCATCGCCGCCGCATTGCCCAGGACACGAGCCTTCGCGCACAAATCGAGGCGGCCGTTCCGCGAGATGCCGTGGTGCTCTACAGCTGGCGCGTTCCGATCCCGTCGTTCGCGCTTCGCATCCTTTCGGACGACCCTCGGAACCATGCCGAGGTCGAGCGGCGATATCCGCGCGAAGGCCACTTTGACGCCAGAGGAGGGCTGTTCGACCGTCCGAGGGGCCGGGTCTTCCTGCCTTCAGGTGCGACCAGGTGGGACTATCTGGTGATCCAGCCGGAGGCGTTGCGCGAATTTCCGGAAACGGTCGGACCGGTGGTTGCGCGGGTCGGGCGGTACGTCGTCGTGCGTGCGCCGGACCTGGACCCACGGTAGATACGTAGGGCGGTCTTATGCGCGGACTCCCGCGTGAGCACGCGCCCTGGCAATCCTTGACCGTCGTGACTCATCCGCGCTAAGGTCACCAGTTCCGATGTGCGGCATCAATGGAATCCTGCGTTTGGATCCCTCCGGGCCACCCCTCGATCGCGCGGAAATCGAGCACGTCCGCGACGCCATGTCCACGAGGGGCCCGGACGGCAAGGGGTTCTGGCTTTCACCAGGGGGACAGGTCGGGTTCGGCCACCGCCGCCTGGCAATCATCGATCTCTCGGCGGCAGGTGCCCAACCGATGGAGTCGACAGATGGCCGCGTCACCGTCGTCTTCAACGGTGAGATCTACAACTACCGAGAGCTGCGGGCGGGACTCCCCGACTACCCCTTTCGTTCCAACGGCGATACCGAGGCCATTCTTGCCCTCTACCAGCGACACGGAGTCGGGCTCTTCGCGAAGCTCCGCGGGATGTACGCGATGGCGTTATGGGATGAGTCTGAGCGCCGCCTCCTTCTGGCGCGAGATCCCCACGGCATCAAACCGCTCTACTATGCCGTAGAGAACGGCGCGCTCCGCTTTGCCTCGCAGGTCAAAGCTCTCGAGGTAGGGGTCGTTTCGAGGGACGTCGATCCGGCGGGGCTGGCGGGTTTTCTGCTCTGGGGCTCCGTCCCGGAGCCGCTCACCCTCCGGAAGACAATCCGCAGCGTACCTGCGGGCCACTATCTCGAAGTGTGTGACGGCCGCGTAGGTGTGCCCAGAACGCACGTGACGTGGGAGTCTCCGGAACTCCCGTCGACGACGGATGTGCTCAGCGCGGTCGAGGACAGCGTCAAGGCGCATCTGGTGTCCGATGTTCCCGTCGGCATCTTTCTTTCCGCCGGACTCGACTCGGCTCTCATCACCGCCCTCGCCTGTCGCCACCTCCCGACCAAGCCAATGACGTTCACCTTGAGACTCGACGAGTTCAAGGGAACTCCTCTAGACGAGGGCCCAGGGGCCAGGCTCATCGCCGACGTGTTGGGGACGCAGCATGTCGAACGGCGTCTGGCTCCCGACGCACACGATGCTCTCTGGGCCGAAGCCTTGGATGCGATGGACCAGCCCAGCGTCGATGGGTTCAACGTGTTCCTGATGAGCCGCTTCGCCCGCGAGGCAGGGTTGAAGGTGTGCCTGGCGGGGATCGGGGGCGACGAGCTCTTTGGCAGCTATCCGTCATTTGTCGACGTGCCCCGCTGGCAACAATGGGCCACGCTCCTCAAGCGGTTGCCCGGGATCGAAGCGGCATGGCCGTTACTCACCTCCGTGCTCGTCCACTCTCAACCCAAGATCGTCGGCTTTCTGCAGGCGACCAGCCTGCCCCGGTCCTACTTCTTGAAGCGCGGGCTGTTCCTTCCCCGAGAGCTCCCGGATCTGCTGGGACGCGATGTGGCGGCGGAAGGCCTTGCTTCATACAGCGCGATAGCGGACATCACTCGTGCCTTGGAGCCGGAATCCGCGACGGAAGACACGGTGGGCCCGGGCAACTGGGAGGCCGTGCATCGAATGGAGACGGCTCTCTACATGCGCAACCAATTGTTGCGCGATGCCGACTGGGCTTCGATGGCTCACTCGTTGGAGTTGCGCGTTCCCCTCGTGGACCTTTGGTTGACGAGGAGCGCGCGGGCGGCCCAGTTCGAGCCGGCACGGTCCGGAGGCAAGAAGGCGGTTGCCCGTCACGCCGCCGAGCTACCGCCGTCGGTCATCAAACGTGCGAAGTCGGGCTTCATGGTCCCGTCCGACAGCTCCACCCGAGGCCGCCGGACGCATTGGGGATTGCACGCGCGCTCCCGGGCCCTCGCCGTCCTTGCACACTTCGGCGTCGAATTGCAGGCGGCACGGGTGCCGCGGGCGCGGATGGGCTGGCGTCCTCCTCGGACATCTCGAACCGGACCATCGCCTACCGCCGGAGCCGATCACCAACGAGGGCGTGCGATCAGTCGTCCGCGTGGCCCCCAGCACGGCGCTCGCGTGCTCGTGTCCACCCTGCCGCCATGGGCCGGAGGGGTGCGGACCATGACCCAGTTCGTACTCGATTGCCTCTACGACGGCGGGTTTGAGCCGGTCGTGGGTTACTACCTGCCCTACTCGGTCGACCCGGCACTCTCCGTACCGGCATTCGCCCTGGGCCGGCGGACTGTACGGGAGAGGCAATTCTGGGACGAAGCCGGCACCGAGCGTCATGAGATCGGCGCCTGGCTACCAGAGCTCGAGTTCATGCACTATCAAGCAACGCGGCCCTGGAGAGACCTTGTCGCGTCCTCTCGCTTTCACATGGCCGTGTCCGGAAACTGCTTCGCGGCGCTTCACTACGCGCGCCTCAAGATACCGTTCCTCAATTGGGTGGCAACGCCCTGGCGGGAGGATCGTCGGCAGCGCGAGGCTTGCTTCAACCCGTGGCGACGCGCCTTCGATGCGGCGTTGGTTCGGCCGGTGGCCACGAGGATGGAGCGCGAAGTGCTCCGCGTCGGGACCCTGCTCGCGCTCAGCGAATACACGCGGAGAGGACTCGATGCCATTGCCGGTCGGCCCGCGGTCGAAGCCATCATGCCGAACCCGATCGACCTGGCGTTGTTTCGGCCGGATCCCGCGCGCGTCGTCCCTCTCCGCGTCGGTTTCACGGGTCGGCTCAGTGACCCTCGCAAGAACGTCGAGCTTCTCCTCGAAGCCGTGGCGGCCTGCCGGCAGCGCGGTTTGCCGGTGACGGCCGTGCTCGTCGGCGGCGAGCTTCTTCGATCGGCACGGGAAGCCCTCGAGCGGCTACGCCTGAACGGCAGCGTCGAGGTCCATTCCCATGTCGCTCGCGAAAAGCTGCCGGCGTTTCTCCAAACCCTCGACGCGTATGTCGTACCTTCGACCCAGGAAGGCCTCTGCATCGCCGCGCTCGAGGCGATGGCGTGTGGATGCCCGGTCGTGTCGACACGCTGTGGCGGTCCCGAGGAGTTCGTTCTCGATGGCAAGACAGGCTATCTTTCGAGCTTCGAGGTGATGGATCTGGCCGCCGCGATCGAGAAGACGGTCCGCAGCCCCACCGTTCGGAGCGGGTTGTCGGAGGGGGCGCAGCGGCTTGTCGAGACCCATTACGGCGAGCAATCCTCCAAGGCGACCTTCTGGCGAGCCTTCAAAGTCGCGTTTCCGAGCTCCTGAATGCCAACCATACTGATCACGGGTGGCGCCGGTTTCATAGGCACGAATGCTGTCGTTCGCTTCGCCGAGCGGGGATGGAATGTCGTCGCCGTGGACAACCTGTCACGGCCGGGCGTTGGTGAGAACCTGCGGTGGGCAAAGGAAAAGCGGACGTTCCAATTCTTCGAAACCGACATCCGGGATCAGGAAGCGATCGCGAGAATCGTCGCCACGGCGCGAGCCGATGTCGTCCTGCATCTGGCGGGCCAGGTCGCCGTCACCTTGTCCGTAGCGGATCCTCGGGCCGACTTTGAAAGCAACGCCGTCGGGTCGCTGAACCTCCTGGAAGCGGTACGCCACCACTGTCCGGACGCCTTTTTCCTCTACGCCTCGACGAACAAGGTCTACGGAGACCTCACCGACGTTGGCGTGGTCGAGAAGAACGGGCGCTACGAGCTGGAGAACCTGCAGTACGGAGTGAACGAAGCTCATCCCCTGCGGTTCCACTCGCCTTACGGTTGTTCCAAGGGTACGGCTGACCAGTATGTGCTCGACTACCACAAGAGCTTTGGCCTTCGAACTGTTTCCATGCGGCAGTCGTGTATCTATGGCCCGCACCAGTTTGGTGCGGTGGATCAGGGGTGGCTGGCCTGGTTCGTCATCGCCACTGAAACCGGCCGCGCCATCACCATCTATGGCGACGGCAAGCAGACGAGGGACGTACTGCACGTCGATGACTTGATAGCGGCCTACGAGGCCGCCATCGAGCGCCGCGACGCGGCCGCCGGACAGTCTTTCAACATCGGAGGGGGGCCTTCAAACGCGCTGTCCCTTCTCGAGCTCGTGCGCATACTCGAATCGGGCCGCGGATCGCTGCCTATCTCTTGGGCGGATTGGCGGATCGGTGATCAACGGGTCTTCGTGTCCGACATCCGGAAGGCGGAGAGAGTCCTGGGATGGTCTCCTCGCATCGGCGTGTCGGACGGCATTCTGCAGCTCCGCGCATGGGTTCGGGAGAACCGCTCGCTGTTCTGAGGCGGCGACGGCGCGGGTCGAAGAGCACTCGCCCGACTCCGCCTACGATTTGCGCGCAGGCTTGTTCAGCACTCTAGCCAGCTTGGAGCGGGCACGTTGCGGCAGCGTCCAGCCGTTCGCCCAGTAGAAGCGCCAGGAGCTCCAGTGCGCATACCGATCAGCCCACGGTGTGCGCAACTGCGTCGCCTCTGTTCGGTGAATGTCGAGTATCGACCTCAGATACTGCTTGTTTCTATTCTCCACGGACAGGGACTCTTCCCAGATTCGGCGGGCGTACGCGCCAAGTCTCGGTGCATCTCGCTTGCGCTCGAGGAGAGTCGCCAGGATCGTGGAGGTCCGTGACTCCCGAATCCGAATCGAGCACTCCTCCCAGGCGATTCCATCAATGGGCACCCATTCGTCTGAGATCACGACCGGGCATCGCCCGAGGGCCATGACTTCGAACAGCCGATACGTAGAAGGAGACCATCCGCGAGGACAAAGGACGAACGAGCTGTCCAGCGCGAGCTCGATGAAGGCCCTCTTCTGGACGTCGGTGTGCTGATGGAATGTCTGCTCCACCTGCTCGATCACGCCGTCGGCACGACCAGAGAGTTCCCGCGCCATCGCCTTTCGAACTGGATGAGACGCAAGGGTCCCGCAGAAGGAGAACAGGAGGCGAGGCGTTGGCTCATCAAGGCTCGAGCCGGTTGGTCGCGCCGCTTGCGCATATTCGTTGTATGTCCGCGGATAAGCGCATGCCCGGTGGAGCAGAGGATCGAAGGTTCGCGTGTTCAACGAGGTGTAACAGCCGGGAAGGTGACCACGGCCGTGGTCGTCATAGTTGATCGTGAAAACCCTGTCGCTGAACTCTCGTAGCCAGGAGTCTCGAAGCGAATCCTTGTAATCCCAGCGCTTGAAAGAGAACTGCTCGAACAGGACGATGACGTCAGCCTCTCTCGCGGCATCGACGAACTCGACGCCCTCCTGGCCGCGGTTGTAACGCTGGAAGTTCGCGAGCAGCCGATCATCTTCGGTCGCGAGGGAACATACGTCCCTGGTTGGCAGGTAGACACGCATCGGGCTCGTTCGAAGCTGGGTAGCGCAGGATAGCAGCATGCGCTTGAAGTGCGCGTGGGAAGGGTGCTACGAAGGCGGGCCACGACATGCGCTTCCTGTTCCTCAACCAGTTCTATTCTCCTGATCCCGCCCCTACGGGCCGGTACCTGCACGAGGTGGCGACCGAGCTGGTGGGCAGGGGACACGAAGTCCGCGCTGTCTGCTCCCGCAAGGCCTATGGCACGGGCGAGGACCTCGGTCCGGGGCAGGTTCTCGATGGGGTCGATATCCGGAGGGTGCGCGGCGCGCCCGTCGGCGGGATGTCGCTGCCTGGCCGTGCGGCTCAGCATCTGGCGTACTTCGCGCAGGCGGCGGCGCACGCCGCGTTCCGATCGCCGGCGCCCGATCTCGTGCTCGCCGCGACCAGTCCGCCCTTCCTGGGTCTGGCCGCCGCTCTCGCCGGCCGCTGGCGAGGCACCGCCCACGCCGAGTGGACGATGGACGTCTACCCCGATGTCCTTCAGGCCCACTGGCGCACGGGCGATCACGGATGGGCGGATCGACTCCTCGAAGCCGTCGCCCGCTTCCAGTTGGAGGGAGCGGAGCTCGTCCTCACGCTCGGGACCTGCATGGCCGGCCGCGTGGCGCGATACGTCTCCGACCGCTCACGGGTGAAGACGGTTCCGCTGTGGAGCGCGGTCGATGCCGACGATGGCGATCGCACGTCGGAATGGCGGGCTCGGCGCGGCTGGCGTGAGGAAGACCTCGTCTTTCTCTACTCCGGCAACATGGGCCGGGGACATCGGTTTGGGGAGTTCCTGGAAGCGGCGCGCAAGCTCGGGCCCGGGGGTCCGGTCTGGGCGTTCGTGGGAGATGGCCCTCGGCGCGTGGAGGTCGAACGCTTCCACGACGCGCACGCCGACGCTCGTGTCGAGTTGCTTCCCTATGTGGCCTCTGGCGACGTCGGGGCAAGCCTAGGCGCCGCCGATGTCCATCTGGTCAGCCTCTCGAAAGGCTGGGAAGGACTGATCGTCCCGAGCAAGCTGCAATCCGCGTTCTCGATCGGCCGCCCCGTCATCTTCGTTGGGCCCGGCGAGAACGACGCGGCCGGTTGGATCCGCGAGTCAGGCGGGGGTTGGATCGTCGAGGAGGGCGACGTGGAAGGACTCCTGCGCGCCGTCCAGGAGTGCGGGAGTCCAACCGAGCGTGCCCGCCGCGGCTGGGCGGCCCAGGACTACGCGCGTATTCACTTCGACGGAAAGCGCAACCGCGAAAGGGTGGCCGACCTGCTCGAAGAGTGCGCGTCCGTCGGCCGCAGCGCGCAGTAGGAG
>Ga0070698_100004066_pt1 | contig 16087 bp, 16 predicted proteins | sample KBSK1502metaG_FD_65477 | JGI IMG/M metagenome (GOLD analysis project Ga0070698, IMG submission 65477) | Corn, switchgrass and miscanthus rhizosphere microbial communities from Kellogg Biological Station, Michigan, USA - KBS K1-50-2 metaG | ecosystem: Host-associated > Plants > Roots >...
GCGTAGACGCGGAGCAGGTCATGGCAGGAGAACCGGCCTGGGGGCCGTTCGTGGAGCAGGTGTGCCCTGGTTAGCTCGCCGAGTGTCTGGCGCGCCTGGGATCTGGGTACTCCAGCCAGGCTGGCAGCGGCCGGAGCGGAGATGTCGGGGCCGGGGTGGACTCCCATCAGCCGGAACATTCTCGCCGCCGCCGGGTCCAGGTCCTGGTAAGACCAGGTGAACACGGTCCGCACCGTGGTGCGCTCGTCCCCGCCGGTTGCCAGCACGTCCAGCCGGTGCTGCAGGTCAGCCAGCTCTGCGGTGAGGTCTGCTAGCGCAACGCCCTCGCGCGTCACGGCCAGCTGGGCGGCCACCCGCAACGCTAAGGGGAGCCGACCGCACTGGTCGGCCAGCTTTACCGCGGCATCGGGGTCATCGTCCACCCTGCTGCCGATCAGGCCCCGGAGCAGGCTGACCGCCTCGGGTAATGGCAGAAGGTCCAGCTCCAGCTGCACCGCGCCATCGCCGGCCACCAGCCCGCCGAGCGCATCCCGGCTGGTCACCACCGTAACGCAACGGGGGCTGCCGGGCAGCAATGGCCGGACCTGCTCGGCATGGCGCGCGTTGTCCAGCACCACCAGGAACCGCCGCCCGGCCAGCAGGCTGCGGTATGCCGCGGCGCGCTCATCAGCGCCGCTGGGAATGTCCTGGCCCGCCATGCCCAGGGCGCGCAGGAAACCAGCCAGCGCGTCACTGGCTAGCATCGGCGGGGACGAGGGATCGTAGCCGCGCAGGTCGATATAGAGCTGGCCGTCGGGGAACTGGTTGGCGACCTGGTGCGCCCAATGCACCGTCAGCGCCGTCTTCCCTACTCCGGCCATCCCCCCGATCGCCGAGATCACCGCCGCCGCCGACCTGCTGGCGCCAGCCTGGTCCAGCAGACCCGTCAGCGCCGCCAGCTCATTTCGGCGGCCGGTGAACTGCCGGACCGGACCCGGGAGCTGCCGGGGCACAATCCCCCCGTTGACAGCGTGAGCCAGCCGATCACCCGGCCCCGTAATCATAGATCCCGCTCCGTCGGCGGCCGGCCGCCGCCCGGCGGCGGCGGCGAACTCCACGCGTGCCTCCACGGGCAGCCCCAGTGCATCGGCTAGGCGACGCACCGTGTCCGGATACGGCCACCTGGCCCGGCCGCGCTCCAGATTGCTGATCGTGCGGACGCTCACGCCTGACCGTTCCGCCAGGTCCTGCTGGGATAGCCCGGCCGACCGGCGGCAGGCATACAACCGCGCGGCGAACGCCGCGCCGTCTGCGGTCATTCCGGGCCTTTCAGGTCTCGGTGGCCACCAGCGATGACCCGCCCCCGAGATGCGAGCTTTCTGGACCAATCGGAACCTTACGCCGAGCCGCCGCTCGGCGCGGTGTAGATCAACGCGCGCCCGGACTACACCCCGCCCTATGCCCCTTAAGCCGTCACCGAAAAACGGTCGCATGAAATGGCTCGGACGAGAAGAAAACATGGCTGTGCCTGAAGGAAGGGAGGTGATTCGAATGATCAAGACAGAACGGACCACGGCCGTCTCCCGTCATCACCGCCTGCCCGGGGCTGGAACCGCAGCCGGGACAGGGTGCGTGGCCATACCCGCACTCCGCAACTGGTCGAGCTGGGCCATGGTCACCCGCCGCCATACTGAGCGGATGGAGCAACCGTGGCCCTCGGCGAAGTACTTCGACGGCTGGTACGCCGACATGGCCGGGTCGGCAGTTAAAGACGAGATCATGCAGCGCCATCTGGGCCTGCCGCCACATCTGCTGTCCACCAGCCTCCTCGGCTGGGAAGGGATCGCTGAGGTCGTGGAGGCCCTACGCCTGTCACCCGGCGACATCCTGCTGGACCTCGCCTGCGGCCGCGGGGGATATGGCCTGGAGATCGCCGCCCGGTCAAGGGCCCGGCTGGTCGGGGGCCTTGTCCGCCGGGTCATCGCCACCGCGACCGCACCGTTAGCCGCTCAGCCAATTCAGCCAATGAGATAGAGCCGCGTGTCATCGGGTCTCGGTCCGGTCAGGAGTACTGCTTACAGAGCGGGGTGAAGCCGGCCCGGGCCGTGCATCTTCCTTTTGGATCATCTTGATCCGGTTTACGTTGCCCTTGGCTGCGCGCTCCTGGGCAGCGGGCGGCGAGTGGCATGATCGGCCGCGTGACGCTGCTGCTGTCCCGGTCCGACCTGGAACGCCTGCTGGATGTGGGCGCCTGCCTCAGCGCGCTGGAACAAGGGTTCATCACCGGTTCCCCGGTCATCGGCCCGCAGCGGATCCGTACGGACCTGCCCGGTGCGGGCACAGCCACTGTCTTGATCCCAGGGCTGATCACGGGCATCCCCGCATACACGGTCAAGGTGAACGCCAAGTTCCCCGGGGCGCGACCTGCCCTGCGCGGCGTGGTCTGCCTGCACGATCTCGCCAGCGGCGAGCTTCTCGCGGTGGCGGACTCGGCGACCGTGACGGCATGGCGGACGGGTCTTTCAGGGGCGCTGGGCACGCATGCGCTTGCCCGCCGCGATGCCGCAGTGGTTGCGGTCATCGGCGCCGGCGCCCAGGCCGATCTCGTGCTGCACGGTCTTGCCGCGCTCCGGCCGCTCGGTCACCTGCTGGTCAATGACCTTGATCCCGGCCGGGCCGCGGGCTTCGCCAGCCGCCATGGCACCGGGCCTGGTATGTCTTCCGAGGTGATCGACGACGCGGCCGGGGCTGCGCGCGGTGCCGACATCGTCGCGCTCGCCACCTGGTCCCGTGAGCCGCTGCTGGACGTGGCCGACGTGCGGCCCGGGACGCACATCACCTCGCTGGGCGCCGATGAGCCCGGCAAGGCCGAACTGGCCGCCGGCCTGCTGCGGGGCAGCCATGTCATCGTGGATGACGTGGCTCTCGCGGTCGCGATGGGCGCGCTGGGCAACGCCGGGCTGAGTTCAGCCAACGCGGCGGGCACCCTGGCCCAGGTGCTTCAGGGCCGGGTGCCCGGCCGCCGTGACACCGATGAGATCACCATTTACGCACCGGTCGGGCTGCCGTGGCAGGACCTGGCGATGACCTGGGTTGCCTATCGCGGCGCAGTGGACAGCGGCACTGGCGTTGAGTTCGATTTCCTCAGCTGATGCAGCCTCTGGTGCGATGATGGCACCGGGCGAGACGATCACGGCTGGCATCCAGCCTGTTATCTGTGCTGGGCGGTAAGCAGGACTCGTTTGCGTAGCAACGGCAGCCCGGCTCGCCCGTACATCTGTCTTTTGATCATTGTGTGGTTGACGCGGCCTTCGACGGGGCTGGATCGCGGTGTGGATCTGGCTGACCGAGAGCCCGGCGTTCACTGTGTCCGGGGCCGCTGAGCTGTGGCCGTGCGCCGACGTGGTGGTATCGGAAGGCCACTGCGGCCGGGGCATCTCCTCGTCAGCCGCCTGCGGAGGCGAGGGTGTCCCAGGCGGCCATCGCGCAGGTGATGACGGTTTCCAGGTCGGCGCGGGTAGCGCCGTCGCGGGCCTGCACGGACAGGCCCTGCACCACGGTGGTGTAGTAGCGGGCGATGGCGTCCAGGCTGGCCGGTGACGCGGCGAGGTCGCCGTCGGCGACGCCACGGGCGAGCCGGTCTCTTATCTCGGCGAGCATGCCGCGGCGCAGGACGGCCAGGAACTCCCGGACGCCGGAGTTCTCGATGGCGCCGGTAGGCGCGGCGAGGATGAGCATGCAGTAGTGCGGGATGCCCGGGCGGGTGATCTCATCGGCGGTGGCGCGCAGCATGGCCTGGATCGCGGCGCGCGCGGTGGGCTGCTCGCGCAGCGCGCGCCTGGGCGGCTCGCCCGAGGTCGCACCGTAGAGCGCCATGACCTGGCGGAACAGCGCCTCCTTGCTGCCGAAGCAGGCGTAGAGACTGGCCGAGGCGATGCCCATGGCCTGGGTCAGGTCGCTGAGCGAGGTTCCCTCATAGCCCCGTTCCCAGAACACGTCCAGCGCCTTGCGCAGGGCTGTGTCCGGATCGAATGCGCGGGGCCTGCCGCGAGTAGGCATCGTGGATACGTCCCTAGTACTTCTTTGCCGTTCGATCAAGTTTACCTTGACTCTCACCGAGGTGGCATGACATTATTTTTTAGTCGTTCGATAAATAAATCTGGCCTGGTCATGGCAGGACTCGCCCGCAAGGCCCCGCCGATCACATCACACAACAGGAGCAGCAACATGACCATCGAAGGCAAGACCGTCCTGGTGACCGGGGCCAACCGCGGCATCGGGCAGGCGCTAGCCGCCGAGGCCCTGGCCAGGGGCGCCAAGCGGGTCTATGTCGGCACCCGCCAGCCCCTGGCCCACCCCGACGCGCGGGTCACGCCCCTGATGCTGGACGTCACCAGCACGGCGCAGGTCCAGGCGGCCGCTAGCCAGGCCGGGTCGCTGGACATCCTGATCAACAACGCCGGCATCTTGGTGCCCGACCTCCTGACCGACCCTGCCCCGCTCGAACGCCACCTTGCCGTCAACCTCTTCGGCACCCACGCCGTGACCCAGGCCTTCTTGCCGGCGCTGATCCGCTCCCGCGGGGCCATCATCAACATCCTGTCGGTGAACTCCCTCGCTCCCTTGCCATTCATCCCGTCTTACTCGATCTCGAAGGCGGCCGCGTTCTCCCTGACCCAGTCGCTGCGCGCATTCCTGGCCGGGCAGGGGGTCAGGGTTCACGCGGTCCTGGCCGGCCCCGTAGATACCGATATGACGCGCGGCTTTGACATACCCAAGGCCTCCCCCGCAGCGGTCGCCCGGGCCATCTTCGACGCGGTGGATAACGGGGAGGAGGACATCTTCCCCGATCCGGCGTCAGCGCTCATGGCCGACAGCTGGCGCAGCAGCGCGGCCAAGACGCTCGAGCAACAGTTCGCACAACTGGTGCCCGTCACCTCATGAGCAAAGGGGACAGGCTCAACCCGGAGCCTGCGACCTAGCCCTGCGGCTGACGTCGGCGGCGTAGGCGGCCCAGTCCCCGGCGGAGATCTTCTGTTACTGGACGGCGGCCTTGATGTGGATGCCGAGTGTCTTGGCCAAGATGGCGGCCGGGACGTCGGCGGCCAGGGTGAGCAGGGCGGTGCTGCGGCCCTGCTGCGGGCTGATCCCGAGGGCGTGGAGCCGCCGGGCGAGCGCGTCTTCGGTCAGCGCGCTTCCCGGCTGGCGTCCCGGGAACAGCCAGGGGGAAGGGACGTTGAGCAGGCTGCTGCCCGGTGCCCTTCGGCCGGCGGCGAGCGCGGTGACGAGGGCGTCCAGCGGGGCGGGCAGCACGATCGGGCGGCTGCCCAGGCGCAGCAGGGTGCGGCCGTCCTCGTGCAGGACGTGCTCGGTCGTCAGGGCGGTGATGACGTTGAGCTTCTCGGCGTAGAGCAGGACCAGGAGCCCGGCGACCCGGTCGGCGGCGGGGCAGGCCGTGGTACGTGCGAGGCGGCTGGTCAGGGCTTCCCGGCGCCCGGCGCGGGCGCCGGGAACGCCACGACCCGCCCGCTGGGCTGCGCCGGCTCGGGTCCGCCGAAGTGCTGGCCGACGACGAACAGGTGCGGGTCCTGGCCCCGGCTGAGCGCGCAGGCGAAGGCGCCACGGTCCAGGTTGACCGTGGCCAGCACCTCACCGCCCTCGCGCACCCGCACGCAGTGCTGGTTGCCCACGTCGGCGTACCAGACGGCGCCATCGGCATCCATGCAGATCCCGTCTGGGTGGTCGCCGGGCGTCTCCGCCCACACCCGCCGGTTGCCGAGGCCGCCGTCCGGGCTGATGTCATATGCCGTGAGCCGGTTGGCGTACGACTCAGCGACGATCAGCGTTCCGCCTTCCGGAGTGATCGCCATCCCGTTCGGGAACGCGACGTCGCCGGCGACCTGACGGACATTGCCGTCTGGCGTGGCGAGCACCACGAGACCCGGCGCGAACTCGCCGCCGGGGAAGTCGAAGCCAATGGTATTGACGTAGGCGTTGCCCCGATCATCGACCACGATGTCATTCCACGGTTTGGCTGAGACTCCGGACAGGTCAGCATGCGTGACCAGCGACCCGTCGGGCTCGAGGCGCAGCACCCGGCGCTGCGCAGAATCCACCACCAGCAGCCGCCCGTCCGGCAGGAAATCGATGCACATCGGGAACGATGGGACGGTCACCACTACCTCGTGGCTGCCGTCGATGCCGAGCGCGATCACCTGGTTCGCGCCCCAGTCAGAGAACCAGAGCCGTCCGTCGTGCCAGCGCGGTGACTCGCCGAAAACGACCCCTTCCATCAGGACTTCAGCTACGCCCACCTTGAGCCTCCTTCTCGCCGACGCCTGGTAAGGCAGACCGCGCCAGGCTCCAGAACTCATCGCGCACCCCCCGCCTCCGCCGACGCCGCCTTCTGAGTCTGCTCCTCCGCCGCCACCCTGGCCCGGCCGAACACCTTGCTCGGCTAGAGGCGGGCCAACTCCACCGGCCCCACTGGCCATCGAGGCACTCGCGGCTAGAAAAGCACTCAAAGCCCGGCACCACGAGGATCGCCACTCACGAAAGGCGCGCGCTCCAGTGGTCGCATGGTTGAGCGCCCGGTCAGGATGGATCGGCGAGCGCTGCGCCGAACTGCGCGAGACCTGCCAGGTCGAGAGGGACACCGAGGGACTCAAGCGTGGTGCGAGCGGCGTAAAAGCTCGCCCTGAGCGCGGTTGGTTCCGTTCGCCTTGTTCGAGTAGGGCTCTGGCGAGCAACGCACGCGTGCGAGCCCGGTCGTATCCCTCGCCACTCGCCAAAGTCACGGAGGCAGCGGGGAGAATCGCTCCTGCGCCAGCCGGTCCCAGGCGGTACTGATCCCGGCTCCCGGTGAACAGGGGGCGCCTGGCCGACGGGGCGGAACCTGCCGGCCACCGGGCAGAAGCTCGCCGGTGTCGTCGAAGAGCACCACTCCGTTGCAAAGCAGGCTCCAGCCTTGTTCTGGGTGAGCGGCCACGGTGCGGGCGGCGTCATGGTCGGGAGCAGTCGCCGCAGGGCACGGGGGAACGTGAGGACACGCCGCAGACCGGGCGCTGGATGAACACCCTGCCTGTGCATCCCGGCTAGGCGCTGACGTGATCATTGCGTGCCCCCTGGATCGTCCGTGGCGCTGCCGCGCCATGGGTCAGAGGGTGCGCCCGGGAGCCGGCTGGACACAAGGGGAGACCTCCCCATGCAGTGTCACGTTCCCAGGCCAGCCAGCGGTACCCGTCGGTCTCGACGGCCCCGCGGAACTCCCCGAGCGGGCGGTCGGCGAGGTCGAGCATCTGGGGTGGCCAGCGCGGCCCGCCCAGCCAGCGTTGAGTGTCTGGGTCGGTGAACCAGGGCTCTGCCAGTGGCAGGTGACGTCGTTCGAATGGCCGCAGCCGCAGGTCAGGCATGCGGTGACCGGCGCTGGGACGTGGCACGGCAGGTCAGCCGCCCGCCTGCTCAGTCTCAAGGTGCTGGAGGATGCTCCTGGGCCAGCCAATGTGGATGGTGTCCCCGCGCTCTTCCATCCAGCCAATGATGAAGCGCCATTCGTCCACGGCCTCGGCCAGCCTGCCCTGGCGTTCCAGCAGGAACGCGGCGCTGAAGCGCATACTGATCCCGTAGTCGTCTGGGGCCAGGGTGAAGGCACGGCGCCAGCTTGCGAGCGCCTCGTCGGGATGGCCGGTGGCCGCGAAGGCATTGCCCTGGAATTCGGTGAGCGCCGGGTCGTCGGGGGCGATCTCCAGGCCCGCGCGAATCGTCTGGGCTGCCTTGCCGTACTCACCGGCGCGCAGGTAGGCGGCGGCGAGCAGCCGGTAGCCGCTGGGCTCGCCCGGAACATCGACGACCCGCTGCTCGTAGCGCGGGATCACCGTGTCCAAGATCCCCCAGCGCGCCCAGCGCCACGAAGAGCTGGAAATGGGGCTTCTCCTGCCCCGGGTCCGCGTCGATGGCCCGCTGGTAATGCACGGCGGCGTCGCGGATGGCGTAACGGCCGTGGCACTCACGCAGGTACCCGTACTCCCGCAGCAGGCGGGCGTCGCTGGGGCTGCGCTCGAGCGCAGCCTCGTAAAGCGGCTTGGCTTGCTCGTAGTAGCGCTCGTCTCCGGTGGCCTCGTAACGCTCGCGGAGTTCTTCCTTGTCCACCGTGTTCTGCCTTCCAGGTGTGCGGGCGGCGTGGCCCGAAACGGACGGTGGGACCATCAGTGCTTCATTAGCTGGCCAGCGCCCGCTGGTCGCAGGGTCGTCCTGATGGCCACTTTCTCCCCGTCTCCAGGTGGGGTCGACCGGTTTTCGCTGCGCGGCAGCGGGCGCTTCGGCCGGACCTGCCCCGGCCGTCAGGGGCTTGCCTGTTGACGCGCCGTCCCGGCGAACCTAGCGTGGCGTCAAGGAGACGGGCCGGGCCGGTGCTGCTGATTGTCATGTACGAGTCGCAGACGTGGCGCGTCCGTCCGGGAGGCGAGCCGTTCACCTTCGGCCGGGCCGCAGCATGCTCGGCTGTCCTGCCCGCCATCGACCGCGGCGTCTCACGCAACGCCGGGAGCTTCCGCTACCACGACGGGTCCTGGTGGCTGCATAACGACAGCAGCTCCTCGGTCCTGTGCGTGCTCGGCGACCGCGGCTTCCGGGTGGATCTTCCCCCCGGGATGCGCGTGCCGCTGCAGCAGTGGCACGCCAAGGTAACCCTGAACGGCGCGCTGGACAGCTACATCCTGCGGCTGCGGCTGCCCGATCTTGACGATGCGCCCGACCCCGCGCAGCCGGCACCAGCCGCCTCCGTGACCGGGGAGCGCGCCGTGACCAGCACCCGCCACCGTGCCCCGCTGACCGGCAGTGACCGGCTGGTCCTGGCGGCGCGGTTCGAGGCCTACCTGACCTGGCGGCACGCCGGGAACCCGGCGCCGGCCAGCGCCCGGGAGACCGCGGAGCGGATCGGCTGGCAGGCCCACACGGTGGCCAAGCGGTGCGAGAACATCAGGGACCGCTACGCGCGCCTGGGTGTCCCCGGGCTGCGCGGGCCGCGAGCCCTGGAGCAGCTGGCACTGCTGCTGGTCTCCACCGGCGAGCTTACCGCCGCCGACCTGCAGCTCCTGCCCGCCAAGGCCCAATCCGGCTGAACCCAGCGGCCGCCGGTCGGCAGGGGCATCACCTTCCCGTTCACTCCCCCGGCGACTGATCGGCGCGGCTGCCATAGCCCGCGCCGCCGCGCTGACACCGGTGGCCGCGCTCGCCGCCACATCCTCCCCCGAGAGCCGGATCGTGGCGCCGCCGACCGCCAGATGGGGAGGCCTCCCCATATCCGTATCCGCCGAGGGCGGTACGGACTCTTAAGCAGTGCATTGGGTCCTTAGCCGTCTAGCGCAAGGGGGACGCCATGCAACTTCCCACTCATTCCCCGGGGCGAGTGGCTTCCCCGGGGCGAGTGCCGCGCATGACCTCACAGGGGGACATCATGATCACGTCAACACCGCAGCGGCGAAAAGCAGAGGCCGAAGTGCCGAGCTGGACCGCGAAGGGCCGGGCAACACCGTACTCAGGGCGGGGGGGCCCAGCGCTGCGGCGCCTTGCCGTTGCGGCCGTCGCAGCCTTCACGCTGGCCCTCGGCACTGCTTGCGCGGGGACGGCGCCATCGGCACATGTTGCAGCTACCGCGAGCCCGCGGTCACCGGCCATGCAGCGGCCGGTGACCGGCACCAGCCAGGCAGCCAAGACAGCTGCGGCTGCGCCGACGCCGCCGGCGTCGCAGCCGGCTCTGGCATCCGGGTACGCAGGGCCGCACTTCGACACCCCGCAGGCTGCCATGACCTATCTGGCAGCCGCATACAACCGCGCTGACATCACGGCGCTGCATCACGTCACCGAACCGCGGGCCTTCAGCCGCTTGATGCGCATGCGCTCCGACGCCATCAACCTCCGGCTCGAGTCCTGCAAGGCGAATCCCCGTGGCGACTACACGTGCTACTTTCGCCACGACTTCCCGGCTCGCGAGCACAAGTCCGGACACGGCGAGGCGGTATTCATCTCGGCGCCAGCACTCAATCCTGGCTGGTACATGTACCAGTTCCAAAGCTGCGACTGACCGTGACAGCACCGGACGACAGCCGCTAGATCAAGCACGCCGTCGCCTCACGCTAGGCCGGACAAGGCCCGGCGAACAGCCTCAGCACGGTCCTGATCCGTCGGACATTTCCTGGCCACGCCGAAACCCTACGCCCGGGCCCAGTCAGATCCGGGTCATCACCGAGCGTGGCCAACGGCCGAGAACATGAACACGCACCTCACCGCCGACCGGTGCGCATTTGGTCTTGCTGAACTGATCGACTTGCCCCATTCATAAGGAGGCTGGTTGACTAGCTTGCGGCCTAGCTGGAGGCAGGCGTCTCCGGCGTGCCTGGCAGGCCGGAGAATATTCTCAACGCCGCCTGCCTAAGTGATCGGTCGCGCTCTGCCCGGCCATGACGTTCATGCTGCGTTCGCTTTGCGGAACGCAGTCGCCTTGCTGTTCTGGTCCTTTTGGGGGAATAGTGGGTGGCGCCTACGCCAGGCACCTAGCTGGCGCTACTGTCGTGAGGGACTCCAGATGTGCAACCAGAACGAGTGGATCGTGCGCGAGGCCTTCCTGGCCTACGACCGGGGCGACGTCGCGCGGATGATGGACTTCGTGGACCCGGACCTGGAATGGACCTACCTCGATCCAGGCCTGGAGGACCCGCAGCCGCAGATCTGTCATGGCCGCGCGGAGCTGGAGAAGGCGCTGCGCCGACAGGCGGACCTGGGGCTGCGGGCCGAGCTGGAAGCGGTCGTCGCCGCCGGTGATCGGGTGATGCTGGTAATGCGAACGCCGGGGATCGATGAGTACCGGCACCGGCAGGCCGATGACCGGACATATGACGTTGTCACAGTCCGGGACGGGCTAATCGTCGGACTGCACGCTTGCCGCGACCGCAGCGAGGCGCGGTCGCTCGCCGGAATCGGCTAGGCGACCCGGCTGGGAGCCAGCTGCGCGCAGGCTTTCCACTCTCCACTAGCCGAAGATGCCGGCAGCCGAGGTACCAGGCGGGAAGCTGTGGCCGGGCGGGGTGCTCGACCTGCGTACCCGGGGCAGTCCGACGCAGCGGAACTCGTCCTGGAGCCCTGCGAGGATCTTGCGATAGAGGAAGGACCATGACGGGTTTCCGTGCAGTAGAGGCACGGTCTCGCCGGACCCTGCGGTGGCGTAGTAGATGCGCACGCCGCCTAGGTCGAGGAAGTGGTGCTCGGCAGGGAAGAGCGCCAGCCCATCTGTAAGCCGGCCGCCGCTATTTGCGCCGAGAGCGCCGACCAGCGCCGCGCGGAACACGTGCGCTCATGAGGAGCGGTTCAAGATCAAGCTGGCCTTGCTGGACTCGAAGCATTTCTCATTTGCCGGCATTATGACCCAGGCCACACGCACCACGGCCTGTGCGATCGGTGCGGGTACTCGAAGGATCAGGCCGGGCGTGACAGCGCGCGGGTCAGAGCGGGCGCTACCTCGGCCAGCCTTCTGATCGGCTGGCTGATACCGCCACCGAGTCTGGCCAGCGCCGCAGCAGCGCGCGCCGATTCCGGTGTGGGGAGCGGGCACAGCACATCCAGCCGGTCGATACCCGCTAGTGCCGACGCCGGGTCGTCACCTGCTGTCCGCAGGCAATCGGACAGCAGGATGGTGACCCGCTCGCCGGTAGCCGGGCCGGCCAGCTGCCTCGCTGCCGCCCGGAGGCCGCGGGCCAGGTCGGTCATCCCGTGCCCGCGCAATCCGATCAGGTCGCCGACCAGTTCCTCGGGGACCCGACGGGCGTCGCGCGACTGCAGCACGGTGACGTCGCTGCCGAACGCGAGGACGCCCGGATCGAGCCGCCGGTCCGCCGCGAGAACTACGCCCGCTGCGGCGACCGCCGCAATGGCGACAGCGAGTCCGGACATCGAGCCGCTGGTATCGATCAGCAGGCACAGCGACCAATGGTGCGCGTGCCAGGACCGGGTAACCAGCTCCGCGTCAGCCGGAGGCCAGGTACCCGACAAGCGGTCGACCGTGCGATCCAGGTCGAGATCCCCCTCGCCGCCGGTGCTGGAGCCAAGCCGGCGGATACCGCGAGATCGACGCACGCCGACCGCCCCGAGCTGGACGAAGACCCGCGCCGCCAATTCCCGCGCGGCGGCGCTCAACTGCTGGTCAGTGGCCAGTGCTAGATCGGCGAGCAATGTCACCGCCGCGTCCGGGTCGGCCGCCAGCAACCGGGCGAGTGAGGAGTGGTCGAGCCGGCCGGCCCCCGGCGAGATGTCCTCGAACGAGTCATGCCTGGCGGCCAGTTCGGCACGACCGATGGTCCGCCGCGAGCTGCCTTGGGCGCGGCCGCGGCGCAGGTTGGAGCGGGAGGCGCTGCGTGGCTGGCGGCCCGCCGCTGCGGAGGACGGCAGGCCGTCAGCTTTTCCCAGACGATCACGCCCGTCCCCGCCGGGCTCCTGGACGCGAGGTGCGGGCCCCTCTCCGCCTGGCGGGCCTGGCGGGCCCGGCGGGCCCGGTGGGCCTGGCGGTATGAGCTCAGCCGGCCAGGTCTGGCCGATCAGCTCGTCGAGTACCGATTCCGGGCTGCGGTCACAGCCGTCGGCGATCCTGATCCGGCCGGACAGCGCAGCGTAGGCTGCATCCCTCGCAGTGTCACGCACCATGCCACGCTCGCCGCGCAGCCGTGCCAGCCCGGTGAGGAGCAGCACCAGGTCGATCGCGCCGCGCACCGAGGCGCCCATGCGCACGTCGCGATGATCGCGGGTGGCGCGGGTCAGGGCTACCGAGAACTCCACGACCTGGCCGTTCTCGCCCGTGACGGCCGTGGTGATCTGCTGCTCCGCTGCCGCGTCCTGATAGCCGAGCACCAACCGGCAGATCCGGTCAGCGATGGCCTGGCTGACCCGCGCGGTGCCGATTGCGTCGAACGGGTTCATCGCCGCAATCAGCCGGAAGTCGACGTCGGCCGTCACCATGCCAAGGCGGGGCACGGCGATCTCGCCCTCCGCGAGCACGGTGATCAGGACGTTCAGTGTCTCCTCGGGAATCCGGTTGAACTCCTCGAGGTACAGCAGTGCCCCTCCCCGCATTGCCTGCAGGAGCGGGCCATCGGTGAAGCTGGCCGCCACGTAGCCTTCAGCCAGGACCTGGGCTGGGTCGAACTGACCGACCAGCCTGGCAGGAGTTAGTTCCGCGTTGCCTTCGACGAAGACGAGGTTCTTGCCCGCGTGCCGAGCGATGTCGCGCAGCAGAGTGGACTTGCCGGTACCCGGAGGTCCCTCTATCACGACATGCCTGCCAGTCGCGAGCGCAACAGTCAGCACCTCGCGCTCCCGCCGCAGCCCGACGACCGGCGGAGGGCTGTCCGGCGCAGTCGTCACAGCGCCATCATGCCCAATGCCTGCCATGCTTGCGGCACGGCAGCACCGCTCCCGGCGCGCGGGCGCTGGGCCTGCTTGCCGCAGCGGCCGCGCGAGCGGGCAAGTCAGGAACTGGCGTGCAGGATGACACCGCGGATGTTCTTGCCGTCCAGCAGATCTTGGTAGCCCTCGTTGACCTGGTCAAGGGTGTAGGTGGTGGTGATCAGCTCGTCCAGCTTCAGGTCACCCGACCGGTACAGCTCCACCATCGCGGGGATGTCGTGGAAGGGGTCACCGGAACCGAACAGGCTGCCCTGGATGCGCTTCTCGAACAGGGTAAGGATGGCGCCGGGCAGCTCGATGGTGTTCTTGGCGGGATCGGACAGCCCCGTCACGACGACCGTGCCGCCCTTGCGGATGGCGTTGAACGCGTTCGTGACGACCTCGGAGGTCACCACTCCGACCGTGACAATGGCCTTGTCGGCGCCGACTCCCCTGGTCAGCTGAGTGATCAGCTCCTGGGCTTGCTCGGGGGTCTCGCAGCTATGCGTGGCGCCGAACTGCTCGGCCGCCTCCCGCTTGTTGGCCAGCGGGTCGATTGCCACCACGTTGCGGGCACCCGCCAGCGCGGCTCCCTGCACCGCGTTGATGCCGATGCCGCCGATGCCGTAAATCGCGATGGTGTCGCCAGGCTCGGTGGCCGCCGCGTGCACCGCGGAGCCGAAGCCGGTGGGAACCCCGCAGCCGATCAAGACGACCTTATCCAGCGGCAGGTCGTCGTCCACCTTGATGGCGGAGTTCTCGGAAATGGTGGCCCGCTCGGAGAACGTGCCGAGCATGCACATACCGCCAAGGTCCTCGCCGTTGTCGTGGAACCGGTAGGTGCCGTCGGGCAGTACACCGTCCAAGATGGTAGCGCCCATGTCACAGAGGTTCGACTTGCCGGTGGAACACCACCGGCAGTGGCCGCAGACCGGAAGGAACGAGCAGATGACATGATCGCCTGCCTTCAGCCGCGTGACGCCGGGCCCGACTTCCTCAATGACCCCAGCGCCCTCGTGGCCCCCTACGATCGGGAAGCGCGGCACGATGTCGCCGTGCCGCAGGTGCTCATCGGAGTGACACAAGCCCGCGGCCACGAAGTGGATCAGCACCTCGCCGGTCTTCGGCGGATCCAGATCAAGCTCGGTGACCTCGAAATCCTGACCTACCCCGCGTAGTATGGCGGCCCTGGTTTTCATGCACCCCTCCTGGTTCTCAGCCGTGGCCGCCAGTCCAGGGACCGTGATCCCTCGTGGGAGGACAGGCCGCAGGCACTGCGGCGCCGGCGAGATCGGCACGACATCGTAGCCGTGATTGCCACCATAGATCCGCCGCGACCTGGAAGGCCACCCCCCAAGAAAGAGGTGCGACGACCGCCGTCAAGGCCCGGCCGTTGTCTTCCATGCGGCGACGTACATGTGATCAGGACAGGGAACAGCTTCTATCTGAGCGCCGCCGAACTGCGCAAGCCACCTGCCGGCGTGCCGTAACCAGAAAGCTGGTCATCAGGTCAACGGCTCTGCGAGCACACGAAACCCGGCTTCGAGCCAGTGGCCCGGAGAAGCGGTCTAGCGGGGCGGCAACGGCGATGTGCTTGGAGGGGAGGCCACGCTAGAGGCTCGGTCACGGACGCACGAGACAACGGAGGTCATAGGCCTCTCTTAATCCTTACGTATGCCCGCATAGCATGCGCAGTGCCTTTATTGTAACTGCTCTACGATGAACCACCCGATAAAGGATGTGTTCTAACCTGCGCCGGACTTCAACCAAAAAACTGGTTACAGATTCGTTTGGGCGTAAGGCTTCGCCGGGTAAGGTTACGCGTATACAACCCCCTTTGATGGCCTACCGCAATCATGGCTAGGCGCGATTAGGCTCTAGATTAGGGGGAGTATCATGACGAGTTCCATCGAACGGATCTATATCGGGACACACCTAACCCTAATCACCGAGCGGAACGGTTCCGGTCCCGGGGCTTACGTCCGGGGCGTCGAATTCGACGGCGTGACCGGCATGACAGGAAACGAAGACCGCGACTGGCCAGCTCTCGACCCTGCGTTCGGCCTGGCTAAGAGGCTGGGATGCGAAGGCATCTGGCTTCAGCACCAGAGCGGAGTCGAATTCGTGACGCAAAGCGCCGAGTCAGCACAACGACGATGCCGAGAACTCGCCAACGAGCAGACCGTTGACTAGCCAGCGCTGAGCAGACGGTCACCACTATCACCCACCCCCGCGAGACCACCGGGCAAACGAACGCGAGCACAACGCGGCCAGCACGGCACCAGGCCACCTGCCATAGACGATCGGCCAAGCCACCAAGAACCGCGCACACGCTGATGTGCGGGCGAGCGGTCGCTTCCATGCACACCAGACCGCGACTGCCATGCCTTGCCCCGGGCGGCACTTGAGGCTGCATCCGGTAACAGCGGCTTCACGCGGATCAGACCGGCAGGGTGAGGCGGGCCGCGGCGCTGGGGTGCAGCAACGGACCGTAACCGGCGGCGATCGCGGCGACGGTCGCTGGCGGGGTCAGCAGCTCCACCGGCGTGTCCGGCGGCACCGCGACCGGGGCCAGGTAGCCGGTGAACGACCACGGCAGAACGCGTCCGCCGGCCAGCAGGCCGAGAACGCCGCCATAACGGATCATCACCCCGTCGGGCAGCTGGCCTGCGAGCGCCGG
>Ga0070698_100004067_pt1 | contig 16076 bp, 16 predicted proteins | sample KBSK1502metaG_FD_65477 | JGI IMG/M metagenome (GOLD analysis project Ga0070698, IMG submission 65477) | Corn, switchgrass and miscanthus rhizosphere microbial communities from Kellogg Biological Station, Michigan, USA - KBS K1-50-2 metaG | ecosystem: Host-associated > Plants > Roots >...
GGCAATGCTGGTCGCGATCCGAGCTCCTCTCTTCAAGTCGATCGCGGTTGCGGGAGCTGCGCTCCTTGCCACTGCGTTCGTCGTGCCTCATCACCATCGCGTCGTGCAAACGCTCGAGCTGCACGCGCCGAAACGCCCGCACGCGTTCTACGACACCGCGTGGGGCGCCGGCGATCTGCACATCGTGTTGCCCGATGGCAAACCGGTGCCGCGCACGTTCCAGCAACGCGGCATGCACTGGGGCTGCGAGTGGCTGGCGACCGAAACGATCACGCCCGATGGACCGAACCGCTACTTCTACACGTACGACGAGGAGAAGCTGTGGTGCGCGGAAGACGCGCCGCCATCGTTCACCACGCCGCGCATCGGCTACGCGGTCGTCATCGCCGAAGACTGAGCAGCACGGGACGCGTGAAGAACGCGTGAAACCAGTCGTCTTCAGCGCCCGCGCCAGGCGATACTGCCTGGATGCGGGTGCTCGGGTGTGTCGTGTGTGTGTTGGTCGAGCTGTCGTGCGGCGGTGACGACGACTGCTGCAAGCTAAAACCTCCGGACGCATCAGCGCCCGACATCGCGCAGGCGATCGACGCGCCGGTTCAGACAATCGACGCGCGATCGGCCGATGCGCCCGTCACCGCGCTGTGCACGGCAGCGTCGACGTATCCGCCGCCGCCCGTGCCCGGCAGAGCGTTCGATTACGCGAGTGGTCTGTTCGGCACCGGATCGCCGCACGAGATCGATTACGTCGCGTCGCTCGATACAAACACGCCGCGCGATGTCCTCTACGTCGCGCTGTTCGCGGGCTATGGTGCCTTTGGCGCCGGTGACATCACGACGGGCACATTCACGATCGCGGGTGATGACACGAAATTCTCGACGTGCGGCATCTGCGTCCTGATCGCGACCGACATCACGAACACAGGCTCGATCGGCGACTGGTACATGGCGACGGCTGGCACGATCACGCTCGACAGCGTCGACATCAATCAACTCGGCGGTGATGGATCGGCGCACTTCACCGGCACGCTGACAAATGCTTCGTTCGTGCACGTCGCCAAATCAGCGCAAGGCGGTCCCAGCGATGCCCTGCAAGACACCTGCACATCTGCGATCCCGAGCGCCGCGCTCGACGCCACCATGGCGGTCGGTACCGCCGGGCTCACGAGCGACGAATCGGTCGCGCGCGTGATCGCGTCGGACCGCAGCCTCGACATTCACGTTCTTCGCAATCGTCGGCTGTAGACTCAGTGCGGAATCGTTCGTGATAGCTCCCACATCGCGTCGTACTCCGGGCCGCGCGCGAGGTGGGGCAGCGCTTGATACGTCGCGATCGCGGCGCGCGCCGCGGCCGGGGCTTGCGCGTCGGAGGTGCGGGCGAGGCCGACGAAGATCTTTAGCGCGGTGCGCGTTGGCTCGTTGCTCAGCGTCGCCGCTGCGCGGGTGAAGACTTCGGCGGCACCTGCGCGGTCACCGGCCGCGAGAAGCGCTTGGGCGACGGCGGCACCGAGCGCCGGATCGAGCTCGGGGCGATAGCGCGCGCGAAGCGCGGCGGCGAGCGCGAGCGCTTCGTCTTTGCGCTTTGCGGCGACGAGGAGCTCGACGCGAGCGGCGAGGGCGATCGCGCGATCAACGGAGAGCGGCTCGTGATCGCCGAGCGGCGGGATGGCATCGAGCTCGAGTGTTTGGCCGACGGCGTTGCGGCGCGCGTCGAGCGCGAGTGTTTGGCCGACGGCGTGGCGGCGTGCGTCGAGCGCGAGCGCTTGGCCGATGGCGTGGCGGCGTGCGGCGAGATCGAGCCGCGCGTCGAGCTTGGCGGCATCGTCGTAGAGGCCCGCCGCGGATTGCGGCTCGCCGAGCGCGGCGAGCACGTCGCCGAGCGCGACGAGGATTTCGGCCACGCGCGGGCTCGTCTCGCCGAACGCCTTCTCGCGGATCGCGCGAGCGCGTTGCAGATCATCGCGCGCGGCCTGCAGCTCGCCAACCTCGAGGCGCGACTGCGCGCGGTACAGAAGGCCCGTCGCGACGGCACGATCGTCGGCGCCGAACGCTTCGATGCGGAGCGCGAGGCTGTGATCGTGGAGCTTCAGCGCTTCGCGCATCAGGCCGCGGGCGCGTTTGGCGGCCGCCAGCTTGTCTTCATAGATCGCGAGGTCGGGGTGGTGATCGCCGAGCGCGGCGAGCACGCGGTCTCGCGCTTGCTGGAAGAGCGTGAGCGCGGATTTGGAATCGCCAAGCGCGAGATCGATCGAGCCGCGATTCATCTCGAGGAGCGCGCGTTGGTCTGGGCGCAGCGGATCTTTGCTCGCGAGCGCTTTGTCGAGGAGCGTGCGCGCTTCCTCGAGCTTGCCGGCATTGCGCAGCGCCTGCGCGACGATGCCCTCGATATCGGCGCCTTCGCGACCGGCGCGCTTGGCCGCGGCGCGCGCGAACGTCGCCCACTCGACGACCTTCGCCGGATCACCCGCGAACAACTCGTTGCGCAGGCGACGCGACCAGATATCGAGCTCGAGCTCGGGTGCCTTCGCGTCGGCGGCCGCGACGAGCGCTTCGTCGAGGCGTGCGCGCGCAGCGGCCCCGTCGCCGATCCGCGCTTCGATCGCGGATGCGAGCGATAGGATCTCCGCCTTGACGCGCGGGACGGGCTGGTTCGCATCGATCGCCGCGACGATCGTGCGCGCGCCTTGGTAGCGCCCGAGCACGAATGCGGCCCACGCGCGATCGAGCTCGCGCTCGGCGGCGACGACCTTCGCGCGTTCGCGCGGATCGCTTGGCATGGCGAGCTCGCTCGCATCGGCGAGAGATTCGCAACGCGTGCTTGTGTCGAGCTCTTCGATCGCGGTCGGCGCGGCGACGCGCGTCTGCGCATCGAGCGCGCCGGTCGTCAGCGCCCCGGTGAGCGCGCCGAAACGCGCGAGCGCGCGATCGAGGCAGCGCATGCGCAGATCGAGCAGCGCGCCGGATTGCTCGCCTGCGCGACTCGCCTCGCACACGCGGCGGTAGCTCAGCTGCCAGGTGCTTGCGTGCTCGTCGAGCAGCGTGAGCGTTTGCGTGCTCCACGGCGCATTCGCGAGCGCGGTGCGAACCTTCGCCTTGACCGCATCGTTCCACACCGGCGCGACCCGCGCGGGGCCACCGGTGCATGCGTCGCTGCCGCTCGCTTGGCTGCGATAGGCGAATGCGCCGATCGCCGCGCCCGCGACGAGCGTCGCCGATGCGATCGCGACCACGCGCATGCGGCGCCTTCGATCGCGACCGAGCGCGGCGACAAGCTCGGCCATCGATGCAAACCGCTCGCGCGGATCGGCCGCGAGCCCGCGCGCGACGACGGCATGCACCCACGCCGGCACCGGGGACGCCGACGACGGCTTCGATGCTGCCGCCTTCGCGGCTGCGTCACGCAAATCGGCGACGAGCTCGCGCCGCGACTGCGTTGCTGCACTCGCGGGCAACGTCGCCGCGACCCCGCTCGCGAGCGCGTGCGGTCGCTGGCCATAGAGCACCTCGTACAGCGTGACCGCGAAGCTGAATTGATCCGATGCCGCCGTCGCGGTGCCACCGGCGAGTACCTCGGGTGCCATGTAGAACGGCGTGCCGGCACTCGTGCCCTCGTCGTCGGCGCGCGCGGTCGCGAGCCCGAAATCGACGACGCGTACGCGATCGTCGCCGACGAGAATATTCTCCGGCTTGATATCGCGATGGACGAGGCCCGCTGCGTGCGCCGCCGCGATGCCGGCCCCGGCTTCGCGCATCACGCGCACGATGTCGCGCCAGGAACGGAGCCGGTCCGGAGGAGCGCAGCGGCGCCCGTCAGGGGAACCACCGGGCTCGGCGTCGCCGAGCCCGGTGGCGCCGCGAGCGAGGACCGGCGACGTAGCGGATGACGCGGCCCAGGTGCGCAGCGGCACTCCGCTCGCGAGCTCCATCACGATGTAGACGAGACCATCGACTTCATCGGCATCGTGAACCGCGACGACGTTCGGATGCGTCAGCTTCGCGAGCGCGCGCGCCTCGCCGAGCACGCGCGCGGCATCGTCACTCGAGCGCAGCACCTTGACCGCGACTTTGCGATCGAGGCGCGGGTCGTACGCGGCGAACACGGTCCCCATCGCGCCGGCACCGATGCGATCGACGATCACGAGGCGACCGATCTTCGGCGAATGCTCGCCTCCGAAGAGCTTCGTCTTCACCTTCGCGTGCAGCAGCTCGTCGACCAGGTCGCGCAACGTCACCATGGTATACCGCGTGCGTGCGCTCCGATCTCGAGCTGCTCGACAGCTGGCGCGGGGGCGATAACGCCGCCGGCGAGGAGCTCGTCGCGCGCCACTGGACGAGCATCTCGCGATTCTTCCGATCGAAGGTCGGCGATGACGGCGCCGACCTGATCTCGCAGACGTTTCTCGCGTGCGTCGAGGGGAAAGACCGCATCGAAGGCGACAACGTCAAGGCGTACCTGTTTGCGGTCGCGCGCCGGCGCCTCGCTAATCATTTTCGCCAGCGCGCGCGCACGCCCGACCTCGACTTCGCAGTGTCGTCGGTGATCGATCTCGGCACCGGGCCATCGACGTACGTATCGCGCCGCCAGCGTAGCGAGCTTTTGCGCGAGGGCCTCGCGCGGATTCCGCTCGACGATCAGATCGCGCTCGAGCTCGCCTACTTTGAAGGCCTGTCGACGAAAGAGATCGCCGACGTGCTCGACATCCCCGAGAACACCGTGCGCAGCCGGCTATCGCGCGCACGTGACAAGCTGCGCGCCGCGCTCGCGACACTCGCGTCACCCGACGAAGCAGCCGCCGCCGAATCGCAGCTCGGCTAGAGATGCGCGGCGCAGTCGGTGCGGCACCAATCGTCGTCGCACGTCGGCGTGATCTGCGCGGTGCGCGTGATGATCGGCGTGCCGGCGAGCGTCGACAGCGTGATCTCGAGCTCGAGCGGTCGATCGTAGACCGCGGTGTTCGCCGCCGACGATGGGCACACGGCGACGTTTGGCATCGAGTCGAGGCCATCGCGCGGCACCGCCCAGCCATCGGATTTGCGATCGAGGAGCAGCGGCCGCTCTTCGAGGCCGAGCACGCGCTGCGTTGAAGGATCGCGCAGCGCCGCCTTCGCGGTCAGCTGGCAATCGCGCGCCGCACGCACGCGCGCGCCGACGAACAAGATGTGACCGCCTTGCGGCGCGGCGAGCAGCGGCACGTTGCTGCCATCGGTGATGTCACTCATCTGGTTGTCGAGCGTCGAGCACACGAGCATGACGCTGTCGGTCTCGAGCGCGGTGCACTCCGGCAACAGCTCGTCGTCGCTCGGGCAACCGGCGAGGCAGACGAGCAAAACGAGGCGCTTCAGAAGCATGTCACCGCCTCGGTCACGCGCGGGTAGTAATAGACAAACGCGTTGCAGTGCTCGCTCGTCTCGACGGTGGGGCCGAACGTGTAGCAGCAATCGTTCGCGTGCTGCGGATCGCGCGCGTCCACGGCTTCGCAGCCGCCGGCCGGCTCGCTCCACTGGTAATCGCACGTCCACCAGATGCCGCCCGTCGTCGGCAACGTGACGTCGAGGCCCGTCGCCATGTCGGGCTCATCCCAGGTGTCGCTGTCGTAGAACAGCGCGCTGTCGTCGGGGCGCGTCGTCGTCAGGCCATCCCACGCCCAGATCCGGAACTCGGTGCCGCGCGAGTGGAAGTGGCCGTTCGCCGCGGTGACGTTGTGCGTGCCCGCCGGCATCGCGCACGTGCCGGAGTAGCTCGGCGTCGGGTTGCTGCGGCAGACGCGGATGTTCTGCTGCGTCGCGAACAACGTTCCGAGCTCCATCGTGTCGCCATCTTTGGAGCGATAGAAGTTGATGCCGGCGCGCGCCGACCACGGCGTGACCTGATCACTCGCGTTGACGTAGTGGACCTGCAGCATCAGCTTCTCGCCGGGCGAAAAGCGCGTCGCGACGCCCGCCGGCAGCTTCCAATCGATGATCGGATTGTCCTCGGTCGACTGCTGCGAGTTTGCGACGAGCGGCCAGTCGGCCCAGTTCGCCGACTTCCAGCAGTTCATGTTGTCGGCGCCGTGCACGACCGTGCCTTGTACGCCGCCGAGCTCGATCGGTGTGCCGGCCGCCGGGTCGAGCCCGACGATCGTCTTCACGCGAAACACGTTCATGTGGTGACTGCCGGCGTTGAGCGCGAGCTGCGCGCGATCGATCCAGAGGTCGGCACCGCCGGCGAGATCGGGCACGTCGAAGAAGTAGCAGTCCTGCACTTCTTGGCCGGCCGCGACCTTGAACTCCGGCGTGCGAACCCAAATGCCGTCGGCGGGTGAAAGCTCGTCGAGGAGCCATGGCTCGTAGGGAGCAGGGCACCCTGTCGCGACGAGAATGAACGCAAACGCGAAACGCATGGGCGGCCCATCATACAACTGGCGTGCCGAAGCAACTGTGCGTTTCTTCGCACCTGCTTAACGAAAATCTGAGTGGCACGTACCGCGACATCAGTGTCGCGTTGCTGCGTGTTCAAACGGTTGCGCGGCCTCGAGCTGCGCGGCGACGCGGAACAATAGATCCTCTCGACCGTACGCGGCCGCGAGCTGGGTGCCGATCGGCAAGCCGGCGGCGTTGCGATAGAGCGGAATCGAGCACGCGGGCTGGCCGGTCGAGTTGAACAGCGCCGTGAACGGCGCGAAGTCGGCGGCGCGGAAAATCCCGGCAAGGATGTCGTCGGGCGGCGAGCGAAACGTGCCGAGCGGCACCGGCGGCTCGGTCACCGTTGGCGTCAGCCATAGATCGTAGCGGTCGAAGAACGTCGCGACGCGACGCGAGGCGCCGTGGATCCAATCCCACGCGTTCGCGTACGCCGCGCCCGAGACGAGCCGGCCGAGCTCCGCGAGACCCCACGTCAGCGACTCGATCTCGTTGCTCTCGATCCGTCGGCCGAGCACGCCCTGCGCCCATTCGAGCTTCTGGGTGACGCCGACAGCCCAGATCGCGAGGAAGTTCGGCACCCATTGCGGATCGGTGGTCGCTGGAATCTCGGCGGGCTCGACGTGATGGCCGAGCGACTCGAGCAGCTTGGCGACGTGCGCGACCGCCGCGATGCAATCGGGATGCGATTCGCGCAGCGTGCCTTCCGGGGTGAGGTGCCGCGTTGCGAACGCGATCTTCAGCTTGCCCGGCGGCACCGTTACCTCGGAGATGTACGGCCCGAGCTGCGGCGGCGCGCTGTACGGATCGCCCGGCACCGTCCCGGCGAGCACGTCGAGGATCGCGGCGGAGTCGCGCACGCTGCGAGCGAGCACGTGCTCGTTGACGAGGCCGCCGTTGATCTCGCCGTGGTCCGGACCGAGCGAGATGCGCCCGCGGCTTGGCTTGAGACCGAACAGCCCACAGCAGCTCGATGGAATGCGAATCGAACCGCCGCCGTCGTTGCCGTGCGCGACCGGCACCATGCCCGCGGCGACGGCCGCCGCCGAGCCACCACTCGAGCCGCCCGTCGTGCGCGTGCGGTCGTACGGGTTTCGCGATGGCGGCCAGCCCGGCGGCTCGGCGCTCGGCAAAATGCCGAGCTCGCTCGTGTTCGTCTTGCCGACGACGACGAACCCCGCGCGGCGCAGCGCCGCGACGAGGTAGCTGTCGGCGGCCGAGCGGTAATTTGCGCGGCGCAGCGGCATCAGGCCCGCCGTGTAGAGGACGCCGCCGACCGTCGCGCAAATGTCTTTAATGAGGATCGGTACGCCGCGAAACGGACCGTGCGGCGCGTCATCAGCCGTCGCTCGCGCCTCGTCGAACAACGTCACGATGACCGCGCCGAGCTCTTCGTTGTGGCGCTCGATGCGTTTGATCGCCGCATCGACGAGCTCGCGCGGCGTGGCATCGCCGCTCTTGACCAGTGCCGCTTGCGCGGTGGCATCGAGGTCGGACAGGTGCATGAGTACAGGAGGGTAAACGTGATATGCCCCGCACATGCAACAGCTCGGCGGAAAGCTCGCGCTCGTTACCGGTGGCGGCCGCGGCATCGGTGCGGCCTGCGCCCGGGCGCTCGCCGCCGCCGGCGCGAAGGTCGTCGTGTGCGGCCGCAGCCAGGCTGAGCTCGAACAGGTCGCGAAGGAGATCGATGGCATCGCGATCACGTGCGATGTCGCGGACCGCGCGCAGACCGATCGCATGCTGGGCGCGCTGCCAGCTCGCGTCGACGTGCTCGTCAACAATGCCGGCATCGCAGAGAGCGCATCGCTCGAGCGCACGAGCGATGAGCTGTGGGACCGCATCCTCGAGATCGACGCGACCGCGCCGTTTCGCATCGTCCGCGCGCTCGTGCCGGCAATGGTGAAAGCGGGGTGGGGGCGCGTCGTCAACATCGCGTCGAACGCCGGCGTGTCGGGCTACGGCTACTCGGCGGCGTACTGCGCGGCGAAGCACGCGATGGTCGGCTTCACGCGCGCGCTCGCGATCGATCTCGCGCGCAGCGGCGTCACGATCAACGCGCTGTGCCCCGGCTGGGTCCACACGAAGATGTCAGAGGAAGCAGTCGCGCGGATCGCGGCGAAGACGGGGCGCACCGCCGACGAAGCGCGCGCGACGCTCGAAGCGATGAGCCCGCAGCGGCGCATGATCGAGCCCGCTGAAATCGCGCACGCGACCGTGATGCTGTGCGCCGATGCCGCGCGCGGCATTCACGGCCAAACGATCGTCATCGACGGAGGAGCGATCCTGAAATGAGCACCGACCTCGTCATCGTCGAACAAGGAGAGTTGCCGAAGGGCTACGCGAACGGTCGCATCGGGCGCGGCCCGGCGCTGCATGTTGCCGGGCAAGTCGGCTGGAACGAGCAACACGTGTTCGACGCGAAGGACCTCGTCGGTCAGTTCGCGCAGGCGCTCGATAACGTGATCGCGGTCGTGCGCGCCGCGCAGGGCCGCTCGACGGATATCGCCGAGATGACGATCTACGTCACCGACATCGACGCGTATCGCGCCGCGCGCAAGCAGCTCGGGCCGATCTGGCGCGAACGCATGCAGACACATTATCCGGCGATGGCGCTCGTCGCGGTCACCGGGCTCGTCGAGCCGGAGGCGCTCGTCGAGATTCAAGCCGTCGCGTACCTGGAGCACCCCGAATGATCCCCACGCCGACATCGTTTTCCTTTGAGCATCAGAAGGGCGTCGTCACGATCACGCTCGATCGGCCGCAGCGGCTCAACGCGCTGACGTTCGAGATCTATCGCGAGCTGGCCGAGACGTTCGAGCAGCTCGGCACGCTCGACGAGGTGCGCGCGATCGTGATCACCGGCCGCGGCAAAGGCTTCTGCTCGGGCGGCGATCAAGACGACATCATCAAGCATCTGCTCGGGCGCGATGCGCCGGGCCTCGTCGCGTTCACGCGCGCGACAGGAAGATTGATCGCGGCGATGCGCACGTGCCGGCGACCGATCATCGGCGCGATCAACGGCGTCGCGGTCGGCGCAGGCGCCGTGATCGCGTGCGCGTGCGATCTGCGCATCGCCGCGGCCGACGTGAAGTTTGGCTTCATCTTTCCGGCGGTCGGCTTGTGCGGCGCCGATATGGGCGCGACGTACCTCTTGCCGCGCATCGTCGGGCTCGGCCACGCGAGCGAGCTCTTGTTCTTCGGCGACAAGATCGATGCGCAGCACGCGCTGCGCATCGGCCTCGTCAACCGCATCGTGCCGACGGGCGAAGAGGCCGTGAAGCTCGCGCACGAGTGGGCGCAGCGCCTCGCGCGCGGGCCTGCGTTCGCGCACGCGATGACAAAGCAGATGATCGAGAGCGAGCACACGATGCCGCTCGCCGCGGCGATCGAAGCGGAGGCCCAGGCGCAGGCGCTGTGCATGCAGCATCCCGACTTCGCCGAGGCGCACGCTTCGTTCAAAGAGAAGCGGCCGGCGCGCTTCGTCGGCGCGCCCGAGTAGCCATGCGCCTGTCGACCGACGATCTGCCGATGTTCTTCGCCGAGTCGCACGTCGCGCTCGCGCAGCGCTTGCGCGATGCCGCGAAGCTGATCGAGCAAGCGGAGCGCTCGCCGGATCCGGATCGCGCAGCTGTCGAGGCGCTCGGCGAGAGCAGCCTGTTCGAGCTCGTCACGGGGAAGGTCGAGTCGCGCTCGCTATGCCTCGCGCGCGAGATGCTCGGCTACGTGTCGCCGCGCGCCGATTCGATCTTCGCGGTGCAAGGCCTCGGCGTGCACCCGCTGCTGCTCGCAGGTCACGAGCTCGATCCGGGCTACGCGATCGGCACCCGCGTCGCCGCGTTCGCGCTGACCGAGCCGGAGGCGGGCTCCGATGTCGCATCGATCCAGACGCGCGCGACGCCACGCGCCGGCGGCTATCAGCTCGATGGCGACAAGCTGTTCATCTCGAATCTCGGCCTCGCCGATCACGCGAGCGTGTTCGCCGCGACCGAAGGCGGCATCACCGCATTCTGGGTTCCGCTCGACGCGAAGGGCGTCACGGTGCGGCCGCAACAGCCGAGTGCTCCGCATCCGCTCGGCGCGCTCGAGCTGCGCGGCGTGGTCGTGCCGGAGTCGTCGCGGATTGGCGACATCGGCCAGGGCATGAGGCTCGCGATGCAGACGCTCGATGCGTTTCGCGTCTCCGTCGGCGCCGCTGCCGTCGGCATGGCGCGCCGCGCGTTCGATGAAGCGCTCGCGTTCGTGACCACGCGCGTGCAATTCGGCAAGCCGCTCGCCGAGCAGCAGCTCGTCCAGGCACACCTCGCCGACATGGCCGTTGACCTCGATGCCGCGCGCCTGCTCGTGCTGCGTGCCGCGCATCGCAAAGACACCGTTGGCGGGCGCGTGACGACCGAGGTCTCGATCGCGAAGCTCGGCGCGACGGAAGCAGCGCAGCGCGTGATCGATCGCGCGGTCCAGCTGTTCGGCGGGCGCGGCGTGATGGTTGGCTCGGTCGTCGAGCATCTCTATCGCGCGATTCGCCCCTTGCGGATCTACGAAGGCACGAGTGAGATCCAGCGCACCATCATCGGCAAGGCGCTCACGAAGGAAGCTCGCAAATGACCCGCTTTCCAGACGAGCTCAATCTCGCGGATTACTGGCTGTTCGATCGCTTGCGCGAAGGCAAAGGCGACAAGATCGCCGTGCGCTTCGGCGATCGCACGTGGACCTACAGCGATGTCGCCGATCGGTCGCGCGCACTCGCACGCGCACTCGTCGCCGGTGGGCTGCGGCCCGAGCAGCGCGTCTATATCGTGCTGCCGGATACGCCGGCGTTCGTGTGGAGCATCTTCGGCACGCTCGCCGCGGGCGGCATCGTGACGATGGGCAACCCGATCAACCCGATCGAAGACCTCGCGTATGTCGTCGACTACGTGCGCGCAGCCGTCGTGATCACGACGCCAACGGTCGCGCAGGCTCTCGCGAAGCTCGGCGCCACCCAGCACGTCACCGTGCTCGAGTCTCCTGATGCCGCGACCGGCGATGACCCCGAGCCATCGCCCGACAAGCCGGGCACGCTCGAGCACGCCATTTCACAAGGCAAGCGCTCCGATGTGCGGCTGCCGAAGATCCATCGCGACGATCCCGCGATCTGGCTATTCACGTCGGGCTCGACCGGCAAATCGAAAGCCGCGATGCACACGCATCGCGACTTCGCGTTCAACACCGAAGTGTTCGCGAAGCGCACGATCGGCATCCGCGAAGACGATGTCACCGTCAGCGTGCCGCGCCTGTTCTTCGGCTACGCGACGGGCACGAACCTGTGGTTTCCGTTCGCGGTCGGCGCCACCGTCGGCCTGTTCAGCGAGCGGCCGACCGCCGAGAGCATCACCGCGGCGATCGCGCGCTACAAGGCGACCGTCGTCACGAACGTGCCGACGATGCTCGGCAAGATCCTCGATCTCGACGACGAGCGCCGCGCCCGCGGCGAGCCCGGCCTCGATCTCTCGAGCGTGCGCTTTCACTTCTCAGCCGGCGAAGCGCTGCCCGAGCCGCTGCTGCGCCGCTTCACCGAGCGGTTTCCCGCCGACGTCTACGACGGCATCGGCTCCGCGGAGATGTTTCACATCTACTGCTCCAATCGCCCCGGCGATATCAAGCCCGGCACGCTCGGTCGCGTCGTCGAGGGCTACGAGCTCAAGATCCTCGCCGAGGATGCCGATGCCCCGGGCGCGCCCGAATTGCCGCGCGGCGAGATCGGAATCCTGTGGGTCAAGGGCGACAGCGTCGCGCACGGCTACTTTCGCGATCGCGACAAGAGCTGGAAGACGTTTCACGGCCACTGGTGCCGCACCGGCGATCTGTTCTCGATCGACGAGCAGGGCTACCTCTACTTCTCGGGTCGTGCCGATGACCTGTTCAAGGTCGGCGGCGTGTTCGTCGCGCCGCGCGAGGTCGAAGATTGTCTGCTCGGCCACGCCGCCGTCGCCGCTGCAGCCGTGATCCCCGCGGACGACCAAGGCCTCACCAAGCCCAAAGCGATCGTCGTGTTGCGCCCCGATGCGAAGGACCGTGACAAACGCGCACTGGCCGCCGAGCTAAAAGCGCACGTTCAGGCGCGGCTGTCGAAGCACAAATATCCGCGCTGGGTGGCGTTCGTCGACGAGCTTCCGAAGAACGATCGTGGCAAGGTCGACAAGAAGATGCTGATCGAGCGCGAAAAGCGCGGGGAGCTACACGCCGAGTGACGGAGAAGTTTCTCGCCCGCCACAGCACCGCATCGCTCGAGCAGCTGACCGCCGGCAAGAAGGGCGTGATCGCGCTCGTGCCGATCGGTTCCACCGAGCCGCATGGCCCGCACCTCGGGCTTGGCACCGACGTCATCATCTCGGCGGCTGCGTGCCTGCGCGCGTGCGAATTGCTCGAGAAGCGCGGCACGATGATCGGCGTGATCGCGCCTGCGATCAGCTATGGCGTCACCGAATGCGCGACGGGCTTTGCAGGCGCCGTCTCGATTCCAAGCGACGTGCTCACCGCGTACATCGCCGCGGTCTGCGATGGCCTGCTCGCGAGCGGCGTGCGCCACGTCTGCCTCGTCAACAATCACCTCGAGCCGGCGCACGATGCGGCGGTGCGCGCTGCGCTCGTCGGTCGCGACAAGAAGGTCAGCTATGCGTGCCCGCTCGCGAAGAAATGGGCGCGCACGCTGTCGGCGGAGTTCAAGAGCGGCGCGTGCCACGCCGGGCGCTACGAGACATCGATCGTGATGGCGGCAGCACCGGAGCTCGTCACCGAAGCGCTGCGCGTGCGGCTGTCGCCGGTGCCGATCAGCCTCTCCGAAAAACTCAAAGCAGGCGTCACGACGTTCGAAGCGATGGGCATGGAGCTCGCGTACGCCGGCGATCCTGCAGCGGCGTCCGTCGAAGAAGGCGAGCAACTGATCCAGCGACTCGGCGAGATGGTCGTCGGCGAAGTGCTCGAGACGCTCGGCATCAAGCCCGCTCAGACGTAGGAACACGTCGCACACTGCATCGCGCTACGATAGGGCGCATGCACTTCTCCAACGCGACCGTGCTGATCATCGTCGCCGCTCTCGCGTCGCTCTACCTGTTGTTCAACAACAGCGAGCGTATGTTCCCGACGATCGCGGTCATCGCGTCGGGCATCGAGCTGCTGCTGGCGTTCGGCCTGATGTCGCTGTCGGTCGCCAAATTCCGCATCGATGTGATTTTGCCGGCGCTGCTCGTGATCTGCGGTGCATTCACGTGGTCCAAGTCCGCGGAGAAGAGCTCGGTCACCGCCGCGAGCGTCGTTGTCGTGATCGGTCTCGTACAACTATTGAACGCACTCAAGCTATTCTAAGTGGGATGCGGGTAGCGCTCTGGTTGGTGGTCGCGGCATGCACGCCGGCAAATCCGCGCCTCGTGTTCGAGCGCCAGGCGCTCGCGCTCGCGCAGACAACGGAAGGCGGATGGTCCAAGGGCGGCGCGATCGTGGTCGGCGATCCGAACACATTCACGTTTCCCGCGCCGCTATCGATCCGCATGAAGATCATCGACAGCGACACAAATCCCGATGCGCCGATCGAGCTCAACATCTCCGATGCCGCGATGACGCCCTACGGCAGCGGCCCGTTCGAGATCGCGATCGAGCCCGCGTGCAATGCGACCGCGTGCACCGCGCAGCTCTCGATCACCGCCGCCGGCTCGAGCATGGTGCGCATCAGTGCGAATAGCCCCGATGGGCCCGAAGCCGATTGCTTCTACTACGCGCTCGTCGATGCGAGCATCGACGCGAACATGCTGCGCGACGAGCTCGAGACGCAGCAGCACGACTGCATGCTAACGCCGCGGTGACGGCAACAAGCGGGCAGGGGGCAACCCGCCGGCACGCTCGCGCAAGAACATCGCGCGCGCGGTGTGATCGACGAAGCGGCACGCGCCGGCGCCAACGCCGACCGCGGTGCCGCAGGCGAGCGCGCACATGATCGCGGCCCCGATTGCGCCGCCTAGCGAGACGGGCAGGAGCAAGCCGAACAGAAGGCCGCCGGCGAGGATCGCGACGGGCGGCGCGAAGATCAGCTTCGCCGCGCGACGGGTCGGCGCTTCATCCTGCCAGTCGCGTTCGCATTTATCGCAGCGCCGGCCATCGGCGAGCGCGTGGCGCGCGCACCGAGTGGTGGTGCAGCGGCCGCACTTCATGACGGGCGACGTGATGCAGTCCTTACAAGCGACACGCAGGCCCATTTCACAAGCTTGGGCGTGCTCGGCGGCGGGAGCAAGCGAGGAGTTCGCCGCCTGTGCTGGAGGTTACTCCTTGATACCGTGCTTGCCTTTGACCTGCTCGAGCACCTTTGCGTACTCGACCTCCCAGGCCTGCGACCCCTCTTCGAGGTTCTTGATCCGGTCGCGGACTTCCTGGTCGATGGCCTCGTCGACCATCATGTGCTTCTTGCAGATATCCTTGATCTTCCGACGGAGAATCGCGTCATCCGCGAACACCTCGTCGATGTGCCGCGAGGACATGAACGCCTCGAGCATCTGATTCGCGATCCAGGACAGGCCCTCTTCGCCGAGACCGAACTCTTTTTGCTCCGCGAGCTGGCGCTTCGTGCGGCCGAGATGCGAGTAGGGAAGCCCGCGAATCTCCAGGATGTCCTTGGCCCTCTCCGTGAGCTCCTTATCAACGCGAATATATTCTTTGAGCACAGCGGCCGCGTCGAGTTGGGCCTCGTTACCGTCGCTCACTTCGATATCACCCGCTTGCGTAAGCGTCGTGATGATCTCCGCCGCGATGGTGTCGACCTTCCCTGGATACAGTCTCATTCTCGCGGCACTGTAGGGGCCACACGGCACACATGCAAGGCGCGCAGCACGTTCTCGTGCTCACTTTTTTTCGACGATGTGCACCATCGCCATCTTGATCGGCGTCGCTGACGCGCCCGTTGTTGTTGCCGCGAATCGCGACGAGCTTTACGCGCGGCCGACGCGTCCTCCCGAGCTGCTCGCGCCGGGGATCGCGGGGGGCGTCGACGCGCAGTCCGGAGGGACCTGGCTCGCGATCAACGCGAACGGCCGCTTCGCCGCGGTGACGAATCAGCGCGCGCTCGATACGCCGCCGCCGGGCCTGCGCTCGCGCGGCCTCGCGGTCAAAGAGCTCGCGGCGGCCGCGGACCAAGACGCATACGTCGCGGCGCTCGACCCGCGCGGCTACGCGAGCATGAACCTCGTGTGGGGCGACGCGACGAACGTATCGATCGCGTATCTGCGCCGCGAGACCGGCGACAAAGAGATCATCGCTCTCTCGCGCGGCATCCACGTGCTGTGCAACGACCGCGTTGGCGCCTGCGGCTTTCCGCGCGGCGAGCGACTTGCCGCTGCGATCGAGAGCGCGCTTGGCAGGCCATGGCCGGAGCTATCGCGCTCGCTGATGACGGCGCTCGGCGATCACACGCGCGTGCCGCTCGAAGACACGCCGCCGTCGCACTTGCCGATCGAGGTTGCAAACGCGCTGACGTCGACGTGCATCCACGCCGAGATCTACGGTACGCGCAGCTCGACGATCCTCGCGTTGGAGCCCGGGCAGCCCGGGCTCCAACGGTCTTCCTTTGGGTCGCCCGGGCAGCCCGGGCTCCAACGGTCTTCCTTTGGGTCGCCCGGCCGCGTCGCCGCGTATCTGCACGCTGATGGCCCACC
>Ga0070698_100004068_pt1 | contig 16075 bp, 27 predicted proteins | sample KBSK1502metaG_FD_65477 | JGI IMG/M metagenome (GOLD analysis project Ga0070698, IMG submission 65477) | Corn, switchgrass and miscanthus rhizosphere microbial communities from Kellogg Biological Station, Michigan, USA - KBS K1-50-2 metaG | ecosystem: Host-associated > Plants > Roots >...
GCCTATGGCGTCTCGCGTGACCCACGTCCTCGGCGTCATCGTGGGCAAGCAGATTGTGGAAGCGGGCGGCCCCGGCGTGCGACCGGGCCAGCCCATCCACGATGAGCGCGCGATCGCTCGGGTCGACAACACTGGCACGCTCGCTGTCGGGATCATGGTCTGCGTTCATGTGACCGACCACCAGCACGAGCGCATCGCCGTGATGCTCGCCGACGACATCTTCCCTCTGCTCGATCTAGCGCGGGCCGAGCTCCGGGCGCTGATGTCATGACCGATCCGATCGCCGCCGCCATCGACTCCGTCGAGGCCGATCCAGCCTGGCCGCCGATGACCGAGATCCCGGTCCTGATCTCATCCACGCAGAGGCCATGTGTCCTGGCTCTGCCGACTGACGTCACGAACCAGGAGATCGACGAGATCGCAGCCTGGATGCTGCTCAATGCTCGGGCCTGGATCGCCCGGCAGTCGGCGACCCCGCGGATCATCGTCGCGCGCGGAGTCGTCGACAAGTGATCGACCCCGTTTTTTTCTGTGCCACGTTGGCGCCGGGTCTTCGACCCGTCCAGCGTGGAACGGTGCCCCGATCGGGTCTATTTGCGTCGGAACGCAAACGTTCCTGATGCGGATCGTCGAGGTGACGAACGAGTCGGCCGGCCGGGCCCAGGACCAGGGCCGCCGACACCGCAAGCGCGGACCCGACGGCGCCACCTCGCCCGAGACGGCGTCTCGCCTGGCCGCCTGGCGTGACGCGCTCCGGGCCGAGCTCGACCTGGTCATCGTCGAACTGGCGGGCAAGCCGGCGCCGGCTGGCCCGATCCCTGAAGCGAGGCCGGCGATGGTGCGGCCGAGCCTGGCCGATCGCACGGCGCTCGTGACGCTCGGCGACCGCATCGCCCGGGCGCTCGGCGACGACGTCGATCCTCCCCCGCCGCCCGAGCCGCCGGCGGTCACCAGGCGGAGGCGGGCCCGACCCGACTTCGGGTGACCGCGCGCCGGCGGCCGCCGCTGCCGCCACGCTGGCAGACTCCCCTCCCCCGCGACGTCGTCGGGTCCTGGGGCCCCGACGTCGAGGCGTTCGCCCGGACCGAGCTCGGGATCCGGTTCGACGTCTGGCAGCGCCGGGCGATCAACCGGGCGCTCGCCTATCGGGCCGACTTCACCCTGGCCCACCGGATGTACCTGACGTCGGCCGGCCGCCAGAACGGCAAGACCGGCGGCGTGCGCTCGGTGATCGGCTGGGCGCTGACCGCGGCCGAGATGCCCGACTGGTCGCTGATCATGGGCATCGCGCACGATCGGACCCAGGCGCGGGTCCCGTACACCGCGGTCCTGGCCGACCTGGCCGACGTCAAGAAGCGCAACCCGCGATCGCTGGCCCTGACCAGGTATCTCGGGATCCGGTCGGACATGTTCGGCCGCCACCGTGAGTACCACACGGCCAGCCGCGAGGCGCGCGACGCGCTGCGGACGTTCAGCGTCGACCTGGGCGTCTTCGACGAGGTCCGGACCCAGCGCAACTACGACACCTGGGCGGCGCTGGAGCCGACGACCCGGGCCCGGCCCGAGCCGCTGATCTACGCGATCAGCTCGGCCGGCGACGACTCGTCGGTCTTGCTCCGCGATTGGTGGGAGCGCGGGCTGCGGATCATCGCCGGCGTCGAGCCGGCCGACGGGTTCGGGATGACTTGGTATGCGGCCGATGACGAGCTCGCGCCCGACGACCCGCTGGCCATCCGCCAGGCCAACCCCGCGGTCGCCGAGGGCCGCATCCCGATCGGCCCGGTCGCGGCGTCGATCCGGAGCCTGACCCCGAAGAAGTACCTCGCCGAGACGCTCAACCTCTGGTCGGAGGGCGCCGACGAATGGCTCCCGCCGGGCACCTGGCCGGCGCGCGACGCCGCCCAGCCCGAGGCGGCGATCGGCCGGATCGTCTTCGGCGTCGAGACGGTGCCGACCTGGCGGCGAGCATCGGTCGTCGTGGCCATCGAGACCGACGTCGGCGTGTGGGTCGGCGTCGCCGGCGAGCTCGACAGCGCGCGGACCGGCCAGGCGAGCATCCCGCCGGCCGATCTGGTCGACCTGGTCCGCCGCCTGGTCGGCGACTGGAAGCCGTCAGCGATCGCCTACAGCGCGGCCGCGGCGGCCGCCCCGCACCTGAAGGCCGCGGCGGAGGCGCTGAAGGTCCCGGCGGTCGAGCTCGGGCCGCGCCAGATCCGCGCCGCGTCGACGCTGTTCCGGTCCGAGCTCATCGGCGGCCGGCTGACCCATGAGGTCGATCCCCTGTTCGCGCAGCAGATCCGGGCCGCCCGCCCGTCGGGCTCGCTGGAGGGCGATTGGTACTTCAGCATCCGGGACAGCGTCGGCGAGATCGACGCCGTCCGATCGGCCGCCTGGGCCGCCTGGGCGGCCATCGCCCCGGAGGCGCGGAAGGTCGGCCACCAGATCCACGTCTGAGCCCGACAGCGCCGGGCCGTCCTGCCGCGCTCCCCCGGCGACCGGAGGTAGGGCCCACTCGCGCTCGTCCGGGCCGCAGCGGCCGTCCTAGGGCGAATACCTAGTGACAGGTGGGTCTTTTCGGGTTATCGTTCCGGTCCGTGAGCTTTGTCGATCTCCTGCTCGGGCGGACGGGATCTGGATCGACGGCCACGATGACCCCCCGGTCGATGCCGGTCGTCGACACGCCGTACCTCGACGGGCGGTCGGTCCTCGGCCTCTCGGCCGTCTGGCGCTGCGTCACCCTGATCGCCGACACGATCGCCGACATGCCCTGGCAGGAGTGGCGTGGTGACGAGCTCCTCGAGAGCTCGCGCCTGGTCCGCCGGCCGTTCGCGCTCCGGACCCGGCGCTGGTGGACGTGGCGCGTCGTCGCGACCGAGGCGCTGTTCAATCGGGCCTACTGCCTCCACGTCGGCGGGTCGGCCTCGGATGGGACACCCTGGTCGCTCCTGCCGGTGCCGCCGTCGGCGATCCAGCCTGGTCTCGCGGCCGACCCATGGGGCCTGACCTTCCCGGCGAATTACGACGTGGCCGGCCAGACGATCCCGGCCGAGTACCTCTCGATCATCGAGCGCGCGCCGTTCCCGGACGTGTCCGACGGCCTGAGCTCGCTGCTCGACCTGGCGCGCCGCCAGTTCACCGCCTACCTGGCGGCCGACACGCACATGAGCCGCTACTGGCAGAACGGCGGCCCGACCAACACCGTGATCACGAGCGATCAGGAGATCGACGACCCCGAGGCCGAGCGGATCGGCCAGCGCTGGATGGATCGACGTGCGACCGGGGCTCCCGCGGTGTTCGGCAAGGGTGCCCACGCCGAGCCGTTCGGGGCCGACCCGACGACCGAGAGCGCGACCGAGGCGCGGCGCGAGATCAACGCCGAGATCGGCCGCTACTTCGGGATGCCGACCCGGATCCTCAACGCGCCGGCGGGCGACAGCGAGACCTACAGCAACGTCGAGAACGACGCGATCGACCTGTATCGCTACTGCCTCCGCGGCTATATCGGCCCCGTCGAGGACGCGATCAGCGAGGTCCTCCCCGGCGATTACATCGGCGGCCGCCGGATGGCGCTCGACCCGGCCCGGATCCTCCAGGGCGACCTGGCCAGCCGGGCGACGGCCTGGAGTGCGCTGACCGGCGCCCCGATCGTGTCGGTGGATGAGGCGCGCAAATACGGCTTCGGCCTGCCCCCGGTGTCCGGTGGCCAGGCGGTCGCGGTCACCACGGCGGCGACTGCCGCCACCCCAGCGTAGGAGGTCCGATCATGGCCAGCGCAGATAAGACCAAGACGACCGCGGAGCTCGCGGCCGAGGAACAGGCGGCCATCGAAGCGGCCGTGACGCCGGCTGAGCCGGTGGCGCCGACCGCCGGTAGGGACGCCGCGACCGCCAGCGCGCGCGAGGCCGAGCTCCACCGCCAGGCGACCGTCAAGAAGGCCGTCGCCGAGGCCAACAAGAGCGAGCTCCCCAAGCTCGGCGGGCCGCTCATGGAACCGGGACTCGGTCGCTGACATGCCCGACCGACTGATCGAGCGGTCCTACCGCGGCGCCCTGGTCGCCCGCGCCGACGTCAACGCGTCCGAGCGGATCATCGAGGGCGTCGTGGTCCCGTTCGACACGGTCGCGACCGTGCGCGATTCGCCCGGCGGCCCGATGTACCGGGAGGCGATCGCCCGGAGCGCCGTCGATGGGGTCCAGGCGGGCTCGGTCCTGCTCGACTACCTGACCGAGCCGCCGCGGGCATACAACACCCACGAGGGCTCCAGGCTGGCCGGCCGCGGCATCGCGGCCGACGCCGGCGAGGGCGGCCTGTGGATGCGATTCCGAGTCGCTCGGACCGCCGCCGGCGACGAGCTCCTCGGACTCACGGACGCGACCGAGGGGCCGCCGGTCCTGGCCGACATGTCCGTCCAGTTCAGGCCGGTCGCCGAGCGCCGTCGTGAAGACGGCGTGATCGAGCGGACGGCGATCGACATCCGTCGCGTGACGGTGGTTCCCCAGGGCGCCTACGAGGGCGCACAGATCACGGCCGTCAGGGCCGCAGCGGAGGATGACATGCCTGCTCCGAATGGGACCGCGCCGGCGGCCGACGATCAGCCCACCGAAGACGAGGACGCCCCGGACGCCGCGGGCGCCCCGACAGCGACGCCGGCGGCCGGGACGGGCCCGGGCGGCGCCCACCGGACGCGCGTGACGGTCGACGTCGATCGTGCGGCCGAGGACCGCCAGCGGGCGGCCGCCGAGCGCGAGACGATCAGCGAGCTCGGTCGGAGCGCGCCGGCCGGCGGTGTGCCCGGCATCCGGGTCACCCGCGGCGAGCCGGTCTACGGCCCGCGCTCGCCGCATTCGTTCCTCCGGGACGGCTGGATGGCCACCCGCGGCGACGCCGAGGCCGGCGAGCGCTACGCGCGCCACAACTCGCACGTCGCCGAGCTCGCCGCGGCGATCGAGCGCTCGACGGCCTGGGGCCCGTCCGGCGAGCTCGTGAGCCGCGCCGGCGACGTCCTGAGCTCGGAGATCCCGGGCGCCTACCCGAACGATTACGTTCCGGGTCTGCTCACCCCCCGGATCCTGAAGGGTCGTCCGATGGGCGACTTCTACAACCGGTTCCCGATCGCCGACGCGCGGCCGCGGATCTTCCCGAAGGTGACCACGTCGACCGCCGTCGCCGTGCAGTCGGCCGAAGGCGCGGCCCTGAGCTCGACCGACTTCGCCTCGACCGCTGTGACGGCCACACCGCTGATGTATGGCGCCTACACCGACGTGTCGCGCCAGACGCTCGACGGTGCCGACCCGTCCGCCCTGAGCATGATCCTCCAGGATCTGATCGAGGCCTACGGCCAGGCGTCGGAGACGGTCATCAAGACCGCCGTCGAGGCCGGCTCGACCGCGTCGGGCGTCGCGGTCACCGCGGCGACCCCGTACGCCGGCGTCCTGGCCAACGTCGTGAACTACTTCGGCACCCGATTCAAGCCGGCCGAGGGCGCCTTCATCCCGTCGGCGCTGTTCCCGGTCCTGCTGGCCCAGGGCGACACGACCGGCCGGCCGTTCCTGCCGATGATCGGCCAGATGAATTCGGACGGGTCCGTCGCTCGCGGCGGGATCCAGGCCGACGTCCTGGGCGCGGCGACGCGCCTGTCGTGGGCGTCGACGGTCAACGTCTGCGTGTTCGGCGTCCCGAGCGACTTCGTGATCTACGAGTCGGCGATCGCGCAGTTCAGCTACGACCAGGTCGTCGGCCCCCAGGCGGTCCGGGTCGGGATCTGGGCCTACCTGGTCGTCGGGACCCGGCTCGGCTCGCTGAAGGTCACCGCAGCCTGATCCTCCCCCCTGGCCGGCGTCGCTGTGTGGCCGGCGCCGGCCAGGCATCTACCGAGGGTCAATCGTGGCCGACCAGCTGTGCACGACGGCACAAGTGAAGACACGACTCCGGATCACGGACGCGGCCGATGACGCGCTGATCAGCGAGCTCATCGACGGCGTCTCTGACTGGATCGAGGACGCGACCCACCGGAAGCTCGTGCCGGACGCCGGCGCGACCTACGTCGTCGACACGACCTACGGCAACCTGGTCTACATCCGCCGCGGGATCCGGGCGATCACGAGCTTCGGCTACGCCACGAGCGACCAGCCCGACAGCGGCGGCACCTACACCGCGATCACGCCGGCGACGGGCCTGACCATCCGGCCGGCGCCGATCGACCGTCGGGTCGGCTGGCCAGGCGACACGATCGTCCTGTTCGGCTCGACCCCGGTGCTCCGGACCGTCCGCAACGGCGCCCGGATCGTCGGCGACTTCGGGTTCGCGGCCACGCCGCCGGCGATCGTCGAGGTCGCGATCGACGCGGTCGTGGCGGCCTACGCGACCCGCGGCAAGCCGAGCTCGACGGCGATCGGCGCCGACGATCGGGCCGTCTACCCGTGGGCGACGTTCTTCAGTGCCGGCTCGCCCCAGCGCGCGACCGTCATGCGCTTCCGGGCCGTCGACGGGATGGCCTGATGCCCGACTTCGACGCGATCGCGACCGCGCTCGCCGCCCGGTTCGCCGGCGGCGTGGCGACCCCGGCCGCGCCGGCGGGCCTGACCGACGTCCGCGAGGCGACGGCCAACCTGCCCAACGAGCTCGGTCCCCTGCCGGCGGTGCTGGTCTTCACGGACCACGGCGAGCTCGGCCGGGTCGGCAACCAGACGCGCATCGGCGTCGCGACCTTCCGGGTCCGGTTCTACCTCGCTCTGGGCGTCGATCTCGCCCGTGACGAGGTCCAGCTGCGCCAGTGGGCGACGGTCCTGGTCGACCGGCTGAAGGTGGCCACGACGCTGTCAGGGACGGTCACCCGGGCCGCGGTCATGTCCTGGCAGATCGGCGCGATGCGGTTCGGCGGCCAGGAGTTCTCGGGCATCGAGCTCGTGGTCGCGGCCGTGACGTCCGAGCCGTGGGCGGCGTCATGACCTTCGACGTCGACGCTCGCGACTTCCGCCACGCCGCCGACGCGCTGGAGCTCGCCGCCGACATCGCCGGCTCGATCCTGGGCGCCGCCCTGGAGGACATCGGCGCCGAGGCGCTCGACGACATGCGTCGGCGGGCCGGCCGCCACAAGCGGACCGGGCGGATGATCGACCAGATCACCGAGCGCGACACGGGCGCCGACTTCGGGACGATCGTCCGGGTCCACGCCGGCGGGTCGATCGTGCCGATCATCGTCGGCGGGTCGCGGGCCCACGACATCGCGCCGATCCGCCCACGGGCCCTGACCATCGGCTCGCGCGTCGGCGGCCGGGTCCGCTCGTTCGCTGCCCGTGTGCACCATCCCGGGACCCGCGGTGATCCGTTCGTGGCGGCGGTCCTGGACGATTCCGTCGACGTCGCCGAGCTCGAGCTCGCGACCGCCGGCGATCGCATCGTCGCCGAGCTCGCAGCTGACATTGGAGGGATCTGACCATGCCCGGGATCCAGGACTTCACCTACCTCAACTTCGGCAAGGAGACCGTCCGCGGCACCCCGGTCGCGCCGACCCGAAAGTGGCTCGGCGACGCGACGGGCGTGCTCGACGTCGACCCGTCGCTGAACTTCCACACGTCGGAGAACCGCGGCCGACGCTCGACGGTCTACCGCGTCACCCAGCAGGCCGAGGACGTGAACCTCAAGATCGCCGGCGACCCGACGTTCGACGACATGGTCTGGCCGCTCACCCAGCTGAAGGGCGGCATGACCGGCGTCGGCGGCGCCGCCGACAAGACCTGGACGGGCGCGCCGTCGATGACCGCGGCCAACAACCCCGAGGCGTTCAGCCTCGACGTCGGCGACGACACCCAGAACTACCGCATCCAATACGCGATGATGCGGCGCTGGTCGCTCGCCGCGGCGCTCGGCGAGGTGACCAAATTCACGGCCGAGGCGTTCGGCCAGCGGGCAGTGAAGACCGCCAAGGCGACGCCGGCGGACCCCGCGAGCTCGCCCAAGATCGTCGGCGATCTCTGGACGTCGAAGTTTGCGGCCACGTTCGGCGGTCTCGCCGGCGCGGCCGTCCAGACGAACCTCCTGGTCGACTGGAAGCTGGCCCTTGAGACCGGCCTGATCTGGCGCCACTACCAGGACGGCAACCTGTACGGCAGCCAGCACGTCGAGACGTCGTTCGCGGGGACCCTCGACATGACCGTCGAGTCGACGGCCTTTGCGATCAGCGAGTTCTACGACAAATGGCTCGCCCAGACGACCGACTACATCCGGCTGAAGAACACGTCGCCGGTGGTGCTCGGCGGGTCGTTCCCCTCGCTCCAGTTCGATTTCGCGGTCGCCTACAGCAAGGTGGTGCCGATCGGCGCCGAGACCGAGGGCATCAACCTCTACAAGATCAGCGCGAACCTGCTCGACGACGGCACCAACCCGCTGATCAGCCCGACGCTCGTCTGTAGCATGGCGGCCATCCCGTGACCCGGGCCAGGAGGCGCCCGGCCGGCCGGCCGGCGCCGCGGACGGTCGACGTCACGGTCGCGGCCGGGGAGTTCGCGGGCTGGTCGTGCACGGCCCGCGCGGACTTCCCGGCGCGCGTCCTGGCCGATCTCCAGTCCGGGTCGATCGACCGGATCATGGTCGCGCTCGACGTGATCATCGTCGACCACAACTTCCCGGGCGCCGACGGGGAGCTCGCCGAGACGATGGCCGACGTCGACCCGTACCGCGGGCTCCTGGCGGTCGCCGGCGACGCGCTCGACGCGATCGGCAAACTCCCAAACCGATGAGGGCGGCGATCAGGCGATACCGCGACGGCGAGCCGACCCGGCTCCCCTACCGGGTCGCCCGCCAGGTGGTCGCCGCCCGCTACGCACAGTCGCCGGCGGCCGTCGACGAATGGCCGGCCGACGACTTCAGTGACGCGCTCTCGACGCTGGAGGTCACCGGCCCGCCGCCGGTGGTGATCAAGTGAGCGATCGCGAGGCGGTGCTTGGGCTCGTCTACAAGGCGACCAACCTGGCCGAGGGCGCGACGTCGGCCCTGGCGGCCGACCTGGATAAGGTCGGCTCGAAAGCCGGCCAGGTGGCCGGCAGGATCACGGGCGCCTTCCGCGGCATGGGCTCCGCGCTGTCCAACGCGATCGGCAACTCGGTCGAGAACATCGCCCAGGGCGGCGACCTGACGCCGACGCTGCTCATGGCCGGCGCCTACATGGCCGGCCAGCTGGCCGAGAACTTCGGCGGCCAGCTGATCGAGAAGCTCGCCGGCTCGACGATCATCGGCGCGATCGCCGGGCCGCTCGGCGCGCTCGGCTCGGCCGCCGGCGGCATCATCGCCGCGGCGATCCCGATCGGCATGGCCGCGCTGCCGGTCATCCTGGTCGCCGCCCTGGTGGCCGCGGTCGCGATCCTGATCGTCAACGAGGACATCCGGAACAAGGCGATCGGGTTCGTCACCGGGCTGGTCGGGACGATCGCCGGCGCGCTCGGCACGGCGCTCGGCATCCTGCCCAAGGTCGTCGGCGCCGCATTCGGCGCGGCCTGGGACTTCGTGGTCAAGGCCGTCGGGACCTACATCGACCTGATGGTCACGCTCTGGCTCCGGCTCCCGATGATGCTGGCCGGTCTGGGCGCCGATCTCGTCCGGACGATCATCGGCGGGCTGGCCGGGCTGCCTGGCCAGGTCGCCCGGATCGTCGGCGACGCGTTCCGCTCGCTGAAGCTCGACATCGGGCCCTTCCACATCACCGGCGGCGGCGTCACGGTCGACCTGCCCCAGATCGACATCCCGCACTTCGCGTCGGGCGTCCGCTCGTTCACCGGCGGCCTGGCGCGCGTGGGCGAGCTCGGGCCCGAGATCGTCCGCCTGCCGCCCGGCTCGTCCGTCGACCCGACGTCGGACCGCCCGGGCGCCGGCGGGATGGCGCTCCGCCTGGTGGGCGTGACCGAATCGCAGCTGGTCGACGTCGTCGAGCGCGGCCTGTACGTCCGGCTCACCCGGGCCGCGCCGACGGAGGCGCGCTGATGGCGCTCGCGGCCGTCACGGCGGCCGCCCTGACCGATCACTCGGCGCGGGCCTACGGGCTGTACGTCAACGGCCTGGACGTGATCAAGGAGCCGGGCTCGGGCGCCGGCCTGTACGGCGTGCCGATCGAGACGATCGAGGTCCACGAGGCGGGCCCAGGCGGCGTGTCGTCGATGCGGTTCACCGTCGACGACCCGGGCGCCGAGCTCGTCTTCGCCGCCGGCGACGAGGTCCGCTACGAAGACCTGGTCGCCGGGACGCCCGAGTTTCGTGGCTGGCTGACGACGCCGGCGACCGTGCCGGCGTTCGGCACCGGCCGCCAGATCACCGTCGAGGCGATTGGCGTCGAAGCCGTGCTCGATTGGGCGATCTCGCCGGCGCTCACGATCGACCTGAGCGTCATCGCGATCACGACCGAGCAACTGATCCAAGCGCTCTGCGCGCGGGCGTTCTGGCCGCCCGGTGTGGCGCTCCGCGCGTTCGTGGACCCGACCGGCGGCAGCCGCGGATCCCAGGCGCTGCCGTTGTCGACCTTCGAGAACTCGTTCCCGCTGCCGCTGGCCAGCGTCACGATCCCGGCCGGAACCCTCCGGAACGCGATCCAGTACGTCTGCGACCTGTCGGCCGCGTCGCAGATCGGCCACGCGGCGGGCTGGCGGGCGTTCGTCACGGTCGACTTCTACCTGGGCCTGCGCGGCTGGCTGAGCGGCGGCGTGACCGAGGTCCCGAGCGATTACGCGACGCTGACCGTGACCAGGCCGGAGGACGGCAGCTCGACGGTCGACGGCGATGGCGTGGTCCGCGGCGTGTACGTCGTCGGCGGCACCGCGGCCGGGACCGGCGTGGTCATGGACGGGACCGGGCTGCCCGGCCGGATCGTCACCCTGACCGACACGTCGGTCCTGACCCTCGCCGACAAGTACAGCCGGGCCGCCCGGATCTTCGCCGGCGCCCAGGCGGTCGTCGCCGGCGAGATCAGCCAGGACGATTTCGCTGCGGTCACGGGCGTCCATCCGGGCGGCCGGCTGACGCTGACGTCGCCCAACACCGGCGCGACCGGCGACTACACGATCATGGCGATCGACAAGACCTACAACGCGTCGGGGCGCGAGAACTGGCGCGTCCGGTACGGCGCCCTGCCGCCGACGGCCGCCCTGCTCCTCCGCCGGCTGACCCGGTCGACGCTCTCATGATCGGAGGATCCACCGATGGCTGAATCGCTCGTCCAGGTCACCGAGGGCTCGGGCAAGAAGCTCCACACGTTCGCCCGGACGATCGGCGCGAACACCGTCGAGGACGAGGTCGTCCTGCTCGGCGAGAACTACCTGGCCAGCTACACCGTCCAGCATGCCCAGGCCTCGGTCTCGACCGCGACCGCGAACAGCCATCTCATGCAGATCATGGCCGGCGCCTCGCTGAAGGTCCGGATCCGGCTCATCGCGGTCTACCTGCACCAGACCGCGACCGCGGTCTCGCTGGGCGCATTCCAGCTGGTCCGCCTGACGACGGCCGGGACCGGCGGCACGGCGATCACGCCGAACCCACTCGACCCGTCCGACGCGGCCGCCGGCGCGACCGCGATGACCCTGCCGACGGTCAAGGGGACCGAGGGCGCCCTCCTGTGGGGCGGGACGGCGCTCTACGAACAGACCCTGACGGCCGGCAATCAGTGGGTCCAGCCGTTCGCCGTCTGGGACTTCGACCGACCGCGATCGAAGCCGCCGATCATCGCCGCCGGCGTCGCCAACGGCGTCGCGCTCAAGCAGCTGACGGCGATCGCCAACGCGACCGTGTCGGTCGTTGTCCTGCTCGACGAGTCGAACTTCTAGGAGGTGCACGAATGACCGACCCGCTGTTCCCGGTCGACGCCGACGACGATGTCGCGGCCGACCCCGACGACGTCAACGCCGATTCGGTGGGCGAGCACGACGACGACATCGAGGACGCCGGCCACCTGCCCGACAGCACCATCGAAGGGGCGCCGACGCCATGACCACCGTCGCCCGGATCTATCGCCCGCACCACGTCAAGGAACACGTCATGGCCGGCGGCAAGCTGATCTCGTGCAGCGAGTCTGTCGGCTGCATGACAGCCGACGCGGTCACCTTCGGCGCCGTCCGGCTCACCCAGGAGACGTTCCGCGCGCTGAGCTCGGAGCCGCACCCTGATCCCGCGTCGCCGGGGCTGAACATCCCCCAGGTGCTCGCGGTCCTGCGCGGGCTCCGGATCGTCGGCATGGTCGACAACACCGGCGACGCCTGGGGCGCCCTGTTCGCCCGGCTCAACCAGGACCGCCGGGTCATCCTCCAGGTCGAGAACGCCGAGCTCCACGACTGTAGCTCGAGCCGGACCGGCCACATGATCCTGCTCCAGGCCTATCGCGCCGGCCGCGGGATCCTGGCCAACAACCCGCTCTGCGACGCCGCCCACTGGTACAAGCCGTCGGTCATCCGGCACGCGGCCGAGGTCTTCGCCGACGCGACCGGCGTCCCGGGCGCCGGGCTCCGGTTCGCGGTCACGCGCCAGATCCCGCGCGTCGCGGTCAACCTGTAGGAGGTCCCTGTGAACTCACCCCTGGGCAGCTACGCGCCGAAGGTGGCGGCGATCAGCGCGATCCTCGTGATCGGGCTGTGGGGCCTGATCGAGCTCCTGATCGTCATCGCGCCGCCGCTCGGCTATGACGGCCGGATCGTCGAGCCGCCAGGGCTCGGCCCGGTCGCGTACATCGTCATCGGCGCGGTCTTCGGCTCGGCGGTCGTCGCCAACGGCCACAAGGAACCGCTGCGCCAGGCATCGGTCGCCAACGCTCGCCTGGACGCGATCGGCGCCCCGCACGTCGAGGCGACGCCGGAGACCACGACCCCGCCAGGCTGATCGTCGCAGCTACGGTGAGAGTGTCCTGACCCTTCACCATTCGGGGGACGACGGCGGCCTCTAAGCCGTCCGTCGTCTCTTGGTTCCCGTCGTCAGACGTATAGGGTCAGGACACTTATCCACAGGCCGTCCACAGGCCGGTGTGAACGAGCGTTCTATCTGCTCCCTGCCCCGTTGCCGGCGCGCGGCCGCGGGTCGACCGCCGGCACGTCCATCGTGGCGATCGCCGGCGCCGGCGAGATGAGCGACGCGGCCAGGGTCGCCGTGATCGCGCGCATCATCTCGGCGCGAGCGCGACGTTCGTCGACCACCGAGGACCGGATCTCGACGATCAGATCGGCGACGGCCTTCTCCAGCGGGACGGCGGCCGCGGGTCGGCCGTCATAGGCTGCCAGCAGGTCACCATACGGGACGTCCAGGACGGCGGCGACCTTGCGGACCATCGCCGGGCGCGGCACGGTCGCGCCGCTGTACCAATTCATCAGCGTGTCGTAGTGCACGTCGGCCTGGATCGCCAGCTGGGTGTCGCTATCGATGCCCGCCCGCGCCCGAGCCTCGTGGATCGCCTGACGCAGCGCCTGACCGCGATCGCGCGCTGACGGCTGGCGGAGTTCAGCGGATGTCTTGCCGGATTTCACCCATGTAACGTATTGACTTCGGTACAGGACTGTCTATAGGATGGTGCTCATGGACACCACCGAAGTTCAGGGCGGGACGGCGACGACGCCGACCGATGACGAGCTCCTGGCCTGGGACTGGCGAGCGTCGCTCAGGCACGAGGAGCGGTCCTACGAATGGCTCGCCCGGCGCACCGAGCGATCGGCGAGCGCGGTCACCAAGTACGGGAGCGGCAGTCAGATCCCGCCCGTCTCATGGCTCCGGGCGGCCGCGATCGTGCTCGGATGGGGGCCGCGATGACCGCCGGGACCCCGAACGAATACCCGAAGACAACACTCACCTTATCGGCAGCACCTGACCTACTGGCCGAGGATGCCCGGTCTGCTGCGGCAATCGAGCGTGAGCTAGAGAACGTCGACGCCGGCGACCTGGTGGCTGTCGAGCGGATCATAGACCACGTCTGGCCGTTCACCGAGCGCGACGCGCCGATCATCACCGAGGCCGAGTATCGGCTGCTGGACGGCAACCGATGACGCGTCGGCCGTCGACATGGGGTCACGAGCTCGAACGCGCGGAGGCTGCGCGCCGTCGCCGCGAGCTCGTGACCACCTTCCTCGTGGCGATCGGCATCATCGCCGGCGCCGCCTTCGTCCTGGTCGCCACCTGGCTCGCCTGCGTCGGCTTCCTGGTCACCTTCGGATGATCGCGACCGCCGAGCTCACCTGCACCTGTGGCCACGGCCAGGCGGCCCACGAGCCGGCCTACCTGGACGACGCGATGTGCCTGGGCTTCCACCGGGCCGACCACCCGTTCGCCGATCCCGAGCTCGTCTACACGCCGAACGAGCTCGGCTGCCGCTGCGAGACGTTCACCCTGGCCAGCCCGCCCGAACCAGAGCCGTTCAGCGTGCCCGATGGCTGGCTCCTGCTGGGCCTCGGCGTCTGTCGCTCGTGTGGCACCGCGATCGCCTGGTGCCAGACGCCGAAGGGCAAGCGCGCGCCGATCGATCGCGACGGCACGAGCCACTTCGCGACCTGTCCGTCAGCTGACGCCTGGCGCCACCGACGCCGGCCGTGACGGGCCGAGGACCGAACGCGCAGCACGCCTACGAGCTCGCCGCCAGGCGGGCCCGGGTCCGCGCCGTCAAGCGCGCGATCGCGTGGATGCTGGTGATCGCCTGGATCGTGTTCATGTACGCGGTCGCGTGGCTGGCCTGTCGGGCGATCTTCGGGTGACGTCGACCACCTGGCGCGGCCGCAAGGGCGCCGTCCTGCTCGGACCGACCGAGGACCGCGTCGCGCGCTACCTGGCCGACGTGACGTCGCGCGGGCGGGTCACGATCCGGATGGTCGACCTGATCGCCCGGGTCGGCATCACCCGCTCGGAGGCGTACCGGGTGACCGCCCGGATGCGGGCGCTCGGCCTGTTCGGCATCGAGGACGACCAGGGCGGCACCAACGGCGGCCGGCGCTACTGGCGCACCCCGACGCGGCACGACGGCGCCCGGCTCGACCCGAGCCGTCATCGCGTGGCCTGGGCGCGCGTGCTCGGGGAGGCGCGGGCCCGGGCTGCTCGGGTCGCCGAATTCATTCGTGGCGGGCCTCTCACCGGGCGCGTCACTCAGGGCCAGCCGGGCCACCCCCCGGACCCGGCTGGCCCGTCCTTCCGTGAGATGTTCGCGGCCGCCGGCGGCGCCGGGCTGCTCGCGCGATGGGGCGTGACGTGACCGAGGACGAGCTCATGTCCGGGATCACCGGCGCGCTCGAACTCGCCGGCTGGCGCTGGATGCACATCATCGCCTCGCATGGCGTGACCCAGGGCGACGTCGGCTGGCCGGACATCATCGCCGTGCACCCCAGCCGAGAGCGCGCGCCGATCCTGGCCTGGGAGTTGAAGGGCGACGGCGGCCGGCCGAGCGGCGACCAGGTCGCCTGGATCGCGGCCCTGTTCGCGGTCGGCGATCGCTATGAGCCGGCGCCGATCGACGCGCGGATGCTCTACCCCGACGACTACGATCGCGCGCTCGACCTGATCCTGGGGCGGACGGCCACGTTCGACGGCCCGTGACACGACCGAGCGCGTCGGTCTTGCACCGCTCCGGCCATCGCCGGCGCCGGGCGCTGGCCGCGGTGATCGAGCGAGACGGGCCGACATGCTGGCGTTGTGGGCGGTGGGTCGACGTGACGCTGTCCGGGCTGCATCCCGACGGCCCGACCCTCGGACATAAGCGCCCCTCGATCCGCGGCGGCGCCGACACGCTCGACAACCTCGGTCTTGAACATCGCCGGTGCAACCTGGCCGCCGGCGCTCGTGTGGATCCACCACACGCCGCGATCGCCAGGCCGATACGAAGGGACTGAGATGGTCGACGGGATCAAGATCAACACGCTCGAGGCGCCGACCGTCGTCTCGGTCGAGCTCCCCTGCCCCAGCTGTGACGATGTCGTGTTCGTCGAGGCCAGGCTGCAAGCGCGCGTCACCAGGGACTCGGATGGATCGGGCGCTCTTGCACTCCGGGTCCGCTCGGCGAAGGCGTCACACATCTGCGATCAGCCCACGCTCGGCCTGGCCGAAGGACCGCGCGAACGATGACCACGCACGAGCTCGA
>Ga0070698_100004069_pt1 | contig 16075 bp, 14 predicted proteins | sample KBSK1502metaG_FD_65477 | JGI IMG/M metagenome (GOLD analysis project Ga0070698, IMG submission 65477) | Corn, switchgrass and miscanthus rhizosphere microbial communities from Kellogg Biological Station, Michigan, USA - KBS K1-50-2 metaG | ecosystem: Host-associated > Plants > Roots >...
TATTTGGACTTGGCGTGGCAGAGACTGTCGCCATTTTTACTGGCATCGCAAGTGCCGCGGTAGCGCCGCTATTATTCCAGAATAATCCGAGCGGCGTCACTCCATAATCAGAGCGGCGTTCAGTCGAAATCTCAAACGTATTCTCTAATGAAGCGTGCCCTTTCGTTCGGAAGGGCACGTTTTAGTTTGTAATAAATTTGCTCCGACAAATGGGTAAACCTTCACGGCCTGCCGGCTTCACGCGAATTGCAATCTCACTCCTGGGAATCTGTGGCTGCTTACTAATCATCTTTGTCTCCGTGATCATTGGCGTTTCAAGGATGTTCGGTCGTTACGGGATGCTAACTGGATCGATTCAGGTGGCTGCTCAGGCCGTTCGTCTCGCTCCCTCAGACGCGGACGCACATAGGGCCCTTGCGACTGCGTTTCAAAACGTTGGAATGCATCAGGAGGCAAGAGGACAGCTCGAGATTGCTATTAGCTTGCGTCCGAATGATGACTACTTATGGTTGGAACTAGGAAACGTTCGCGATGAGCTCGGCGATTCAGAGGGAGCACTAAGAGCCTTTGACCAGGCGGTTGCAAACGCACCCTATTATGCGCATACCCACTGGCAACGTGGAAACCTTCGTCTTCGACTAGGCCGTTATGATGAAGCCTTTGCCGAACTTAGAGAGGCCGCGAGAAGCAATAGAACTTTCACGCCGAGTTTGATCGACTTGGCGTGGAGTTTGTCGCGCGGTGATGTGACGCTCACAGAACGACTGGCCGGGATCGAGTCTCCAGACTCACGAATTGCTTTTGCGCGACTTCTTGCCAAAAGAGGGAAGGGCAAAGAAACGGTCGAGCAGTTTCGCCTTTCAGCCAACCACATCTCCGAAGAGTTCAGGCGTGAGCTTGTTATGGAGTTGATTGCAAAACATGAGTATGAAGCGGCATTCGATATCTGGAAAAGAACTGAGACGGGCACTTCACAAATTTACGACGGCGGCTTTGAAAATACGATTACTTTTGGTGAAATTGGCTTCGGGTGGCAAGTTCCTCGCGATCGATCAACCATCGAGGTGTCACAAGACACAGCTGAGAAAGACAGCGGTACGAGGAGTCTTCGGATAACCTTCGGCGGCGACTCCCCGGCCGCTGAGTCGATCGTGTCGCAAACGATAATCATCAAACCACAACAAAAGTATCGAATCAGCTTTGCTGTAAAGACGAAAGACATTGTGACGGGCGGCCCACCGTCCGTCAGCGTTATTGAAGCTGTAAGCAACGTTCGCCTTGCGAATACACTTACAGTGATGCAATCCGAGGGGACTTGGCAGAAACATAGTCTCGAGTTCACGACCCCTCCAAATTGCTCTGCGATCGTTCTAAGGCTCGCGCGGAACGCGTGCGACTCTACACCGTGTCCAATCTTCGGCTTACTTTGGCTTGATAGTTTTTCAATCGAAGAGCTAAAGCTATGAGAACAGACTCCCTCAAAGTTTGTGGTAGGGGCGTTTAATGTCAGCATCGCCTTTAATACTAAGTTTAGAAACGGCCACACTGGCTGGAAGTATTTCAATTTCAAGGGACGGCAACGTACTGGCAAGCTGCGGCGGTAACCCTGCTGTGTCGCATTCAAATACGTTGCTCAGGGATATTGATGATTTGCTGTCGCAGGTAAGTCTTACGATTCGCGACGTGGATCTGTTTGCAGTGGCGAGCGGTCCTGGTAGTTTCACGGGGTTGCGGATAGGCATCGCGACCGTAAAGGCGTTGGCTGCCACCTTGTGCCGTCCGTGTGTGGGCGTTCCGACTCTTGCAGCAATTGCCCACTCAGCAGGATTGTCGCCCGCGACCGTTTCACTCTTGTCCGCCGGCCGCGGTGAGGTTTTTGTACAGCTGTTCTCCAGTTCTGCGGAAGACATCGTGGTTGAACTGGATCAACCCGAACATCTTTCTCCAGTAAGGGTGCTTGAAAAGTACTTGGATCGTGAGGCACTACGTTGGGCTGGAGAAGGTTCCCAGGTACATGCGAACCTCATTCGAGAAACTGCAGTGAAAAAGGGCTATCGGTTTGTCGAGGAAAACAATGTCGACAGCAAGACCGACGGGAACGCATGGGTGATTGCCAACCCAGCTGTGAATTTGGCCGAACACGTTGCATCATTAGCGGTGATAAGACTTAGTCAAGCCCGAGATCAAACTGTGAACACTTTGCGAGCTATTTATGTTCGGCCCTCAGATGCAGAAATGAAGGTCTAATGTCGATTGCGAAACATGATATGACATCGATTGCCAGTGGTGTAACCATTAGCCGGATGTCAGAGCACGACCTGCTTGAGGTCGTCGATATTGAGGAACAGTCAGGTCTCAGCCGCTGGGGCTGGGCCGCCTACTACGCTGAATTACAGTCTGCCAATCGGGATTTGATGCTCGTCGCCGTTCCCGCGAAATCCCCAATAATTGAACACCGGCACATCGCTGGGTATATTGTCGCAAGAGAAACTGCAGGTGAGCTTCATATCAATAATGTTGCGGTTCGCGAACAATATCGGAGGCGAGGAATAGGACGCGCTTTACTTTCGAAAATCGTAGATGAAGCACACCGTCTGAACGTAACAACGGCATTTTTGGAAGTTCGCAGTGGAAATCTGCCAGCCCAAGCCCTTTATGAGCGGTGTGGTTTTAGGGCAATTGCGAGACGTTCTAACTATTACTCCGATCCCACCGAAGATGCGGTTGTAATGAGCCTTGTGTTCAAGGCGGTACCGGCTTGATTTGGTTAACGTGTTCGGCTAACATTTTTCCGTGTCAAACAAGCCTATGGAGGGAACTCTCGCCTCCGCAAATAATCCTGCCACTCCCATCGTCTGAAAGGAGACATGCACGAAATGGACATCGCAACGACGGATAGTCTGAAAGAGGAGTTGATCAACCGAGATCCAGAATTTAGAGAACTAGCCAGAGAACATCATAAATACGAAGAACGTCTTAGTGAATTGTCAGCTCTCGCCTATCCGAGTGATGAAGAACAGTTGGAGGAGATCACCCTGAAGAAAAAGAAGTTGGCGCTGAAGGATCAAATGTATTCGATTATGCTTCAATATCAGAAGACCCAGAGCTTGAGTCACTAAACAGGGCGCCGGCAGTTCTGTTAGCGCCAGAGATGATGGGGACGTGGAATCCAAGTACACGTCCCTTTTTTGCTAAAGATTAGTTTTGAGAATTGTTCGAGAAAGCATTCCTTTTATCGTCGTGCCACTGATCCTGGCATTGGTCTCGGGGTTCTTTGCGCTCTGGTTTGTATCCGCGGTTTTTATCCTTGTCACACTCTTCATGGCGTTCTTCTTTCGCGATCCGAAGCGGGACCCACCTGCTGACGACGACGTCGTTGTAGCTCCAGCGGACGGCCGAGTAACTCGCGTGATCCCTGTCGCTCGGGATCAGAAAAACTCTCCGACGATTATCAGCATTTTTCTTTCGCCGTTAGATGTCCACATCAATCGTTCGCCGATTCCCGGTAGAATCACCGACGTTGTTTATACTCCTGGCAGATTTCTAATGGCCACAAATGAGAAGGCCAGTTTAGTGAACGAACAGAATATTCTGACGATTCAGGGGGAAAAAGTAACGGTTGTTTGTAAGCAAATAGCTGGGATACTTGCCCGTCGAGTAGTCTGCTGGAAGCGTAAGGGCGACAATGTCAATCTGGGCGAACGGTTTGGCCTGATAAAGTTTAGTTCGCGCACTGATGTAATCTTACCGGCTAACGTTTCAATCACAGTTTCGGAAGGTGATCGAGTTCGCGGAGGCATTACGGTGATCGGGAGAATCTCATGAGTACACCTCGAGGCGTGCAAATGGATCAGGAATCATCAAATCCTCCTCGACGAGGTTTGCGAAAAGGAGTTTATCTAATACCTTCCGTATTTACCGCAGCCAATATTGGAATGGGTTTCTTTGCGGTCATGTCTTGCCTGCGAGCGTTTCAACTACTCGGTGTCGCAAATCCCGATCTGGCCGGCGCAGCAACGCGTTTTGATCACGCCGCTATAGCCATTGGCTTTGCTGTTCTCTTTGACATGCTGGACGGCCGTATTGCCCGAATGACGAAAACAACCACGGAGATCGGAATTCAGCTCGACTCGATCGCGGACGTTGTTACTTTTGGGTTAGCGCCGGCTGTGTTGGCGTACGTTTGGGGTTACGGGGGAAGTTTGACGGAAGGCACCAACCTTCATCAGCTCGCGTGGTTTATTTCGTTCATGTATTTGATGTGTGGCGCCTTCAGACTGGCGCGGTTTAATGTTCAAGCGTCCCGACCACGTATCGTCGCGGCGGGCACGGTCAAAGTCGACAAGAAGAGCTTTGTAGGGTTGCCAATTCCGGTTGCGGGATGTCTGATCGCAGCAATCGTACACTTCGCACCTCTCCCCTTGATCGTTTATGGGCCAGAGCGGGCGAGAATTTATTCAGGCCTCTTGATGTTACTGGTTGGACTACTGAGTTTAATGATGGTGAGTACGCTTCGATTCTCGAGTTTTAAGACAGTAGGTACGGGTAGTCGAAGTATGCGGACAATAATACTGGTTCTCGCGATCGGTGGACTGATCTTCCTCTATTCTCAATATGTGTTGTTGGGTCTCGCGCTTGCCTATATCTTTCATGGGTTATTATCACGGTTGATCAGCGTCTTCTGGAGACGGAGCGATTCAGCTGAACCAAAAATCGAGACAAATCCTGCCAGTCGATCCTCCAGTCATTAACGAGGCTGTTTGGTAGTGGTATCGGGCGGACGCGCAAACGCTACTATTCCGTGTTCGGTCGTTACAAAGACCACCTCTCCAACGGCAATTGGCGCCGCCGAACTCGTTAGCTCCTCGCCAGTCGCTAGAGCGTTTACTTGCTTACCGTCTTTTAGCGCCAAAACTACCGCAGTTGAACTCGACAAAGGTGTGAAGAGTGCCGCCTCCTGAAGGGTTAGAGGTTGCGCGGAAATACGTCCAGGCAAAAGGCGTTTCCAAAGCATTGCGCCTTTGAGATTCAGCAGGTAAGCGAAATTATCAAGCGACGCTATTAGCAACGTCTCTCCGCTAAGAACGACAGCTTCTACACCGCCGCCAGTGCGTTTGCGCCAGGCTAGGTGTCCGTTATCGGCGCGAACTGAGTAAACGTATCCGTCCCCCGAGCCGAAGAAAACACGGCCGCTGGAAACAGCCACCGGCCCGCGAACAACTCCCTTCGTTCTGTAGCGCCATAGAAGTTTGCCAGTGGTCTCTTCGAGCGCTAACAGCGTTCCATCTTCGCTTCCAAAATAAACGCGGCCGCCGCCGAGTACCGGCTGTCCGCTGAAGGCTGACGGGAATGGTATCGACCACAGCACCCCACCAGTGCGCTTATCAAATGCATAAGCCCTGCCATCAACGCCGCCACCGAAGAGTTTGTCACCGCCAACGGTGACAGCACCTCGCAACGGTTTTACAAGGGGAGTCAGCCACCGTGTCACTCCTCCTTCACGACCGATTGCCCTCAACGCACCCGAGGATCCAGGTTGAGTCCCACCAGTATCAACTGTCTCTGAGGCGACGTAGATGGCAATATCGTCGGCCACTGGCGACGCCGAAAGTTCCCCTCCTATCTCTGAGCGCCAAATTAGTCGACCATCTTTGGCATTGAGCGCCACAATAGTTCCACCTGCAAGCGGAAGGTAGATCCGTTCATTGTCGGCAGCTGGGGTTAGGTTCAGTGTAACGCTTGACTCGTATCGCCATCGCACCGTCAAGGGATCTGAAAGGACGATGTCTGTCGCTGCACTAATCGAAAGGAATTGTCCCGCGAGTCCAAATAAAACGAGGAGGCAAGAGACTCTTCTTAATCGAGTAATTCTGATTCTGAGAAATTGATTTGATGAATAGGTCAGCATGCTTCTTTGTAATTACGAAAAAGATCGAGAAGCTGGTTTGCGTTCTCTAAATCCAAAAGTATAATCTGCCACTCTTCAGTTCTGCATTTAACACCAAAACAGCGCCAGAGGTTTTCTTGACCAACGTCCTTTCGCATGAAACAGTAATAATACTTGACTTCGGATCACAGTACACTCAGCTGATTGCCCGCCGCGTTAGAGAGGCGGGCGTTTATTGTGAAATCCTTCCATTCAGCGCTTCAATCGAAGCCATTCAAGCGCGCTCTCCGAAAGGCCTCATTTTTTCCGGGGGGCCATCTTCTGTCTACGATAGAGATGCTCCCAAACCTCACGATAAACTTCTTAATTCGATAGATTGTCCCAAACTGGGGATCTGCTATGGCTTTCAGGTGTTTGCAGAAGAACTCGGCGGCAAAGTCGTAGCATCACCAAATCGGGAGTTTGGTTATGCTCGATTGAAAGTTCTCGACGTCACAAGTCGCTTGTTCAATGGTCTCCCTGCAGAGATGGATGTATGGATGAGTCATGGTGACCACGTCACCGAGGTTCCACCCGGATTTCGGCTGACTGCAGTAACAGAAGATGCGCTAAATGCGATGGAAGATGAATCGCGTTGTATCTTTGCAGTTCAGTTTCACCCAGAAGTCGCACACACACCGTTGGGCGCTCAGGTGCTCAGGAATTTTCTATTCTCAGTTTGTGGTTGTCGAGGTGACTGGTCGCCCGAAGCGGTCGTTCAGGAACAAGTAGAACGAATCCGGACGACGTTGGGTGAGAACGGCCGAGTGGTCTCCGGTTTATCTGGTGGTGTCGATTCCACGGTAGCGGCCGCTCTCGTCCACAGAGCCGTTGGTGACCGTCAAACTTGCATATTTGTTGATAACGGTTTGCTTCGTGAAGGTGAATTTGAATCAACCCTGGCGTTGCTTCGTCAAAGCATGAAATTGAACATAGTTGGTGTTCGCGCGGGCGACGCTTTTTTGAATGCCTTACGAGGTGTCGTCGATCCAGAGGAAAAGCGAAAAACAATAGGTAGAGTCTTTATTGAAGTCTTCGACGAAGAGGCGCGGGAGCTGGGCAATGTCGATTACCTGATGCAGGGGACACTCTATCCAGATGTTATTGAATCGATTTCAGTTCGCGGCCCGTCAGCAGTAATCAAGAGTCATCATAACGTTGGCGGTTTGCCCGAGAAGATGAAGCTTAAATTGATTGAGCCGCTTCGCGAACTATTCAAAGATGAAGTCAGGTTGATAGGAAGGGAACTGGGCGTGCCGCCCGAAATTCTTGGTAGGCATCCTTTCCCTGGTCCAGGACTGGCCGTAAGAATCCTTGGCGAAATCACCGAGGAGAAGATACGACTAGTTCAAGCTGCGGATAGAATCCTCGATGAGGAACTCAGACTGGCGGAGCTTTACAACTCTGTTTGGCAAGCGTTTCCAGTTCTTCTGCCTGTTTCATCTGTCGGCGTGATGGGTGATGAGCGCACTTATGAAAAGGTTATCGCCATACGTGCAGTGACAAGCGTTGATGGAATGACGGCCGACTGGGCGCGTCTCCCTCACGAAGTCCTGTCACGAATCTCGGGCAGGATCGTTTCTGAAGTACGAGGGATCAATCGTGTCGTCTACGATATCAGCTCTAAGCCTCCGTCCACGATTGAGTGGGAATGAATAGTTTAATGCCGACTAATGCCAAGTTGGCGGGAGATCTGTTGTATAGTCTTGGCATCTTCAAATTCTTAGTGTCATCTCCGCGATTCGCGACGAAAAGCGCGTAAAGGAATAATGCAGCACGATCGTCAATTCGTACATCTACATCTCCACACCGATTACAGTCTTCTAGACGGCGCAATTCAGATCAAACCACTGTCAAACCGAGTTGAAGAACTGGGCATGCAGGCGTGTGCCATGACCGATCATGGCAATATGTTTGGCGCCATCTCCTTTTACAACGCGATGAAGTACCGCGGGGTTAAGCCAATCATTGGTTGTGAAACATACATTGCCAGAGGTAGTCGGAAGGACAAGGCTGCGAGCGGGCCGGGCGAGAAGGCAAATTTTCATCTAATTCTCCTGGCACAGAACTATGAGGGTTATCAGAACCTCGTCCGCCTGACCTCTAAGGCGTACACAGAAGGCTTCTACTACAAACCTCGTATCGACAAAGAACTCCTGGCAGAACACAGCAAAGGTATCATCGGATTGTCCGCCTGTATGTCTGGAGTTCCTTCAGCCCTGCTGGCGCAAGAAAAATGCGATGAAGCTGCGGCGGCAGCTGTTGAGTTTCAGGAGATTCTTGGAAAAGGGAATTATTTCCTGGAGATTCAAGAGCATGGGCTAGACGCCCAGCGTCGAATTCGGAAGTCCCTCGTCGAGCTCTCAAAGCGAACCGGCGTTCCTTTGGTGGCGACGAACGACGCCCACTACCTCAACCCCGAAGACTCTCGCGCTCATGACGTTTTGCTCTGCATCGGATCGGGGAAAACAGTCAATGACACAAATCGCCTGCGTTACGCGAGTCCCAACTTCTATGTTCGATCGCCAGAAGAGATGTGGCGCATCTTCGGTGACGAATTGCCAGAAGTGTTAACGCGGACTGTCGAGATTGCCGAACGCGTCGATCTGGCTCTGCCTCAGAACGTCAATCATCTTCCGAAGTACCCAATTCCGGAATCCGAGGAAGGACTTTCAGCTGACGATTATTTCGCGAAAGTTGTCAGGGAAGGTTTTGAGCGCCGCAGACAGACCGTGTGGGATCTGCAAGCCTCGCGAGGGAAACTGAAACAATCGATGTCTGATTATCAGACCCGGCTCTCAAATGAGGTCGAGATGATCAAGCAGATGGGTTTCGCTGGCTATTTCTTGATCGTTTGGGACTTCGTCCGCTACGCCAAAGAGCATTCGATTCCGGTAGGTCCTGGAAGGGGTTCTGCCGCCGGATCCCTTGTGGCCTATTGCTTGGAAATTACAGATGTTGACCCACTGCAGTATGACTTGATCTTCGAGCGATTTCTGAACCCCGGCCGCGTGTCGTTGCCTGACATTGATATCGACTTCTGTGTTCGTGGGAGAGCGGATGTTATTAACCACGTGGCGGACTTGTATGGTCGGGATTCGGTGTGCCAAATCATCACTTTCGGAACGCTGGCTTCTAAAGCGGCGATTAAAGATGTAGGTCGCGCACTTGAGGTTCCGTATGCAGAAGTTGAGCGAATTGCGAAGCTGATTCCTCCTCCGGTACGAGGCCGGAATGTGAGCATCAGCCAGGCCCTAGAACAGGTACCTGAACTAAAACATGAGGTTGAGACGAATCCTCAGGTCAGGGAAATCATCGAGATCGCACGGCGCTTGGAGGGCTGTGCAAGGCATTCTTCAGTTCACGCCGCCGGAGTCGTCATATCGCCGCTGCCGCTCCAAGAATTGATTCCCATCGCGGTCTCCGGAAAAGAGGAACTCACGACTCAGTATGTCATGTCAGACCTCGAGAAGACCGGCATGCTTAAGATGGACTTCCTGGCGCTTACCGCTTTAACCGTTATAAATGACTGTTTAATTAGCGTTAAGCAATCGCTTGGGTTGGAGATTAACTGGGCCGAGACCGCGCTTAACGACGCTAAAACTATGCAGGTGTTTGGTGAGGGGCGGACTGAAGCGGTCTTTCAGTTTGAGTCGTCAGGGATGCAGGAGATTTGTCGAAAGTTAAAACCAAAAGGTGTTGAGGACCTCGCGGCGCTGAATGCTCTCTATAGACCTGGCCCGCTCGATGGAGGCATGGTGGATGAATTCATCCTTCGACACCATGGTAAGAAGAGTGTTCGCTATCTGGTGCCGGAGATGAAGGAGATTCTGAGCAATACGTACGGGATAATCGTTTATCAAGAGCAGATCATGCAGCTCGCGCAGAGGCTGGCGGGTTATACACTTAGCGAAGCTGACCTAATGCGTCGGGCGATGGGTAAGAAGAAGCGCGAAGAGATGGCTGTCCATGAGGAGAAGTTCATCACTGGCGCCGTCGAACGTGGAATCAAACGGGAAAAAGCGGAAAAGATATTCTCCTTGATGGCACAGTTCTCTGACTATGGGTTCAACCGGAGCCATAGCGTTGCATATGCCTATCTTGCATTCCAGACTGCATATCTGAAGGCCCATTTCCCAGAGCACTTTTATGCCGCAGTCCTTTCGAGCGAGGCCCAGGACGCGGCAAAGGTGTTTAAGTATTCCAAGGAACTGCGAGCGCAGCAGATCGATCTTTTACCTCCGGACGTCAATGAAAGCAATTCGGGGTTTACGCCCTTAAGCGGCGCAATTCGATATGGACTTACCGCGATTAAGGGCCTTGGACAGTCAGCAGTTAATGCAATTTGTGAAGCCCGCGAAAATGGACCTTTCCGTTCGTTCTTCGACTTTGCTGAACGTGTGGAAACAGCGACCTTAAACAAGAGAGTCTTCGAAAGTCTCGTTAGCGCCGGAGCGTTTGATTCGCTAAAGGATGGCCGTTCACCCCGCGAGTGGCGTGGGGCCCTTTTCAACTTGATCGACACGGCGATTGCGAGGGCTCAGCGAGCCAAGAGGGAACGAATTCAGGGACAGAGCGGTTTGTTTGGTGGCATGCCGGACGAGACGGACTATGCGAAGGAGATTCCAACTGCGGCAAAGGGGTGGTCCGCATCTGAGCTCTTGGCCGCCGAGAAGGCTGCCCTTGGGTTCTATGTCACCGGGCATCCTTTGGAGAAGCACTCCGATTTGTTGAAGAGTCTCAAGGCGGCAAAGGCCTCGGAGCTGGCCGCAATGAATACCGGCAGTCGCGTAGTCTCGGGCGGGATAATGAGTGATCTGCAAATCCGTACAACGAAGAAGGGTGACAAGTTCGCGCTGCTAAAATTGGAAGATGAGGCTGGCGCGACGAAGTGTGTCCTTTGGCCGGATGTTTACCGCAAACATGCCACGATGCTCCAGAATGATCTCCCGGCCATCATTAAGGGGCGATTGGAGCTAAGTGAAGATAACCCGCCAACGATTATCGTCGATCAGGTGCAGACGATGGAGGCAGCGAATGAGAATACCGAGTTTGTCGTTTTGCGTGCCCCCAAAAGAGATGACTTTCCCACGTTGTTCGATTCGATTTTGAGCGTACTAAGTTCACATCCAGGCGACAGCAATGTGGCGGTTGAGACGGAGTTGAACGAGGGCACAATCGTTCGGATTAAGGCAAATTCGGCACTTAGGGTTAAGCGCAGCCGCGAATTGGAAGAATCCCTGAAAAAGTTGGGATGTGAGTTAGCGATTGAGAGAATACCCGGTCAGGCAAATCTAACTTGAGTCAGCTCCGAGATGCGTAAAGAAGACAAAGAAACCAAGGTGTCGGAAGCGAAAGCTGCTGAACAGACAAAAACGGCTTTCGACCGCGTCTTGCTTGCACGACACTCCGATCGTCCCTACACACTGGACTTCGTTGAACGTCTGTTCGAGGACTTTGTTGAACTCCATGGCGATAAAAGGTTCGCGGAGGATCCGGCCATTGTATGCGGTCTCGCTAAGTTTCACGGTTTGCCAGTGGTCGTGGTTGGACATCAAAAGGGACGCGACACAAAGCAGCGAAGTTACCGAAATTTCGGTATGCCCAAACCTGAAGGCTACCGAAAAGCTCTCCGTGTTATGAAGCTCGGAGAAAAGTTTGGTCGCCCCATCTTCACTTTTATCGACACGCCAGGTGCATATCCAGGCATCGATGCCGAAGAGCGCGGGCAAGCTGAGGCTATAGCTTACAATCTTCGCGAAATGGCAAAGATCAAGGTCCCTATCATCGTAACGGTTATTGGTGAAGGTGGTTCCGGAGGGGCGTTGGCGATCGGCGTAGGGGATCAGGTATTGATGCTCGAGAATGCAACTTATTCCGTTATAACTCCGGAAGGCTGTGCCGCCATTCTCTGGAAAGATTCCTCACAAGCCCCACGTGCTGCGGAGGAGCTTTGTATGACAGCCCAACATCTCTACGCCGAGGGTATCGTAGACAAGATCATCTCAGAGCCGGAGGGTGGAGCGCATAACGATTACGATCAAACGGCACGCTACCTCGACTCGGCCTTGAGTGAACGACTTGCCGAGGCCGTTAGCTGTTCTCAGGAAGAGCGACTAACCCGCCGCTATAGCAAACTTCGACATTTCGGTCGTTGGGGAACCGCGGATAAGGAAACGGATCCAACACCGTCCAGCTAATTTCAGTACTGCCGATTCTCTTTAAAAGGGAATATCTTCGTCAGACAATTCCGCTGGTTCCCCCGGCGCTGCTGCCGAAGCTGACGCTGTTGCTGCGCGTTCAACGGGCGGCGCCGATTCATCGTGTCGAGAACCGATGAAGTGCATGTCCGTGGCGAATACCTCTAGTGAGGTTCGCGGCTTTCCGTCACGGTCCGTGTACTCTTCAACGCGCAACCTGCCCTCGATGTATACCTGCCTACCTTTTTGCAGGTACTGTGACGCAGTTTCGGCCAGCCGATTCCACAGAGTAATCCTGAACCAGGTTGTTTGGTCTTGCATTTCACCGTTTCGATCTTTGCGGCGTTCGTTGGTAGCCATACTAAAGCTGCATACCGGTGTGCCCTGCGCCGTGTAACGCAACTCGGGATCGCGACCGAGGTTTCCCACGAGAATTATTTTGTTAAAGGACATGAGGAGCCTTTCTTTTCTGGGATTTTCGAGACAGCGCGATACTACTCGCGCCGAAGACAAGAATCAAGCACACTCGATTCGGTAATGATCATGAAAAGTCATGCTATCGCGTTCTCCAAATGATTTCTGATAGACTGTCGTCACGTTGAGATAGTGCTTGAGCAATGAGGCCCAGAGTTTACATAGAAACCTTTGGCTGTCAGATGAACGTGGCTGACACTGAACGCGCGGCGACTGGCCTGCGAGCGTCAGGTTACGATCTCTGTGACTCCGAGCGAGATGCCGACGTCGTACTACTGAACAGCTGTTCCGTTCGAGAGAAGGCAGAACAAAAAGTCTACACTCGAATAGGTGAAGTTCGTGGGGCACGCAATGGCGATCGGAAGCTTTTGGTCGGGGTCATGGGGTGTGTGGCCCAACTTGAAGGCGAGTCAATTTTTGCTCAATCCCCGTCGGTCGATTTGGTGATCGGTACCCGGGCCACTGATCGAATTTCGGCGTTAATTGAAAGAGCACGCAACGGTGAACGTAAGATCCTGGATTTAGCTGAACGCGATCATAATGATTCTTGGGATGTTTCACCCGTCGAACGGCACTCAGCCCACGTTGCTTTTATTCCGATCATCGAAGGCTGCAACAAGTTTTGTTCGTTTTGTATTGTCCCCTACTCAAGAGGTCGTGAACGAAGCAGGCCAGCGCATGAAATCGTCGGGGAAGTAAAGAATCTGCAGCGTCTTGGTTACAGAGAAATCCACCTGATCGGACAAAACGTAAATAGCTATCGACCCAGAGTCGAGAATGGTCTGGAATGCTTTGCTGGCGCTACTCCTTTCAGCCGCCTGCTCCGTGCGGTTGCAGCCACTGGAATGCCACGAATCAAGTTTACAACTTCCTTCCCGCGCGATTTTCACCCCGATATAGTTTCCGCGATCGAAGAGAATCCAAATCTTTGCGACTGGGTGCATCTACCGGTGCAATCAGGCAGCGATCGCATTTTGAAACTGATGCGGCGAGGACATAATCGATCTGATTATCTAGGGCGGATTGAGCGGATCAAGAGCTCTAAACGGCGAATAGCACTAACTAGCGATGTCATTGTCGGTTTCCCGGGCGAGACTGACGAAGATTTTCAGCAGACGCTGAGTCTTGTTGAGGAGTGCAAATACGACAGTCTCTACATTTTCAAATACTCAAAGCGCCGGGGCACACCAGCCGAGAACTTTGCGGATAACGTTTCCGAAACAGAAAAGACTGTGCGGTTCTTAGAGCTAGAGAAAGTGCAGCGCAAGGGCCAGGAAGCGATTTATCGTTCTTATGTGGGGCGAACGCTCAGTGTGCTTGCCGAACGACAGAGCTCGCGGTCAGAATCGGATCTGACCGGCCACTCGACTTGTCATAAGGTAGTGAACTTTACTGGTAGTAACCGTCTTGAGGGTGAAATACTCGACGTGCTGGTCACAGCAGCCAAAACAAATAGTCTCTTCGGTGAGTTGAGGGATCGTAAAGCAGTCTCGTAAGGGGTAAGGTATGGAAATCGAAGTAAAGATCCGGGCTTTGATGATGGATCCGAACAGCGGAACCCCAATAATTATTTTGAAAGACGTTCAGAGTGATACGATGCTGCCGATTTGGGTAGGCGCTTATGAGGCGAATGCGATCGCCCTCGAGATTGAAAAGATCGCGCCTCCGCGCCCAATGACGCACGACTTGTTACGAAATCTGATCACCGAGCTTGGAGTGCGAGTTGAACGAGTCGTAGTTACGCGATTGCAGGACAATACGTTTTATGCAGAAATCGAAATGCGCAATAGCGAAGGCGCATTGATCAGTTTGGATTCCAGGCCTTCAGACGCGATTGCTTTAGCTCTTCGAGCCGATTGCCCAATCTATGTTGATATGGAAGTCATCAAAGCCTCGAGGAACACAATGCCGACTGAAGAGGGAGAGGAATCAGACCTCCCAACAGGCGAAGAAGAGTGGCCGGACGTGATCGGCGAGGCCGGCGATTTACCGATGTAGGCGTTAACAAAGAAACTATTTGATTTCATGAATCCACTAGACGCGAGCTTCCCACTGTGCAGCGAATGGTAATTGCCATCGCAAATCAAAAAGGTGGGGTAGGGAAGACCACTACCGCCATCAATTTGGCCGCCGCTTTTGCCCGTCACGGAAAACGTGTCCTTCTTCTTGATCTCGATCCCCAAGGCAATAGTTCAATCTCCTTTCTCGACCCGTTAACCGTCGAGCGATCTGTTTACGAGTTAATGATGGATGGGGAAGCTCCATTGGAGCAATCCGTTTATCGAACTCCTGTGGAGAATCTCGAACTCGTGCCGGCGCGAATCAACCTGGCAAAGTTGGAATCCAAACTTGTTGGTGACTTCGACGCGCCTTTTAGATTAAAGGATCGCCTTGAGCCGTTTCGACAAGTATACGACGTCATAGTCATCGATACTCCGCCGACGCTCGGACTGATTACTGTCAATGCGTTGGTGGCGGCAACACATGTCTTGATCCCTATTCAATCATCGTACTTTGCTTTAGAGGGCACTGATGACCTCCTCGAAACTATTGAGAAGGTAAAAGCCAGGCCAAACCCAAATCTCGAACTGTTGGGCGTCCTGGTCACCTTACATGACAAGCGCACCACGCTTGCTCGCGAAGTGCATGAACAGATTCGGAGTGTATTTGGCCCCAAAATGTTTGAGACCGTAATCACCAAGAGTGTTCGATTAGAAGAGTCGCCCGCGTATAAGGAATCAATTTTTAGCTTCGCGCCAAACTCATCTGGCGCGATTGAGTATGGAAAACTTTGTGAAGAGGTAATGAGCCGTGTCTAAGAGGGGATTACCAACTGGCCTACAGATGCGCCACGACGCACACTACGTCGAGGAACTATCACAACACCGACCGGCTCAGCTTGGCCGGATGATTCCTCTCGACAAGCTGGATCCCAATCCCGAGCAGCCGCGCGTGGATTTTGGTGACCTCAGCGAACTGACCGCATCGATTGCTGAGAAGGGCGTCTTAGAGCCGCTGCTCGTCAGGCCAAATCGGCTTACCGGTCGCTGGATGATTATTGCTGGCGAACGCAGGTTCCGATCTGCACAAAAAGCTGGACTCAAAGAAGTGCCTTGCGTAGAGATGGAAGTCGATGATGGCACGATTGCCGAAATTGCGCTGATCGAAAACATGCAGCGCAAGGATCTTACTGTTTGGGAAGAGGCTGATGGTTTACTCGCATTGTGCGAACGTTTTGGCTACACGCATGACGACGTTGCGCGAAAGGTTGGCAAAAGCAGAACTACTGTGACTGAAGCTATGGCCATTGCGAGGATCCCCGAGGACGTTCGGGTGATTTGCAGGGAAGCGGATATCAACGCGAAGTCGTCTCTGCTTCAGATTGTGCGGCAACCGGATGACGAGTTAATGATGAGCCTGGCAAAACAGATTGCCTCGAAAGGCTTGAACCGTAACGATGCCAGAGAGGTTCGCC
>Ga0070698_100004070_pt1 | contig 16072 bp, 12 predicted proteins | sample KBSK1502metaG_FD_65477 | JGI IMG/M metagenome (GOLD analysis project Ga0070698, IMG submission 65477) | Corn, switchgrass and miscanthus rhizosphere microbial communities from Kellogg Biological Station, Michigan, USA - KBS K1-50-2 metaG | ecosystem: Host-associated > Plants > Roots >...
ATGTATTCTTTTGTCGTCACCGCATTGGACAGATTAACGTCGCGATTGATAATTAGTGGGGTCCTGAAAAGTGTAACCTATGTCTCCGAACACCTGTAACCCATGTCTCCGGTCTATACAGGACTGAGCCCGATAGGAACGACGGTTCAGATTCGAGCGGAAAGCAAGCGTAGGTGATATGAACAACCGCGCCATCAACTGTGTGTTTTTCACGAAACCGCCGCTCTTGGAGCCTTCCGCTTCGAGCTGACGAAACCTTCTTCACGAGTTCAGCAGCCGCGTGATTGCTAAGTCGTCGGCGAGGATTTCGCCGAAAGAATTGAGCGCTCTTACCCGTGAGTAGGTGTTTGATCGACATCGACTACCTCACGTGACCTACGCCACAGCCACCGACGCAAGCGGGTCAGGAAACCAGGCATTAAGATCAATCTGACCGATGTAGATGTATTGCCACCCGTCGGTTCCGTTTATTCGGCTGAAAACCGAACAGAATTCATTGACGTAGAAACGTCCTCCGCCGCTGCCCTTGAAAGCCGACAAGAGTCGTGCGATTTGTTCGGCGGCGCCACGCCCTTGATGGGCACTGAGCTTTACGCGCTTCTCCACATCCGGGCGAGGAAAGGTGCGGTAGTACACGTCATTCCCCGACGCTGTGAGCACGTAGGGAATCCCGGCATGGGGTCCAGTCCACGTATCGCCAGGCCGGAACGGCTTACCATCTAAATCGTGCGGCTCACCACTAATGGTTTTCCCCTCGAATTCGAAATGAAGTGGCTCCTCGTATGTTCCGGCGAAGTAATACTGTGCCTCATCGCCGACGGGCACAATGACCTGTCTATACTCATTGATGTAGAACGGTCCATTGGGTGCGGTGCCATGCGTTCTCTTCACGTCGTTCACCATTTCAGCGAGTAGAGGATGGTCTTTGGTTGTCATATGCCACCGCTCATCATCCGCGGCTCGGTACGTCAGGCCCACACGTCCATCGGTACCGCGAATGCTGTACTTGGCGTCCTTGGACACGTTGTGCGGGCAGTTTCCAGGAAACACGGAAAATGTTTTCATCTTATTCCTCCTCGAACCAGAGATTGGGATTGATAGAACCGACGAAGACGGGTTGCCAGCAGTCTTCCGATTGCGTGCGGAGGCCGGAGGGGATCTTGGTAAGCACGAGGCCCCCTGGGGTTACAAGAATGCGGACAGGACCGTAGGGACGAACGTTGCGAATAGCGCGAACCAACTTAAGATCTTGTTGTGGCGGATAAATGCTCCAGCCGCCGCTCTCGTCGTGCTGGTAGAAGTAAATTCTGCCACTGCGATGTAGATGGTACGGAATGCCGATGTAGGGTAGGTTCCATGGGTCGCCAATCTTCAAAAGCTCGCCGTTACCAAGATCAATAGGCTTGTCAGGGAGAAAAGGATTCTCAAAAAGAAGCGGTCCGTTTAGGCGGCCAGCCAAGAGGCGCTGGCCACCTCCGTCGCTCGCTGGCACGAGGACCTTTCCATACTCATTGATCAAAAACGACCCGCCACCATCGCCACCAACATGCCGTTTGGCCCGTGCTACAGCGACGACGAGTTCCACCATTGCGGGACAGTCAATCGCGCGACACGTCGCAACCCCAGCGGCTGTCTCCCAGTCGATTACGGGCCATAGACGCCCGTCCGTATGGCGCAGGTGAAAAACTGCTCGATCACCCATTACCCGTCCATAGCGTCCCTTCCACGGCATCGGACGAGATGCGTGGAACTGAGTTGAGGCGACGTTCATGTAACGGCTCCTATTCCTGATAAATCTTGGGGAAACTCAAGCCCCTCTTGAAGAGCGGAGATGAAGAGCAGTTGCCCACCCTCCCGGTAAAGCACGTGCCGCGCTTCATTGATTTCGATTCTACCCACTCTCTTTCCCACCTTCAGCAGCTCCTTGATCGTAGCCACCAAACGCATGGCATCAGCGCCCTTGCAAGCGTTCTCCGCCTTCTCACCAATTCGCGCAAATACCTCACCGCCACGGACTCTCTTGCTGATGACGCCGCCCGATTTTTGCTTGAAACGAAGCCCGTCATCGATCAAGGGAATCCCGGAAAACGGATAGTGGTCGCCAGTCCGCGCACCGCTCGCCCACTTCACCGCTTCCTCTCTCGATCCGGCCTTTGGCCCTGGGACATCGAAGTGCAACGGTTTCGCCAGTTGCGTGACGTATAGCGTTTCCCATTCTTCGCCGGACGGAATCCGGACCAGAACGAAGTGCCGTTTTGGGGTCACGCGGAACCTGCCGGCACTCCCTTTGATTTTTAGAACGGCTTCGGCGAGGTCGGCGGTGTCGACAGCGTAGTGGCCGTCGGCATTAGTTACGTTGCGCTGGGAATCGCAACTCAGCTCCGCCCCCTCATATTGCCCCGGATAGATGCTGCCCGCTTCGAGCGAATCCGAAACAATGTGCTCCTCCGGTGGCAGGGGCGTCCGAGGAGGCCCGTCCTGACTTCGCGGTTCCGTTTCGAGGTCCCAGAGATAAAATTTGTTGCTATCAACGCCAGTCGCTTCATACCAATCGACTTTGCTATAGATGTTTTCTTCCGACGAGTTGGCCGCGTAGAGAACGTGAATGCACGATGTTTTTTCTTCACCGCCAGGACCGCGATGTCGTCGCAACATGCGCCCGAGACTTTGAATGCGCTGTCGCACAGATCCCGACGATGCGACGATGATCCCGACGTCCACGGCCGGCACGTTGAAGCCCTCGATGAGTGATCGCGCTGACACGATGATGCGCGCAATCCCCTTGCGGAAGTGATCCAAGCCCGTCTCTCTGTACGAAGCTGGTAGTTCACTGTGCTCGGCGATAACCTTCAGACCTCGCCCGCGCAGACAAGCGAACAAGTCCATCACTTCTGTAATGCTTTCGTGGAACAAGATGACGCGGGCCTCGGGATTGATTCTGAATTCTTGCTCGATTAGTCGAATCACTGCTTCGCGTCGCGCTTCAAGGTGATTCAACAGCCCGCGGCGCTTCGCAACGTCGGAAACGAACCGCATCGCAATCGTGCTTACGTCACCTTGGTTACGCGAAGCGACCGCTCGGGCCCAAGAGAAAAAGTCGCCGTCCGACCGGCCGTCACGTTGTGCTTTGAGTTGCGACATCGAGTCAGTAATGGAACGGGAGAGCGCCTCGTAGCGCTGTCGTTCGTCCCCGGTCATGTTCAATCCGTAGTGGTTGATTGTGAACTTCGGAACTAAACCCTCTCGCAAGGCTTCGGCTAGACTGAATTCGTAGATGATTGGGCCGAGTCTTTTGCCCAGAAGCGATTTGTTGTATCCGGCATCGTCATCATCGTCACGCTCCGGTGTCGCAGACAGCCCGAGCGACCAGCGACATTTCGTCTTCAATGCTTTGGACATTTCCTTCGCACCGGCGCGGTGACACTCGTCGGCGACGAGCATGAGATGTCCCTCGACGTTCGCCTCCTTCACCAGCTTCGGAAGGCGTTCGCTCGCGGACGCCAACACGCTGATCAGAATGCGCTTGCCGTCGCTAAAACCCTCATCGTAGCCACCCCCAAGACGCCCGATCGCTTCTGGCGGGAGATTGCCGTGTTCGAGAATCGCGTCGTACCACTGGTGCATCAACACGATCGTCGGGACGATGATTACAAGGTGCAGCTGATTGTCTTCGGTGTTCTGCAACAACTCGGCGATGAACAGTGCGAGCAGTGTTTTGCCGCCACCGGTCACCACCTTGACTGTGCCGCGGCCCTTTTTCTTTCGCCATTTTGAAACGCACTCATGTTGCCATGGATGCGGCTCAACCCCTTTGGTGAGCTTCCATATCTCAGGAATTACTACCGACTCACATGCTATGGCCGGCTGCGGGTCATCCACGAATCGCTTGCGCCCTGTGGTTACCATCCACTCCAGCAGGCGCAGTTGATGGAGATCAAGCGCTTCCTCGTCTCCAAAGAGACTGTCTGAATCCAGGCGCGATTTGCCAGTATTCTCTTTCACGGTTCTATTCGTCGCCTTTGCTCGAAAGGGCGTTTGAGTGTTGAAGCAGCTGACGGAGTAGGTCAGCCAATTCTCTGAACGCCGTCAATTGATTCGCGTCAAACTCGGCGCGAACCGAAAACTCGATGTCCGGCGTCACTGCGATTCGTTGCCATCCTTCGACTTTCGACGCGGGAGCGGGTGACTTGACGCCGCTGACCTCGCGTAGCAGCCGAACTAGCCGCTCCGCGCCAGTCAGCTTCGCCGCAGACCGATCCCAATCGATCGGCTCAGTGATCTCGTCGTTGCCCTCCGCAACGATTTCGAGTTGGTCACCGTCGTCGGGCTGCAGAGACTCATCGATGGCACGAGCAGAGGCAGTGATAGAACCGCCGGCAAGTGCGTGGAGCCGTTCAGGGTTGAGCCCTTCAAGGAAAATTCGAATCTCGCTGAGAGCGATGTTTGGCCGGGCCCGTCTAAGTGACTTAATAACCTCAAGTCGCGAAAGGTGCTCCTCTGAGTAGCTAGCTGCCCGACCCCGCGACTCGGCACTGGGCAGGAGTCCACGTTCGATGTAACTTCGAATTGTGCGGGCCTCGATGCCAACCGCTTCCGACAAATCGTTCAGTGAGTAGCTAACCTGCAACATGCCGGGCAGTATACTACTCGCCATGTCGCAATGGCAAGTTAATATGGCGATTTATTTGCTTCGGATTAAATCATCTTCCAACGGTGCCGTTTCGAGGACTTGAGGCAGGCATATGAAAGTTGCGGTGAATTCGAATTCGGGAAGCAGGCTAAAGTCCAGAGCGCGGGCACGTGTCCTTCCTCTGTATTGTTCTGAGAGTTCGCGTAGAGAAGTTTGGAGCACCCGACGGGCGTCGCGTGCCAGCGTTCTCTGCTACTGGTATCCAGCGATCAAAAATTAAGCGGAAGCCAAAGCAATAGACACTTTCGAACAAGCGAGAGGTCAGGGGGAAATCCGTCTTCCAAAAGCAAAAGTTTGAAACAATCACTGGAGTGCTCAGCTGAGAGCTCAGCATCGAGGGCCAATGTCAGTCCATATTCCCCATACCAACCAATCCACGGTTAGCAACTTCCCGCAGCGACAACCAATTGTTATCAACGGCTTTTGTCGAGTCACCAAGTACCGACCATGCCGAGTCTGCGGGAAACCCGACTGGTGCGGTTACACCACCGACGATCAAACCTCTATCTGCATGCGGATTAGCAATGGCTCCAAAGGCACTTCGCGCAATGGCGGCAATATCTTCCACCACAACCGTCTCTTCCTGGTTGCCAACGCCCGAACAAACAGAAAGCAAGCGCCTCCTCCAATCGGAATCGCTCCAATCGAGATTCGTAACGCTGTCTACGAGGAACTGATTCGAAAGTCGCCGGCTGTGAAGTATTATTCCCAACTGATAGATGGACCTAGCGGACTGTTATCAAGAGGACTGGGTGAAACTGAAACAGAGAATTACGGCGCTCTTCCTCGCACTCAGAAGGAGCGCGCCAGTCTGGCTTGCACACTCAACAAGTTTGTTACGACTAGGTTTCCTGAGTACGCACTCCGGAATAGTTACGCCGGCGTGGTGGGCATTCCGGGGTTCTGGCAAGATGAATCTGGCACTGTTCGATTATGGAAACCTCGTGACTACAACATGCCCTTGCTCGTCATCCCCTATCGCGACGATCAAGGCCGAATCCAAGCCTGCCAACTCCGGCTTCACAGAAACGATATTCCCCCCGGCAAAAAGAAATACCGATGGCTCGCTTGCTCGTTTCCATTCCGAGGCGCGAGTTCCGGCGCGCCAATCCACTTCACCTTCAAGTCTGCTGATTTGCCGCCGGGAAGAAGTGTCATCATTACCGAGGGTGCCCTCAAAGCTGATGCCCTTGTAAGTCTCAGACCGAAAGCTCGCGTTATCGCCATCAGCGGGGTTAGCTGCTCTCACGCAGAACTCATCGACGCCGCCCGCGCTTACAACGCCCTGATTGCTTTTGACGCTGACTACAAAACAAACCCAGCGGTCGCTCGGCAACTCGCCCGACTTATAGCCGCCAGAGAACAGAACATCGCCGCCCACCACCTCAAAACCACTACGAGAATCGTGACTTGGCAAAGGTACAAGGGGATAGATGACGCCGCTCTCGCAAACGTTACACTCGAGACAATGACCATTCTCGAATGGATTTCGACCCTCGACGGAAGACTGCTCCAGGAAGTCTGGGCAGCGTGGGACCTAGTGAAGTATTCGCCTCTTCATTAACGAAACTTGAAGGAATTGATCAGGTAGGTGAATTTCAAGCACTGGAAATACTTGGTACTGGGTGAAATTCACCCACTACCCGGAATCAACCTGACGCGATCAATTGTGAGCACTATCCAGCGAAGGCCACCATGATGTTATCTGTCGGTAAGACCTTAAATCCGAGCGAGGCATAGTACTTTTTCAGCTTCGCTAAGCTGCTCTTACGATCCCTGCTGAGTTTTCCGAACTGCATCTTTCTGCGCCAATCAGGCTCGCCCAGTTCCGCACCCTCGAACTGCAGCGGAAAACATTTTAGGGCCACGACGCCACAATCGCGAGCATATTGTTGCAAACACAGTCGAAGGCATTCCAGTCCTAACTTCTTCCCTCTAAACTCCGGAAGAATTTCAATACGATCAATGATGAGGAGGTTCAACCCGAGAATGTACTCGCCAAGTGTACTTTCCAAATTTGATCTGAAATCCCCAGTTTCAGTATCGATGAGTGCTGAATAGAACGGCGCTGTCTCTGACCGAACATCAAAAAGGTTAAAGACACTAATGTTCGTTTCGAGTATGGCACCCATATCCAGATAGAAGAGTCGTAGCTTTCCCGCTAGCGTGTCATCATCATCAATAATAGTGCCCTCAATGCAGGTTGCGTAATCCTCTATCTCGCCCCACGTACTCGTTGACGAATTAAACTGTATCTGCACGTCAGGAACGGTCCGCGCTATTGTTACGTCGTTGTCCATTTTGTTGTTTCTTCCGTTCGAATTGAACTCTCAAGAGCGCCAGCCGTAACCGGCTGGGATGAGTTAGCACATGCCGTGCCACTTCATCCGATCCCACAACAGCAGAGAGAAGAAGCGGAAATTGCCAGAAAAACTAATGGTGAGCTTGAACACTGATCCAAGAAGTAAGTCCCCTAGGGTGTTTTCCCCTCACTTCCAATCAGCCCACTTCCTAGATCGAGGCAATTAATCTCGGTGCCTGCAAGGTCGAGCGATCCCTTCCGATAAACCAAAGATCCGATTCTCAAGTGCCGAGTCCTCCACCTCAAGCCAGGGAAAAAGAGGCGGCTGGTTAAATCCGAATTTCAAGATTAACCAGAAAGATGAGGACAGACAGATGAATGAATCGCTTCTTATTAGCTTTGAAGAGGCCGGACGGTTGCTCGGAGGGCTCCATCCGAACACTCTGCGCCAGCGAAAAGCCGGCACGGAGAACCTTACGCACGTTACAGGTTTCGGGCGGCGGGTGATGCTGCTTCGGGAGGAGGTTGATGCCCTGGTTGAGTTGAAGATAGCCCAAGCGCATGCGGCGGAAAGAGATCGCCGGAAAATCCTTCGTCTGGCGAGCTAGTTTACAGAGGAATCGCTACCATGATTAAACAAGTCTATTCACGTCGCCTCAAGAAAAACGTCTACCGGCTTGATACACGGTTGACTCATGGGATCAGGTTTCGGAGATTTTTTCTCAAGCGGTCCGACGCAGAGGCTGTCGCCTACAAGATCAAACACGACGCGACAACGCGACGCTTCGGACTATCCGTAGCATTGGACCGCCCGATGCTGTCCGAGTTGGCCAAGCGATATGCCGACGACATCCAGAATTCTCGCGAGCAAACGAGGGCGAGGCGGGTGCTTGCGGATTTCTGTAACCTGCTCACACCTGGTCTCTGCGTTGATGAGGTAACGAAGGCTGATTGCAAGAGATATATCGACAAGAGACTGCGGGATGAACTGAAGCCGCAATCAATCGACCGCGAGCTAAACATCATTGTGGCTATGTTCAATCAAGCCGAAAACTACTTCCCTGCCTTGGATCAATGGCGACCGCCACGCATTCCCAGACCAAAGATTATCGATGGTCGGAGAGAAAGAACGTGGAGCGAACATGAAATCAAAGTGGTGCTAGGTGAGCTATTTGCACCCAAGCGCGAGGATGAACAAGTTCAGTCAGCCATTGCTCGCTACCGAGTCGGCCGAAAAGTTCAGTTCTGTCTTCTGAATGGAGTTCGGCACAGCGAGATGAATCTCATACCGAAAACGGGCATTAACTGGGATGCTCGCCAAGTGCGAATCAGACAGGGCAAGACCGGCAACTACAAAGTCATCGGCCCGCTCGGACCAACTTCGATGGAAATTCTGCGTGAGTTTTACGACGCATCGAAAACGGATCTGGTGTTCTCACGTAGCGGCAATATCGCACCAAAGTTTTACCGCATTCTCCGAGAGGCTTGTGAGAGCGCGGGGGTTCCATACGGTCGTAGCACGCCCGATGGCTTGGTCCTTCACGATGCCAGACACACGGCCACTACACATCTGCTTGAAAGCAATGTCAGTCCTAAGACAGTTCAGGAATGGATGGGCTGGTCAGACAAGGCATTCGTTCTCTACTACTCACACGCCACTAAGCAATCAAGGGAACAAGCGGGACGGTCATTGGAGAGGTTAGCGGGCAAGAAAACGGCATAATCCACTGCAACGCTTACCGGTCCAGGATCTGCTAGTTCTTGCGCGTGCGATCCCGATTGCGGTAGGCGCCCAATTTCTGGAAGCGATCATTGATGACGAAGCGGTCCTCACAGAAAGCATCCCGGCCAACTAACGAGTCCAAAAGGAGGAGAACTCTACCATTGAGTCTAAATCGCCTGCAATTTAGGTACGGAGGCGAATTCCGGTACTGCCCTCGCCGACTTTACCCCCTCTCAGCATGAAGTCGACCTCTCGATTGATAGCCTCATCTAGGAGGGCACCGGTGCGACTGAACCCGAACACTGCTCGAACTTCCTTCACCAGCTCATGGCGAGAAAAGGAATGGCCGTTGGACAAGATCGAAGCTATCGCTTCCCGATATTCTTCGGGAGCAACCCGATTTGCGGGAATCTTTGTGCCAGCGCGAGAGCGCACTGGACACTTATCAACGGCCGAGATACTCCAATAGAACTCGTCTTGCCTACGAACGACGCCTCTGCTTTCCGCAGAGCCGCAGGCTTCCATGATTCGAGATTGAATTCTCGGACCTAGCCTTTGCGCCCACATGCCCGCAATCCTCGCAGCTAAATCAATTTGGTGAATGGGGGACTCCGTCTCGACCACTAGAACAACCGCTTTTACAATTTGACCAAGCGGAGCTGCCAACAAGGTGCTATTGAGGTAATAGCCGCCGCCCGGTGAAGTCACATAGAGAGCAGCGACCGGTCGCTGATACGGGTTGGTATCGAGAGCCGTCGCTCGCAGTTCCGCAGCTTCCTGCTTTAAGCTCTCGGCTTCTTCTGCTGCTACCGTCTCTTGTTCACGCAGGACGCGCTCGCGAGCTTCCTCTTCGGCGCGGGCCTCTTCAATAGCGCGATCCCTCGTCGTTGCGATCAGCGATATCAATCGATCAATCTGACCCTGGCGATCCTTGAACCAATCGGTTGACCAAACCCGAAATATGGTCCATCCACGAGCCTCCAGCACTTCCTGACGCAAACGATCCCTATCGCGTGCTGTTTCGGAATTATGATAGGCCACTCCATCACATTCTATACCGCAAAGAAAGCGTCCGGGGGTCGCATCGTCAAGTACTCCAAGATCGATTCTATATCCGGCTATGCCAACTTGAGGTACCACCGTGACCTTGTGTCGAGTCAGTTCGTTCAGCACGTCAGTTTCGAAGGGCGAGTCGGTCTTGGCGGCATCATCGGCTGTTGTGCTATCGAGCCGACCATGCTCCGCATAAAGTAGAAATTCCCGAAGCAAACGCGGGCCGAGCGAAGCTGTCGCCGCGAGGTTAATTTCGTCGCCTTTCATCGACGAAAAGACACGCATGCACTGACGCGCACGGGTTGTTATTACATTCAGGCGTCGCCAGCCATTTTCTGAGTTCAACGGTCCAAAGTTGTAGCGAAGCTTTCCGTCTGACGCACGAGCGTACGTCACGCTAAGATAGATGACGTCCCTTTCGTCCCCCTGGATATTTTCTAGGTTCTTCACGAAGAACGGCTCGGGTCTGTCGCGACTAAAGAAACCGTCGATACTCGTGTCTTGACGACGCCGCACTTCCAGCTCGTCTTGGATCGCTAACTGTTGACGTAAATTAAAAGTCCCAACGCCTAGCGTTAATGCCTGCTCCCCACGCCTCTTCCTCTCACTCTGTTCCTTGACAAACCTAACTACGGCGTCAGCAACTCGACGTGCTTCATTTTGATTAAGGCCCTTCCCTTCATAGACTCCGTCTGAAACGTATTCAAATTGGAGTCCGTGTTTTTGACTGTCCGTCTCGACATTGGGGAAAGTGTAGAGGTCTTTGTCGTAGAAACTAACGTTCGAGAAGTTGATCAGAGATTCATGAGTGCTGCGGTAATGCCACTTGAGTCTACTTTGGGACGCTCTGGCACCCATGAAATTCTCAAGGATGCTTTCAGAATCTTCGTAGATTGGAACTCCCTCGTCGTCCACCTCTAGATTCATCTGCCCACTCGTCACTTGAAAGAAGTTTGTCGGCGGCAACTGCTTGGGATCGCCAACTACTACTAGTTGTTTCCCGCGCGCGATGGCGCCAACAGCGTCTTCCGGAGGAAGTTGAGACGCCTCGTCAAAGATCACCAAGTCGAAGGTCGAGTTTGAGGCATCAAGCAATTGGGCTACGGTAAGTGGGCTCATCATGAAGCAGGGCTTTATAGCGCGGATGGCTTCACCAGCCTGTTTCATCGTCCGCCTTAAAGGTGCGTGTCTCCTTTGACGCGCCATTTCACGTTTCAGGTGCGGCAGGCATTCATTGATGTGAGGCTGTTGGAGTTGGTGCTGAGTACGATCGCGCAGTTGGCTAACCAAGGCAGCTCGGTTTTCAAGTAACACTCGTTGATCTAGTTGTTTGAATTCTGAGATTCGCTGCTCGTGCGTCAATGTGTTGAAGCGCGCCAGAGAAGGTCGTTCCTGGATTACGGCCGACAACCATTTCATGTAAAACGCCCGGAGAAAAGCAGTCTGAAAATCTCCAAACAGCAAGTCACCTTTGAGGACGGCGGGAAGCATCTCGGCTGCAAGACCTTTTTCAACTACTTGTTTGGCTCCTTCGAATGCAGCCCATTGCGGGCCGAGATGTACGTTCTTCAGCAGTTCTTCACTACGATCCCTTATCTCGCTAAGTGGCGCTTGAGCAAGATAGTCATTTGGCCAGCCAACGGCTTTTCGCAATGCATCCAGGCTGCTTGAGAGATCGGCTGCCATTTGCTTTAAGCGCTCAATGTCGGAAATGTTTGGCGATGGGCTCGAAGCGATCTCCAGTGCCTTATTATTCAGGCAGTAGCTCACGCACAATGCGCGCATTTCTACTACCCACTTAATGTATGCCTCCAATTCATCACACGAGGTGTTTTCTCCCTGCCACAGTGCGCCGAAAAGCTCTCGTCCTTTTTCATCTGCCTGTCCAATCGACAAACGCAATTCACGCAGCTTGTCGACGTACTTCATCTCATTCGCTTGATCAATTAGCGTACATTTATTTGATGGCTGACGGTACGCTAGCCACCTCCGCTTAATAGCTCTATGCCGACCATCCAGGAAAGACAGAAAGCCAAAAATCCCTTGCGCCTTTTGTTCAACGTAGGCTATGTCATTAGCATGATCTTGTTGGAGGACTTCAGCTGTGAATTGCGCGCTGACCCGGGTCTTCAGATTGCCAAGTTCTCTTCCGCGCTCAATCAGAGCCGTGGCTTCCAAGGGCGCTGTGTTCCAGGCGTCGCTGCCCAAAACCGCAAGGGGTGCCCCGGGCGAGCGCTTGAGTACGCCAGCTATCACGGTGGCGACCTCGATATCTGCCAAGCAAATAATCGATGGCACCCCGAACAGCCCCTCGATCTGTTCAGAGAACTCGATTAGTTCACTCGATTGCTCAAGCAGTCGAGATGCACAACTCCGAACTGCATCCAGATCGTCTTCTGAGTAGAAGGTTTTTGTCGCGTCTCGCCATGCATGCTTTGCAGGTACACCAATTGGCGACGAAGTCGCTGATAGATCATCGATATCGCGCACGGCTTGGTCGATCTGATCGTGAGTCACAGCCTCTGCGGGACCTGCATATGTGACTCGCGGGGCATTCAGGACTTCGCCGAGATTCCCATAAGCCAGATAAGGCGAAAGCCCAAGCAATCCAAACGGAGTATGAACAGCTGCCACGTACTCTGAAAGAGTCGCTCTAACTTGAGGAATGCGCTGGGTTGACGTGGTTGGAGCAACGACACTTTGAAGGGATGCGTCAAGCGCTCGGGCTATTTCCGTCATTACGGTCCGCTTATTCGCTTTGGTCGAATGGAGTTCGAGACACGAATCAGCGAGACCCGCTTGGACTAATCGATTGTGCACAACTTCGAGTGCTGCCATCTTTTCGGCGACGAAAAGAACCGACTTGCCAACGGCAAGCGCCTGAGCGATTAGGTTCGTAATTGTCTGAGACTTGCCTGTTCCCGGTGGACCTTCGATGACAAGGTCGTGATTGCGAGCACACGCGGCAATCGCGCGGAGTTGACTTGAATCGGCGTCGACGACTTGATATGTGGACTCCGGAGGGAATTCCTCATCGAGTTGCATATCCCTAATATCTTGCGGCAGACCTGCCACTTGACTCCCAGAGTGAAGAACTATTTGCTGAATGAGCCTGTGTTGGGAGAACGGCGCCGAGTTCGCCTCAAGGTCCTTGTACATGACCAATTTCTGAAACGAGAACAGACCCAGATAGATGTCTGTCTTCAGAATCCAATCCTGGTGACCTTTCGTCGCTTCGCTCGCGGCCGAAAGGATTGATTGCAAGTCATAATCTTCCGGCATGGAGTGGGAATCTGGGAGTTCTGGCAAAGTCATCCCGTAGTTGCTTCGCAAGAATTCCGCGAGCGCGGGATTGACTATAGGATCTTCGCCGCTTGCGCGCAGCTGATAACCTGCCCGTGCGGATGATCTTGTTAGCTCAACTGGTAACAGGATAAGAGGGGCTTTGAACACCTGTTTCGAATCCTTAGATTCGGTGTAGTGGAGCATTCCCAACGAAAGGTAAAGCGTGTTTACACCCTGTTCCTCGATGGCTACTCGAGCTTGCTCATCAAGGCGGCGGAGAGACTTGTCGAGCATGTCCGGCTTCGAGGCAGTCTGCAGCCAATCATCGGTATGCTTCTCGTCTAGTGACGCGGGATCATAAGGAGCGAAATCGAGACCAAGACTTTCATCCTCATCTTCTTGAGCCTCAGCATCTGTTGTAGTTGGTGAAGTCGCATTTCCGCTTAAGACAAATGAAGCATTATCGACGCCGGCGGGAACAACGTCTTCGAGTTTAGTTGAGTCTTCCGTTTCTGGGGCCGGCTCATTCGAAATCAAATCAATTTGTTCCTCTTTGTCAGGAGCCGCTTTGAATCGCATTGCTCGCTCCTGAATGTATAGGCGTCGAAAGACCTCGGCGGGCTGTTCATCGACAATCGCGATTGTCGATACCTTATTCATGCGGAAGTTTAACGCTCGGTTCCGCTTGGTTAGATCCAGAAGCTTCCGCTTCCAATTCTCGATTGACATTCTTACGCGATCGAGGTGTGCGTCATTAGGTCGAGAGGAGTCAATATGATCAAGTTGAGTCACGATTGCTTCTTTCTGGGACTCTGGTTGGGACAAAGGCAACTCCGCAACCGCTTAAGCGAGGTTTGGGATGAATCGTTGCGAATAGTGCCTTAAATCAGCGAAAATTGCCAGTGTGACAAAACAACACTCTGTGTCGCTTTTTATGTACGAGCGAATGATCGAAAGCGAAAATTGCTTAAAGAAAATACTCGCCGGTGTTGAGTCCTAAATAGTTTGACTCATCTGTATTCGGTGAACTGCTTTCGAGGAAATCGAAAAGAACTACTCTGTAAGATTTCTTGGGCTCCCGCCGATGTCTGAACTTTTCAACTGAGGAGACGAGAATGCGCAGAAACGGTATCGTTGCAGCAATGAATCCAAGTCGCGGCATGGTAGCCATCGCAACTGAAGATGATGGGTATACCATTATCGAGCTGCTGGCCGAGTTTGAGTTGGAGGTGGGGGACGAGATGACGTGGGAGAATGGTCACGGCCTCGGATCCGAGATCTACAAAAACGTCACCAAGGGCACCCGCGAAGAGGTATACGTTCAAAATCACTCTGTTAGCAAGGCCAACCTCCGACAACAACTTCTCTTCTAGCAAGTAGGGGTCACGAATATAGAGACGATCATATGACGACGCCAATCCCAACTCGAAACACCTCGAAGTATTCTGGACAGTATGCCGGCACGCTTGGTTCTCAACGGATGGTTGAGATCTTCGCGGACTCTTACAAGATTGCATTGTCTTCCAAAAATCCCGATACGGCGGGTGATCGATTTGCCTTAGCTGTCGAGGCATATCACCAGTTCATGTCTATGGAGTCATCCGCCGAAGCGCGCGCGGCCGTGCAACAGGCGATGGAAGAACTGGTTGAATTGTTCCCGACACAGGTTGTTGCGAACGAAGCTCTTGGGCTACGCGAGAAGGCGCGAAAGTTGAAGACGCGGCGGAAGCAGCTTGACCTTCTTCGGCGTGCGAGCGAGATCGTGGATCGCGGTTTGACCGAATATCCATCCAATTCACTGCTTCAGGCGGCGGCGACCGAATTGCGAACAGAGATTTCTCGGTCAGAGGCCGCAGCATCGTAACGATAAGTTACCGGATCCAAGACATCACGAGTTTGACACGCTAGGGTGCCGGTTTTTTCTCCAGCGCTGCCATTCCCGAGCAGGTAGGTCGGACTATACCTTCAAAGGAAGCCGTAAGGTACGAACGTTTGATCGCCGTGAGCCAGTTGTCGCAACTGAGGCTCAAAGTTCGCTGCCAAAGATCTTAAGCGATGCGAAGAAGGTTCAAAGGTGTGGGCACTAAGTGGACACTAAAGTGGAACATGCGCTGATTTGCTCAGGAAACGTGAAGGAGTTGGTGCCGAAGGGGGGACTCGAACCCCCACGAGTTACCTCACACGCCCCTCAAACGTGCGCGTCTACCAGTTCCGCCACTTCGGCTTGTCCGGGAAGGATTTCAAAGACTCTCTGCCTGTGCCGGTTACTTCTTCGCAGGCGCTTTTGATGGCTGTGTAGCTATCGTAGATGTCGGAGCCGCTACCGGTGCTGCCGGAGTAGGCGTCGCCGTCGCCGCGGGTGTCGGAACCGGAGTCTGATCGGGAACACCCGATTGCAACACTGAGGAAGTGCCAGTGATTATCGGCAGCGACAGCACCAGGGCGAATAGCATGAACGAAGCAGCCGCGCCAATAGTAATCTTCGATAAAAGCGTCTGCGTGCCTCTCGGCCCGAACGCCGTGCTTGAGACTGAGCTGGAGAACAGCGCTCCGGCGTCCGACTTTCCGGGCTGCAACAGAACGGTTACCACCAGCACGACGCACGACAAAATAAACAACCCGTAAAAAAGATATGTCAGCAAATCAGTTTCTCCGTCATTTCTCTGTCAGTAGTTAGTTATCAGTTGCTCGCTAGCCAAGCCGGTTCTTTGCAAACGACTACTGCCACTAACAAACTAACCGTTACTTGTAATTAACAATCTGCGCAAAGCTCTCGGCATTCAAACTAGCGCCTCCAACCAATCCGCCGTCGATGTCCGGCTGCTTCATCAAGCCGGCGATGTTATCGGGCTTAACTGAGCCACCGTACAAAACTCTGAGCGCGTTCGCAGCCGCCGGCGAGTGCCTTTCCGCGAAAACGCGCCGGATAAACGCGTGCATTTCCTGCGCTTGCTCCGGCGTCGCGGTGCGTCCAGTCCCAATGGCCCAGACAGGTTCGTAAGCAACGATGATACGGTCG
>Ga0070698_100004071_pt1 | contig 16068 bp, 13 predicted proteins | sample KBSK1502metaG_FD_65477 | JGI IMG/M metagenome (GOLD analysis project Ga0070698, IMG submission 65477) | Corn, switchgrass and miscanthus rhizosphere microbial communities from Kellogg Biological Station, Michigan, USA - KBS K1-50-2 metaG | ecosystem: Host-associated > Plants > Roots >...
GCTGGTGATCTTCCTGCTGACGCGCAACACCCAGATCGTGCATGCCGAGCTGGCGGGCCATGTCACGCCGTTCAACGACGCGCTCAGCGCCGTCGCGCCGTCGCATTTCTGGAACATGGCCACGACCATCGGTCGCGCCGCGCTCAATGCCGAGGTCACCAAGCAGGCGAGCGTCGTGGCCTACGCCAACGACTTCAAGCTGATGATGATCGTGGCGCTGGTGGCGCTGCCGCTGATCTTCCTGCTGAAGCGCGCCAAGGCGCAGCCGGGCGAGGCGGCGATCTTGGAGTAGCCGTATCTGCTCGTGGCAAAATAATTGCGGGTCCACATCCGCCGTCTCGGTAAACGTAAACGCCTCGCCGTCACCGATCCGAAAGCCTATTCAATAGCCGACGCGGTCGCGATGATGACAGGGGCAGCGGCACCCCCGGCGTAGTCCGTGAATGCCCACGAGTTGCCAACCGCGCGGCGACTAATTGACACGCGTGCGGATGGCTTCATACTCAAGGAAAGCCATTATCGCTCTTGATTTCGCGCCGCAGACGCGCAGCGCTGCACGATCCAAAAACGATCCGGGATGAGACGTCTCTGATACGGGAGGGTCCAATGGCATCCAAGCGTGAGAACGGACATCGCCCACGGCCGGTGAGCCGGCGTCGCTTCCTCGAGCACGCGGGCAGTGTCGCCGCCTTCGGCGCTGCGACCGCGACGGTGGGTTCCTTTGCCCAACCGGCGATGGCACAGACCGACCTGCGCAAGGAGATCCTGAAGATCCCGGGCGTCGACAAGGGATCGCCGACCGACGCGGATTGGCAGAAGGTGGGCGAGCTGTGCCTCGGCGCAACGAAGGCCAGCGTCACGCCGGGCGAGTTCAAGGGCGTCGAGCTCACGTTCATGGGGCTCAACAATCAGAACCTGCACAACCTCTTGTTCCGCGGCTTCCTGAAGCCGTGGGAGACCTATACCGGCGCGAAGATCTCGTGGATCGACCTGGCGCAGGCCGACTACAACCCGCGCCTGCAGCAGGCGATCGCGACGGGCACGGTCGATTTCGACGTGCTCGAGATGGGCGCCCCCTTCGAAGGCGATGTCTGCGGCAAGGGGCTGGCCTCGGAGATGCCGGACTGGGTGAAGAAGCAGGTCGACATCGACGACTATGTCGACTACCTGAAGCCGCCGGTCGGCACCTGGAACGGCAAGACCTATCGCATCACCATCGACGGCGATTGCCACAACTTCAACTACCGCACCGACGTCTTCTCCAATGCCGAGCTCGCCAAGGCGTGGAAAGCGGCGGGCAACACGACCGAATGGGGCGTGCCGAAGACCTGGCAGCAGGTCCAGGCGGTGACCAAGTTCCTCAAGGGCAAGAAGATCGGCGGCAAGGACGCGTGGGGCTATCTCGATGCGCCCAAGCCGTGGGGCGGATTTGGCTTCTACTTCCTCGGCAGCCGGGCCAGCGCCTATGCCAAGCATCCCAACGACAAGGCGTGGCTGTTCGACGTCGACACGATGAAGCCGCGCGTCAACAACCCGGCCTGGGTGCGCGCCATCCAGGACGTGGTCGATGCGCTGCCCTCGGAGCCGCCCGATCAGCTCAACGCCGATCCGAACACGACCGGCTTCCAGCAGTTCCTGGCCGGCACGGGCTCGATGATTCCGTGGTGGGGCGACATCGGCTCGGTGGCCCGCACCAGCGACACTTCGGTCGTCGGCAAGATCATCGCCTTCGACATCCTTCCCGGGTCCGAAGACGTCTACAACGCCAAGACAGGCGCCTGGGAGAAGCTCGCGAGCGGCCCCAACTACGCGCCCAACTGCGCCTATCTCGGCTGGGGCATGTACGTAATGGCGCGGGTCAACGGCGACCCCAAGAAGCACAAGGCGGCGTGGAGCGCGGCGGCGCATCTCGGCGGCAAGGACCTGTCGCTGTGGACGGTGATGTATCCGTCCGGCTTCCAGGTCCATCGCACGAGCCATTCCAACGTCGACGAATGGGTCGCCGCGGGCTATCCCCGCGAATACATCAGCTCCTATCTGAAGTCCCAGTTCGGCTCCTACAACCATCCGAACCGGGCGGTCGAGCCCCGTATCCCCGGCATCTTCCAGTATTACAGCGTCGCCGAGGACGAGCTCGCGAAGGTGTTCGCCGGCCGGCTCGACGCCAAGACCGGGGCCGACAACATCGCGAAGGCCTGGGAGGGCATCACCGACAGGCTGGGCCGGGCCAACCAGATCGCGCTCTACAAGGCGTCGCTCGGCTCGTAGGGCCTTTGCGGAGGTCGAACGTCGCGAACGAAAGCCGAGAGAGAGGCAATGGCGTCAACCGAGCTTTCGTCGCCGCTGACGGCCGAACGGCAATTGCCGGTGAGCCACCGCCCGCCGCCCGGACGCAAGGCCGCGGGGCGGTGGCTCATCGTCGTCAGCTCCTGCGCCTTCGGGCTCGTCGTTGTCGCCCAAGGTCTCGGCGCGACGGGGGTCATCGGGTTTGCCTTCGACACCTGGCGTCCCTCGCTGTATGCCTTCCTGCTGTGGTGCATCGCGCTGGGCGCCGGCCTGGTGATGACCAAGGGCGAGCGCGGTCACCAGCTCCTGTTCCTGCTACCGGCGCTCCTGTTCACCGTCGCGGTGGTGATCTTCCCGACGTTCTTCGGGCTCTACATCGCCTTCACCGACTGGAACCTGAGCTCGGTGGGCGGCCGGCAGTTCAACGGCCTCGACAATATCCGGACGCTCCTCGGCGATGCGTTCTTCTGGAACGCGCTCGGCAACATGGTCTGGTACGTGCTGGCCGTGCTCGTGCAATACGCGATCGCGTTCGGCCTTGCCCTGCTGCTCAACGCCGAGATCAGGGCGCGCAAGTTCTTCCGCGTCGCCTTCCTGCTGCCCTTCATGCTGAGCCCGGTCGCGGTGAGCTGGATGATCGGCAAGTCGATCCTGGAATACCGCTTCGGCCCGGCCGCCACGCTGGCGCGGCTGCTGGGCTGGGACAGCCCCGCCTTCTTCGCCTCCGCGTGGCTCGCCCGCTCGAGCATCATGGCGATGGATGCCTGGGTCTCGATCCCGTTCATCATGATCCTGCTGCTCGCCGGGCTGCAGGCGCTGCCGCACGAAGTGTCGGAAGCCGCAAAGGTCGACGGGGCGAGTCCGTTGCAGACGTTCTGGAAGATCACCTTTCCGCTCATGCTGCCGGTGAGTCTCACCGCCGTCGTTCTGCGAATCATCTTCGAGCTGAAGCTCGCCGACATCGTCATCAACGTCACCGCGGGCGGTCCCGGCGGCGCGACCGACACGATATCGAGCTTCATCTATCGCGAGTACCGCGACCGCTCGAACGTCGGATACGGCACCATGCTGGCCGAGTTCTACCTGGTGATCATCATCGTGTTCGTTACCGGGCTGCTCGCGCTCGCCAACCGCCTGATGCGGAGATTCACGTGAACCTTGCGCTCCCAGCAATGAAGCCTCGCAGAAAAGTCGTGTCGAGCCGCGTGCTGATCTACGCCGCGCTGTCGCTGTGGGCCTTCATTTCATTGTTCCCCATCTACTGGACGGTCACGACGTCGTTCAAGCTCGCGGTCGACGTCACGCAGGGCCATCTGATCCCCTGGATCGATTTCGAGCCGGACTGGAGGGGATGGCGCTCGCTCGGCCTGTCGCCGGACAGGATCGTCGAGGTCTCGACGGCGCGCCAGGAATTCCTGCAGCGCTTCGCCAACAGCATCACGGCTTCGGTCGGCGCCTCGCTGCTGGCCATCGCGATCGGCGCGCCGGCGGCCTACGGCCTCAGCCGCTTCAAGTACAGACTGGGGCCGTGGCGCAACGACGACATCTCGTTCTTCTTCCTGTCGCAACTGATCCTGCCGCCGGTGGTCCTCGCTCTGCCTTTCCTCGTTCTCTACAAGAGCCTGGCGATGCTGGACACCAAGCTCGGTCTCATCGTGGTCTATACGCTGATGGTGCTGCCGATCGTCATCTGGATCATGCGCGACCAGTTCAACGCCATTCCCAACGAGCTCGAACAGGCGGCGCTGGTCGACGGCGCCTCGGTGTGGGGCGCGTTCACGCGCATCGTGCTGCCGATCGCGTTGCCGGGAATGGTCGCGGCGTTCATCCTCTCGGTCGTGCTGTGCTGGAACGAGTATTTCTTTGCCGCCTTGCTGACGAGTACTGACGCGAAGACGCTGCCCGTCATGGTGGCGAGCCAGACAGGGTCGCAGGGGATCGACTGGTGGTCGATGGCGGCGCTGTCGACCGCGGCGATCGCGCCGCTGGTGCTGATCGGCATTTTCCTCGAGCGCTACATCGTGAAGGGACTGACCGCGGGCGCCATCAAGTAGGAGGGGGGATGACACCCTTCTTGAAGACGAAGCAGCCATAGAAACGCCGCTCCCCGGTCTGGATCACGCAATAGGATTTCCGCGCGAGATCGTAGAAGGCAAACCGCTCGATCGAGCCCATCGGCGAAGGTTTGCCCTGGGCGGCGTCGATTTCGGCCTGGACCTCGGCCTGGACCGCGGGCACCTCGGCGGGCTTGTCGACGATCTCCATCCGCAGCGCAGGCTGTTCGACGAAGGAATCGAGCGGCAATACCGAAAGGATTGCGCGGGCGGCACGGCCAGCGGTGACGCCATCGATGCGCAGCAGCCGGCCGAGCGCGGTCTGCCGGGCCACCGAATCGGCGGGGAAATTCGCGTCGCAGAGCACGAGATCGTCACCATGGCCCATCGCCCGCAGGGCATAGAGGACGTCCGCGTTGAGCAGTGGATCGATCGATTTCAGCATGGGGCGCTCCCCGGTGTTCCCTATAGGCCGTAGAATCGTAAGGCAGTCCTGCCGAAAACAGCGTCATGCGTGTCCGCCGGCAGCAGCGTTGCCGCTGTATCGTGCCAACGCCGGTAATTGCTGGCCAGCGTGACGACCGGCCAGTCGCTGCCCCACATCAGTCGATCCGGCCCGAACGTCGCGAGCAGGTGATCGATGTAGGGATGTAGATCGTCGATCTGCCAGTCCGCGCGCGCTTCGGTGACGAGGCCCGACACCTTGCAGCACCACGGCGTTTCGCGGGCCAGCCGCGCCATGTGGCTCGCCCAGGGCTGGAAGCTGCCGTTGGCGATGTCCGGCTTGGCGGCGTGGTCGATCACCACGGCCAAGTCGGGGTGGCGCTGGGCAAGCTCGCCGATGACGGGAAGGTGGCGCGGCTTGAGCAATGCATCGAAGCGCAGGCCGTGCCGCGCCATCGCCGCGAGCCCCGGCTGCACGGCGGGAAGCAGAATCCAGGTGGTGTCTTCGATATCCTGCAGCATCGGGCGCAGGCCCTTGAGCAGGGGATCGCCGGCAAGCTCGGCGATGCGAGCCGGGGCGCTGGGCGAGGCGAGGTACGTCCAGCCGACCACGCCGCGCACCAGCCCTGCCGAGCTGCGCGCGACATCCAGCATGAAGGCCGTCTCGGCCTCGGTGTCCGCCGCCTGCACCAGTACCGTCGCGGTGATGTCGCCTAACAGGGGACGCAGATCGTCCAGCCCGTAGTCGCGGGCGATCGACAGTTCGGGCGACATCCAGCCGTAGTCGCCGCGCGCGATGGTCCAGACATGATGGTGGGCGTCGACCCGACTCATTTTTCCGGCGTAGGTGCGCTCTCCGGCAGCAGGCCGACACGGCGCAACTCTCCCCAGAGGGCGCCAGGGATCGCTACCTGCATGAGGGCGGCGTTCTGTTGCACTTCGGCTGATGTGCGGGGGCCGGGAATGACGGCGGCCACGACCGGGTGGGCGGCGCAAAACTGCAGCGCCGCAGCCTTGATGTCGACGCCGTGCCGTTCGCAGATGGCGCGAATGGCGTTGGCGCGGGCCACCATGTCGGCTTTCGCCGGCTGGTAGTTGAAGGTCGTGCCGCCGGCCAGCAGGCCGGAATTGTAGGGCCCGCCAAGCACGACCTTGACGCCCCTGGCCGCACAGGCGGCGAACAGCCGCTCCGGCGCGGTGTGGTCGAGCAACGTGTAGCGCCCGGCGATCAGGAAGATGTCCGGCCGGGCTGCGTCGAGGCAGGCCAGCGCCGGCTCCACCAGGTTCAGCCCCATGCCCCATGCGCGAATCTCGCCGCGGTCGCGCAGGGCAGTGAGGACCTGCGCCGCGCCGGTCATCGCTTCGGCGAAGCGGTCTTTCCAGGCGGGGCCGTGCCAGTCCTCGGCGCAGTCGTGGATATAAACGATGTCGAACCGGCTGAGACCCGTGCGCTGGTGGCTGTCCTCGAGGGAGCGGATCGTGCCCGCGGCGGTGTAGTCGAAGGTGCGGCGGAAGGGCAGGGCGTGGAGAAAACCCTGGTTCATCGCCGGTGTGTCCGGCGCGGCGTGCAGCAGTCGGCCGACCTTGGTGGAGAGCGTGTAAGCGTCGCGCGGTTGGCTGCGCAGCGCATCGCCCAGCCGGTGTTCCGCCAGTCCTGCGCCGTAATGCGGCGCGGTATCGTAGTGGCGAATGCCCGCGTCCCAAGCTGCCTGCAAGCAGGCGATAGCGGCCCCTTCTGGTACTACCGTGCCGAGATTGCCCAAAGGCGCGCTGCCAGCGCCGAGGGGGCCATGAGGGCTGTAGCCGGTCATGCCCGTTGCTCCGGCGGAACAACGCCCTTGGTGAGCAGGATATCGCCGTAGAAGCGGCGTCCGCGCGCGCCAGGATAGTTGGCCAGCGCGTGCAGCAGGTCGGGGCTGAGCAAGGGGTCGAGGCCGAGCAGCATGTTCCCTCCGGCGCTTTGGGCGAGCGTAGCATTCCATCCCGAGCTGTTGAATCGCCAATGGCTTGCGGGAGTAGATTGTTCCGGCGACTGAATCCGACGAGAAGCAGGCGCCGCCATTCAAAATGTTCGCGGCGTTGTACGCGCAACATCGGCCCGAGCATCGGCATCTCGCTGGTGATCTTCCTGCTGACCCGCAACACCCAGATCGTGCATGCCGAGCTGGCGGGCCATGTCACGCCGTTCAACGATGCGCTCAGCGCCGTCGCGCCCTCGCATTTCTGGAACATGGCGACCACCGTCGGCCGCGCCGCGCTCAACGCCGAGGTGACCAAGCAGGCCGCCGTCGTGGCCTACGCCAACGACTTCAAGCTGATGATGATCGTGGCGCTGGTGGCGCTGCCGCTGATCTTCCTGCTGAAGCGCGCCAAGGCGCAGCCGGGTGAGGCGGCGATCCTGGAGTAGGGGAAGCCTCCACGCCGCAGCTCCTCGTTACAGCTCTATGATCTTCTCAATACAATTGCGGCGCCACCGATCGCGCAGTCACGCATAAAAAATTACACAAATGCCGTTCTAGGTATGCGTGTATGCTGCTTGAATACTCGCCAGTGGTGTGAAAAATATTCGTCAGACATGCATAAGGGGAGCCATCAACGATGGCTGGGGCTTTTGGCGTAGCGTTCGTGCGCATGCCGCGCAAACGGTCACTTGGCAGGATTGCTTTCATTCTCCTGGTGGCCAACGTCGGTCTGTTGGCCGGGTCTGCTGCAAAAGCGCAATGCGTGCTGCCCTATCAGCTTACCAACGGCCAGACCGCCGATGCCGCGCAGGTCATGGCGAACTACAACGCGCTGCTGGCCTGCCTCACGCCTGGCGGCACGACAAACGCCATCCAGTACAATGCCGGCGGCGGAATCCTGGGCGGCGTCGGTCCGCTGACGGACGGTCAGCTCGTCATAGGGTCCACGGGTAACGCGCCTCAGGCGCAGACATTGACCGCAGGCACCGGCATTACGATCACCAACGCACCCGGCAGCGTGACGATCGCCGCGACGGGAGCGGTCGGCGTCAACGGCCTCTATCGCCAGGTCATGTCCGCGACGCCGACTTCGGCCAGCACGGGCCTCACCAACTGGCTCAATCAGGGTACTTCGGTCGTGAGCGACAGCGCTGTCGGCCTATGCATTGATGCCCCGCCAGTCGGTACTACTGCCTTGAGCCTCGTTGGCCGATTTGGGCCTGCTCCAACGCCGCCCTACACCATCAGGGCCCTGATTGGCGTTACCCGCAACACCAACAGCTACAACGGTGCCTATCTGGGATGGTACGACGGCACGGCCAAGCTTCACCTGATGCACTACCAATCCGTCAATGGCGGCGCGAGCGCTATCGGAGTGGGTAGATGGAGTAGCGCTACCTCTTACGTCACCGGTGATTTTCAGAGCGCAAACAACGCTTTTTCGCAGCCGATATGGTTTCAGCTTCAAGACGACGGTACCAACGTCTCGTTTGCATTCAGCCAGGATGGCGCCAATTTCCTGCCGATATACTCGGTGGCCAAGGCGTCTGGCTATCTCGGCGCGAGCGGCTATAGCAATGTGATCTTCATCGTCGACCCGCGCGGCGCGTCGCATACCCTCGGGACCTTGATGTCGTGGACGCAAAACTGATGAAGCGCGTGGCGCTATCAGTGGGGCTCTACCTGCTGTTGAGCGGCTTCAACCCGGCAGCCGCGCAGTGCGTACTTCCCTACCAGCTGACCAACGGCCAGCTCGCCGACGCCACCAAGGTGATGGCGGATTTTAGCGCCGTGCTGAACTGCTTCAGCTTGAAAGGCGCCACCCACTCGATCGAATACAAATCGTCCAGCCCTGGCGGCTTCGGCGGTGCGGGCCCGCTGGCCAACGGGCAGCTCGTGATCGGCGCGACCGGTAGTGCGCCACAGGCACAAACGCTGACCGCCGGGTCCGGCATCGCGATCTCCAATACCGCGGGCGGCATCACGATTGCCGCAACAAATGACCTTGGTGGGACAGGCCTCTATCGCCAGGTCATGTCGGCGACGCCGACCTCGGCGACGACCGGCCTTACCAACTGGCTCAATCAGGGAAGTGCCGTCGTCAGCGACAGTGCTGTGGGCATCTGCATCGACGCGCCGACGAGCGGAACTGCGGCGAATGTGTCCGGCCGCTACATGGTAGCGCCGACGCCGCCTTACAGGATAACCGGGCTTATCGCCGCCACACGCAACAGCACGAACTACAGCGCCGTCGGTATCGGCTGGTACGACGGCACCAGCAAGCTTCAACTTCTCAACTATGCGATCAACGACGGCGGCGCGCCAATCCTCGTCGTCAACGAGTTGAACAGCCCCACGTCGTTCAACGCTAACGATGTCGTCAGCTCGTTCAATGTGTTCTCCCAGCCGATCTGGCTGCAGCTCGCAGACGATGGGACAACGGTATCGTTCCTGTTCAGTCAGGACGGGGCGAATTTCGTATCGCTGTTCTCGGTTGCGAAATCGTCGGGCTTCCTCGGCGCGAGCGGCTACAGCAACGTCATTTTCTTCGTCGCTCCGCAAGGCGGCCGCACACTCGGCACGCTGATGTCGTGGACGCAAAGCTGACGCTGCCGAAGCCCCGGTGGGCACGCAGGGTAGCATCTACGGCGCTGCTCGGTCTGTTCATGGCGGCTGCCGCCGAGGCCGCAGGAGTGACCTACAGCTATGATTTCGTCGGCCGTGTCACGACGGCCGTCTACGACAACGCCCTCTGCATCGTCTACGGCTACGACGCAAACGGCAATAGATCGTCGCAGACCAATACGTCCGGCGGAACGCCCGTTTCGCCGGTGTGGGGCTCCGGCACGTGGGGCTGCTTCTTCTGGACCCCCTAAAGACACTGGTGGGGGAGGGTGGAATGTCGGCACGCAAAAGATCGCTCTTCGTCGCGGTGTGGCTCGGCGTCGCGATGCTGCTGCTTCAGGCGGCAGCCTTTGCCGACCCGGTGCGAATCGCGGCAGCGCCCGACGCGGCTTCGGTTGCCACCACCATTCGCACGGCGCATTTCGCCGAACCTCTGGTGGCGACGGCGGCCACGGCGCCTGACGAAGATCGTGCCCTGGCGCGTGCGCTGAAGGCCTACGAACAGCGCACCAAAGCCGACGATTTCAGCAGTCTCACCGGCTTCCTCTCGAAGTATCCGCAGTCGGGTTGGGCGCCAGCGCTGCTGACCAATCTCGGCCTTTCCTATCTTCACTACGGCTATTATTCACGCGCGCTCGATGCTTGGCAGAGAGCCTGGCGGCAAGGAAATGGGGCCACCCAGCCCGAGGCCCGTGCCCTGGTCGACCGGGCCGTTGGTGAGTTGGCCCGCCTCGAAGCGTCGCTTGGGCAGTTCAAGCGTTTGGCGGCTCTGTTCGACGAAATCGGCGGTCGTCCGATCACCGGTTCCGCGACCGAAGCGGTGCAAGCCGCTCGCGAATTCCTGTCGCTGCTCGGCAAGGACGATGCGCATCTGTTCAACTGCGGCCCGTTGGCGCTTCGATCGTTGATGCTGGCGCGAAATGGCGCGGTCGAGTCGACGAACTTCCTGCAATGGCACCGGGTGGGCCCGAACGGGACCAGCCTCGCCGAACTCGGCGGGTTGGCCGACCTGGCGAAGTTCGGCTATCGCCTGATCTTCCGCACGGCGGGACAGCCGGTGCCGATGCCGGCTGTCGTGCACTGGAAGGTCGGCCACTTCGCCGCGATCCTGGGCGAAGCCAACGGCCGCTTCCAGGTCGACGATGGCGTATTTGCGGGTCGCGGGCTTTGGGTCACGCCTGAGGCGCTCGACAGCGAAGCGAGCGGCTATTTTCTCGTGCCGGCCGACGACACGGCCAATCGCGGTTGGCGGGCGGTGGAGGCAGCGGAGGCGGCCACCGTGTGGGGAAAGGGGCCGTCGAGCGGGACGCCGCAAGGCGACAACGACGACCCGCTGGCGAACGGCAAGAAGAATGGCTGTCCGCTGTGCAGCTACGACATCAAGGAGAGCAGCGTCGGCATCACCCTCTCGGACCAGCCGGTCGGCTACTTGCCGCCGCTCGGCCCATCGGCAAGGGTGAGCATCACGTACAACCAGCGCGAGGATAGCCAGCCCGCCAACTTCAATTTCTTCAACCTTGGCCAGAAATGGACGCTGAACTGGCTGAGCTATGTGACCGACGATCCGCTCAACGCAGGCGCGAGCGTATCGCGTTACCTGCCAGGCGGCGGCGCGTACTACTACACCGGATACACGGCCGGCACCGGTCGCTTTGCGGCCCAAAGCGACGACGGCTCGATCCTGGTGCGGGCCGCGGCCTCGCCGATCACCTATCAGCGGCAGCTCCAAGACGGCGGGGTCGAAATATACGCCCAGTCCGACGGCGCCACGGCCTTTCCGCGGCGTATCCTGCTGAGCCAGATCATCGATCCGCAAGGCAACGCCTTGACGCTCAACTACGACGGTCAGCGGCGGCTCGCGTCGGTGACCGATGCGACCGGGCGGCAGACAACCCTGACCTACGGTTTTGCGGCGCGGCCGCTGCTGGTCACCCAGATCACCGATCCGTTCGGCCGCAGCGCGACGCTCGGCTACGACGGCAATGGGCGATTGAGTTCGATCACCGACGTCATCGGGCTGATGTCGAGGTTCGCCTACGATGCCAACGGGCTGGTCAATTCCATGACGACGCCCTATGGCACGACGAGCTTCGCCTACACCGCGCCCGGCACGGCTGCGCCGCCGCGCTTCGTGCAGGTCACCGACCCGCTGGGCTACAGCGAGCGCGAGGAATGGCTCGAGCCGGCGCCGGTTCCGGCCAGCGACCCCGCCGCCACGGTGCCGACCGGCATGCCGGTCGGCGGCCTGACGAACGACTACCTGCAGTATCGCGACAGCTTCCATTGGGACAAGAACGCCTACGTCGCGGCGGGCTGCACGCCGAGCGGCGGCTGTGACTACGGCAAGGCGCGGATCCGGCATTTCCTGCACGTCGGCAGCCTCAAGTCGACGGCCGTCGAGAGCGTTAAATACCCGTCCGAGAACCGGATCTGGTTCAACTATCCGGGCCAAATCGGCAGCATCAACGTCGGGACCTACAATCGGCCCACCGCGATCGGCCGCGTGCTCGATGACGGCACGACGCAGCTCCGGAAGTTCACCTACGATACCGGCGGCTACTTCAACCTGCTGCAGACGGTCGACCCGCTCGGCCGCACGACGACGTTCACCTACGCAAACCCGTTCGATGTCGCGGTGATCGCCCAGACCACCGCGCAGGGCGCTTCGACGGTGGTCGCTCAATTCAACTACAATTACCGGCATCAGCCGGTGGCCTACACCGATGCCGCCGGGCAGACGACGCTCCTGGCCTACAACGCGGTCGGACAGCCGACCTCGGTCACCAATCCGCTCGGCCAAACGACGCAGTACCAGTACGACGCCAACAACAATCTCTCGACGGTCATCAACGCCAACAACGTCACCGCCGCGAGCTTCACCTACGATTCATTCGTGCGCGTCAGGACCTTCACCGATTCGGAAGGCTGGACGGTCACCTACGACTACGACGCCGCCGACCGCGTCACCAAGGTCACCTATCCCGACGGCACGGTCGAGACCTACACCTACGACAGGCTCGATCTCGCCTCGTACCAGGACCGCCAGGGCCGCACGTGGCGCTACACGCACGATGCCAACCGGCGTTTGACCGCGACGATCGACCCGGCCGGCCAGCAAACGCAATTTGGCTACAACAAGGCGGGCCAGATCACGAACCTGACCGACCCCAAGACCAACGTCACGAGCTGGATCTATGACGTCCAGGGCCGGCTCACTTCAAAGCAATACGCCGATACGACGACGGTCACCTATACCTATGAGAACACGACGAGCCGGCTGAAGTCGGTGACCGACGCGCTGGGACAAGTGAAGACCTACAGCTACGCCAAGGACGATCTGCTGACCGGCACGACTTATACGAATGCCGTCAACCCGACGCCGAACGTCAGCTTCGTCTACGATCCGTATTTTCCGCGCCTCGTCTCGATGACCGATGGCACCGGCACGAAGCAATACAGCTATATTCCGGTCGGCTCTTTGGGCGCCCTGCAACTGCAGCAGGAGAGCGGCCCGCTCGCCAACAGCGCCATCGCCTCGGCCTACGACGAGCTCGGCCGGCTCGCCTCACGCACTGTCCAAGGCGCCGGCGCCGAGACTTTCCAGTACGACGCGATCGGGCGGATGGTCACGCATGCCAGCGACCTGGGCTCATTCACGCTGAGCTACCTCGGTCAGACGAGCCAGATGACCAGCCGCGCCCTCGCCAGCAGCACGCTGGCCACCTCCTGGAGCTATCTCACCAACGCCGGCGACCGCCGGCTGTCGGGCATCAACAATGTCGGCCTGACGGCGGGTCAGTTCTCGACCTACGGCTTCACCACGACGCCCGAGAACTTAACCGCCGGCGTCACCGAGACCAGCGATGCCTCGGCCGTTTATCCTGCTACCGGCACGCAGACGGCGACCTACAACAATCTCAACCAGCTCACCAACCTATCAGGCCAGACGCTAACCTGGGACGCCAACGGCAACCTCACGTCGGACGGCCAGCGCACCTATAGTTGGGACGCCGAGAACCGGCTGGTCCGCATCACCTATCCGGGGATCACCGGGAAGCAGACCGCCTTCGCCTACGACGGTCTGGACCGGCGCACGGCGATCGCCAGCACGCCGGCCGGCGGCGGCAGCGCGGTGATGACTTCTTACATCTGGTGCGACGATGAGCTGTGCCAGGCACGCAATGCCGGGAATTCACCCATACGGTCGTACTACGACGAGGGCGAGTTCGTACCGGGCACGCCCAACCAGCCCTACTACTACGGCGTCGACCAGATCGGTTCGGTGCGGCGGGCGTTCGCCAGCACCTCAAGCGCGCCTGCCTACGGTTACGACCCTTACGGCGTTCCGCTGCAGGCCACGGCGCCGCTCACCGACTTCGTCTACGGCGGCATGTTCTACAACGCCGACAGCGGGCTCTATCTGACGCAATACCGCGCTTACGATCCTGTGGCCGGCCGCTGGCTGTCGCGCGATCCGACGGGCGAGGACGCCGACCCCACAGCAAATCTCTATGCCTATGTCGGTGGGGGGCCAGTCAGCGTAGTCGATCCGACGGGCGAAAGTCCGCTGGCGATTGCCGGGTTTGCTGCCGGCTTCACAGTCAGCGTGGCAATTCAGCTAAACCAAAATGGTGGGAATTGGAGTTGTGTTGACTTCTGGGCAGCAGCCGGGTGGGGCTTGGCCGGCGCGACTGGCGCTGGCTTAGCCGCAGAGGTCGGAGCCGCCGGACCAATTGCCAAAATCTTCGAGCGGGCATTCGCTTGGCTTGCGGCGCGTAGGGCCGCACAGGGGGCAGCGGAAGCGGCAGTGCGTACTGTCTCTGCTCGGGGCGGTCAGAGCGCAGCAGCAGCTGCGGGAAGACAGGCACACAGAGAATTGGCGAAGCGTGTCGCACAGAAACCGGGATGGCAGTCCGAGCCCCGGCTAGTGGGCGCCAATGGAAAGATCTATTCTCCTGATGTAGTTACGCCTAAAGGGCGAATTCTTGAACTTAAACCCAATACTCCGTCCGGTAGAGCTGCTGGTGCTCGCCAAATCCGGAAGTACGAACAGCAACTAGGTATGCCCGGGCGAGTGATCTACTATGATCCACCAATACCATGAGCAAGAAAGCAATCATTAGGCGACTGCATCGCCTGCTCGAGCCAGTCGGCTTCATACAGCACCACGGAGTATGGAACCGCAAGGTCAACTCGTTTGTAGATGTAGTCGATATTCAGGTCAGCAAAGCTGGCGATGCCGTCACAACCAACGCTGGCGTGCTGGACTTGGATGTTCACGCGGTTCTATGGGACGATGTACCCGCCGAATTCGTCGAACAGCCGATATGCACGGTGAGCACACGGATCGGCGAATTGGTCGATGGCAGGGACAAGTGGTGGCAGATCGACAACTTCGGTGTGGCCGATGACTTGGCCGAAAATATTACGGTACATGTGTTGCCATTCCTCGAGCGCCTGCATGCGCGTGAGGCCATGAGACAGTGGCTGATTGCCTCCGACGTAATGAAAAAGAGCTATCCGCCACCGATCATTAATTTGGCGATTCTTGAAAGCTTTCTTGGCAATGCTGCGCGCGGCTGCGCGATTCTCGCCGAGCTTCGAACGGCGTCGGCTGGAGCCTGGCGAGCCCGCACCGTCGATGTGGCTAAGCGGCTGCACTGTACATAGGCGCCCCAAGGAAACTCCACGCCCTGTGCGGCTACACTCTGAGCTACGCCGTCGCCAATCTGCTGACGGACGGCCAGCGCAATTGCACTTGGGACACCGAGAACCGGCTGGCCCGCATCTCCTAACCCATAAACAACACCCTTATCATCCGAATACCCTCTGCATGGCACTGAGATCCGCATTGGCATCTGGATACTTGCGACAGTGCACATCAGCGGTTTTTGCCCGGTGATCCAATTCCCGGGTACTGAGGAGAACAACGGTGAAAGAAGCAGCTTCGATAATATTCCACGATCTCGAATCATCTGAAGAAGCAGTTGTAATTGTTCGCTACGACACAGAAAAAATTGCTCTGTGTCTTTCACTTGAGAAGGACGGTGATGTTGAGGTTGTAATGGATAAGGCAAATACCAAAAGACTGATTGAGGCACTAAACAAAGCTCTAAACGAATAGTGCTCTGCCGAGTTCGGCTCTGGCGGCAGACCACTTTCATCTACGGGAGGGCGGGCCGGCCGCTGCTGGTCACGCAGATCACCGATCCGTTCGGCCGCAGCGCGACGCTGGCCTATGACGCAAACGGCCGGCTGAGCTCGATCACCGACGTCATCGGGCTGACGTCGAGCTTTGGCTACGACGCCAACGGGCTGGTCAATTCCATGACCACGCCCTACGGCACGACCAGCTTCGCCTACACCGCGCCGGGCACCAGCCTGCCGCCGCGCTTCGCGCAGGTGACCGATCCGCTGGGCTTCAACGAGCGCGAGGAATGGGTCGAACCCTCGGTGATCCCGGCGAGCGATCCTGTCGCCACCCTGCCGGCGGGCATGCCGTACGCGCTGAACAACAACTTCCTGCAGTGGCGCAACAGCTTCCATTGGGACAAGAACGCCTACGTCGTCGCCGGCTGCACGACGGGCGCCAGCACCTGCGACTACACCAAGGCGCGGATCCGGCATTTCCTGCACGTCGGCAGCCTCAAGTCGACGGCCGTCGAGAGCGTTAAATACCCGTCCGAGAACCGGATCTG
>Ga0070698_100004072_pt1 | contig 16067 bp, 13 predicted proteins | sample KBSK1502metaG_FD_65477 | JGI IMG/M metagenome (GOLD analysis project Ga0070698, IMG submission 65477) | Corn, switchgrass and miscanthus rhizosphere microbial communities from Kellogg Biological Station, Michigan, USA - KBS K1-50-2 metaG | ecosystem: Host-associated > Plants > Roots >...
GTGATCGAGGCGGGCTGCGTCCTGGCGAAGGAATGGATGATCTCCAAGTACGACGCGGAAAATCCCAAAGCGCTGCGCGAGCTGGTATCCTCGGGCACCAAGCTGATGCCTTTCCCGCAGCCGGTGATGGAGGCGTGCTTCATCGCCTCCAACGACATCTGGGCCGAAATCTCGGCAAAGAACCCGCAGTTCAAGAAGGTCTATGACTCGTGGCGGCCGTTCCGCAATGAGGAGATCCTCTGGTTCCGAGTCTGCGAGGGCACCTTCGACAACTTCATGGCCCGCATGTCGGCGGCCAACAAACTCTAGCGGCAAAGTCGGCCGATCCGGTGGAAAAGCCTTGCTTCGGCGGGGCTTTTCTTTGGGCGTTTCTTTGCCAAGGCCAATCCGCCATGGCAGGCTGATTCTGCGGGGTGGAATCCAAACTCGTCACATCAAAAAACGATCCCAGGGAGGGACATCATGCAACGTCGCAAATTCCTGACAGCCGCCGGCGTCGGCGCGGCTGCCACGGCGGTCGCCGCACCGGCGCTCGCGCAAAGCATGCCGGAAGTGAAATGGCGTCTGACGTCGAGCTTTCCCAAGTCGCTCGATACGCTGTGGGGCGGCGCCGAGCTGTTCAGTCGGCGGATCGGCGAGATCACCGACGGCAAGTTCCAGATTCGCATCTTCGCCGCGGGCGAGATCGTGCCGGGCTTGCAGGTCCTCGACGCGGTGCAGAACGGCACCGTCGAGATCGGCCAGACCGCCGCCTACTACTATGTCGGCAAGGACGTCACCTTCACCTTCGACACCGCCGTGCCGTTCGGTCTCAACAGCCGCCAGCATGTGGCGTGGTGGATGTTTGGCGGGGGCCGCCAGGCGATGGACGAGTTCTACAAGGACTACGGCGTGGTCGGTCACTTGATGGGCGGCACCGGCGCGCAGATGGGCGGCTGGTACCGCAAGGAGATCAAGACGACGGAGGATCTCAGGGGATTGAAGTTTCGCGTCGGCGGCTTCGCCGGCCAGATCCTGACCAAGCTCGGCGTGATCCCCCAGCAGCTTGCCGGCGGCGACATCTATCCGGCGCTGGAGAAGGGCACGATCGATGCCGCCGAGTGGGTCGGCCCGTACGACGACGAGAAGCTCGGCTTCAACAAGATCGCGCCCTACTACTACTATCCCGGCTGGTGGGAAGGCACCGGCATGGGCACCGCCTACATCAACGCCAAAGCCTGGCAGTCACTGCCGCCGATCTACCAGAAGGCCATCGAGGTGGCGGCCAACGAGGTCACGTTGTGGATGCTGGCGAAGTATGACGATGGCAACCCGGGTGCGCTGCGCCGTCTGGTGGTGGGCGGGACCAAGCTGCTGCCGTTCCCGACCGCGGTGCTCGAGGCCTGCTACAATGCGGCGCAGGAAACCTACACCGAGATCTCGGCCAAGAATCCCAAGTTCAAGAAGATCTACGATCAATGGAAGCCCTATCGCGCCGAGCAGATCCTGTGGTCGCGCGTCGCCGAGGGCGGCTTCGACAGCTTCATGGCCCGCATGCACGGCGCCGGAAAAGTTTGATCGGCGGTGTGGAATCGGATGGGGACCCCGCTTCGGCGGGGTCTCTTTTTTTGCCGCGCCGGCGACTTTTCAAAGCCAATTCTGCATGTCAGTGTTCGGCCGCTAACGGGGGCCGCGTGGGCGTCCGTAGGGAGGACATGGAAGGATGAAGCGTAGAAAATTCATTAAAACCGCGGGCGTCGGTGCCGCGGGCGTTGCGGCTGCGACCACCGTCGCGGCGCCGGCCATTGCGCAGGGCATGCCGGAAGTCAAATGGCGTCTGACGTCGAGCTTTCCCAAGTCTCTCGACACGCTCTATGGCGGCTCCGAGCTGTTTTCCAAGGTGTGCAGCGAGATGTCGGACGGCAAGTTCCAGGTCCGCGTCTTCGCCGCCGGCGAGATCGTCCCGGGCCTGCAGGTCACCGACGCGGTGCAGAACGGTACCGTCGAGGCGGGCCAGACCGCGGCCTATTACTATTTCGGCAAGCATCCCAACTTCGTATTCGAGACCGGCCTGCCGTTCACCATGAACCAGCGCCAATACTACGCCTGGCTCTATTCCGGGGGCGGCCACGAGCTGATCAACGAGTTCTACAAGGAGTACAACTTCCGCTCCTTCGTCTTCGGCGGCACGGGGTGCCAGATGGGCGGCTGGTTCCGCAAAGAGATCAAGTCGATGGACGACATGAAGGGCCTGAAGTTCCGCGTTGGCGGCTTCGCCGGCCTGATCCTCGAGCGCCTGGGCGTCGTGCCGCAGCAGATCGCCGGCGGCGACATCTATCCGGCGCTGGAGAAGGGCACGATCGACGCCTGCGAATGGGTCGGCCCCTACGACGACGAGAAGCTCGGCTTCAACAAGATCGCCAAGTACTACTACTATCCGGGCTGGTGGGAAGGCGCCTCGGTCGGCTCGATCTACATCAACAACCAGGCCTGGGAAAAGCTGCCCAAGCCGTACCAGGCCATGGTCGAAACCGCGGCCGGCTTGGTTACCTCGTGGATGGTGCCCAAGTACGACGCCGGCAACCCGGCGGCGCTGCGCCGCCTGGTGGCGTCGGGCACCGAGCTCCGGCCGTTCCCGCGCGCCGTGCTAGAGCCGTGCTTCGCCGAGGCCTGGAAGTACTATGATGAGCTCGCGGCCAAGGATCCGAAGTTCAAGAAGATCTATGACAACCTGAAATCGTTCCGCGCCGATCAGAACCTGTGGTTCCGCGTCGCCGAGAACTCTTTCGACAACTTCAACTTCTCGATGTCGGCTCAAGGTCGCTAGACGACATCGACCGCAGACAAGAAGCCCCGCCGGAAACGGCGGGGCTTTTTTGCCGGACCGCGGGCCTCCAGGCCCGCTCATGAATGCGGGCCTGGAGGCCCGCGATCCGGCAAGACGAATTCTTCCAGCGCGCCTTACCTGAAGATCGGCGGTGCGGAGTCCTCGCTTGGCGGCGCCTGGATCTCGATCTTGATCTTGCTCGGGTCGACATTGCTCGGCGCATCGAGGAAGTAGGTCACCGACTGCGGCAAGGCGATCACGATCACCACCATGATCAGCTGCAGGATCACCCACGGGATCGAGCCCCAGTAGATGTCCGAGCTTTTCACCTCCTTGGGCGCCACGCTGCGCAGGTAGAAGAGGGCGAAGCCGAACGGCGGATGCATGAACGAGGTCTGCACGTTGACGCACAGCATGACGCCGAACCAGATCAGCGCCGCGTCGTGGCCGACCACCGGCTCGAGGATCTTCTGCGCCACCGGCGCCAGCATCGGCACGATGATGAAGGCGATCTCGAAGAAGTCGAGGAAGAAGGCCAGGAAGAAGACGAACAGGTTGACGACGACGAGGAAGCCCCAGACGCCGCCCGGCAGGTTCGACATCAGATGCTCGACCCACTTGTTGCCGTCGACCCCCTGGAAGGTGATCGAAAAGCAGGTCGCGCCGACCAGGATGAACGCCACCATCGCGGTGATGCGCATCGTCATCTGGAAGGCCTGGACGATGAGGTCGCGCAGCTCCTTGACCTGCCAGGCGCGCCAGCACAGCCAGATGATCGAGGCGAACATGATGGTGAAGGCCAACGTGAACGGCGGCGACTTGAAGTAGCCGGCGGTCGCGATCAGGGTGCCGACGATCGCCGCGGCGCAGCCGCCGTAGAAGGCCCACTTGTCGAAACGCGTGAGCGGCGCATTGCGCACCACGGCCAGCACGATGGCGCCGATGGTGCCCATGGCGCCGGCCTCGGTCGGCGTCGCCAGGCCCATCATGATCGTGCCGAGCACCAGGAAGATCAGCACCGCGGCCGGAATGATGCCCCAGGCGCATTTGATCAGCAGCGGCTTGCCGAACAGGGTGCGCGGCACCGGCGGCATGGCGTCCGGCTTCACGATGCCGAGGTAGAAGGTGTAGGCGGCGAATAAGGCGATCTGCAGGAGCGACGGTCCCCAGGCGCCGAGATACATGTCGCCGACCGAGCGGCCGAGCTGGTCGGCCAGCACGATCAGCACCAGCGACGGCGGCACCAGCTGGGTGATGGTGCCCGAGGCCGCCAGCACGCCGGTGGCGTAGCGCATGTCGTACTTGTAGCGCAGCATCACCGGCAGGGTGATCATCGCCATGGCGATCACCTGTGCCGCCACGGTGCCGGTGATGGCGCCCAGGATGAAGCCGACGATGATCGTCGAATAGCCGAGCCCGCCCCTGACCGGGCCGAACAGCTGGCCCATCGATTCGAGCATGTCCTCGGCCAGGCCGCATTTCTCCAGGATCGCGCCCATGAAGGTGAAGAACGGGATGGCCAGCAGCAGCTCGTTGGACAGGATGGAGCCGAACACGCGGCCGGGGATGGCCTGCATGAAGGCCATCGTGAAGTAGCCCATCTCGATCGACATGAAGCCGAAGAAGAAGCCGACCGCGGCCAGCGAGAACGCCACCGGATAGCCGATGATCATGAAGACCACGAGGCCGCTGAACATGAAGGGCGGCATCCACTCGAGAGGAATAATCATTGCTGCGGCCTCTCGTAGTGCGCTTCGAGGCTGTCGACCGGATAGTCGTTGAGGAAGGCCACGCGCTTGATCAGTTCGGAAATGCCCTGCAGCGCCAGCAGCGCGAAGCCGACCGGCGGCACCAGCTTGATCGGCCAGCGTAAGAGGCCGCCGGCGTTCGAGGAATGCTCGTTGACGTCGAAGGACTGGATGAAGAACGGCCAGCTCAGCCACGCCAGGATGGCGCAGGTCGGCAGCAGGAAGATCAGCGTCCCCAGGATGTCGATCCACAGCTGGCCGCGCCGGCTCAGCGTCATGTACAACAGGTCGACGCGCACATGCTCGTTACGCTTCAGCGTGTAGGCGGCGCCGAACATGACGATCACCGCGAACATGTACCATTGGATTTCCAGCCAGGCGTTCGAGCTTGTGTCGTAGGCATAGCGGACCATGGCGTTGCCGCCGCTGACGATGCAGGCGAGCAGCACCAGCCAGTTGCAGACCACCCCGATCTTTTCGTTAAAAGCGTCGACGAGCGCGCTGAAGGACAGCAAGAGGCGCATCCATCTCCCCCGTGCGAGTTCTTGTTGTCGGTCCCCCGTCCTCGCCAACAGGGCGCTTCCTCATAACGCGACCTGCGAAACCACGCTAGCGTTGAAACTGTCCCGGCCGAGGAGGGGGTGCGTCAAGTCGCTCCACCCCAGCGCGGGGGTTCCCCCGCGCGATTGGCGGCTGCCTAGGCGGTGGGCAGTTCCATCCACCCTTCGGGGCCGAAGAACTCCAACGGCCGGAAGGCGCGCTTGTAGGCCATCTTGCTCGAGTCGGCGATCCAGTAGCCGAGATAGACATAGGGCAGGCCGCGGCGGGCCGCCGCGTCGGCCAGCCAGAGGATCATGTGGGTGCCCAATCCGCGCCGCGGGTCGTGCGGATCGAAGAAGCTGTAGACCGCCGAAACGCCGCTCGACAGCCAGTCGACCAGGCAGGCGCCGACCAGGCGGCCTTCGGCCGAGTCGTCGCGGAATTCGATGATGGCCGTCTCGACCGGACTCTCCTCGACCATGGCCCGGTAGTCGTCGAAATCCATGTCGGCCATGTCGCCGTCGTGGTGGCGGGCCAGCACGTAGCGCGAGAACAGCGCGTATTGCTCGCCGGTGGCCAGCGGCTGGGTCTCGAACGCGTGGACGTGCTCGTTGCGCCGCAGGATCCGGCGCTGGGCGCGGCTCGCCTCGAAGTCGCGCACGCGGATGCGCACCGGCACGCAGGCGCGGCAGCCGTCGCACAGCGGCTTGTAGACGAAATGATGCGACCGCCTGAAGCCTGCGTCGGTCAAGGTGTCGTGCTGGGAGATCGCATCCGGCCCGCTCAGCTCGGTGACGAGCTTGGTCTCCAGCCGATGCGGCAGATAGGGGCAGCGCATCGCCGGCGTCGTGCGAAAAAACCGCAGGGTCTGGATGTTCTGGCGGATGAACATGGTTGAGGTAAGTGTAGCGTGCCGGTCGACGAAGGAAAGCACTCGTGTTCTCGACCAAGGTCGATGGTGAGACGACAAGTCAAGACTTTTGTCGGCTGCGAGCCATGCGGCGAAACGGTGTCAAGGCAAGCCGCACCAGTTTCGGCAACAACCACACCAGCAGGCCAGCGAAGACCGCCAGCAGGCACAAAAATGTGATCGGATGGGCGATGGCGAGCGCCAGGCCGCCCAACACCGAGACATCTTCGGCGAGCGAGGCGGCGACGTTGCTGAACGGCTCAGGCGAGGTGTTGATCAGCGCCCGCGAGCCGGTCTTGGCGATGTGGGTGCCCGCCGCCAGGGTGCCGCCCAGCAGGCCGGCGATGATGGCGACTTCCGGGCTGAGCCCGGCCGCCGCGCCATAAGCCAGCAGGGCGCCCGCCGGGATGCGGACGAAGGTGTGCAGCATGTCGTTGATGCTGTCGATATAGGGGATCTTGTCGGCAAAGAAGTTGAGGGCGAACAGCAGCGCCGCCACGCCCAGGACCCAGGGCGAGGCCAGCATCTGCAGGTCGTGCGGCAGGCTGACCAGGCCGAGCCGCTCGGCGCCGCCCAGCACCAGCACGGCGGCGTAGACGTTGAGCCCGCTCGCCCAGCCGGCGCCCAACGCCACGGCGAGGGCGGCCAGCGTCTCGGCGCTCATGGTCGGCTGCTCATGCTCGGCCCCTCATGCTTTGGGAGGGTCAAAGGGCGCGCCGCGCCTTGAACGCGGTTGCGAGCGTGCCGTCGTCGAGCCAGTCGAGCTCGCCGCCGACCGGCACGCCGTGGGCGAGGCGGGTCAGCGGCACGCCAAGTTGCGACAGCCGTTCGGCGAGATAGTGGGCGGTGGTCTGGCCGTCGACCGTGGCGTTGGTCGCCACGATCACCTCGCGCACGCCGCTCGCCGCGACGCGATCGACCAGGCCGGCGATGTTGAGCTCGTCCGGGCCGATGCCGTCGAGCGCCGACAGCGAGCCGCCCAGCACGTGGTAGCGGCCGGAAAAGATCCTGCCGCGCTCCATGGCCCACAAATCGCCGACATCCTCGACGACGCAGATCAGGCCCTGGTCGCGCGTCGGATCGGCGCAGATCGAGCAGGGATCGACCGTGTCGAGGTTGCCGCAGACCGAGCAGGCGCGGATCGTCCGCGCCGCGTCGGCCAGCGCCGTGCCGAGCGGCTGCATCAGGGTCTCGCGTTTCTTCAAAAGATGCAGCGCCGCCCGGCGGGCCGAACGCGGCCCTAAGCCAGGCAGCCGGCCCAGCAACTGGATCAGCCGCTCGATCTCGGGGCCGTTCATGGGAGCGCGGACCTCCAGGTCCGCATCATGAATTTGAGCGGACCTGGAGGTCCGCGCTCCAGCATGAGCGTAAGAGCATCAAAGCTTGAACCCCGGCGGCAGGGGCAGGCCGCCGGTGATGCCGCGCATCTGCTCCTGCACCGTCTGCTCGACCTTGGTGCGCGCATCGTTGGCCGCGGCCACGATCAGGTCCTCGACCACGCCCTTGTCGGCCGGCACGAACAGCGAGGCGTCGATCTCGACCTTGCGCGTCTCGTTCTTGCCGTTGACCGTGACCTTGACCAGGCCGGCGCCGGAGCTGCCGACGATCTCGAGGCCTTCGAGCGTCGTCTGCAGCTCCTGCATCTTCTGTTGCATGGCCTGGGCCTGCTGCATCAGGCCGCCCAGGTCCTTGAGTTTGTCGAACATCAGAACTCGCTTTCCGGAACGTCGTCGTCGGCAGGGTAGTCCTCGGACATCGGCCCATCGCCGGCGCCGATCTCGCCGGCGCCGGCCAGGCCGGCCACCAGGGAGGTCTGCTCGCCCTTGCGCCGCACGGCGTCGAGCTTGGCGCCGGGGAAGGTTTTCAGGATGGCCTGGACCAACGGATCATTCTCCGCGCGGTTGCGCAACGCGTCGCCTTGGGCCGCTTTCTGCTCGACCAGGGTGGGCTTGCCGGCATCGGAGGAGACCGAGGCGATCCAGCGCCGGCCGGTCCATTGGCCCAAAAGATCGCTGAGGCGGGGCGCCAGGTCGGTTGGTGCCTTGGGCTCGGGACGGAATTCGATCAGGCCAGGCTCGCAGCGCACTTCGTGCACATGGTGCATGAGATGATGCACCAGCCGCGCTTCCCGGCGGGCCTCGAACAGCGCCACGATCTCGGTGAAGGTGCGCGGATTGGGTGGCGCCGTGGCCGGCTGGGCCGCCGCCGCAACGGGCTGGGTCGCCAGACGCGCGCCCCCGCCGCCGCCACGCGGCGCGGGTGCCGGCGCCGGCGCAACAGACGCGACCCCGCCGTTCTGCAGCGTCTTGATCGCGTCGGACGGCGAGGGCAGGTCGGCGGCATAGCACAGCCGGATCAGCGCCATTTCGGCGGCGCGCAGGGCCGCGGGCGCGGTAAGGGTCTCCTGCAGGCCTTTCAGCAGCAGCGTCCAGGCGCGTGTCAGGGACGCCATCGACAGCTTGGCGGCCATCGCCAGGCCGTGGGCGCGTTCGCTGTCGGCCGAGGTCGCCGCAGCCTCGGGCGCCACCTTGAGCCGCGTCACCCAGTGGGTGAGCTCGAGCAGGTCCTGCAGGATGACCACCGGGTCGGCGCCCGAATCGTGCATCTCGGCCAGCCCCGCCATGACCGAGGGCGCATCGCCGCGCATGGTCTTCTCGAACAGCTCGAGCACGCGGCTGCGGTCGGCCAGGCCGAGCATGTCGCGCACCTGCGCGGCATCGACCACGCCGCCGCCATGGGCGATCGCCTGGTCGAGCATGGAAAGCCCGTCGCGCACCGAGCCGTCGGCGGCCCGCGCCAGCAAGGTCAAGGCCTCGGGCGAGATCTCGACCTTCTCGGCGGCGGCGATCTTGCCGAAATGCGCAATCAGCGTCTCCTGCGGCACGCGCTTGAGGTCAAAGCGCTGGCAGCGGCTCAGCACCGTCACCGGCACCTTGCGGATCTCGGTGGTGGCGAAGATGAACTTCACATGCGGCGGCGGCTCTTCCAGCGTCTTCAGCAGCGCGTTGAAGGCCTTCTCCGACAGCATGTGCACTTCGTCGATGATATAGACCTTGTAGCGCGCCGAGACGGGGCGATAGCGCACGCCCTCGATCAGCTCGCGCACGTCGTCGATGCCGGTCCGCGAGGCGGCGTCCATCTCGATCACGTCGACGTGGCGGTCCTCGGTGATCGCCTTGCAATTGTCGCAGACGCCGCACGGATCGACCGTCGCGCTGCCCTTGCCGTCGGGCCCGACGCAGTTGAGCGCGCGGGCGATGATGCGGGCAGTCGTGGTCTTGCCGACGCCGCGCACGCCGGTCAGCATGAAGGCGTGCGCGATGCGGCCGCTGGCGATGGCGTTGCGCAGGGTGCGCACCATCGCTTCCTGGCCGACCAGGGTGGTGAAATCGACGGGACGGTATTTGCGGGCCAGTACCCGGTAGGGAAGCGTCTTCTTGGCTTCCGGCATGGCGTTCACCCGCTCAGCGGCCGCGGCCCCATTCAGGCCCGGCGGTCGTCGCGCCCGGCCAACCGTCCGCCGCGGCGGCAGGCGCGGAAGAACGGGTGAGAGACCGGCATGACCCGAAGCGAATTCGTTACGGCTGCTTCCTTCCGGATCTGACCGGGTTGGCGACTGCTCCGCCCACACCGGCCCCTCGACGGGGTTATATCAGGAGTCGGGCCGTGCCGCGCAAGGGTGGCAGTGGAGCATTTGGAGCATGCCATCAACGCCTTGATTTCGCGGCCAAATCTCCGCGATCTCCGTCCAGGGTCTGGATCGGGACCGGCGCCGTTACCCTGTTATCGCCCGACGGCAGCAAACGGCGAGCGGCCAGGCCAGCAGGTGTCGCGGCGACCCTCGGCGCCGCGTCTTAAGCCGCGCGTTTTGCCGGGACGGTGATCTTCTGCGTCTTCTTGGCTGACTTCTTTGGCTGGGGCGGATGCGCGAGCATGCGTTTGACGGCCGCGTCATGGGCCGGATTGAGCTTTTCGGCGAACAGCTTGGCCATGGGACACCTCGCGCAATCCGAATAGCGTCAGCTTCAGGTGATGCGAGGCTGATCCTACTACACTTTGCCGACCGGTCGAGAGGACGAAGGCCGCGTCGCCGACGCGGCGGCTAGACGCTCCGCGTCGGAACCACGGAGATGTCGACCGACGGGCGCAATTCGGCGCAGACCTTCAGCACCTCGTGGATGTTGTTGGTCAGGAACTTGTCGAACGGTGTGCCGTCCTTCACCGCGTTCTCGTCGATGGCGGGAAAAGCCTGCTGCTTCAGGATGTAGTCGAAGCGGGCCGCCCACTTGCGGGCGCCGAGCCGGGCGGTGGTCGAGCAGTTGTCGACCATGTAGGACACGCCCTTGTAGTCCATGTAGGGATTGAGCGAGTCGACGGCCTCGATGATCGACTCGTTGGCGATCTCCGAATAGGGATGGCCGCGGTCCTTCAGCAGGTCGACCTGGGCCATCATGCAGGCGAGGTAGACCCCGGCCGTCTCCGGATTGATCGGCGCGTAGTTGCGCTCGCTGTTGGCGCGCACCTTCTCGCCGACCACCCACATGTCGGTGCCGTCGATCTTGCCCATCGGATAGGTGTCGTGGCGGCGGGTCGCCTGGATGACGCTGCGCACCTCGTTGCCCGAGGCGACGTCGTCGTAGATCTCCTCGAGGATCTCGCGCGACGGGTGGTAGGCGGCGTTGAAGGCCTTGCGGAAGGCCGCCTTCTCCTGGGCGTCGAGCTGCTCGTAGATGGCTTTCAGGCCCGAACGCGAGATGGTCTTGCTGATCGGCCCGGTGATCGACTCCGAGGTGTTGAGATAGGCGTCGTCCTTGGCCATGCCCTGGCCGACGTAGCGCGCATAGAGGCTTTCGGCGATGCCGTGCACGGCGCCGAGCAGGATGCCGCGCTCGCCGAAGATGTCGGAGCGGTACTCCGATTCGAGCGTGGTCTCGAAGGTGTAGGGCGAGCCGAGTGCCACCGACCAGCCGAGCGCGTAGTCGGTGGCCCTGCCGTTGACGTCCTGCTGCACGGCGAAGGAGGCGTTGATGCCGGCGCCGTTGACCTCGCGGCCCTGCTCGTAGAGCCGTCGCACCGACGGGCCCATGCCCTTGGGGCAGACGGCGACGACGTTGATGTCCTTGGGAAAGTCCTCGCCCTCGGCCTGCAGGTGCGACAGCAGGAAGCCGTGGCTGAGGCCGAGCGTCGTGCCCGGACGGAAGGCGGCGAAGATCTTCTTGTAGTTCTCGGCAAAGGCGGCGTCGGAGATCAGCAGCAGCGACATGTCGCTCTCGCGGATCACGTCGTACATCTCGCCCAGCGTGCCAGCCTGCTTGGTGAAGCCGACGGCGGCGGCCTCCTTCATCGACGACGAGCCCTCGCGCAGGCCGACCTTGACCCGGATGCCGGTGCCTTCGAGCGATTCGCGCAGGTTCTGCGCCTGGGCGGGACCCTGCGACGACCAGCCGATGACGCCGATCTGCCGGATGCCGTCGAACGCCTTGGCCAGCCGCGGGAACAGGTGGCGGCCGCCGGCGACGATGGTCTCCTCGCGGTCGGCCATCCTGACGACGCGGGTTTCGAACACCTTGGAGGTGAAACTCATCGGCAAATCCTCATGAGAGCAGGCTCCCGGTTAGCATGTGGACGCGGCCGTATCAAAGTCCTGCATGCCGGCCGCAGCGAGCTAGAGTTAAGCGCAATTACTTCCAATGCCGGGGCTTGTTGAGATACTTTCTGAAGCCCCCTACACTTCCACCGGGGAAGTTCAGGGGTTCGTTGTGACGAGTGGGGAACGTCGATTGGCCGCGATCCTAGCCACAGGCGGACGAGTTCGCCTGTGCGGCGTCCTTGACCTCAAAACGACCATTGACCTGAAGACCGCCAGGGCGGCGGTCGAACCGCGTCTCCTGGGAGCAGGTCCATGATGAGATACCGCATCTACGGCGACCGGCGGGCGTCACCCGAGAAGAAGAGACCGGAAATGACCTGGCGGGATCACCTCGCCATGTTGTTGCACATCGGCGCGGAGATCGAGCACAGCCTGATGGTGCAGTACCTCTACGCCGCCTATTCGTTGGGTGGAGAGCAGGTGCCGCCCGAGCATCGCGCGATGGTGTCGCGCTGGCAGGCCCACATTCTTGCTGTCGCCAAGGAAGAGATGGGCCACCTTTTAACCGTCCAGAACGTCCTCACGCTCATCGGGGCACCGATCAATCTCGATCGCCAGGATTTGCCCTGGGATGCTCCCTTCTATCCTTTCCCCTTCCAGCTCGAGCGGCTCACGCTCGATTCGCTGGCCTGCTACGTCTATGCCGAGATGCCGGCCGAAGGCCATACCGCCATCGCCGACGGCAAGCATCCCCGCGCGGCATTCTTGCAGCGCATCACCAAGCGGGCGACCCGGCGAATCGTCGGCGTCCCACATCGCGTCGGCGAACTCTACGACGAGATCATCGGGCTGATCGGCGACACTGACCGCATTCACGAATCGCTTTTCCTCGAACACACTTACGCCTCGCAGGCGGCCACCGACGATTGGGGCCGAGGCTATCAGCCTGATCCCCGGCTGGTGGATGCCGGGGGCACCCTGGTCAAGCCCTCCGGGAAGCAAGCCGGGCCCAGCCCCGAGGCCCATGTCATGATCGATCGGGTTGCCACGCGACGCCAGGCGATCGATGCGCTGACCGCGCTCAGCCTGCAGGGCGAGGCGCCGGAGTTCCTGGACGGCAACAATGAGCTGTCCCACTTCGATCGCTTCTTCGAAATCTACGAGCAGCTGGAAAAGTTCGAAGGCGCGGATTGGCAACCGTCGCGTCCCGTTGCGGTCAATCCGACGACGCTCAAGGATGCAGACCATCCCCACCATGGCGGCTACATCTCGGCCAAGCATTCGCGGGAATGGGCGAGCCTGTTCAATCTGCGCTATCGCATGCTGCTCCGTTATCTCGCCCATACATTCCGCTTGGCGCGGGTAGTCCGCCCCGACAGCCCAAACCTGCGCGCCATGGTCATGCACCGCGTGTTTGGCGAGATGTACAATCTCAAGACGCTCGCCGGCATTCTCGTGCGGCTTCCCCTGCGGGACGGCCATAAGGGTGAGCTCGCCGGACCACCGTTCGAGATGCCCTACACCCTGCATCTGCCGGCGAGCGAACTGGAGGTCTGGAGCAGTCACAGCGATCTGGTTGGCAGTTCGCAGCGCATCTGCATAACGCTGCTCAAGTCCGGCGCGGGCGAGCGGGACTATCTCGCGGCGCTGCTCGATCTCGACCATCAGGCGCGCAGCTGGATCGACGGAATCGTCAAAGGACTGCGTCCAACCGAAAGGCCTGCCGCATGACGATCAAGGACCTGCGCATCCTGCCGCCATTCGCGATCGGCCGCCTCGGCTCGGCGCCCGAGCCGATGGACAACTATACGATCGAGGACGACCCGGACCATCCGCTGGGATTTCGCCGCCTCGCAGGTGCGCCCACGTTCGTGGTCGACGAGCGAAGCGGCGAAATCCGCGAAACGCGCGACGGCTCGCCGGAATTCAAGCAGGATGGCCGTATCCGCCCGGTGGCACCATTCCTGGAAGTGTTCGCGGTCACCGCCGACGACGTCCTCGAGCCGCTGACCCTCGATCTCCTGCGTCGCCACGAGCTCGACGAGACCAAGGTCTCGTGGCGTGCCGTGGTCGCCAATCGCAAGGTCGTCCGCCGCACCGGCAACGAGGACGACCTCGTGAGTGCCGACACCAAGTGGTTTTCGGGCCATGCCCGCAAGCGCCTCGAGGGACACTGCAACAACTTCGCGAAGTCCACTGATTTCATCGACTTCGGCCACGTGCGCTACATCAAGCCGACCACGCAGTTTCCCCACATCAGGTTGCGCTTCACGCCGGCCAGGGGATTGATCTACGGACCCAACAGGACCGACGGCGAGCCGGATCCCGTGATACCGGAGAGCCGGGCGATCTATGGCGAGAACAAGGGCTGGCTGGGATTCGGCGCCACCGAGCCGGAGGGCTTTCGCAACGAAACCCTGCCGCCCTCGCTCTACGCCATCAGCTCGCCCGCGCCGACCTGGCTGCACAACAACGTCGCCATCAGCCGCGGATACCTTGATGATGCCTGCGACGGCTTCGTCGAAGTCCGGCTGATGGTCGCCGGCAAGGAGCTCACGGCCGCGGCGCGGATCTGCGCCGCGCCGCCTGTCGTCGTGCCCGACTCTCTGTTCGTTCGCAGCCTCGCCGACGATCTCGACCAGGCCATCCACGGGCCCGGCGTCGCGCACGACGAAGACGATGCCGCGGTCCGCGCGCGCGCCGAGGACATCGTGCGCCGCGCCTATGAAACCGTGCGCTTCATGAACGTCGCGGTGATGAACGGCAACAGCTTCAAGGGCCGCCAGGCGCTCTTGCTGGATTCGATGCCGGAGGAGGAGGCGGCGGGCACCCAGCGCGCGATCCGTCCCGTCATGGCGCCGGGCACCGTCGATACGCTGGCCATCATGACCTTGCACGAGCAGGTGTTTGCCGCGCTACGCGGCCGGGCAGCGCCGTGGTTCGTGCGCCTGCTGCGGCGGCCGGACGAGGTCGCCGACTTCACCGATCGCGGGCGCCGCAAGATGCCGGCGCTGATGTGCGGCGCCGACAACAACTATCTCGCGCTCACCTGGCGTCAGATCGAGACCATCCGCAAGGCCGGCGAGCAGTCGCTGTTCGAACCGGCTCCCGAGACGCCGCCGCCGCCGGACAAGCTCGTGCCGCGCAACCTTTCGGCGCAGCTTCTCTACAAGGCCGCGGGCAATCCGGTGAGTTCCACGCCCGTCACCGCGGTCGCCAACTGCTGTCCCGGTCTGGAGGTCGACTTTCGCGCCGTCTGGCGACGCCTGCTGAAGGGCATTGAGCTGCGCGAGTACGACAGCCTGGTCGTCAACGTCGACGCCGGCTACGACAAGCTAAAAGGCCATCGTCTGCTGCGCGTCTTTCCGCCCGGCGATGACAAGGGCATTCCGGTCGTGACTCGCATCGTCGGGCCCGCCTCGTCGGACACCACCGCCAAGATGTACCTGACCACCGATGCCAATCCCGCCGGGCTGGCGCCGCTCGAATGGTCCAATGCGCTGGCGCCGATCCTGAAATACAAGGGCAGCCGCGTGCGCTGCCAATTCACCCGCGACGAAGCGTGGGAGCTGGAGGACCTGCAGGATCCCGAGGAGGGCGCCTTCATCGTCGAGCTGGAAGTGAGATCGTTCTTCGATGACGACACCGCGGTCATTTCGCGGGCCTTGGCCGACGCCGGCGAGCTGACGCAAGGCCTGTGCTCGCCGTGGCAGAACGACTATCGCGAATGCTCCTGCTACTACTGGGCCTCGGCGAGGCCGGACTACGTCAATGTCGAGGCGACGCCCAGCGGATTGAGCACGGGCGACAACTGGCTGCAGAAGGAGCGTACGGGCGACTACGTTCCCGACGACTACGTCGACACGCGGCTCATTCTCTACGATGACCTGTTCAAGCGCTGGGAGCACTGGCTGAGGATCCAGGTCGGTGGCAAGGACGTGCCTGACCCGCCGGCGAGCGAGCACAAGAAAAAGGGTGCCGCTTGAGCCGCGCCGACGCCCGCCGCTACATGTCCGCCTCGAGGCCGCGCGTGCCGCACGGCCATCTCGTCGAGACGATGCTCGGCCGGCATTTGTTCGTCGCCGACGGCAGCCGGCTGTTCGACGTCGAAGCCGGGCTTTTCGGCGAGTTGACGGGCGCGCTGGCAGAGGGCGCTTCCGACGCCTTCGGCGCGCTGCTGCAGCAGGCCGGCCTGGGCGGCAAGCCGCTGATCGACGATCAACCCCTTGCCCCACCGGCCACCCACGCGCTTTCCCTGGCGGTCGCCCAGAAATGCAATCTGGGATGTACCTACTGCTACGCCCAGCAGGGTGAGTTCGGCGGCGCGGCCAAGAACATGGCGCTAGAGGCCGCCGAGCGGGCGGTCGATCTGCTGATTGAGGGCGCCGAGCCGGGCGCGCGGCTGAACCTCGCCTTCCTGGGCGGCGAGCCGCTGGTCAACCGCCCTGTGCTGCAGGCCGCGACCTTGCGCGC
>Ga0070698_100004073_pt1 | contig 16062 bp, 13 predicted proteins | sample KBSK1502metaG_FD_65477 | JGI IMG/M metagenome (GOLD analysis project Ga0070698, IMG submission 65477) | Corn, switchgrass and miscanthus rhizosphere microbial communities from Kellogg Biological Station, Michigan, USA - KBS K1-50-2 metaG | ecosystem: Host-associated > Plants > Roots >...
TTCTTCACTTTGACGCGCATCCGGATATTTACGACAGCTTCCAGGGTAATCGAAACTCGCACGCGTCGCCGTTTGCACGCATCATGGAACAGAAGCTCGTGAAGCGGTTGGTCCAGGTTGGGATCAGGACGTTCACATCACACCAGCGCGAACAGGTAAAGAAGTTTGGAGTCGAGTCAATCGAGATGCGAGACGTGACGCCGGATCTGCAACTGGAGTTTGATTCGCCGGTCTACATCTCGTTTGACGTTGATGCACTCGATCCGGCGTTTGCGCCGGGAGTGTCGCACCGCGAGCCCGGTGGGTTATCGACGCGTCAGGCAATCGATCTGATTCAGCGGCTGAAAGGTAAGGTTGTGGGTGCGGATATCGTGGAGTTCAATCCACGCATGGATCCGCTTCATGTCACGGGAACGGTGTGCGCAAAACTCTTCAAAGAGATCGCCGCAAAAATATTGGAATAGTTTTTAGCCACAAAAAGGCTCCCTTTTTGTGGCTAGTTTCGTTTGTCGATCGGGACGTAGTCGCGCGTTCGATGGCCGAGGTAGATCTGGCGAGGGCGCGCGATTTTTTGATCCCCGTCTTGGAGGAGTTCGACCCATTGCGCCAGCCAGCCAGAGGTTCGCGGGATGGCGAACATCACCGGAAACATATCGACCGGGAAACTCATCGCCTGGTAGATGATGCCGGAATAGAAGTCGACGTTCGGATAGAGTCGACGCTTCACGAAGTACTCGTCTTCGAGCGCGATCCGTTCGAGCTCGAGTGCGATGTCGAGCAGCGGATCTTTACCTGTCACTTCAAACACTTCGTACGCAACCTGCTTGATGATGCGAGCGCGCGGATCGTAGTTCTTGTAAACCCGATGCCCGAATCCCATCAAACGAAACTCACCTGCTTTGACGCGCTTGATGTACTCCGGCACGTTCGACACCGAGCCAATCTCCTTCAACATCCGCAACACCATCTCGTTTGCACCGCCATGCAAGGGTCCATATAACGCCGCGGCCGCGCCGGCCAGCGACGAAAACGGATCGGTGTGCGCGCTGCCGATACTGCGCATCGCATTCGTGCTGCAATTCTGTTCGTGATCGGCGTGCAGTATGTAAAGCACCGTGAGCGCTCTTTCAAGTACGGGATTCGGCTCGTACTTCAACTCCGTCGTCTTGAACATCATGTTAAGGAAGTTGCCCTCGTAACTCAGATCGTTGTCGGGATACGAATACTGCATCCCGATGCGATGGCGGAAAGCAAACGCTGCGATCGTGGGCACTTTGGCGATCAGTCGATAGATCTGTTTCCAGCGGGACTCGACGTTGAAGATATCTTTCGCGTCAGGATAGAAAGTTGAAAGCGCGCCGAGAGTTGCTTCAAACATGCCCATCGGATGAGCGTTGTAATGAAAGCCATCCATCACCTTCTTGATGTTTTCGTTGATAAAGGTGTGGTAAGTGATGTTTTTGGTCCACTCCGCGAGCTGCGACGCCGAGGGCAATTCACCGTAGAGCAGCAGATACGCGACTTCAAGATATGTGCTCTTCTCTGCCAGTTGATCGATCGGGTAACCGCGATATTCGAGAATCCCCTTGTCGCCATCGATGAAGGTGATGCGACTCTTGCACGACGCCGTATTCATGAACGCCGGATCGTAAGTCATCATCCCAAAGTCGTCGTCACCGACCTTAATCTGACGCAGATCCATGGCCTTGATCGTGCCATCCTGAACGGGTAATTCGTACTGTTTGCCGGTGCGGTTGTCGGTGATGGTCAGACTGTCTTTGCTCATGGTAGGGAGATTTTGCCACAGATGAACACGGATAACACTGATCGGAAAATCCGATTCGTGCTATCCGTGTTTATCTATGGCTTAGTTTCAGTTGTTATTCTTACGCGCTGCTTTAATCTCGGCCTCAGCCTGTTTCCGAGCTGCTTTCGACTCGTCGCTGTTTAGACCGAGATCCTGCAACGTCTGTCCCAAGCTTCTGCCCGAAGCCAGACCGTTGAGAATCGCATCGCGTGTGACGTCTGGAAAACGTCGATTGAGGTTTTGGCCCAGGCGCGTGGCTGAAACGTAGTTCCCAAAACTCAGATCCGGATTGGTTGCGAGTGCCGCTTGATAGCCGTCGCGCAGATTGTTGGCGTTTGTGTGTAGCGCGTTTGGAAGACTTGGATGATCGCGCAAGTCGTCGTCTGCGTGTTTCAAGTTGGAGCTGGCGCGTCGGGCGCGGTCGAGTCCGTCATCCGAGCGACCGTTTGATTTGTTCGATGCATTACTCAGACCATCGTCGGAACGACCACCAGAACGACTCGAAGCGTTCCCCAGACCACGGTCAACACCAACGCCAGACGGCGGACCACCACCGCTTCCGCGTCCGCCACCGGAACCACCTCCGCGACCTCGGCCTTGAGCAAACGCTCCCGTGGCGAGTGTCAAAACCAGTACAGTTAGAACGATTAGCTTACTCATGTTAAGTCCCCTCATCCTCTAAATCCTGTCACATTTCAAATCTACTACTTTCGGACAGCCGAGAGGTGACTAACGTCTAAATCACAACACTACCGCAACGAACACTTCATCTGAGTTACTTGACACCGAGTAACTCAATCTCAAACTCGAGATTCGCGTTGGGAGGGATCGTGGGCGCTTTTCCCGCTGGGCCATAACCAAGTTTGCTGGGTACCCAGATTTTTCGCTTGCCACCAACTTTCATCGTCTGCAAAGCCTCGTTCCAACCCTCGATTACACCGCCAAGCCTGAACTCCGCAGGACTTCCCGTACTGTACGAGTTATTAAACTCCTTGCCGTCCTCGAAGCGGCCGATGTAATGGACGCGGACCGTCTGGCCCATCTTCGGACTCGGTCCGTCGCCGACCTTCAGATCCTGAATCTTCAAGCCCGAAGGAGTGGTGACGTCCCAAACGGTTTGTGTCTTCGTGTTGCGCGTGAGGACATACACGACGCCGGCAATCGCGATGACGGCGACGAGAATCAGAACGCCGATCCTGGCATTCCGGCTTCCGGGAATTTGTGGCGCATTCGGTGCGGGGTTCGAATGAGGTACTCGCGGTCTTTTTCTAGCTACGTTTTTCTTTCTTTGTCGACTTTCTGGCACGAAGGGGAACCTGCTTTCTAATGATTATTAGTGGGAGAAACGGTTATACAGTATTCTTCCGCACATGCCAATTGTCGCCGTAATTCCGCAGCCAAATACGCCCGTCGAAGTTCGCGAAGTTGCCGAACCGGAGCTCGAGCCCAACTCTGCGTTACTCGAAGTCGAACTTTCGGAGGTGTGCGGCACTGACGTCTATCTGCAACAGGGACGACTTGCAGGAGTTCCCTATCCCCTCGTTCCCGGTCACGTTTCAACGGGCCGTTTGCAGAAGATCCGCGGTGAGTTATTAGACATTGAAGGCCGGCGTTTCAACGAAGGCGATCGCGTGACATTCCTCGACGTTCATCGCACCTGTAATGCCTGTTGGTATTGTCTCGTTGCTAAAGCCGGCACGCGCTGCCCGCATCGGAAAGTTTACGGCATCACTTACGGTCTCGACGACGGACTCTGCGGTGGCTGGGCCAGTCACATTTACATCAAACCGCAGACTCGTTGCATCCGTCTCGAGGCTGACTCGCAGACATTCATGGCCGGCGGCTGTGCGCTGCCGACCTCGCTTCATGCAGTTGAACGCGGAGATATCAAGATCGGCGACACCGTGCTCGTGCTTGGTTCCGGACCGGTCGGTATCAACTCAATTGTGCTGGCGCTGATGCGAGGTGCATTTCGTGTGTTGTGCATTGGCGCGCCGCAGATGCGCCTTGATGCTGCGCTCGTAGCCGGCGCAACAGACACGCTCAACATCGAGACAACGAGCGAGAGTCAACGAGTGGATTGGGTTTTGGAAAATACTGGCGGACGTGGTGCGGATGTGACGATCGAAGCGACCGGCGCTCCCATCGCAGTCGCGCAGGCGATGCGTTTCACGCGCGATGCAGGCATTGTCGTCGTTGTCGGACAATACACCGATCACGGCGAAACATCATTCAATCCTCATCTCGATCTCAATAAGAAACACCTGGACGTGCGTGGCTGCTGGGGCTCGGAATTTTCTCACTTTTATCGCGCAGCACAGATCACCGCACAACGACCCGAAGCATGGACACGGATGAAACTGATTTCTTACGGGTTGAATGAAGCTAACGAAGCGTTGAATGCTGTTGCTGAGGGTCGAGTCCTTAAGGCATTAATTGAACCGAGGAACGTACTGTAGGGGCGGCCCTCTGTGGCCGCCCCTCGTTGAGTTCCGCGCAGGGGCGGCCACGGAGGGCCGCCCCTACAATGGAACCTAATCTTGACGCGGACCCCTTGGGCCTCGCCCGCGTCGTTGCCGGTCGTCACGCAACTTTTGAAATTGCTGCCATTGCTCCGGAGTCAGAACAGTTTGCAATCGACCATCTGCCTGACGCCGAATCTCGTCCATGCGCGGCTCCGTCTCACGCCGCACGGATTGTAACTGCTCGCGCGTGTCGCTGAAGATTTCCTGTACCTTTGTTTTCTGATCGGCAGACAGCTTAAGACGATCGGACAACTCGTCAAACCGGTTTCCCTGCCCGCCGCCGCGCAACACACCGCGATACACATTGAGTGCCAATATCCCGGCGGTGAAACCGAGTACGAAGATGATTACCGCTGCCACGCGTACCTGCCATCGATTTCTTGTGACGTTATCCATAATTACCTCGCATCGTCGTCATCTTCGTAAATCGTGCTGAGCACCTGCTCGTAAGTTATCTGATCGTCGGCACTCTGGCCCATGATCACCGACTCAGCCGAGTAAGCCGACAGCGATTGATCGTCAGGCGTAGTTCCCGGCAACGCAAAACTCAGCGCTCCAAGCGCCACCGTCGCCAGCGCCATCGAAGAGACGAGCACTTTCGCCGATTTCCACAAACGGAAAATTGCCGGCACGCTCTCAACTTCTCGCTGTTCCCTGATCGCTGCCATCACTCGTGTCTGAAAAAACGGTGACGGCTCAATCGTTGTTTGCGCGCGACTCTTCAGCACCACAGCCGACATTCGAGCCGCTTCGTAAGCACTGCGACACGGCCCACACTCGAGCGCATGTGCTCGCACCTCGTTAAGCTCGCTCTCGGAAAGAGCCGACATCGAAGCATTGTCCAGAATCTCAGTGATGTGCTTGTCTTTCATCGTAATCACCCGTTCAATCGGCTGCTGAATTCAATTGCTTGTTGTTACGTCCCAACAACTTCTCCATCGCCTCACGAACTTTCTTGCGCGCACGAAACGCTCTTACCTTAACTTTCGACTCCGACCACCCCGTCGCCTCAGCCACTTCCTTGATCGACGCGTCTTCACCATCGATCATCAACAGCGCCTGCTGATCCTCCGGCGACAACACCGACAGCAACCGATCGGCGAGATCCGTGGCCACCAAACTGCTCTCGACGGAAGGTTGTTCGCCGTCGCCCACGGAGTGCTGGTCCAACCAGCTCTGCTCGTCGTCAGTGAGATCGGAAACGGTAGACTCTGGTCGCCGTTTCGAACTTCTCACCATATTCAAACAAGTGTTCGTCGCGATTCGCGTCAACCAACCTTCCAGCGATCCACGACCTTCAAAACTTCCGAGCTGCGTGTAAGCTTTCAAGAAAACTTCCTGCGCTGCTTCTTCAACCAAACTTCTCTGCCGGAAGAACCGGCTCGCTACACTAAATACGCGCGGGCTGTAACGTCTCACTATTTCCGCAAAGGCAGACTCGTCTCCGTCCTGCGCTTGTCGCGCCAGGTCGAAATCCAAGGCTTGTTCCAGCCCACTCGCCAGTTGCGCTCCTCATCGGTTTTACGGATGGCGGATTCTTCAGATTTGAATCCGCCACACCGTGGGGGAAACGCTTACTGATTGTTGTCGTTCTTGCGCATTCCACGTCTTTCTTTGAACTGCGCTTTCGACTGTTCCAACTGGGCTTTTTGCTCAGTCGTCAAAACGGAAAGTGTTTCCTGATGTAGCTTAACTCGCTCGCCCATCAGTTTTGCTTCAAGGCTCGCCATTTCCGTTAGTTTCTGAGTAGCCAGTGCTTCGTTGAACGTACCGCCTTCGCTCGCCTGACGCAACTCCTGTCGCTTGGCATGAAGCTGTTCGCGCAGGGGCTTGTTTCTTTCGGCGAAGCTCTCGTGGAGCTGCTTCATCTTGGCTTTCTGGTCCTCAGTTAGATTGAGCTGTTTGAAGAATCCGCCCTGGCGCATTCCACCCCAGCCACGTCCACCATGTTTACCACCGCGGTGTTCCATCCGTTGGCCCTGTTGCGCGCCCTGATCGGTGGTAACCGTCTGCGCAACTGCAATCGAGCCAGCTAAAGCAATTGCCGAGATAGAGGCTATTGCCAATTTCTTAAACCTTCCTTTGTTCATCTCTAAGTCCTAACTCCTATGTTGTTAATTCCAGGGGAGTGTTCCGACCAGTAAGACACCTCGATCTTGAAGATGGTTACAACTTTGGAGTGCGGCGGCCTGGCGCCGCTTTGTTATCGGTTGGGCGTGATCGAGACAAAAGCGGCGTCAGGCCGCCGCACTCCAAAGTGAGGCTTTTTGTAACCAATGGGGCAAAGCAGGTGTCTGACGACATGTGCGCCGCAAATTGCAAGTAGCAATTGAAAACTAGCATTAACAGAGGAATCGAATGTCGACTCAAACATTAAAACAACCATTGGTGGGCGAAATTAGTACAGGCAGGAATCTTGGCTGGCTTAAACAAGTTTGGGCCAAGTTGCTACTTGGCAAGAAAAAACTATTGATTGGCGGCGGCTTCATGGCGGCAGTCGTACTGGCCGGGTTTTATTTTTGGGGCGACAGTTCGAGCACGCCGCAGTACATGACGGCCCGCGTGGAGAGAGGCAATCTCCGCAACACCGTCACCGCCACCGGTGCACTTCAGGCCGTGACGACAGTGCAGGTCGGCAGCCAGGCTTCAGGCACGATTTCCGCGCTGTACGCTGACTTCAATTCAACAGTTAAGAAGGGCCAGGTTGTCGCCCAGCTCGACCCGTCAACGGCGAAGGCCCAGGTGGACCAGGCGCGTGCAAACCTTGAAAACGCTCGCGCGGGACTCGCGCAGGCGCGTGCCGCAGTGGTCAATTCTCGTGCCGGCGTCAGCGATGCGCAGGCAAGAAATCTCGCCGCGAAATCGACAGTTCAAAACAATCAGGCGGGTGTTTCGGCCGCGGAAGCGAACGTCGCCGTGCTCAAAGCGCAACAGGACGACGCGCTCAGTCTATTGAAACAACAGGAGTCATTACTTAAAGCGGGTGTGATTGCGCAGCGCGATTACGACGTCGCACAAACGGCTTACAGGACGGCCGAAGCTCGTTACAACCAGGCCGTGGCGCAGTTGAACCAGGCGAAACTCACCGAGCAGTCGGCATCCAGCGCCGGGATCGCACAATCGGTGGCGACGGTTGAGCAGTCGCAGGCTCAGGTGGTTCAGTCTCAGGCTCAGGTGCAGCAGGCTGCCGCTCAAGTTCAGCAGGCGCAGGCAGCGCTGAGTGTGGCTGAAGTTAATCTCAGTCATACGACGATCACGTCTCCGATTGATGGCGTCGTCGTTTCTCGTGACGTGAACGTGGGCCAGACGGTAGCCGCGAGTTTGTCGGCGCCGACACTGTTCACGATTGCAAACGACCTGACGCAGATGCAGGTGATTGCGAATATCGACCAGGCTGATATTGGTCTGGTGGAGCAGGCGAAGTCGGTGAAGTTTAATGTCGATGCGTTTCCGGGTAAGGACTTTGACGGCAAGATCGAACAGATGCGTCTCAATCCGGTGAACGTACAGAACGTTGTCACTTACAACGTGGTGATCGACGTTGCAAATCCGGAGCAGACGTTGAAGCCGGGTATGACGGCGAATTTGACGATCACGATCGACGAGCGCAACAACGTGTTGAAGGTTCCCAACGCAGCGCTTCGGTTTACGCCGCAGGATACTAATCGGCAGCGGACCACTGCGAGTGCTGGTCAGGGACAAGGCCAAGGTCAGCAGGGTCAAGGTCAACGTAGACGCCAGCAGGGCGACAATGCTGCCGGCGACGGTAGTGAGAACAAGTTTGCGCCGGCGTCAGCGCCAGTGCTACCGGGTCAGGTGCGTGTTGTTTGGGTGCTGGGCCAGGACGGCAGTCCGCAGCGTCGCCGAATCACGACTGGACTGAGTGATGGCACAGCGACTGAAGTCGTCGACGGCGACCTGATAGAAGGCGACATGGTGATCACTGGACAGCAGATCGCCGGTACAACCCGAACGTCGACGCAATCGACGCCTCCAGGATTTGGCAGCGCACCGCGCGGCGGCGCCGGTGGTGGTGGCGGTGGTACACGGCGGTAATAGGTCTTATTTCCGATTTTGAGGAGCAAAGATGTCTACCACGTTTGCAGTTGAGCCACAGGAATTACAACCGGGAGTCGCCCTCGCGACTCCGGTTCCTGAAGCTCGTCCAGTGATTCAGTTGGATCACATTCACAAGACCTACACGATGGGTGATGTTGAAGTTCACGCGCTTCGCGGTGTTTCGTTGACGATCAATGAGGGCGAGTTTGTCGCAATCATGGGTGCTTCGGGATCTGGAAAATCGACCACGATGAATATTCTTGGTTGTCTGGATCGTCCGACGCGCGGCACGTACATCCTCGACGGCGAAGACGTTTCGGAGATGTCGAAAGACGAGCGGGCCGACATTCGCTGCCAAAAGATCGGTTTTGTGTTCCAGGGATTTAACCTGCTTTCGCGAACTTCGGCACTCGAGAATGTCGAACTGCCGATGCTTTATCTCGGCGTCGACGCAGCGACACGTCACGAGCGGGCGATTGAGGCGCTGGCGGCAGTTGGTCTGGCGGGGCGCGAACAGAATCATCCGAATCAGTTGTCGGGTGGACAACAACAGCGTGTCGCAGTTGCTCGTTCGCTCGTCAATCATCCGGCGTTGATTCTGGCTGACGAGCCTACGGGTAATTTGGATTCACGCACGTCGGTTGAAGTGATGGAGATCTTTCAACGACTGAATCGTGAGCGCGGCATCACCCTCGTGCTCGTCACACACGAGAAGGACATCGCTGAATATGCCGATCGCGTGATTGTGTTCAAGGATGGAAAGATTAAGTCGGACCATCGTGTTGAGCATCCACGCAATGCGGCGGAAGAGTTGAAAAACCTTCCCGTCATTGATGACGATGACGAGGAAGAGTAACCGCGGATTACACGGATAGATACGGATTATGAACCTACTGATGATCATTCGCGTCGCCTTTCGTGCTCTTGTTCGGAACAAGATGCGTGCGGCTTTGACTATGCTCGGCATCATCATCGGCGTTTCGGCGGTGATTGCGATGGTGAGCATCGGCCAGGGCGCATCGGCGTCCGTGCAGGCGCAGATCGAGAGCATTGGCACCAACCTGCTTTTCGTGAGTGCTGGTGCACAGAACGTCGGCGGCGTGCGTAGTGGCACCCAAGACACCGGTAACCAAAACCTGACGGTTGACGATCTCGACGCGATCAAACGGGAAGTTCCAAGTGTTTCCATGGTGACACCGTCCGTCAACGCGAGATCGCAACTCGTCGCAGGCAACATGAACTGGAACACCAACGTGACGGGTGTTAGCGAACAGTATCCCGATATTCGTAAGTGGCCTGTTGCCAATGGCTCGTTCTTTACTGACGCAGACGTACGAACTGCCGCTCGCGTGATCGTCATCGGCCAAACGCTTGCAGACAATCTTTATCCCGGCACCGATCCGATCGGTCAGGACCTTCGCGTCATGAATCTTCCGTTTCGAGTTGTCGGCGTGTTGGCTGCGAAAGGACAGGATCAGCAGGGCCGCGACCAGGACGACGTTGCGTTTGCACCGTTCACCACTGTGCAGAAGAAACTTTTGGGTCGAGACCGCGTTCAGATTGCTTACGTTTCAGCCATCACTCAGGATGCCACTTACACCGCGCAGTCGCAAATCACTGAGTTGCTGCGTCAACGTCACAAACTGAGTGCAAACGAGCCGAGTGATTTCACGGTACGTAACATGACTGACGTTGCCGAGGCTGCGAATGAGACCAGCAAGACGATGACGATCCTGCTGGCTTGTATTGCGGGGGTGTCGCTGCTCGTCGGTGGCATCGGCATCATGAACATCATGCTGGTGTCGGTCACTGAACGCACGCGTGAGATTGGTATTCGGATGGCGATTGGCGCGCGTTCATCTGCTGTTCGGAGTCAATTCCTGATCGAGTCGATCGTGTTGAGCCTGACGGGGGGAGCGATCGGAATCGTACTCGGCGTTGTGCTCTCGCTGGCCATTCCGAGATTCCTTGGTTGGCCCACGCTGGTTTCGACGATGGCGATCGTCGGCTCAGTTCTGTTCTCTGCTGCTGTCGGGATCTTCTTTGGCTACTATCCGGCGCGCAAAGCTGCGTCACTAGACCCGATAGAAGCTCTCCGCTACGAGTAAAACCGGGCCACAGATTACACGGATGGATCCGGATTAAATCCGCGTTCATCCGTGTTAACATGCGGCAATGCGCCAACGAAACCCGGTTGCCCTTGGGCTGGCAGTTATCCTCCTGCTCAGCTCCGTTGTTCCCGCACAAAGACGCACTCAATCAACAGTTCAGAAACGACCGAAACTGGTGCTGCTCATCGTAGTGGACCAGTTTCGCTACGACTACCTCGAGCGCTTCGGAGATCTGTTTGGTCCGGACGGTTTCCGACGATTAATGCGCGACGGAGCGTCGTGGACGCAGTCAAACTACGATCACATGCCGACGTACACCGCGCCTGGTCACGGCACGATGATGACCGGCGCTTATCCGGCTGAGTCAGGCATCATTGGTAATGAATGGTTAGACCGCGCGAGCGGAAAGCGAATCACAAGTGTCTCGGATGAATCAGTAAAACTGCTGGGCGGCTTGCCGGGTGATCCGGCCGCGAGTCCTTCGCGATTGATGGCTTCAACTGTTGGGGACGAGCTTCGACTCGTGACGAACGATCGCGCCAAAGTGATCGGCATTTCAGTTAAGGATCGCTCTGCAATTCTTCCCGCCGGCCGTCATGCAAATGCCGCTTATTGGTTCAATTGGACCTCGGGCACGATGGTCTCCTCGACTTACTACTTCAACCAGTTGCCCGCGTGGGTCACCACGTTCAACGCCGCCAAGCCGGCTGACAAATACTTCGGTGCAAAATGGGAGCGGCTCCTGCCCGAAAGCGAATACATCAAACGCGCTGGCCCGGATAATCCGAGCTGGGAAAACGTCCCGAGTAGCTGGAACGACACGAATTCATTTCCACACACCATCACCGGCGGCGCTACATCGCCCAATCGAAACTTCTACACCGCGCTCGATTATTCACCTTATACAAACGACATTCTCGTTTCGTTTGCACAACAAGCGATCGTCAACGAGCAACTGGGCCAGGACGACGATACAGACGTGCTGACAGTTAGCTTCTCGGCAAACGATTACGTGGGCCATCGCTTTGGTCCGTACAGTCAGGAAGTGATGGACGTCACATTGCGCACCGATCGCAACATCGCGACGTTGCTCGATTTCGTCAACGCACGCGTGGGCCTTGCCAATACGCTCATCGCTCTTACAGCCGATCACGGTGTTTCGCCGATTCCGGAACACGCGGCGGCAATGGGTTTGGGTGGTGGCCGCGTGCCGTTCGCGGACGTAATGGGAAAGATTCAGGCGGCGATCAGCGCGCGTTACAACCCGCAAAAAAAATCTCCCGATCCGACTGCCGATTATCTGCTCAGGTTCGCCGAAGCCAACACGTGGCGAGAGTGGTTCATTAACAATAATATTTATTTCAATTACGACGCGCTGCGGCGTGATGGTGTAAACATCGAGGAGTTTTCGAACGTGGTAGTAGCTGCGGCGTTGACCGTTCCAGGCATTGCGCGCGCCTTTTCTCGCTTGCAACTGTTGCGCGGCGCGACGTCAATTACAGATCCAATCGAGCGTCGTGCGTTGCATGGGTTTTACCCGGCGCGCAGTGGTGATGTGGTGATGGTGGCCGAGCCGTTCAAATATATAGCCGAGACAATCAACGCCACTCACGGCTCACCGTATTCGTACGACACGAACGTGCCGACAATCATCATGGGCGCCGGTGTAAATCCGGGCCGCTATCTCGAACCCGCTGCGCCGAACGATATCGCTCCGACTTTATCCGCTTTACTGCGAATTACCGCGCCGAGTAATTCGACGGGCCGTGTGCTGATTGAAGCACTTCGGAAATAATCTGTGTAATCTGTGGATACTAACGACTGTAATTGAGCGCGTAGTCGGGTGCTTCAATGCCTTCCGGTAACCGCGGATCATTGATCGGCTCACCAGCTACCAGCTTCAAAGGCACCACACCCGCCCAAACACTCATCGCATAATCTTCTTCATCATCAATCGGTGGACCCGTCCGAATTTTTGCTGACGCCTCAACCAACGGCAACCTCAGCACCGTCGTTGCTTTCAACTCCAACTCAGTTGGCTCACGCACGTCCGCCCATCGTCCACGGATGATCTGTTCCGAGAGCGCCAGGAGAGCCGCATTCTTTTCTTCACGATCTTCAACGAGCGTCGCACGCCCAAAAATCACCACCGATCGGTAATTCATCGAGTGATGAAACGCCGAACGCGCCAGCACGAGACCGTCGATAATCGTCACCGTCACACACGCATCAACCCCATCGGCCAGCGTTCGTAACATCCGGCTCGCCTGCGATCCATGAATGTAGAGCGTGTCGTGGGCACGCGCATAACCCGTAGGTATCACGAAAGGCTGACCTTGCGGCGCGAAGCCGACATGGCAAATAAATCCTTCATCCAAAATTCCGTAGACAGTCTCGCGATCGAAGTGTCCGCGTTTCGGTAATCGCTTCAGTTTTGTGCGCTCGGTTTGCGTAAAAGTCATGTTGTAAATATGCCACAGATCAGTATTATCCGCGTTAGTCTTTCGCCTAAGGAGAAAATATGCGCTTCCGATTACCTCTGCTCGTTATTTGTCTGCTCGCGTCCAGCACCTTCGCGCAAAACGGCACGGCGCCGAAGTCGGCTTTTGAAGAAGCATTTGGGCGGCTTGAATATCGCAGTATTGGCCCAGCGATCATGGGCGGCCGCATCGCCGACGTTGAAGGCGTGCCGGGCGATGCGAATGTGGTCTATGTTGCAAGTGCGTCGGGCGGATTATGGAAGACGACGAACGGCGGAGTTACATGGAAGCCAATCTTCGAGCGCCAGGGAACATTCTCAATCGGCGACATCGCACTCGCGCCCAGCAATCCTGACGTGGTCTGGGTCGGAACAGGCGAGTCAAACGTGCGCAACAGCGTTTCGTTCGGCGACGGCGTTTACAAGTCGACTGACGGCGGCAAGACCTGGCAGCACATGGGGCTCAAAGACACTGAACACATCTCCGCCATCGCCATCAATCCGCAAAACCCTGACATCGTCTACATCGGCGCCCTCGGTCATGCTTTTGGTCCAAACGACGAACGCGGCGTGTTCATGACTACGGACGGCGGTAAGACCTGGACCAAGACTCTCTACATCGACAATCAACACGGCGTCGCAGATCTCGAAATCGATTCGACAAACCCAAACATTCTCTACGCCGGCATGTGGAGTTTTGAGCGCAAGCCCTGGACCCATCACAGCGGCAGCGAGAAAGGGGGAGTTTACAAATCGATTGACGGCGGCCGCACCTGGAACAAGCTCACGAACGGATTGCCGAAATTGATGGGACGCATCGGCGTTCGCGTCGCGCCGAGTAATCCCAACGTCGTTTACGTGATCGTGGAAAGCAAGGACGGAACACTCTATCGCTCAGACGATCGCGGCGAGAACTTCAGGCTGGTCACAAAGAACACCGACATCGTGTCACGCGGCTTTTATTACACACGCGTGCGCGTCGATCCGACGAATGAGAACCACATCTTCGCCGTTGCTTCGACGTTGTTCACTTCAGTCGACGGTGGCAAGACGTTTCGATCGATCACCGGACGAACACACATCGACTTTCACGCGCTCTGGCTCGATCCGAAGAACCCAAAACGCATGTGGCACGGCCAGGACGGCGGCATTGCTGTCACTTACGACGGTGGCGAGACGTGGGAAGCGGTCTACAACATTCCGCTCGGTCAGTTCTATCAGATTCACGCCGACAATAGTCAGCCGTTCTACAACGTGATGGGCGGCTTGCAGGACAACGGTTCATGGACCGGTCCAAGTCGCACGCGTGAACCCGCCGGCATCATGAATGACGATTGGCGCATGGTGAGTTTTGGCGACGGTTTTTACGTCATCAACAATCCGGATTATCCAAATCAGTACCTTTCAGAATCGCAGGGAGCGAATATCGTCTGGACAAATTTCGAGACGCGCGAGCAACAGCTTGTTAATCCGTGGGGCCGCGGCAGTGGTGGCGGTCCGGCAGAAGGACAGAAGTATCGTTTCAACTGGAACTCGCCGATCGTTTTCTCTCCTCACGAGAAAACTACGGTTTATCTCGCGGGCAACGTCGTCTTCAAGTCTCCCGACTTTGGCAAGACGTGGGAACAGATCAGTCCCGACCTGACAACCAACGATCCAGCGAAGCTGAAAGATGCGGGTGGACCAATCGCGATCGAGAATTCGACCGCCGAATATCACTGCACCATCATTAGTATCGCAGAGTCACCGGTTCAGAAGGGACAGATCTGGGTGGGCACTGACGACGGTAACCTCCAACTTACATCCGACGGCGGTAAGAACTGGTCGAACGTAGTAAAGAACGTCTCCGGCTTGGGCGCGAATTCTCCGGTGTCGCACGTCGAACCGTCACGAACCGGTGCGAGTACAGCTTACGTCGCGTTCGATCGTCACATGCTCGACGACTTTCGCCCGTATATCTTCAAAACTACCGACTCGGGAAAATCCTGGACAAACATTTCCGGAAATCTGCCGGCGAAAGCGTACGTGCAAGTGGTTCGTGAAGATCCGAAGAACAGAAATCTGCTGTACGCGGGCACTGAGCTCGGTCTCTTTGCTTCTTACAACAACGGCAAAGAATGGATACCGCTCAACCTGAAGAACCTTCCGAATGTCTCGGTGCACGATATTCTCGTTCACCCGCGTGAGAACGATCTGATTCTCGCCACGCATGGTCGCAGCATCTGGATCTTTGACGATGCGACTGCGATTCAACAGATGACTCCACAGATTCTCAGTAGCAACGCATACCTGTTTTCCGTACGGCCGGCATTGCGATACGCGAGCCGCTTCACGCGTTATGGTACCGGCGACAAACAGTTCATGGGTCCGAATCCTCCTGCCGGCGCGCTGATAACTTACTACCTCAAAGACAAGCTCGACGAAAAAGCAACGTTCAAGCTTCAGATCTTCGATCGCGACGGCAAGCTGGTGCAGGATATTGAGCGGCCGTCACGCGAGAAAGGATTGAATCGAGTCGCGTGGAACCTCAGGCTCGGTGGTCCGGAAGTGCGCCGCCCACCGACCGAAGAGCAGCTTGCATTTGGTGGCGGGTCGCGTGGTCCACAGGTGCTGCCGGGAACTTACACCGTCAAGCTCACTGTGAACGACAAGGTCTACGAGGAGCGTGTGGAAGTTAAGCTCGATCCGACGGTCAACACGCCGGTCGCGGCGCTTCAGGAAGCGCTCGACATGCAGGTCAAGCTGCGTGATATGCAGTCGACGATTAATCTGTCGCTGCGATTTCTCGACAGTCTGGAAACGCAGCTCAAACAGACGCAGACCACGATGAAGACGTTGCAGAAAGAGCCGGATAAGGATCTGATGAAGGCGCTCGAAGACTGGATCAAGGAGCTGGATACGATGGAGGATCGGTTGTCTGCGCGCACTGAGGGGCTTGGGTTCGCGGGTCGCGATCAGGTGGCGGACAACATCGGCAACCTGTTCTTTTCGCTCGATACCAACTTTGGTCCAACGCTTGGGCAGCGGCAGTACTTTGCTGATATTCAGCCCGCGTATCGCACGCGTGTTGACGAGGTGAAC
>Ga0070698_100004076_pt1 | contig 16054 bp, 14 predicted proteins | sample KBSK1502metaG_FD_65477 | JGI IMG/M metagenome (GOLD analysis project Ga0070698, IMG submission 65477) | Corn, switchgrass and miscanthus rhizosphere microbial communities from Kellogg Biological Station, Michigan, USA - KBS K1-50-2 metaG | ecosystem: Host-associated > Plants > Roots >...
CGAGTAGCCCATTGCCGATGTGATCGTGATGCGCGCCGATCACGATGACGTCGTTCGTCGTGCCCGGCAGATAGCCGATCACGTTCGCCGTGTTTTTGTTCTTGTCGTCGACGAATGCCTGCTCGAACGAACCGTCGTTCGCGCCGGCCGATAGGCCGAGGCACTTGAAGCGCTCGATGATGAACGCGCGCGCCGTGGCCTCACCGGCACTGCCGGGAACGCGGCCTGCGAGCCGCTCGGATGCCAGGTATGCGACGCGCTCGCCGAGCATGTGCGGATCGAATGGCTTGCCGTCGTCGATGCAGCTCTTGGTCTCGGCGGATGCGGTCGTGGAGGCGACGAGGACGAGGAGCGCGACGCGCAACATGGGGGCTAGACAGCGCGAGATCGCGGATGTTTCACCCAAGCTCGCGGGCCCCGGCGGTGTTACAGCTCGAGGCTGGCCGCCAGGTCGTAATCGGCGGCCTGCGTCACGCGTGCCTTGACGATCGAGCCGGCCGGTGCCTCGCCATCGGCGAGGTACGTGACGCCATCGATGCCGGGCGCTTGGCCGTACCAGCGACCCTCGAGGAGATACTCCGATTCGTTCGACACGCCCTCGACGAGCACATCGATCGTCTGGCCGACCATCGCCTCGTGCCGCGCGCGGCTGATCTGGCGCTGGATCTCCATGAGCTTCTGCTGGCGAGCTTCGGCGACCGCAGGATCGACGCGCGCCGGGAGCATCGCCGACACGGTGCCAGGCTCGATCGAATACGTGAACGCGCCCGCACGATCGAACTTGGAATCGGCGACGAACGCGCAGAGCTCGTCGAATTCCGCATCGGTCTCGCCCGGGTGGCCGACGATGAACGTCGTGCGCAGCACGAGATGTTCGATACGGGCGCGCAGCTTCGACACGAGCTCGCGCGTGACGCGGCTCGAGTGCCCGCGGCGCATGCGCTTGAGCATTGGGTCGCTGATGTGCTGCAGCGGCACATCGATGTATTTGACCACCTTCGGCTCGCTCGCGATGACATCGATGAGCTCGTCATCGAATGCGCTCGGGAACGTGTAGTGGAGGCGAATCCAGTCGACGGACTCGACCTTGCCGAGCGCGCGCAGCAGCTGTGCGAGCGTTTGTCGCGACGCTGAATCGGTGCCTGCGTCCCAGCCGTAGCGCGTGAGGTCCTGCGCGATCAGGTTGACCTCGCGAACGCCCTCGCGGCCGAGCTGCTCGACCTCCGCGACGATATCGGCGATCGCGCGACTGCGCTGCGGCCCGCGCAGCTTCGGAATGATGCAAAACGCGCACGGCCGATCGCAGCCTTCGGCGACCTTGACGTACGCGGAGTGGTTCGCGCCGATGCGCACGCGCGGCGCATCGTGATCATAGATGTACTCGGGCGTCGCGCTGACCTGGATGACAGGCAGACCCTTCTTCGGCTTCAGCACCTTCGCGATCGATTGAAAATCCGCGGAGCCGAGGATGTGATCGATCTCGGGGATGTCCTTGGTGAGCTCGTCCGCGTAGCGCTGCGCGAGGCAGCCGGTCACGACGAGCCTCTTGCGCGCGGCCTTTTTGTACTCGGCCATCTCGAGGATCGTGTCGACGCTCTCCTCTTTCGCCGCGTCGATGAACGCGCACGTGTTGACGACGATGACGTCGGCATCATCGGGCGCATCGACAAGCGCGTGCCCCGCCGCCTCGACCTGGCCGAGCATCAACTCGGTATCGACCTGGTTTTTCGGACAACCAAGCGAGACGAAGTAGATGCGTTGGGCGGCTGACGCCATCGGGGGCCGCGCAGTCTGATCCGGCCTCCGGAGCAAGTCAATTACGATCGCGTAAGTTACCGAAGCCCGCCGAACAGCATCCATCCGAGCGCGAGCGCGATGACGCTGACGACGACCATATAGATCGCGATCGCGCCTGTGTTGTCGGCGCCCGTCTTGCCGTTGAAGCGCGCATGACAGCGAGGACACTCGACGTGGTTGATGAGCTTCGAGCCGAGCATGCCGCCCCACCACGTAAAACCGACTGGATTCGGAAGGACGTCGTTACGACAACGCGGGCATTGCATCGCGCCACAGTAACCCGAACGAGACTAAAGCGGCTCACACTTCGATGCGGCGACCATCTTGTCGAGCTTCGCGCGCTCGGTATCGGTAAGCACGGCTTCGTTCGCGCACATGTGAAGCGCGTTGCACGGCGGCGCGGCGCGCTCGGGATAGTCCGCGATCGCGTCCTTGCAATGGCGAAACGCATCCTTGCGCGACCAATCGACCTCGCTCGAGCAACCTACGAGCAAGAGCAGGATCAACCGCACGCGGATTTTTACGCTGCTCGCGCCGCGATTCTTCCCCGGAAATGCAGACGAGCTTTGGTACGTTGTCGCCTCGATGCATCGAGTCGTGGTTGTCGCGTTTGTCGTCGCGTGCGGTGGTCGGCAGGAGCCGCAGCGTGCGCCGCTGCCGGAGGCCGATCGCAATCCCGATGTTCACGGCGGCGGCCTATCGGACCAAGTCGTGTCGGCAGTGCAAGGCATTCCGATGCTCGTGCGCGTGAAGGGTCTGTTCCTGTTCGACGACGAGATGCTCAAAGCCGAGGAGATCGTCGCCGCGTGGGCGAACAAGACCGGCGTCTCGGTCGTCCCTCCGAAGCAGACGCACGCGATCCTGCGCCGCTCGTTGCGCGGGGAGCACGCGATGACGGGCAAAGCCTGCGGCGCGCCGCTGTTCGATTTTCAAGCGGTCGAGCGATGGGCACCGGAGCTCGGCGCGCGCGGCAAGATCGAAGTCGGTATCTATTGCTCGCCCGACTGCTCGATGCAGGTCTCCGTCTCGATCGGCACCGGCGGCGAAGGCGGCACCGAATTCTTCGCCGCGCCGTTCGATCCGTCGAAGCCATGGCAGACCGAGCTGGCCGCGCGGCTGCCAACGATTGCCGATAACGGCGGCCACAATCAGCATGGCCATCTCAACAACCCGGTTGCGGTCGGCGGCGTACCGCGTGGCAACGGTCCCGATGCCGTGCTCGATGACAAGACCGCTACGCTCACCGCGGCGGAGTCCGCTGCTGCCGCAACGTGCCTCGCGCGCGATCGCTTTGCGAGGGTGCTGCTCGGATACGGCGCGAGCGGCAAGCTCGAACGCTGCGAGCCCGCGCCGGATGTTCTCGGCGCTGGCGTCGATTGCGCGTGCAAAGCGCTCGCGGCTCGCGTCGGCGCGCCGAACGCACGCGAGAGCATCTCGGTCTCGGCGGGGGGCGGAGACGCGCCTGTGTTCTCGAAGGACAAGCTCGCCGTGCGCGTGATCGCATCGCCGACGATGATTCCCGTCGCGTCGGAAGGTCGCTCCAAAGCGCTGACGACGGATCCGGCGATCGAAAATTGGCAGCCGCCCGACCGCGATGTGCTGAACCCGTGCTTCGCCGGCGCGGAGAGTCAGGCCAAGCTCGAGGGCCGCGCTAGCGTCGACTTCGATGCCAGCGGTCGCGCGACGAAGGCCGCGATCATCGCAACGGCGGGCACGTTCACGGCGCAGCAACAGAGCTGCTTGCGCGATGTGTTCCTGCAAGTGCGCGCGCCGTGCCCGAGCACGGCGAAGCCGCAGGCCTCCGCCGAGATTCACGTGTTCTTCGACAAGCCGTAGCTAACGTCGATCGACAGGTGCGCTCGCATGCTGAGCGGCCGAGCCCGCTTGGAGTGTGACGGCGCTGCGTCGGCCGCGCGCCATCGCGAGCACGAGCAAGCCTGCGATGCCGACGACACCGCACAGCAGCATCACGCCCGATTGCCCGTAGAGACCGACGAGCGGCGAGAAGATACCGAGTGCCGCCCGACGCGCCATGCTCTCGATCGAGAGTACGGCGGCGCGGCGCGATGAATCGGTGATCTCGCGATTGAGCAGCGGCTTCGCGAGCGGCGAATAGAGTCCGTTCGCGACCGCCTGCACGACGAGTAGGCCGAGCATCCACGGGCCATTCGCCGCGCCGGCGAGGCCGATGAAGCTCAGCGCGAGTGCCGCGAGTAACCACCACAGCACGGGCTCATCGCCGAAGCGCCGGCGAACGAGGTGCGTGCGATAGGCGACGAACGACGCGACGAGGAACACGCCCGCGAACAAGAGGCCCTTCTCGATCACGCCGACGCCGCGCTCGTCGAGATACGGCTGATAGAGGTAGATCGTCGCTTGCAGGAGCGTGAACACGACGGCGGAGTAGCCGATCAGCCACGCGAGTCGGCCGTTGTGCGTGACCTCGCGCAGCGCGCCGCGCATGTCGTGGCTCCACGACACGAGCACCTCGCGCGCCGGTGCGGCGCCGCGCACGCGATCTTCATCGAGCATGCACGCGACGACAGCTGCCATCGATGCCGTGGCGGCGGTGACGAGGTACGGCAGCGCGAGATCGATCTGCGCGAGCAGCCCGCCGCCGGCGAATGCGAGCGCGCTGCCCATCAGGTGCCATGCGCTCGCCGTCGATTCGCGATGGTTGTACTCGTGCACGCGATCGTGCTCGAGCAGTAGATCGAAGAGGTACGCGGAGTCGGCGCCGGAGCACAGCGCCATCGATAGCGCGCCGAGGCCTGTCGACAGCGCGAACATGCCGAAGCTGTGCGCGGTAGCCGCGACGAGGCAGGACGCGACCATCGTCAGCGCGCCAAACATCATCGAGCGACGACGGCCGAGCCGGTCGGCGAACACGCCTGTCGGGATTTCGGCGACGAGGATCACCGCGCTGTACACGCCACCGAGCGCGAGCGACTCGAAGAACGAGAGGCCGCGCGCCTTCTGGAACAGCATGAAGATCGGGACGTACAGATAGGACGTCGCCAGCAGGCGGAACAAATAGAAGAGGCGCAGGTTGCGACTCACTCGTGCTCCGACCAGGTGGGAGGTCCGGTGAGCAAGAGAATCGCTTCCGCGATCTGGACCTGCTCGGTGTCCTTGTTGCTCTCGAGCGCGCCCAACAGCGGCGGCAAGAGATCGTTCACGGGCGCCTCGGGTGCGAGCTTGCGCAGCGCGCGTGCAGCCTGCACGCGCAGCGATGGAATCTCGAGTTGCTTGATGAGCACGGGCCGCGCCGCTTCGTCGTGCAAATTCGCGAGCGCGACCGCGGCGAAGAAATTGTTACGCGCGTCGGGCAGCATCTCGCGCAGCGCCGGCGCGACCTCGCTCTTACCCGCATTGCCGAGCGCGATCGTCGCGCGCGCCTTCTCGTCGGGCGCGGACTTCTCGTCGCCGCGCACCTGCTCGAGCACCTTGATCACGCGCGGCTCGTGAAACGCGGCCAGCGTCTCCGCGACACCGAGGCGGTTCTGCGTGATCTCGAGCGAGCTCTCGAGGACCGAGACCGCGCGTTTGTCGCCGAGGCGAGCGAGCCGCGTGCCGACCTCGAGCCGCGGATCGCGACGATCCACGGTCGCGCGCGCCTTCGTGAGCGCCGCGAGGATCGCATCGGTGCCCCGACGATCGCCGCTGCGCGCGAGTGCGTACGCGATATCGATCTTCGTCGTCTCGTTTGTCTCGCTCGCGAGCGCGTGCGCGAGGGTCTCGCGCGCCTCGTCATCTCCCGTGCGCGCGAGTGCCGACGCGGCGACGCGCTGCACGCGCGGCGAGTTCGACTTTAGCTGCGTGCGCAGCACCGACCGCGCGCGCTCGAGCGCGACGCTCGCCGTGATCGGCACGGCCGCATCGACAGGCGGTGCTTCGACGAGCGCCGCATCGGGCTCGGCGGCCACGACCTTCGTCGTCTTCGTTGCGGCCGCGACCTTGTCCTTGCCGAGCAGATGATCGAAGTAGCCGAGCGAGTACAAGACGGCTGCCACGCCGACGAACACGATCACGCCACCGAGCACCCACAGAAGCGTGCGGCTCTTGTGCAGCGGCTCGTCATACGAGACGAAGTCATCGAGGTGGCCGGTATCGGCGATCTGGATCGCGCCGTTTGCCTCCGACATCGAGCTCGGCCGAAACGGGCCCGTGCGCGCGTCGGCGGCGCTCGTGACGACACCCGACGACGGCTCGTGCACGATTTCGATGATCGGATTGTCATCTTTCGCGACGCCGGCCGGCGGCGTGCGCTTCTTCTTCTTCGTCGCGGCCGGCGCAGGCGCGGCAACCGGCTCAGCGACGGCCACCGGCAACCGCACGGGCTTGGATTCCCACTGCCCGGCGTGCTCCTTGCTGCAGAACGGCACGACCTTGCCGTCGCTGACGCGCACGGCAGGCGCACGCAGCGAATCGACAGGCTTGCCGCAAACGGGACACGCGCTCATGGCAGGGCGAGCACCGCCTCTTCGCCATACTTGTCGATCATCTTGTCGATGTGATCGAGCATGTGGTTCTTGCGTGCGACGATCGCGTCGACCTCTTCCTCGTCGAGCAGTGGTGCGAGCTCGCTGTCATCGTTGCCGAGATCGAGCGCGATGCGCAGCGACTCGCGCGTCATGCCGCGCAGCCGCTGCACGAGACCGCGTGGAAACACCTGCATGCGCCGAAACGGCTTCCAGTTCGTATCGTGGCCGTGACGAAACCGCGAGAACGACAGCGTGTTGTCCATGAAGTAGAGCGTCTTCTGATCCGGCGAAACCTTCGTGTTCGATCCGGTCCAGCGATCGGCGTTATCGATCACGACGTCGAACATGATGAGCGTCGCGAGCTGCTCGACGATCGTGCGCTCGTTCGCCGGAATCGTCGCGCCGACTTGCAGGTACGAGAGCAAGAGCTCCATCGCCTCTTTCTCGTGGAGGTCCATGCCGCCGAGCTTTGCGTCGCGAATCTCGGGAATCCACCACGCAGCCATGCCGCGCAAATAGCCCTTCTTCGGCTTCGCTTCGTCGTTGATGCGATTGACGACGTAGTTACGCGTGCCCGGATCTGCGGCAGCCAACAGCTCCGTGAGCGCGAACTTCACCGGTTTGGCCGGCGCGACGTGACCGATGCGCAGCAATCGATCCATGCGATACGCGGCGATCTCGCGGCGAGGATCCGACTGCGGATGGATCTGCTCCGGTTTGAACGCGGCGCGCGCGCCGTTCGCGAACTCGAGGCGAATCGACAGCGACGTGCCGCCGTGGTTGATCTTCGCACGCACGACGGGTGCGGCGGCGAGTGGCGCGAGCAACGCATCGTCGTTCTCGCCGAACACGGTGACCGGCGCTTCACCGGGCTCTGGTGTGAGATCGATGCGCGAGTACGGCATGCGCGCGACCGACGTGCTCGATCGCGAATACGTGGCGGCGTGAGCTTCGCGCGCCGTGAAATATGCGCCTGCGCTATCGATCGCGTGGCCGACGCCGAGCCATATGCCGCTGATCGCGCTCGCCGCCACGGCGAGCTCGAGCGCAATGCAGGTCCCTAGCCGCACAAACTAAAAAATACCACGTACGCGATTTCGCTCGCAAAACGCCGGTACTCGCATTCTCAAGGTGCGGCTGACACGAATGTCGTCATTTCCCGCAGGGAGCTTCGTCAATTGCTTGAAAGCTGACGGGGACACGCTTTGGGGCGGCGCTGATGTGTGTACGCGGCCATCAGCGCATCGGCGGCTATACCGACGTATCGCTACTGGTGACTGGGCTCGCCCTCGACGACGTAGCTCGCTTTGCGATGCCTCGCCGTCGGGACGTGCTTCTCCCAACAGGTCACCGAACAGAACCGCAGCTTCATCCGCCCTGTGTTGCAGGACGCGACCGTGCAGCGGATCGGATTGGTCCCAGGCGGAATCAGCTTTCGGCACGTGGCGCAGACCAAGCTGGCCATGGCCCTCTGTTAGCAGGTCTGCGCTTGCATATCCACTTCCGGATCTGCCCCTACTTCAATAACAGTGCCTCACGCTCCAGATCGACGATTCCGCCGCGAAACACGCGGCGCACCGTGCCCGCGCGATCGATGAGCACGGTGTGGGGGATCGACGAGACGCCGTAGCGGTCGCTCGTGTCGCGGTCGCCGGCGAGCAGCTGCAACGAATAGTTGCGGCTATCGAAGATCGCGCGCGCTTCGGCCGCATCATCGAGGTTGATCGTGAGCACGGTGATCTCGGGATGGTGGCGCGCGAATGCGTCGAGCTTCGGCATTGCCTTCAGGCACGGGCCGCACCACGTCGCCCAGAACTCGAGCACGATGACCTTGCCTGCCGGCAGCGTCACGAGCTCGCCGAGCGAGCCATCGGCGGCGATGCGCGGCAGCGAGAGCGGCGGCGCCGGATCGCCGTATTGCATCGGCCGCACCTGCTCGACATGACGCACGAGCCACACGACTTGCACCGCGATGCCGGCGAGCGCGACCGCCGCGATCGCCCATCCCGCGCGCGTGATCGGATCGGCAGCGCGACTCGGCCGCCGAGCTTCGATCACGGCGAGCACGATCAGAATCGCGGTCCACGTGTACGCGATGATCGAAAAAACCCACACCCCCGCGCGCGGCAGCGAGATATCGGCCGCGTACACGATCATCGAGACGCCGAGATCGACGAACAACAGCGGCAGCACCGCGACGCACGCGAGATCGAACGAACGGCCGAGCTCGCGATGCTTGCCGCTGCCGGCCCAGATCACGACGGCCGCGAAAATCAAGATCACGAGATCGATCACGAGCGCATCGGTCAGCGTCGCAACCGCGGCGCGCAGGCCAAGCGACGCTTCGACGACGGAGCCGAGCCACACCGCGCCAACGAGCGCGCGCAGCTGCGTTGCGAGCAAGAACACGAGCAGCGCGAGGATGAGGTCAGAGCCCGAGCGTCCCGCGTGCTGGCGATCACCGGCGAGCGCGAGCGCGACGCGCGGCCGCACGAGCGCGAGCCCGAGCCGTCCGAGCAGCGTGGTGTTCACTTGTGAGTGCCACCGCGCCGCTGCATGAGGAGCTTGCGCGCCTGCGCGACGACTGCCGACGGCACTCCCCGGGACTTGCTCAGACGAATCAGATCTTTTTCGCGCAGAAACGGCATCAGCCGCATCGCTTCGGGAATCGGTGTTTTCGGGTTCCGGCACAGCGAATACTTCGTTCCGTACAGCTTGGTCCACTCGCGCTTGGACGCAATGTGTCTGATTACGTCGTCGCACAGGCTCTGGTTACCGGCGTAGTTCGCGGCCTCGAACTCGGTAACCGCTGGTGACTTGACCGCCGCGAGCGCGACGATCTTGACCGGATCGCGGATCAGGATCGCGCGCGCGAATGCGTTGCCAAGCATCGCGATCCGGATCTTTGCGGGAATGCCGAGCTTTCCCATCTTGTCGAGCGGCACGTTTTTTAGGTCGTTAAGAAAGTCGTGCTCCTCCTCGGGAGGTGGTTGCTCGGCGTCGCCTTGCGTCAACACGCTGTCGTCGCCCTGGGTCGCCTCGGCGACGATCGCGAAGGTCTGGTCGATTTCGGGCGACGGCGTCGGCTTCTCGGTCTGCAGTGCGCGCGCGATCTCGTCCCACGCAGCGAGGCCCGGCACGCGCACGTTATTGCGCACGGCGAGCTCGATCACGCGGTCGACCGTCGACATCCGCGCAGCCTTGTTGAGGTACATCGCGGAGATGATCTGCGGATGACGCAGCAGGCGCTGCTCGTTCGCGGCAATGCGATCTGCTTCGCGCGCGCCGAGGCGGCCGGCGAGCGCAGCGATCGTCTCATCGGCGATCGTGGGATTCTGGACGAGCGCCTCGAACACGGGCGGCCGCTCGCCGACGAGCTCGCCGAACAGATCGAGCACGCGCAGATCGAGCGATGCATCGCCGAGCGCCGTTGCCAGAATGCGATCCGGAAGCCCGAGCGCGGTCGCCTTCGCGGTGTTTGCGAGATTCGCATCGGCGTCGATCATCAGCTGATACAGCACGCTCACCTGATCGGCAGGCGCGAGTGGTGCCATGCCGCGCGCGGCCATCATGCGCGCCGGGCCGGGGCCGAGCGCCTTCTGCGCAGCGGGCGAGAGCTTCGCGAGAGGAGTGCGATCGATCATGATTGGTTGCGTTGGAAGAGAATCTTGAGGCCCTTGAGCGTGAGCAGCTCGTCGGTCATCTCGATCGTTTTTGTCTCGGTCGCGATCAGTGGCGCGAGACCGCCGGTCGCGATGCAGCGCGCCGGATAGTCGAGCTCGTTGCGAATGCGCTCGACGAGTGCGTCGACCATGCCTGCATAGCCGTAGACGAGCCCGGCCTGCATCGAGGCGACGGTGTTGCGCGCGACGACCTTGCCGGGACGTGCCAGCTCGACGCGCGGCAATTTCGCGGCATGCTCGTAGAGCGCCTCGGATGAGATCTGAATGCCGGGCGCGATCACGCCGCCGAGGTATTCGCCTTTCGGCGTCACGACATCCCACGTCGTGGCGGTGCCGAAATCGACGACGATACATCCGGCGTGCAGCTCTTCATACGCGGCGACCGCGTTGACGATTCGATCCGCGCCGACTTCGCGCGGATTCTCGTACAGGATCGGCATGCCTGTTTTGATGCCGGGTCCGACGACGAGGGCCGCGCCGCCGCAGTGGCGCTTGAAGAAGCGCTGCAAGCCGAACACAGCCGGCGGCACCACCGACGAAATGATGCCGGCGTCGATGCTGCGCCACGGGAAGCCCTCGAGATCGAGCAGTGTTTTCAGCAGGACGGCATACTCGTCGGACGTGCGCTGAGCCACGGTCTGAATGCGCCAATGACCGGCCAACTCACCGTCGCGAAACACCCCAAGCACGGTGTTGGTGTTCCCCACGTCGACGGCAAGCAGCGTCGTCATCCAATCAGATGGTAGCTCAGGGGCGGGTGCCCGTAGTAGGCTCGCACTCACCTATGCGGGGACTTTGGCAGCTCGTCTGTGTTTCGTTGTTCGTGATCGGTTGTGGCGGTCCTTCCGACGAGCCGCCGAAGCCGCTGTCGAAGCACTTCGACGACATGTATATCGCGCGGATTCCGCTCGATCAGAAGGGGTCGGTGGTCGAGGCACAGAACCGCTGGTCGGTTGCCAAGATGGAGAACGCGAACGCCGAGGCGAACGTTCAAGAGGCGGATGGCCAGGTCCACCAAGCGGTGAACGATCAGAAGGCGGCGCAGCTCGCGGTTGACTCGGCGCGCTCGGCGAAGAAGAGCGCCGATCAATCGGCCGACATGAACCGGATCAACAGCGCGCAAAAGGATCTGCGCGCGGCGGAAGAATCGGAGAAGGCCGCCGCGATGCGCGTGAAGTACTTCGAGGCGTGGCGCACGTACCTCAAGCGCTATCAGCGCTACACGCTCGAGAACATGTACTGGCTCGAGGCGCAGTACGAGAACGCAAAGGCGACGCTCGCGAAACAGAACAACATCGCGCCGAAGGGTGTCGTCTACGATGACTTCCCAAAGCAGATGGCTGATCGCGAGAAGCGAACGCAGAAGTCGAAGGAGAAAGCGGAGACCGAAAAAGCAAAGACGTCGACCGCGCGATCGAACTGGATCAGCGCGCAAGCGAACGCCGACAAGCAGACCGGTCGTCAGGGCGCGCTCTACGATCCGATGGCGCCGAAGGAAGGCGGCCCAACGGCCGTCGGCGGTGGAATCAGCCAAGAGAAGCCCGAGGGGCCGGTGAAGGGGCCGTCGAATCCGCAGCCGACGCCGGCTGAGGGCTCCGCTGCACCTCAGCAGTAAAGAGGTCGTGGTCGCCGCGGAGTCCGCAGAAGCTGCGCGGATCCTCGTCGTCGATGACGAGCGAGTGATTCGCGAGATCCTCGCCGAGTTCCTGACGCTGGAAGGGTTCTCGGTCCACACCGTCGAAGACGGTGAGAAGGCGCTGACCGAGCTGCGTCTGCATCCGTACGATCTATTGATCACGGATCTCAAGATGCCGCGGCTCTCCGGGCTGCAGCTGCTCGAGCGCGTCAAGGCGGAGCGTCTCGGTGTGCTGACGGTGTTGATGACGGGCTTTGGCACGGTCGAGACCGCGATCGAGGCGATGAAGAAGGGCGCGTACGACTACCTGCTCAAGCCGTTCAAGGTCGAAGAAGTGATCCACGTCGTCGAGCGCGCGCTGTATAGCCAGCGCCTGCAGACGGAGAACATCCGACTGCGCGAAGCGCTGACGATCTACAAGGTCTCCGAAGCGATCGCGCTGTCGCATGACATCGAGCGAATTCTCGATGTCGTGCTGCGCGCCGCGATCGATGAGGTCAAGGCGGACGTCGCGACGCTGCATCTGCGCGACATACGATCCGGCAAATACGAAGAGCGCGTGAAGGTGGTCGCGTCGGATTCCAATCCGCACGGCGCCCTGCCCTCGCCGGCATTTGGCGTGCTCAACGAGCAATTCGCGAGAGGCGCGCCGATTCTCGCGCATGGCGGAAAAGCGGGTCGCTTCTTCAGCGAATCGAGTGCGCCGGCGGACCTGACGTCGTTTGCCGCGGTGCCGCTGCAAGTGCGCGGCGATCTCGTCGGTGTGCTCAACGTGTTCTCGTTCACGCAGGGCAAGAAGTTCGACGAAGGTCACCGCAAGATGCTCGCGGTGCTCGCATCGCGCGCGGCGAGTGCACTCGAGAATGCGCGCCTGTTCGGCGAGCTCGTATCGAGCAACGAGAATCTGCGCAAGGCGAACCAGTCGCTCGAAGAGATGTTCCAACAAACCGTCTCGGGATTCGCGCAGGCGCTCGAAGAGAGCGATATGTACACGCGCGGTCACTCCGAGCGCGTCGCGGTCTACTCCGAGGTGCTCGGGCGCGGCCTCACACTGCCGGAGGCGGAGATCCGGCGCATCGTGCAGGCGGGCATGATGCACGACATCGGCAAGATCGGCGTGCGCTACGACATGCTCAACAAACCCGGCAAGCTGACGCCGGAAGAGATCGCGGTCTTTCGCCAACATCCCGAAAAAGGCAAACGCATCCTCGAGCCCGTGCCGTGCCTGCACGGTCTCATCGACGGTTGCTGGTGCCACCACGAGTGGTTCGATGGCGGCGGCTATCCACGTGGTCTCATCGGTCAAAACATTCCGCTCGTCGGGCGCGTGGTCTCGATCGCAGATGCGTACGACGCGATGACGTCCGACCGTGCGTACCGTCGCGCGCTCGCCCACGAAGTCGCGATCGGCGAGATCGAGCGCTGCGCCGGCACACAGTTCGATCCCGAGCTCGCCGAGGCGTTCGTGAAATTGATCGAGGCGTGGCGCGAGCAGATGATCGAGCGCGGTCACGGCTCGCTGCTTCCGCGATGACGGCGCTGCCGCATTTTGTTGCAGGTCAAGAAGCCTCGGAGCGCGGGGTCATTTACGGCCCAGGAGGCCGCGGGATCGACGGGCCGCACGCATTCGCGCCGCGCTGACCCGCCGTCTATAATCGGCGGGCTTTGTCGGGAATCCTTGGCAAATACCGCCTCGACGCACGCCTCGGCGGCGGTGGTATGGCCGAGGTGTTCATCGGATCGACGGTGGGTGCCGAAGGCTTCTCGCGCAAGGTCGCGATCAAGCGCGTCCTGCCCGGGTTCTCCGACAATCCGGCGTTCGCACAGATGTTCACGGACGAAGCGCGGATCAGCTCGCGCCTCGCGCATCCGAACATCGTCTCGGTCATCGACTTCGATCGCGATGCCGAGAACCGGCTCTATCTCGTCATGGAGCTCATCGAGGGCAAGGACCTCGACGCGCTCGCTGGAAGTGGCCCGCTACCGGTCCCGCTCATCATCTACATCATCAGCGAGGTGCTGCGCGGGCTCGGCCACGCGCACGATCTGCCGTACGTCGCGAACGATGCGCCGATGGGCCCGAACACGATGCGTGCGATGCGCGGCATCGTTCATCGCGATGTGTCGCCGCACAACGTCCTGCTCTCGTGGGAAGGAGCCGTCAAAGTCTCCGACTTCGGGATCGCGAAGGCGCGCAGCGCGAGCGAAGCAACGGCATCGGTCTTCATCAAGGGCAAGCCCGCCTACATGAGTCCCGAGCAGGCGAACGGCGAATCGCTCGACGGGCGCAGCGACCTGTTCGCGGTCGGCGTGATGATGTGGGAAATGCTCTGCGGCCGGCGCCTGTTCGTCGGCGAAGATACGCGGGCGACGCTCGCCTCGGTCCTGTTCGGCCAGATCCCGCGGCCGCGCACGCTGCGCAGCGACGTCCCCAAAGACGTGGAGCGTGTCGTGATGAAGCTGCTCGAGCGCGATCTAGGCGCGCGCTACGCGACGGCCGAGGACGCGATTCGCGATCTGCTCGAGTGCGAAATCGCGCCGCGCGATGGTCGTGACCTCCTGCGCCGCACGCTCTCGGAGCGCTTTCCGCACGAGGCGCCGGTCCGTCACAGCGCGCTGCGCGCTCGTTCCGAATCGCGACCGACGCCGCACAATGTGCCGGTTCACGCGCGCCCGACGATCGCGGCGGACCGCTCGGGCGGCCCAGCCGGCGCGCCGGCGCAGAGTCTCGGCGCGATGCGCTCGGCGCCGACGAACACGATGCAGCCGAGCGCCTCGATCCCGCGCCGCCGCTCGATGGTCCCGTTCGTCGTCATCGGTGGCCTCGTCCTCGTGATCGCCGTTGTTGCGATCATCGCGGTCGCGACATCGTCAGGCGGCGGTGGCGCGGCACGCAGTGATGCCGGGGTCGCCGTCGGCTCCGCACCCACGCCCGACGCTGCCGTCGCGGTGGCGTCGATCGATGCAGCCGCGCCGATGACGCCGGGCGATGCCGCCATCGCCGCTCCTCCGGCGCTCCCCGACGCGGCGCCCAGCCAAAAAGATGCCTCGGTCGCCCCGATTCGCGAAGCTGCCGAGAAACGCAAAGGCCGTTTGCAAGTGACCGCGTTCCCTGCCCTCACCGTCTACGTCGATAAGCGGAAGATCCACGACACGCCCGTGACGCTCGATCTGCCAATCGGTAAGCACACCGTCCGCCTGGTCAACAAAGACATCGGCAAGGACGAATCCGTTCCCGTCACGATCAAAGAGAACCAGACCACGAACATCGAGCGAAACTGATGCGCACGCTGACCCTCGTTCTCGCGCTGCTGTTGTCCACCTCGCAGGCACAGGCAGTCGCCGGAAACGGCACGGGTGTCGTCGTCACGGGCGAATCCACGTTGCAGCCGCAACTCGCCGCCCAGCTCGAGATGTGGCTCACCGAGCACGGCCACCCGCTCGTCTCCTCGCCGCTGCCGCCCGAAGCGATCAGCACGCTGATCGATTGCTTCGTGATCGAGGACGAAACCTGCGCCCGCGCGATTGTCGAAAAGCGAGCCAAGGCCGACACCGTCATCTTCGCGCGCATCGAAGTCAGCCCGGGCACGAACGGCATGCGTGACGTCATGCTCGTCGCCTACTGGTTCGAAAAGGGCCACGAAGCGATCACCGATCGCCGCTTCTGCGAGCACTGCACGGACCAAAACCTGCGCGGTGCCGCCAACGATCTCATCGCCGCGCTCGCGCGCGCCGGCGCGCATGGTCTGGGCCGTCTGAATCTAAAGACGACGCCGAGCAACGCGCGTGTCCTCGTCGATGGCCAATCCGTCGGTGTCACGCCGCTGAGCCAGGAGCTCAAGCCCGGTCCTCACGCGATCGCCGTCGAGCTCGATGGCTACGCACCGCAGTCGCGCGAGGTCGTAATCACCAGTGGTGAATCCACGCCCGTCGATGTTCCACTCACCGCGCTCCAGCCGCGCCGCGTGCCGGTGTTGCCGATCTCGCTCGTCGCCGGCGGTGCGCTCGCGATGGTCGCGGGCGGCATCCTGATCGCGGTCGATGAAGACCCAAGCCCGACGGGCCCGCTCTACATCAACAACACCCAGCCCGGTGGCATCGCGCTTGCCGCGGTCGGTGCCGTCGCGGCGGGTGTCGGCATCTACCTCTGGCTTCGCGACAAGGACAGTGGCCCGACGGTCAGTGCCTCTCGCGATGCCTACTCCGTTGGTTGGTTCGCGCGCTTCTGATTCGGAGACTCCCACATGCTGCTTCGCTTAGGTCTGCTCGTGCTGCTGCTGCTCGCCGCGTGCAAGGAGAAGAACTCCGAGTACTGCCAAGGCCACCCCGACGACGTCGAGAACTGCCCACCGCCTGACGCGGGCAAGTGCACGCGTGACGATCAGTGCGCCGGCGGCGTGTGCGACACGACGTCGAGCACGTGCGTGCAATGCACGACGGAGAAGGCGGCGGCG
>Ga0070698_100004077_pt1 | contig 16047 bp, 12 predicted proteins | sample KBSK1502metaG_FD_65477 | JGI IMG/M metagenome (GOLD analysis project Ga0070698, IMG submission 65477) | Corn, switchgrass and miscanthus rhizosphere microbial communities from Kellogg Biological Station, Michigan, USA - KBS K1-50-2 metaG | ecosystem: Host-associated > Plants > Roots >...
AATTTTCTTTGCATCACAAAGTACTTGACATGGCTTTTAGAGCCGGCTTATGATGCCTGCCATGGAACCGATCAGGCTTGTCTCACCTGCCCAGGAAGAACCACCCGCCCTTCATGAGCGTGCCATGGACAATCTGAGTACATACGCGAGACGATGGAACGCGCTACTTCCTTTACCGGGATCTCTGGTTGGGGTGAGGTAGCCATCGGGGGTTCGGCGTTTTTAACGAGCGTTTTGGCCGCGCAACAGTCGTCATTCAGAGCCTGGCTGGCAATCTGGATCGCTGAGGGCCTGATTTCCCTGCTCATCGCAGGCTGGTCAATGGACCGCAAGGCCCGTGCAGTGCAAATGCCGATGATGTCTGGGCCCGGACGTAAAGCGGTGTTTAGTTTGTTACCTCCGGTCCTTGCGGGAGCATTGGTTACGATCATGTTGTTCCGAGCAGGTTTGACTAGTGCAATTCCCGGCGTCTGGCTGCTTCTCTATGGCACCGGCGTAGTCACGGGAGGAATGTTTTCGGTTCCAGTGGTACCGATCATGGGATTCTGTTTTATGGGCCTTGGTGCTTTGGCGCTCTTTGCCCCTTCTGCCTTTGCCGACTGGTTTATGGCGGCCGGGTTCGGCGGCCTGCACGTGGTGTTCGGTGTAATAATAGCGAGGAAATACGGTGGCTAAACAATCAACGGCAAAACGTTCAAATCAAAGAAAGCAGGGTAGCTCCGCGGCGAGCTTGCGAGATGTTCCAGGCAAGGCAAAGAGTGCCGCTCCCAATCTGGATCGATTGATCCATGAACGCCTGCGCCTCGGCATTATCAGCGCGCTCGCCGCGAATGAATCGCTGACTTTTAGCGATCTCAAGAGCTTGATGAATACGACCGATGGCAATCTCAGCGTCCACGCCCGCAAACTCGAGGAGGCTGGATACATCGCCTGCTCTAAGTCCTTTGAAGGCCGGTTGCCAAAAACCGAATACAAACTAACCGCCGCTGGCCGTCGAGCTTTGGAAAGTTATCTCAGCCATATGGAAACGCTCATCAAGCAAATGCGCAACGGCTAAGTCCTTTTTTTTGCACGACCGCTTTGCAATACAAAGAGCTTTGAATGTCAAACTGGAGGATTTTGAAAAGCGTAAACAAACGTGAATCTGGCGCACCTGTCGGAGTGTTGGCTTTCCTGGGAACCGCGTTGGTCTTGCTTGTGGTCTCGATGACGTTCTAAATGTTGACGCCATAAATCCTGATGCGCTTGACCACTCGAGCTCTTCCCTGGGACCGCGGGCGGCCCGCCCGCTATGAGCACCGCAAGGTGCGAGGATTTCGCAAAAGGTTCAACTTCAGACGTTCTGTTCGCGCTACGCGCTCACTGCGGGCGGGCCGCCCGCGGTCCCAGATGAAGAGCTCGAGTGGTCAAAGCGCAGGTAACTCTAAAAGGTAGCTAAATGATGAGTGCAGCTTTCACTTGGTGCTTTCTGTGGATCACCACATTGCCGAGCTGCGGACCGGAGTTGACAATCGATGCAAAACAACGAGCCAGGCCGGTGGTAATGTCTGACAAACACCTTTAGAAGGAGCATTGCAATGACTAAGCGAATCATCGCGATCGCATTTATTTTTGTGTGCACTTCAGTAGCGTGGGCCATTCTGGGAGCTACGATTTTCTCTCGCACTTACGACTCTAGTTCAGTGTCGCAGGACAAGGTGGCCTCCACTTGGGGGACTACCCAAAATCAAGGGCCGCCGGCCGCCTCTTTCCAGACACTGATCTCGAGACCAGAAGAGACGCTGGAGAATGGCAAAAAAGTTGTGAAGACAATTCAAGAAGAACAGATCACCAATCTCCCGCTAGAGAGCAGTGCGGTAAACGTCGAACTCAATTTGGAACACCGGCAGAAGGGACTTCTTTGGTATAGCACCTACAAAGTTGCCTTCGCGGGCCTTTATGGTTTTCGCAACACGAGCGATAAAGAGCAGTCAGTTGCATTCACTTTGCAATTCCCCACCGCCCAGGCGATCTATGACAACCTCGTTTTTATGGTGGATGGCAATCCTGTCGCTGTTAGTAATCAGAACAACGCTGCGAGAGCTTTGGTAAAAATTGCTCCGGGCAAAACCACACAACTCACCGTTGGCTATAACTCACAGGGCTTGAACGAGTGGCGCTACAGCTTTGGCAGCACTGACGTAACGCAGGTGCGAGACTTTTCGCTGCACATGAACACAAACTTCAAAGACATCGACTTTCCTGAAAACACACTTTCACCGTCGGAAAAACATGAGACAGCAAGTGGCTGGGACCTGACTTGGTCGTACAAGAGTTTGCTGTCCGGGTATCAAATAGCCATGGTGATGCCGGAAAAACTTCAGCCTGGCCCACTCGCCGGAAAGATCAGCTTGTTCGCCCCGGTATCGCTCTTTTTCTTTTTCTTTCTGATGTTCATCATTACGACGATGCGCGGTATTGAACTCCACCCGATGAACTACTTTTTTCTCGCCGCTGCCTTTTTCTCATTTCACCTGTTACTTGCCTACCTGGTGGATCATGTTTCGATTCATTCGGCCTTTGCAATATCAGCCGCAGTGTCGGTCTTTCTCGTGGTCAGCTATCTGCGGCTTGTGGTGGGTATCCGCTTTGCCAGTAGAGAAGCAGCACTGGCGCAATTCATCTATCTGGTGATGTTCTCATACGCCTTCTTTCTAAAGGGGTTTACGGGTCTCTCCATCACCATCGGATCGGTTCTGACATTGTTCGTGGTAATGCAGGTCACGGGGCGCATCCGCTGGACAGACAAGTTTGCGATCAAACCACCCTCGGAGGCCGCAACAGAACTAAGTTGAAATTAGAGTAACGCGAGAGTTGAACGGCGGCATCCGGTCGCCACACTCGCGGCTCTGTACTGAGTGCTTTGCTCCAGTACCATCCTGGCAACACCGGCAGGACTTGCTTGTTAATAGATCCCTCCGAAGGAACGTCAATCAAACGAGGACTCGCGTCTAGCACGTTTAGGGAGTCTGTGCCTGCGGGCAAGTGACGGTCGCCGATCCGCAGTCGACCCGGGTAATTGTTGATAAACTTTCTCGATCCTCTTGTCGTACAGCGAGTGGCGACGACAACCCTGTTTCCGCTCCCGGTGCCTTATGAAAGCCTTCTTCTCCTTTTATTCCGATGCTTTGAAGATCGCTCTGCAGTCGATCTTTGCGCACAAACTCCGGGCGTTTCTGACGCTGATCGGCATCATCATCGGCGTGGCTTCAGTAGTCACCGTGGGTGCTTCGATAAGCGGTCTCAATACTTACGTTGTCGAAAAAGTAGCCAAGGTGTTGGGCACTAATCACTTCATGATTGCCCGAATGGCTTTCTCCGGTCATATGTCCGATGACGAGTTCGAGCGGAGGAACCGTCGTAACAAACGGCTCAACTGGGACGACTACGAGTGGGTTCGCGACCACTGCACCTTCTGCGCCGAGGTGGGAGCAGAAGTGGGCGGCCAGGTTGACTTAAAACAGGATGGTATCGAATTTCCTGGAGCAATAGTTTTCGGCGCGTCTGCCAACATGGTGGATATTGAAGACAAGACTATCGACCGCGGTCGCTTCATATCCAACGACGAGGTGCAGCGGTCTGCATTGGTGTGCGTACTCGGAAGTGACATCAAAGACAAGTTCTTTCCGAATACGGATGCTATCGGCAAGACACTCAAGGTTCGCGGGCTGCCTATGCAGGTAGTGGGTGTGGAAGAAAAGCGTGGATCATTCTTTGGCGACTCGTTTGACCGTCACATATATATTCCTGTCTCAACTCATCTCCAGATCTTCGGACGTAACGGTTTGCAGATTCACGGAAGCGCTCGAAATCGCGAAGCCTTTCAAGCGACGATCGAAGACGCGCGAGTTTCACTAAGAAATAAACACCGCCTGAACGGCAACGAGGAAGACGACTTCGGACTCGTTAACGTCGAAGAACTAAACAAGCAGATCGATCAATTCACGAGCAGCATTGCGATGGTAGTGGTCCCAATAACTTTGATCACGCTCATCGTCGGGGGGATCGTCGTGATGAACATCATGCTCGTAAGCGTGACCGAAAGAACTTTCGAAGTAGGTTTGCGAAAGGCCGTCGGCGCCACGCGACGGCAGATACTGATGCAGTTCCTGATCGAGTCGGGGCTTCTCTGCGCGCTGGGTGGAGTATTAGGCCTGTTGCTGGCTTGGGGCGTCACAGTACTTATTACCGCTCTTGCTTCTATAACAATGACGATAACGATTGGTTACATCCTGCTGGCGATAATCGTATCGACTGTTATCGGAATGATCGCGGGAATTTATCCTGCGTTCAGGGCAGCCAAACTCGATCCCATTCTCGCTCTGACACAGGCGACTTAGCTGAATGAAACTCCGACTCCCAAAAAGTGCTCTTGGCGAAACGCTGGCAATGGCGCTGGATAGCGTGCGCTCTCACAAGTTCCGGAGCTTTCTGACAGTTCTGGGAATAGTTATTGGCGTAATGACGGCAATCTCGATCGCCTCCATCCTGACCGGATTGCGTCAAAACATCATCGCCATGATTGAAGAGTACGGGACAAATAACATCTATGCCTTCCATCTTTCAACCGGCCCCCGTACGAGCGAAGATCGCTCGGAGCGATTGCGAAAACCTTTAACGGTAGCCGATGCAGATGCCATTAAGGCACAGGCAAGCGCCGTTGAAGACGTGGCACACGTTGCTCCGAACGTCGGCTATGGTGGTGGTCCGTTTGACGACAACGTTACCTATCAGGGCCACAACTACCGCTGGGGCAATACGCAGGGTGTTTCGCCAAATTACGCGGGCATCAGCAACATCGTGTTGAGGGAAGGAAGGTTTATTACCGATTCCGATGACCAGCAAAGGGCCAACGTTATGGTCATCGGGGTTAATGCGGCAGACGCTCTTTTCCCCGGTCAGAATCAAATTGCCGGCACGCAGGTACGCATGGGCGGTTACAACTTCGAGATAGTGGGAGTGCTCGAAAAGCGAAAGGCCGGCTTCTTTGGCGAGAATGAGGAAGACAATGCCGTCTTTATTCCATTTCGCACCGCTCAGAAAATAGCACCGGCAAAGGGCTACGTTCTTTTTGTGATTCGCGGTCGTTCAGGGCAGTTGGCCGAAGCGCTGCAGCAGTCGGAAGAGATTTTACGGCGGCGCCGCAACGTGAAATTTGGTGATCCGAATAACTTTGACATCAAGACTGCCGATAAGTTTATCGAACAATTTGACAGCATCTTTGCGATGGTTGGACTCATTGCCATTGCTATCTCCTGCCTGGGCCTATTGGTGGGCGGGATCGGCGTGATGAACATCATGCTGGTGAGCGTCACTGAACGAACGAAGGAGATTGGCATTAGGAAAGCGATAGGCGCACGACGCAAAGACATCGTGCTTCAGTTTCTCTTCGAAGCGATGATGCTTACTTTTCTCGGAGGAGTGCTCGGCGTAATCCTGGCCGTCGGACTCAGCCGGATCCTAATGCTTCTAATTCCCGCGCTTCCGGCGCTGATTCCGGCCTGGGCTGTGATAACCGGCCTCTCGGTATCAATTGGCGTCGGCATAATCTTTGGCGTCTGGCCGGCGCGCAAAGCCTCACGTCTCGATCCTATTGAATGTCTGCGTTACGAATAACCGCACTCAATATCAGAACCGAGAGCGTTAAAGACGGTGCGAGACGTCAGTCGAGTGAGAAAGGACACCAACATGATCGCCACTCAATACAGTACCGCGAGCGAAGCGACCGGATGCCGGCACTCGATAATCGCAAGAATTCTTAAAACGGTGGTTGAGTGCCGGCATCCGGTCGCTTCGCTCGCGGTACTGTATTGAGTGCGACACCAATCGCATAATTCATGCTCAATCGCCAAGTCTCTACCCACTCGCTGGTAGCGACCGGGTCGTTACGATGAGAGGGAACTTAACAGCTCATTGTGTTCAGCGTTGCGTGTTGCGGGAACGACCCGGTCTCTACCGAGTCTCTACCGCGCGGTGGTACTGACTTCATGGGACCGCAGCATGGGTGACAGCGCATGAGACCCGGTCGCTACCGCTCCCGGTTCTGACATTGAGTGTTAAGCCAGTGACCCGGTCGTTACCATTGCAATTGACTGGTTTCCTCAGTTCGCCCACACTGCATCAGGATCTCCCTCGGCAAAGGCGAACATTAACTTGGCAGCCAATACTCATCAACGCGATTTCACTCGAGAGTTTCTCAGCTATATTCAGGTTGAGAAGGGCCTCGCTCGTAAGACGCTCGAGAGTTACGCTAGCGATCTCCAACGCCTCAACCATTGGTCAACAAAACACGGCAAGCTGATTCAGGACCTAAACCGCGGCGATCTAAGAAAGTGGATTGCCAGTCTTTCGCGAGAAGGACTTGCTCCTGCTTCCATTTCCCGCGCAGTGAGTGCGGCCCGAGGGTTTTTCAAGTTTCTCATGCTGGATGGACATATAAAACGCCATCCGGCAGAAGAGCTCGACACCCCGCAGCGACTAGCTTACCTGCCAAAGTTTCTGACTGAAGATGAGATGAATCGTTTGCTGGCCGCTCCCGACATCGCGACTGAACAAGGCATACGCGATCGCGCGATTCTGGAACTAATGTATGCCGCGGGCTTGCGTGTGTCTGAGCTGATCACTCTGAAACATACTGATCTGGACATCCTTGCGGGCCTCGTCGTTTGTCATGGCAAAGGAAGCAAGGAGCGACGCGTACCAATCGGTAAGAGTGCAATCCACTGGGTGCAGCAATACACCGCTGTCAAAGCCGCTTATGGGAAACCAAGCTCTCCTTATTTCTTTTTGAACCGAGGAAAACCGCTTAGCAGGCAATTGGCCTGGGCGCTGATAAGACGTTATGCCAGTCAGGTCAACATCAAGAATGTTTCTCCGCACACGCTGCGGCATAGTTTTGCGACCCACCTAATCCAGCGCGGCGCTGATTCACGCTCAGTGCAGGCCTTGCTTGGTCACAGCGACATCTCTACTACGCAAATTTATACACACATGACCGACCACCATCTTCGCTCCGCCTACGATCGACATCATCCGCGGGCCCGCGGTGCTGCAGCAAAAGGTGTTAAGACCGACGATTGACAAGCATCTACTCGACGTTTTGTAAATTCAACCTTCCGCACAAGTCGTTAGTGAGTTCATAGCCGCCAACGTCATGGCACGACAGCGGAAACGAACTGTCCAATTTCACGCCTCAAGGGTACTCCGTGTTCCTCCCTGCCTCCGTGGTGAAGATGGTTTTCGGCACTTTATCACCACGGAGACACTGAGAACACGGAGAATGCAGTAAGACAATCTCAAATTAGGACATTACTGAGTGGCAACGCTTGGTGTGCCGGTTTAAGAATTGGGTTAACATCTCTGGATTGTGTTTGAGCAAGCAAGGCAAAGAGGACGAGCGGTAGGAACCAGAGTTCGCTTCGGTCACAAGCGATTAAAGCGCATATCGCAACTACCAACTCTGGGTGGTATCTTCCTTTCCTTTCTCAAGATCGGATTAATAGGGTTCGGCGGCGGTCTTGCCGTGATGGCGCAAATCCGTACTTTGGTGGTCAAACAGAGACGCTGGTTCACGGACCATGAATTTGCGGAAGCGTTTGCGCTGGCGCAAAGTTTGCCCGGCACGAACGCAGGGAATGCAGCTACCTACATCGGTTTGCGCTTACGCGGCTGGCGCGGGGCGCTTGTCGCGATAACTGCGCTTGTTTTGCCCTCGATGGTGATGATGATCGTACTGGCAATTCTTTATCGCCACCTGAGGTCATTACCGGATACCGAACACTTATTCCGTGGCCTGAACGCGGCCGTGGTCGCGGTAATTGCCGTGGCGGCATGGCGCATAGGCCGCAACACTTTAACCAGATCATGGCAGTGGTACGTTACCGTTTTGTCGGCCATTGGCGTGATTGTGTTCCGGGCTACGATCATAGAAATAGTTCTTGCCTCAGGTTTGATCGGAATATATATCGATTCTTTCGGCGAGAAGCGTTGGCAAAGATGGAGGCGCATTCGCCGGCTTACGTCACGCAGACGCGCGCGCCTGGCAGAAATTGAAGAGAAGAATTTCGTTGGCGGTTATCTCACTCGCGCGCTGGCGGAAGACCGTGTCCGACTCATGATCGGAGCGGAAGAGGATCCTGACATAGACAGCGATCCAATTGAACCTGGGCCAGGAACGCGGATGAGATCCTCTGCTCTGTTTCTGTTGGCGATGCCGATAATCGCCAAGCTGGGCCTGTTGCTGGCCCTTGCTGCAATATTCTTGCGCATGGGGTCCGTCACTTTCGGCGGTGGCTTTGTCATGGTCCCCTTGATTGAAGCAGAAGTGGTACGGACGAATCATTGGCTAACACACCAGGAATTCGCGGACGCGACAGCTCTCGGACAACTTACTCCTGGTCCCGTTTTAATCACGGCGACGTTTATTGGTTATCGTGTCGCTGGAACGCTCGGAGCTCTGATAGCGACGATCGCAGTTTTTCTGCCCGCATTCATCATGACCGTCGCGGCGGGATCCTCGCTGCGTCGTTTCCGAGCCAACCGTCAGGTCCAGGCATTTCTAAGAGGCGTGACTCCGGCGGTGGTTGGATTATTAATTGCAGCGGCGTGGAGCATCGGCCACGCGGGAATTCGCACCTGGCTGGGATTAATACTTGCGGTTATTGCCGCACTTGTCCTGTTGCGATTTAGAGTTAATCCGTTCTGGGTCATATTAGGGGCAGGTGTATCCAGAGTAGTATTCGGCCTTATCCTAAAAATGTGATGCGGCATTCTCACGTGAAGGAGATCAGATGGATCTACGCGTATTGCTGACAACGTTTGGTGTAATTTTTCTCGCGGAGATGGGTGACAAGACTCAGCTCGCAGCCATGACACTGGCTGCGCAAACCAAGCGACCGTGGGCTGTTTTTATTGGCGCGTCCCTGGCGTTGGCCGCAGTCTCAGCCCTTGGCGTGCTGGTCGGAACTGTGATTGGAGATTATGTTCCACTCATTTGGGTGAAACGGGTCGCAGCCTGTGCATTCATTGTTATCGGAATCATGATGCTTGCTAATAAGTTTTGAAATTTTAGATTTTGGATTTTAGATTTGCCTTTTGGTCTTAGGCCTTATGTGGTCTTAGGCCTTTGGTTTTAGGTCTTTGGTTTTTGGGATCGAGGTTTCTTGTAGAAACGTACAAGGCCCAAGACCCAAGACCCAAGGCCAAAGGCCTAACCCCGGAGATTTCTCGATGCCCCAAACTCCACACATCGAACGACACTTCACCGCCAGTGACGTTGTGCGCGACATTGTGATTGGAATGTCTGACGGCTTGACTGTTCCATTCGCGCTTGCGGCCGGGCTGACTGGATCTAAAGCTATTTCAACCGGCATTATCGTAACTGCTGGTCTGGCGGAGATCGCCGCTGGCTCGATCGCTATGGGCCTCGGGGGTTATCTCGCTGCGAAGAGCGATGCTGAGCATTACGCGAAGGAACGCGAACGAGAGAAACGAGAAGTCGCAGAGATCCCTCACGAAGAAATGAGAGAAGTGGCGGAGGTGTTTCAGGCTTACGGCCTAACTGAAGATGAGACTTGGCCCATTGTGCAGGCACTGCGCAAGCAGCCCGGAAATTGGATCGACTTCATGATGCGTTTTGAACTCGGCCTCGAGAAGCCCGAGCCGCGACGTGCCGTGATCAGTGCTTTAACGATTGCCGGTGCCTACGTGGCCGGCGGCTTTATTCCTCTCACTCCTTACATTATTGCGCCCACCGCCTCGACGGCGTTGCTTTTTTCAGTGGCTGTTACGCTGGCGGCTCTATTTATTTTCGGGTTCGTAAAAGGGCGCTTCACGGGCACGAAACCATTGCGCAGCGCATTGCAAACAGCATTGATCGGGAGTGTGGCCGCTGGCGCCGCGTTTGCAATTGCTCGACTGATCAGTGCCTAGTCAACTAACAATGACCTTGATCGGCCTTTCGCTTAGTGGTCGTTCATTTTCTCACCAACACGACAGGGGCCTGTTCAGCAGTGCGAATGCGCTCGAAGAAGTTACGAACTGCAGCGTATTGCTCGGCAGGAATGGTTATCGCGCGCTGGGAGAGGCGGCGCTTAAAAACAAGCTCACCATCTTTGTTTTCATAGCTCGTAGTGTAAGAGCCAAACGTTGTCTCAATCTTCACCGGATCCGGCATTTCGTCAACGTAAAATCCAGCAGGCAGTTTCACTCGTACCGTCTCCGAATCAGCAATGGATTGCAGCACGATCGGATGTTTACGCAGGGGCGCCGTTAATGTGAGAGCGTCCCTACGCGACACAACTGCGGGTCGAAAAACGAGCAACCGATCTTGCATCAATTGACCGTACGACTTCGCGCTAAACTCGATGTTAAGGGCGAAGCGACCCTCCGCTGCGGTGTCAGTCGACTCGATCCTGTTCAGATCCGCCCCCGCTGCCCCGTTCGTCAGCCAGCGACCAATCATCGCATTGTATTCAGGACGTGAAAGGTGACGATATTCCATGCGAAACTTCGCGGCTGTTTGACCGAGAGCTCGCTCCTGAATGCTTCCCGCGATAGCACCGTCAGCTGCTAACTGCAATTCGGCGGTACGCTCAAGTTGGTTCATCTCCGGGGGCGTGACTGGCATTTTTACAAGCTCGTTCGACTCTTTCGAATCGATCAACGCCAGGCTGCCCTGAAGATAGAAAGGAAGATCACCGACAGGCGTCTCGCTGTCAGTAGGATCGAAGATCAATAGCCGGCCAAAACGAGGGTGCTGGATAATTGTGGTCGTGCGCGTTTCATCGGTAACCTTGACTGCGATAATGCAATGATTGAACTGTTGCGGCGAGGGCCAATCCGGATGCACATATTCCGGATCTCCCGAGTAGATGCTCACCGGAAAAGAACTAATTCCGACCACCTTGAGCATAGCCCGCATGAGATTAGCTTTGTCTTTACAATCACCGTAGGATTTGGCAAACACCTCCGTCGACGAGTGCGGTCGATATCCTCCGCCGCGCCCGAGACCCGTCTGAATCGAGATGTACTGAATGTTCTGAACGTATTGACCGATTGCCTGAATCTTCTCGTACTCGTTTTTGGCGAGGGCGGTCAGCTCATACGCCTTTCTGGCAAGCGCGTCATCCACGAGCACCTGCGGATCTTCCAGCTCACTCATCCAGGCCCCTACTTCGGCCCAATTCGTGAAGGTCTTAATTGAGGGAGCTGCCCCAGTTGAAGGAGGGTAATAGCTCACCGCGAGTCGAGCCACAAGATTACTTAGGCTGGGGCTTAGCGGCTCATCAGGTATGGGCGGTAGATCACTCAGTTCCCAGGTGTACGTCGAACCGTTAACTACTGGTTCGATCTTCGCGTGATTAAAAGTCACACCTTCGGCATGCCATCCGGCTGGCAGGGCGAGCGTGTAACGCGAAGTGACTACGGGAATGGAACTCTGGAAGGCCCAGTCGTCCTGGCTGAACACAGATCGATCTTCGAGCGCATAACTGTAACCAAAGACTGTCCCAGCATCGGCGTCACTGGCTGCGGAAACGTGTTTGACGCGGTATTCGTTGTAAACGTCATTGGTGGCTCCGGCTGAGTCAACTATGTCATCCTTGCCGTAGCGCTTGATCTCGCCGTTAGCACGAATTAGCCAGGCACGCAGCTCTCTGACTTTGCCAATATCAGGAATATAGCCAACATGTCCCACAGCATATTCGCGGCCTTCGCGTCGCAGAATACGTATTGCGAAATTGTAGACCCTATTCACGTGACCATCTGCGTCGATCTTGATTGTGCCGTCATCCACCAGAACTACAGCCGGCACATCCTTGTCATACGCCGAAAGTTTGACGCTCGCTGCTTGCTGCAGCCATGAAGGGACGTCATCACCTGGTGAGGCGTTAACACTTAATGCCGAGAGCATCGCCAAGAAACAGATCCCAGGCAGGTGTTTTCTCATTTTAGGTTTTCCCTTCCCTCGGGAACAGGCGGTCACTGCGAAGTTCCGGTTTGTTTCAGCGCAAGAGTGTGATTGTCCTCTTTGTGAAGCAGGTCGAAGAACGATTTGAGTTGAATGTAGCTTGGGACCGGGTAAAGAAGAGTGCCGTTTCCTCCGAAGAAGAAACTTCGCTTGTACACGAGCAGCCTGCCGTCAGGAGTAACCCCCAGTGTGGGCTTGTATTCGCTGATTCTACCGCTGCCAAAGGGAGCAGGCGCTTCGGCATTCTCCAACGTAAAACCCTGTGGCAGGTTTATCTCTACGACGTCATCTTCAGACCAGGGATAGTGGAAATAGATTGGGTATTTGCGATCAGCTGCAGAAAAAAGCGGGGCAACGCCTTGCTGGAAGAAGGCGGGTTGCAGGAACAGCCTTTTGCCGGTGCGCTGAGCGTAGCCAGGTACGCGCAGATGATAGGAATAAAGGAACGGCTTTACCGGGTCAGTAACGTTTTCGACCCGAATATTAGTGAGTTCCGCGGTACTCAGATGACTCTTGACTTCCTGTTTCAGGCTTTCTTCGCGCTGATTTTCGGAGTCATCGTCGTATTCTTCCTTACGTTCAATTGCAAACTGTCCGGAAAATTCGATTTGCACTTCGCCTTCGAGCGACCCATCCTCATCGAGTTTTAATTTCGCCCTCCGTTTGATTTGCGATTTCTCAGGCGGTGACAAAGGTGTCTCGACCCACACAGGCTGCTTAGAATCTGTAATCAGCGCTTGTTCGCCCTCTTCCTGCCATCGCAGCATTCCGAAGGGCACGTAGTTATAGCCCGGATTGAAAAACTTCCAGGCGCCGCCTACATTCACGGCGATGTTGGATGGTTTTAGAAAATAGTCGTTTGGAAGGTATTTGTCGAAGAAGATATCGCTCCGGTCAGGCGCCAAAGCAATTCGCGCATCAAAGCCCGACGCCGTTGCGAGGGCGGCGAAAAGCAGGTCGATGTTGCCACCGCTTGCCATCCCTCGCTTCAAGGCATCGGCTGGACTCTTACTCTCCTTGACCTTTTTCAGTTCATCCGGGCTGAGTCCTGAAGAATCATGGGTAACGTTCCTTATCTTGGTGCGGCAGTATTCGAATAGCCGTTGGACCTTCTCGTCATCGGTTTTTGCATCGCCTGTGATCGTGGTAGCAGCTTGACGAACAACATCGTTAACTTTTAACTGTTGCTTGAACTCGTCATAGTAGTACTTGCTGGTTTCAGCCCAATACTTTTCCGGTTCAATTTTGCGGTCACGGTCGTAGAAGACGAGCATCCAGGTTTTGATTTGATCTTCCGGGGGCATTCGGGATTCCTCGTGCACCGCCGGCATGTTGGTCATTGTCGTGCTGAAGAACCCCTCTTTTTCTTTTGTGAATGGCGCTGGGGCGCCATGAAAGGTGATGGAACGAAACGACAGCCCTTCAAAAGGAAAAGGCTTAATCAAATACTTCACGCGCTGAACCGGAATGTCGCGTTGGAACTGAAGCCTAACGAAATTGGCACTCTTGCCTACTCGGATTTCCCGCCAGCGATATTCAATGATGCAACCAGGCTCCACGGCGGGCATGGCGAAAGACTTGGCCTTCAATCTTGCGCCGCTAGTCTTAACAATTGTTCGTTCAAAAACATCATCCTTCTTGAGTTCGACGATCGAACCATCGGGTTTTATCGTCCGCGCGGCAATGTCCTTGATTTTGATCTCACTCCCATAAAGCTTCCCGAAAGGAATGTCGACTTTGCTCTGGGATTCTCTACCACGGTCAGTGAATACCTTAACGCGGATGTAGTGTGTGAAAATCAGGTCACCTTCCGGGCTGTCATCGATTCTTACTTCCCAAAAGAGGGCCTCGGCATCGGCATCTTTCTCGACTACTGGACTCTTCAATGCCAGGTCGGCGGGGTCGATAGGTTTCCAATCCTCGCTTGTGACCGCAAATGCGGAAAAGCTGAGTAAGGAACAAAAGAGGAAAGAAAAAGACAGCATGAGAGAGCGAGGAAATTTCATCGATTTACCTTTCGTTTGCTGGGGCGAAAAGCTGGAAAGCGGTTTTGCTAACCTCAAAGTGAGTGCACTTGCCGGACCGCAACGCCGATTCGAGGTCTAATCTCGGCACCCGAATTCTAGCGCATAGCCTCACGGGCCACAACCGAATTTTTTGAAGATCGCGCTACAAATTGTGTTTAGGGTTTTCGCCGGCAATTTGTGAGAGGCCGAGTACTGGTAGAGGCCGCCGAACTTGGCTACCGGAAACTAGGTTACTGTATAATTCACTTACGCTTCATAACCTTTCTCAATTGAAGGCCGCCCAGGAAGCAGCAGGAGGAAAAATAATGGTAACGGAATTAAAACGCACGGGTTCAAGTCTGGATCGCATCGAAGAACTCCTCGGACCGAACGCCCGCACATTGCTGGATCACAACACAAAGACGATTTCAAAAGACGATTTGCACTTGCCCGGTCCGGACTTTATTGATCGGGTGTGGGCCAGTTCGGATCGGCCACTCGCTGTCTTGCGTTCAATGCAGTCTTTATTTGATAACGGCCGGCTCGCGGGTACTGGGTATCTTTCGATCCTGCCCGTCGATCAGGGAATCGAACATTCTGCCGGCGCCTCCTTCGCGCCTAATCCGCAATACTTTGATCCCGAAAACATCGTGAAGTTGGCAATCGAGGGTGGTTGTAATGCGGTTGCTTCAACGTTTGGCGTCCTTGGAATCGTTGCCCGCAAATACGCGCATAAGATCCCCTTCATCGTAAAGATCAACCACAACGAATTGCTCACATTGCCGAATAAGTTTGATCAGGTGTTATTTGGTACAGTGAAGGAAGCCCACAATATGGGCGCCGTGGCAGTTGGCGCGACGATATATTTTGGCTCCGAAGAATCTACTCGCCAAATAATCGAGATCAGCACAGCCTTTGCCCAGGCCCACGAGTTGGGCATGGCCTGCATACTCTGGTGCTACCTGCGCAATCCAAAATTCAAAACCCCAGAAGGCGACATGCATACGGCCGCTGACCTCACAAGCCAGGCGAATCACCTTGGCGTAACGATTCAAGCCGATATCATCAAACAGAAACTGCCCACACTAAATGGCGGCTACCCCGCAGTCGAAAAAGCTCTCGGCAGTTCCTATGGCAAGACCAGCAAGCTCGTCTACGAGAAACTCACTACCGACAATCCAATCGATCTGGTGCGTTATCAAGTAGCCAATTGCTACATGGGTCGATGTGGGCTAATCAACTCGGGCGGCGAATCCAAAGGTGCAAGCGACCTGGCTGAAGCGGTCCGCACTGCCGTGATTAATAAGCGCGGTGGTGGTATGGGCCTGATTTCGGGACGTAAAGCCTTCCAGCGGCCAATGAGTGAAGGGGTTGATTTGCTGAACTCCATTCAGGACGTCTACCTCAGCGAAGACATCACCGTGGCGTAGCCGTTTCATAATCCGCGCTACGTTTAGTAGTTACCTGCGCTTGACCACTCGGCTCTTCACTGGGAGCGCGGGCGGCCCGCCCGCAATGAGCGCGCAGCGCGAACAGAGCGTCCGAGGTTGAGCACTTTGCGAGATCCTCGCACCTTCCGGTGCTCGGAGCAGGCGGGCCGCCTGCGGTCCCAGTGAAGAGCTTGAGCGGTCAAAGAAGTCACTCCTAAGGCGCGATACCAATCTTGTTATCATGTCTCCCTCGTATATTAGCTGAGAGGCCGAACTGAGCCGGCGTGCAACCTGAACAGGCACAAACTACTGATGTCGAACTCCTCCACGCAGTCGCCCACGGCGACGAGCGGGCCCTGGCGCATATCTACGATCGCTATCGCGTAGTCCTGTTTGGCCTTCTGGTGCGTATATTGAATAGCCGGGAGGAAGCGGAAGACGTTTTGCAGGAGGTTTTCCTGCAGGTGTGGAGACGAGCGGCGGATTTCGATGAAAAGCGCGGGCGGCCGTTTACCTGGCTGGTGACGTTAGCTCGCAGCCGGGCAATCGATCGCTTGCGCGCATTGGCCTCCCGCGAACGTGTAGCGCAGGCAGGAGCACGAGA